>Ga0078972_1008183_pt1 | contig 22211 bp, 18 predicted proteins | sample YelNatPaOPGAMG01_FD_67568 | JGI IMG/M metagenome (GOLD analysis project Ga0078972, IMG submission 67568) | Hot spring thermophilic microbial communities from Obsidian Pool, Yellowstone National Park, USA - OP-RAMG-01 (SPADES assembly) (version 2) | ecosystem: Environmental > Aquatic > Thermal...
AGAAAGATGAATCAAAAACAGTTTACGTTAAAGGTCGCTGAAGCTTATCCAAGTGACGCTGGAAGAGGAATAGTTAGGATTGACCCTCAAGTGGCAAGAGAGCTAGGTTTAACCTCCGGTGACGTAGTTGAAATTGTTGGAAAAAAGAGAACGTTTGCAATTTACTGGCATGGTAGACCTGAAGATTCTGGAAAAGAAGTAATTAGAATGGATAAGCAAACAAGAGAAAATGCTGGAGTTAGCTTAGACGATAAAGTTACGGTTAAAAAAGTTGAAGCAAAGATCGCAGAAAAAGTTACTTTAGCCCCAACTCAACCTTTAAGAATCTTTGGAGGCGAGTCGTACATACTTCAGTTGCTTGAAGGAAGGGTTGTCGCGAGAGGAGATATAGTAACAGTAAACATAATGAGAAATAAGGTTGACTTTGTTGTCACAGGAATCTCACCACCAGTTGAAGCAGTAATAATAACTCCAGAGACAAACATTGTGATAAGTGAAGAAGTTGCTAAAGGTATTCCAAGTGGTGTTCCGAGAATCAGCTACGAGGATATAGGTGGTCTCAGAGATGCCATCCAAAAGATAAGAGAAATGGTTGAGCTTCCTTTAAGGCATCCGGAGTTGTTTGAGAGGTTAGGTATCGAGGCTCCAAAGGGAGTTTTGCTTTATGGTCCTCCTGGAACTGGTAAAACGTTACTAGCTAAGGCAGTTGCAAGCGAAAGTAATGCTAATTTCTTTTCAATAAGTGGTCCAGAGATTATGAGCAAATTCTATGGGGAAAGTGAAGAAAGGCTAAGGGAAATATTCAAGCAAGCAAAAGAGAACGCGCCAAGCATAATATTCATAGATGAAATTGATAGTATTGCTCCAAAAAGAGAAGAAGTTACTGGAGAAGTAGAAAAAAGAGTTGTTTCTCAGCTTCTTGCTTTGATGGATGGCCTTGAGTCGAGAGGGAAAGTTGTGGTAATAGGTGCAACGAATAGGCCAAATGCTCTAGACCCTGCGTTAAGAAGACCTGGAAGGTTCGATAGGGAAATAGAAATAGGCGTTCCTGATAGACAAGGAAGGTTAGAAATACTACAAATTCATACTAGGGGTATGCCCTTAGCTAAAGATGTAGACCTTACAAGAATTGCAAACGTAACACATGGCTTTGTTGGAGCAGATCTTGCTGCACTTTGCAAAGAAGCTGCAATGAGAGCATTGAGAAGAGTTTTACCAGAAATAGACCTCGAGGCAGAGAAAATTCCTGCAGAAGTTTTGAACAAAATTCAAGTTACAATGCAGGACTTTCAAGATGCCTTAAAAGATGTTGAACCAAGTGCTATGAGAGAAGTCTTAGTTGAGGTTCCAAATGTACATTGGGAAGATGTTGGAGGCTTAGCTAACGTAAAAGAAGAACTTCAAGAAGCTGTAGAATGGCCTCTAAAGTATGGCGAAGTCTTTGAATACACGAACACCAAACCTCCCAAGGGTGTGTTCTTATTTGGTCCTCCTGGAACTGGTAAAACGTTACTAGCTAAGGCATTGGCAAATGAAAGTGAAGCCAACTTTATAAGTATAAAAGGACCAGAAATCTTAAGCAAATGGGTTGGAGAATCTGAGAGAGCAGTTAGGGAAATATTCAGAAAGGCTAAACAAGCCGCACCATGTATAGTCTTTATCGACGAAGTAGATAGTATTGCGCCAGCTAGAGGTTACGGAGTTTCGGATTCAAATGTTACTGAGAGGGTAGTTGCTCAACTACTAACAGAACTCGATGGTCTTGAAGAGCTGAGTAATGTAGTAGTAATTGCTGCGACCAACAGACCAGATATCGTAGATCCTGCTTTACTTAGACCTGGAAGGTTTGACAGGCTTATTTACGTTCCACCTCCAGACCTAGAGGCTAGAAAAGAAATATTTAAAATACACACCAAGAAAAAGCCTCTGGCTTCTGATGTTAACTTTGACAAACTTGCAGAAATGACAGAAGGCTATACTGGAGCAGACATTTCGGCCATCTGTGAAACTGCTTCTATGTTAGCAATAAAAGAATACATTAAGAAGAATAGCCCTGAAACTGCAAAAAATAATTTGAAAGAAATAAAGGTGGAAATGAGGCACTTTGAAGAAGCTCTAAAGAAGTTAGATCCAACGATCAAGAAACATATTAGCATGTACAAGCAAGTATCAGAAAGATTCCTCTCTTCCTATGAGAGCAGTCTAGCCTAGAATAAAAATTTGTAAATATAAAAAAATAATTTTCTTACTCTACTTTTAGAGGTGTCCCCTTAGACTCTTCCTTCACTTTCTTTAAGTCTACTTCCAGTACTCCATTCTTATAAGTTGATTTTGACTGCTTTGGATCAACCTTTGCTGGCAAGTCTACTTCTCTATAGTACTTCCTTTGTGGAGTGTCAACTTTTATTGTTAGTTTGTTTTCTGTAGCGTATAAGTTTATATCGCTTTTTTCAACGCCTGGAATTTCAGCAACTACCCTTATTTTATCTTCTTCTTCAATAACGTCAACCAATGGTTCTCTTAGCTTTTTAACCTCAATGCCTTTTCTCCCTTCTGGCCTAAAATTCCCAAATTCTCGTACTACAGGTTCTCCATCAGGCCCTATTGTGACAGAATATCCGTAAACAAATGGTCCAAATTCTCTAACTTTACTTCCATCGGGCAGGCTCCTCTCTCTTACTAGCTCCCTCGGTACCTCGCTTTCAAACTCCTTGAAGGATTCCCTAAAAAGCTCGTCAATTTCTCTTTCAATTTCCTTCATTATGTCTTCGAAGTACCTACGCCTCTTTCTAAACCATTCATCGATGTCGTCTTCCATTTTGCTTTCACCTACTTATAGTTACTTCGTTTAAATTTAAATTTTTGTTTTGTATTTATAAACATGATTTCCAACTAAAAAGTTTTATAAGGCACTAAAAAGTTTAAAATAAACGAAAAGAATGAGCAAAGAAATCCAACTTAACTTTTCATATCCAACAAGCGTTGTATTTAAAAGGGGCGCAATTAAAGAATTGAGCGAATATTTAAAGCAATACGACTTTGGTAAAAGTTGTCTCTTAGTTTCTGGGTCAAATTTTGCTAGAAGAACAGGCTACCTTGACCTATTGAAGAATGAGCTTAAAAAAATTAACTGTGAAACATACGTTTATGATAGAATTGAGCCAAATCCTTCTGTTGAAACTGTTGAAGCAGGAGCAATGCTAGCAAGAAAAACGAACGTTAGTTTTGTGCTTGCCTTTGGTGGAGGAAGCGTAATTGATGCTGCAAAAGCTATTTCCCTAGCGTACTCTAGTGGTGTAAGGATACAAAACTTCTTAGGTGTTATGAATGTTAACGTTACTACAGTACCACTTGTAGCTTTGCCAACAACAGCAGGGACTGGTAGTGAAGTAAGCAAATATTCAGTTCTTACTGACTTAAAACAAAAGAGAAAATTAGCTATCGGTGGACCTGCGCTCTTTCCAAAGCTATCAATTTTAGATCCAGATACCTTGTATACTCTGCCTCCAAATCTTGTTGCGTCAACAGGCTTAGATGCCCTTTCACATGCACTTGAGTCTTTCTTTTCTAAGAATTCAACAGTTTTTTCAGACATGCTATCTAAGGAAAGTATAAGAATAATACTGAACAATTTACCTAGAGCTTTTAGTGGCGATCTCGAAGCAAAGGCTTGGATGATGTACGCAAGCATGCTTGCAGGGCTTTCGATCAACATAACCAGCACCAACGTAGTTCATGCACTTGGTTATTATTTAACTACACATTATGGAATACCTCATGGCTTAGCTAATGCAACTTTCCTAGTTAGTTCTCTTGAGTATGAAGCGCCGTTCATGACAGATCGGTTTGCTGAGCTTTCTGAAGCACTAGGTCATTCTTCCCCAGACAACGTTGTAAAATCAAGACTTCTTTTGAAAGATATCTCCTTATTGTTAGATGCTTTAAGGATACCTCGAAACTTAAGAGAAATAGGCGTAAAAGAGGACGAGATTAACACTATGGTCGAGGATGTAACTCAAAACTACTCAAGGAACTTATCAAACAGTCCTATTGAATTGAACAAAGAAAAACTAATAGAAATTTGTAAAAATGCATACGTTGGAAGGTTTTAAGTTTTTCTAAGCTCTTAGGAAAACAACTTTTCCTTCAACTAAAGTTGCATAAACTTTAAAGTTTTCGTCCAAAATCGCTATATCTGCATCTTTTCCTTCTTCTATGCTTCCCTTTCTTTTCTCTAAGTTTAATAGCTTTGCTGCATTATACGAGGCAACTTTTGCGATTGTTCTTAAAGGAAATCCTGTAAACATAATAAAGCGCTTCGCAAGCTCACTTATTCCTATAGAAGTTCCAATTAATGTGCCATCTGTGTACCTCGAAGTTCCGTTTTTCGATATATACTCGATTCCGTCATAAACATACTTTCCATCAGGTAGTCCTAGTGACCTAACCCCATCGGTTATCAACACTACTCTATCTTCTCCTAAAGCCTTACTTATAAACTTAACAACGCTTGGATGAATGTGTGCTCCATCTACTATAAGCTGAGCTGTAACTTCTTGAGACTCCAAGATTGCTATTATTGGTCCTGGTGACCTATGATGGATTGGGTTCATTGCGTTGAAGAGATGAGTAACGTGCTTTACTCCTATTTTTATCGCTTCTAAAGTTTCTTCGTAGTTTGCAGCAGAGTGTCCAAAAGAAGGAATAACGTTATTCTTAACAAGAACCTCAATTAACCTATGAGCTCCATCAAGCTCAGGTGCAATAGTCATCATCCTAAGGTTGCCATTGCACTTCTTTAGTATTTCAAATAGAACTTCTTCAGAAGGTTCACACAAGGAAGACTCTTGGATCATTCCTTTTTTCTCCTTTGAAATGAAAGGGCCTTCTAAATGAAATCCTAAAAATCTTGCTCCTTCTAAACCTTCAGAAACTCCTTTTAAGGAAAGTTCGACATGCTTATTTTCTTGTCTTGGTTTGTATACTGTAGTTGCCAAGAATCCAGTTACCCCAAATTCGGTGATTTTCTTTGAAATTTCTTTTATTGCGTTCTTGTCTTCATCTAGAATGTCATAACCATTAGCTCCTTGTATATGAACATCTATGAAACCAGGGAAAACTAGTTCCCCAGATGCGTCGATCACTTGTTTTATTCCTTCATTGTCAACATCTTTTCCAATTTTCTTTATCTTTCCATTAGAAATTAATATGTCTGCATGTGTTTCATAACTTGGGTTTATTATCTTAGCATTCTTGATGAGAATTTCACAATTGCTCAAAGTTACTAAAACCTCTTATTTTTGTTTCTTTGAAATGGTTATTAGTCTAGCTTCTACATCCTCAACGCTTGCTCCCAGTCCCCCCACTAAATATTTCTTTCCACCACTTAGTAACGTGAAATTCTTAAAGATTCCTTGAGGGTCAAGCTTGTAGTCTACAACGCTTCCTTCAACTTCTATAACGTTTCTTGATTTTCTTTCGAATCCACTTACCTTCACTGTTATGTCCTCTTTTTTCATCGTCTTAATCATCTCAATTGCAAGCCATATGTGTGAAGTTGTCTTTTCTTGGTCCAGCTTAAACTTAGTTAAAGTTTTACTTGGTCTCCAAACAGAGTAGTAGAAAAAGTCACTTAGTATGCGCATAAGTTCTGGTTCTCCAAGCTCTAAAGAGTAGTCTTCAGCTAACACAATGCAATATGTCCCATCGATCATTATTATTGGTAGACTTGGTGTTGGCCTTTGTTTAAGTAGTACTGCTTCATTGGAGTTTATTTGAACTTTGGATTCATCACAGTAGCAAACTACTGCAACGGTTACATTTTTCCTGCTATGAGTTACAGATACGATGCTATCTACAAATTCATTTACCAAGCTAGCTGAAGAAGACATAACAATGTCTACGTTTGCTGCTTCTATGAGCGACTTTATCTTTTGTTTTGCTTTGTCAAGATTTCTTATTATCCAAACGTTTGGTTCCTCTAAGAGCAAAGACTGATCCTGAGGCTTAAGTTTTTCAATTTCTGAAAATATTGTCTGTCTAACATTGCTTAACCTAGCTAAAAGGTCGTTTGAAAGTATTTGCAACGCTATCTTTGGATCAACAGCCCTGAACTTCTGTGGTCTTTCTTGCCTTATTTCCACTAGACCTTTTAATTTTAAACTATTAAGCACGTCGTATATTCTGGGTTGTGGTATTTCAGATACCCTAGAAAGCTCTGAAGCAGTTAACTCTCTCGAAAAGAGTAGAGAAACATAAGCTTTTGCTTCGTACTCTTTTAGTCCATATTCCTTGAATAAGTTAACCAGCGTCTCGCTCAAGTACTCTCCTCTATAAAGCAAAGGATACGTTATAAACTTTAACCTAGCGTCGTTTTTCGTTTCGGAAGTATAAAGCTACAGAGTAGTAGGTAAAACTATGAACAAATGAGCAATGAACTCCTGCAAGCAAGAATCTCTCAAAATTAGTCGTGGAGGATGTCAGCAAAGTAAAAAAGAAAACAAAACTTAAAAGGCTTCAAAGTATTTCATTTTTGAGGCAATGAAGACACCGCGGGAACCTAACGAATGAGGAAGTTATCCCTGACTGAGCCTCTTTATCAATTTGTTTTTAAAATAACTAGCTAGTGCTCCCATATTCTTCTTTAATTAAGTTAGACAGTCTGCGTATGCCCTCTCTTATTTGCTCTTCAGAGGGATATGAGAAGTTCAATCTCATGGTGTTTTTCCCAGAACCATCAATAAAGAACGACCTTCCAGGAACATAAGATACTTTGTAGTTCTTTATCGCTTTTTCCAACATCAACTTCGTGTCTAGCATGTCTTTTAACCAAACGAAAATAAACATTCCTCCAATTGGCTTCGTCCATCTAGTTTCGCTTGGCATGTCGCTTTCAAGAGATTGTAGCATGACGTCTCTCTTCTTTTTATATTCTCTAACAATTATTGGAATCCTTTTTTCTATTATTCCTTTTTCCATTGCAAATAGTGCAATATACTGCGACACAGGAGAAGTAGAAAGGTCCATTCCTTGTTTTGCTATAGCAATGGACCTAATAAGCTCTTCACTCGCAATAACCCATCCAACCCTTAGTCCGGGAGAAAAAATTTTGCTAAATGTAGATAAATATATTACTCTTCCTTCTTTATCCATTGCCTTTATTCTTTCTACCTTCTCATCCCCAAAAGTAATATATCCAGGTTCTGGCTACGTTTTAAAAAGGTGCTTACCTTAAATCATAAAATAAAACAATTAAAGCCAAAATCTGTAAGCGTAATCTACTTTTGTTCTTAAATGAATGTTCACTCTCGGATGTATGGTGTGCCAAGTGCTGCTGGCGGCCTAACTCTCCTCTTAGCTAACAGAATTGTAGCAACAGCCATTACCACAATCGTTACTATATACGGTAATGAACTTAATAAACTTACAGGTATTCCATATGGTTGAAGAACGTACTGAAGAGCGTCTATGCTTCCAAAAGCAAGTGCTCCGAGAATTCCTTTCAACGGGTCCCAAAAGGCAAGGACAGTTAAAGCTACTGCAATCCACCCTCTTCCTTGAGTCATTCCATCTATCCAGCCTGGAAGGTATGCAAGGGAAAGGTAAGCGCCAGCTAGGCCTTGTAGTGCGCCTCCAAATAAAGTGCATGAGTACCTAACAAGTTCAACGTTAATTCCAGAAGCATCGGCCGCGCTTGGGTTTTCTCCAACAGCTCTAATTTGTAGCCCATACTTAGTATAATTTAAAAAGAACCACATTAAAACTGCAAGTATTAATGAAAAGTAAACAAGAAAGTCTTGGTAGAAAAATGCTCCAACTATTGGAATGTTTGCTAAGTAAGGAACTTTAATTGGTTGCAACGTTAAAGTTAATGGTAACCCTACATACTTAGAACCTGCTATGCTAGATACTCCTAGTCCAAGCATAGTTAATGCGAGGCCAGAAACTGTTTGATTCGCCTTAAAGGTTATGCTACTAATTGCATGTAATGCAGAGAGTATTAGTCCTACAATTGCAGCCACTAAAAGACTTAATGTCAAGGATTCAGTAGTATATGCTATAAAGAATCCAATAAATGCCCCAATTGCCATTATTCCTTCTATTCCTAAGTTTAAAATTCCTGATCTTTCAGTATAAATTTCTCCAAGGGTAGCAAGCAGTAGTGGAGTACTTGCTTTTAGTGATTCTAAGAGCAGAGAAGTGATTACATCCATTCTATTCTCACCCTATATCCAACTAAGTACTCAGAAGAAATCAGAAAGAGAAGTATGACACCATTAAAGACATTAACAAGTCCATAAGATAAACCAAGAGAAACCTTTGCAACGTTTCCGCCAACAAACAATGAGCTAACAAATAAAGAAGCAACTAGTACAATAATTGGATTGAATCCACCAATCCAAGCTGGGATTATTGCGCTGTAGCCGTATCCTGGAGAAATGTTTCTTATTAGTCTGTACTGTATTCCAGCGACTTCGCCTACACCTGCAATACCTGCTAGACCTCCGCTTATTAGCATAACGATAAGCGAGTTTCTAAAAATATCTATACCTGAAATTCTTGCTGCTTCTAGGTTGTCTCCCATAGCCTTTATTTCTAGACCAAACTTTGTTCTATTCATTATAAAAAGAATTAAAAAAGTTAGGAGAATTAGTAGAATTAAAGTTGGATAGTGAATCCTTGTTCCAGGTATCAACGGCAATCTCGCGAACATTGGAAATTCATCAGTTATTGGATAGTTGAATACCCCATGTCCGCGCCATGGTCCATAAAGCAAGTAGTCAAGTACTTTTAGCGAAATATAATTCATCATTAGTGAAACTATAACTTCGTTAACGTTGTACTTTGACCTTAGAAATGCCGGTATGGCCGCCCATGCCAATCCTCCAATAAAACCTGCTAGGAACATCGAAGGTAAAATAAGAGCTGGAGGGACGTTAGAAAACAAGGCAATCCAAGTTGCAAATATTGCTCCCATGATGAGTTGCCCATCTGAACCAATGTTCAAAACTTTTGCCGTATAGGCGACTGACAATCCAAGAGCGCATAATCCAATAGGTATGGCCTTAACTATGACTTCTGAAATACCATATGCATTTCCAAAAACACCAGCAAGGATTACAGAATACGCGTAGAATGGATCTATTCCGCTAAAGATAAACAACAATCCTACAGAAAAAAGGGCAAGTACTATTGAGGCAACTCTCACAGCTACTAATTCGTACTTACTTACTTGAGCCCTTTTTTCTAGTATGACCTTCATTTTCTGCACCAAAAGCTAATCTAAGAGTATTTAAGTAGGAGCCTTAGTTGTCATTGCTGTTGCTACTTCAGTAATTTTGGCTTCTCCAACAAAATTGCCAGCTACCTTTCCCTCTTTCAGAACAATTATTCTGTCGCTAAGTTTAATGATCTCTTCTAAGTCTTCTGAAATCAATATTATACCTACATTTTTCTTCTTCATTTTAATTAACCATTCATGCACCATTGCAACAGAGGCTACGTCAAGGCCTGTTGTTGGATTGCTAACTATTATAAGCTTTGGTTCTTTTACAGCGCTTCTCGCTATAAGTAGTTTTTGAAGATTTCCTCCAGAAAGAAACTTTGCTGGAGTTTGAATGCTCGAAGTTACTATGTTAAACTCTTTAATTAAGTTTAAAGCTACATTTTTAAATGAAGAATAGTTGATTGTAATTCTTTTTGAAAATCTTGGATCTTCATAGTTAGTTATAAGCAAGTTCTCTGCTACGCTTAAGTTTGGTAAAATTCCAAACCTTATTCTATCCTCTGGAACATACGAAACTCCAAGCTTTATTATATCTTTCGTCTTTTTGTTTGTTATGTCTATTCCAAGAATCTTTATTTTTCCACGACTAACTTTTCTTGCTCCAATTAACGCTTCTGCGAGCTCTCTTTGTCCGTTTCCGGCTACACCTGCAATACCAAGTATTTCGCCTGGATAAAGTACGAAGGAAACCCCATTTAAAGCAACTAGGCCTCTGTCGTTTAAAACAACTAAGTTTTCAACTTCTGCTATTGGTTCACCACTTAAGTTATTCGTAAGCTTGTCCTTGTTTACCGTCTCAATTACTTCTCTTCCAACCATCATCTTTACTAGGTCTGCCTTTGTGATCTCGCTTGGTTTAACGACACCTACAACTTTCCCTTTTCTAAGAACTGTTATTCTATCACTTATGTTAATCGCTTCATCCAACTTATGAGTTATAAAGATGATCGACTTTCCTTGGTTTCTCATTACCTTCAATGCTTTAAAAAGTTCTTCAGTTTCAATTGGAGTTAACACTGACGTGGGCTCGTCTAAAATTAGGATGTCTACGTCGCCATAAAGCGCTTTAATTATTTCAACCTTTTGTTGTTCTCCGACAGAGAGTTGCCAAATTTTGCTTCGTGGATCTATGAAGAAACCATAACGTTCTGAAATTTCTTTAATTCTTTTCTCAACTTTATCATGATCAACTATGGGTTTATTCTCATGACTTAAGGCAACATTTTCAAGAACAGTTAAAGAGTCAACTAACATAAAGTGCTGGTGTACCATTCCAATCTTATACTGTATCGCATCCTTTGGAGATTTAATCTTAACTTTCTTTCCATTAATGTATATCGTACCTGTATCTGGCTTAAGCATCCCAAAAAGAATTTTCATTAAGGTTGTTTTTCCAGCTCCATTCTCTCCGAGTAAGGCATGAATTTCTCCTTTCATTAAGCTAAAATCAACATTGTCAAGGGCAACAACGTTTGGAAACCTTTTTGAAATTTTTTCCATTCGAATTATAGGTTCAACCATTTTTAATCACTATATATTGGAACAAATATAAAAAATAAAAATATAAGAAGATTAACCTGTTGGGGATCCAACGACGTTATCAACGAACCAATTTATGTTCCACAATGTGTCGTGGTCTGCTCTTACGCCTTCTGGGATCATTACTGTTCCGTTCTGAGCTTTTATTGGACCTATGAATGGGTCAAATGGAACAGTCTCTTCGCTCATTTGTTTTAACCTCGTAAAGATTAAATCATATACGCTAATTTTTCCTAAGATTGGATCTTGAACAAACTTACTTTTTAAATTGTCTGAAAACTTTGGATTTATTGGCATTCCAAACTTTGCTCCTAGTTCAACAGCTCTCTCCTTCAGCATCCACCAATAGTCAACGTTCTCCAAATTCGTACTGTTGTAAATTCCTTCTTTTATTTTCATTAGAATGTCGGCATAGATTACTCCCCAGTTGACTAATTCTCCACTAACTACTACGTCAGGTCCGTAATCATACATTGGACTATAATGACTAAATACATAAATTTGCTTACCAGTAGTTTTGTACTGTTCTTCGGCAAATTGAATTATTGCTGGAGAATCTTCGGTATAAGCTATAGCATCTACACCTTCGCTAACTAATGCTTGTGCAGCTTGTCTCGCTCCATCTGGATTGTACCATGCCAAGAGCCACCTCACGTAAACTTTAGCGTTAGGATTAACAGCTTTTACTCCAAGAGCAAAAGCATTTATGTGCCTTATTACTTCAGGCGTAGGGTATGCTCCAACATAACCAATTTTGTCTGTCTTCGTTAAAGCACCAGCCATAAGGCCATTAAGGTAGTACAACTGGTAAAGCTCTGCAAAGTATGTTCCCAGGTTTGGGGCTCTTTTATAGCCACTACAATGGAAAAACAGTACGTTTGGATACTTTTTAGCTTCTTCCACAGTTGGATCCATGAAATCAAAACTTGTTGTAAAAACAACATTTACTTTCTTTTGAGTTATTAGGCTATCTATAACTGCAGGAGCATCGGCAGCAGAAACACTTTCAACATAGAATGTTTCTAACCAAGGAAATAGGTTCTGAACATACCTTCTGCCAACGTCATGTGCATTTGACCATCCATAGTCTCCAATGGGTCCAACATAAATGAACGCTGCTCTTATTTTCTGTGCTTGCACTAAAGCTGTTAAGTTTTGAACTACTGATGTTAAGTTTTGGTATTTTTGCTGAAGACTCTCGTAGTCACTTTTTGGTACCACTGAAGTTGCTAAGTTTTGGTATTGCTGCTGAAGACTCTTGTAGTCGCTTTCTGGTACTTTTCCCAATCCTCCTAAAAAGTAACCTGCGATTAGAGCTACTATTATTCCTGCTGCGAGAACTATAGTTAATGTGCTATAACCTTTTTTATTTTTTATTCTTTCGTTCATGTAAAACAGAAGTCATAACCTCTTATTAAGCGTTTGAGCCACAAATAGCTCAAAATTTACAAGAATGTGTAAATAACTTTGATAGGTGAATCTACTGTTGCTCCTTCTTGAAGCTTAAGACGCCGAAACTAAAATTGTTGGTGTACATTTAAAAATTAATATAAGACCAACATTTAAATTTTAGCAAATGGCTTTAAAGCTCAAAGAATGACCTCGCTGAAAGTGATTTCAGTTTTTATCCTCTTGTGCACTTTAATCTCAAGCTTAATCTACTACAACTCTTTTCGAGTTTCTCCGCAGCAATTCCTTTACCACAACCCTATAATGATTTATGGTGATACTCAATTTACGTTTGAAAATGGGGTTTCAGGAGGAAGCGGAACTGAAAGTGACCCATTCATTATCGAAGGAAAAAGAATTCTGTCTTATGACACTGTAGCGATTTACATAGCAAACACTACAAAACATTGCATTATACGAAACAACTATATAGAAGGAAAAAGAACTAACTTCGCTATACTGATTAGAAATGCTGGAAATGTTACAATTCAAAACAATATAATCTTTAATAATTCTGCTGGAGTTAAAATAGAGAATTCAAAGAATATTGCGATAAACAATAATAATTTCATAGATAACAACTATGGAATATACTTGTTCAATTCTAGTGACGTTACTGTTCGTGGTAACAAAATCGTTAAAGGAAAAGAAATAGAAAACAATAAAGATGGAGTGTTTTTATATCTTTCTAGAAGGATAAGCGTTGAAGAGAATAACATAACTAACAACGATTATGGTGTTTGGATCGGGCTATCAAGTGATTGCTCTTTAAACAATAACTTTGTTCAAGAAAGCAAAAAAGATGGAATTGCCATATACTACTCAATAAACATGAAAGTACAAGGGAATGAAATAGTAAAAAACATGGAATCTGGGATAAGAATATTTACATTCAGCAAAAATGTATTTGTATCTGAGAACAATGTTTCGAACAACATTTATGGAATCTACATAACTGGATCAAGCAACAACGTTATCTTTAACAACTTCTTTAGAAATAGCGTAAATTACTTAACTTACGAAAGTACAAGTTCATGGAATACGAGCAAAACAAATCAAAAGAACATCGTAGGAGGAAGCTACATAGGAGGAAACTTTTGGAGTGACTACAATGGCAAAGATTTAGATGGTGATGGCATTGGCGACACAAACGTACCTTATGGGCCTGGAGATTACCTTCCTTTAGTTGTTGACGTCGAACCTCCTGAAACTAGTCTTGCAATAGAAGGGCCCTTTGTTATAAAAAATTCAGTTGCATACATTGGGAATAATTCTAAACTTTACTTGACAGCTACAGACAAAAGAAGTGCAATAAAATCAACATACTTTAGCATTGACAATAAAAGTTGGCAACAGTATGAACACGCAATCAGTAGTAAAGATCTTCCTAGCAATGAGCATGATCTTAGTTTTTACAGCATTGATGTAAGTAACAACGTTGAACCAATAAGGAAGGTCAAAATTTTTATCGACGATCTTCCCCCTGTTATTCATCCTCTGAATGTTTTAAGCGGCAAAATTTTTACTAGGAAAGAATCAAACGGTGTTTTATTTCTTGTTAACGTGACTGAAATTGGAGTAGGCATAAGTAAAGTATTGCTGAACCTCAACAACAGAACTTATGGTATGGAAAATAAGAATAACACGCTGTATTCAACAATCTTAAATTTAACAGAAGGTAACTATACATGGTTTGTAGTAGCTGAGGATGAGTTAAACAATACTTCAACTTCAAAAATTTTTAGCTTCACGTTACTCTTCGACGAAGAACCTCCAAAAGTACTAGAACTAAATTTTGAGCCACACTTTCCACTTGAGGGTGATAATATAAGGGTTACCGCAAGCGTAGTCGATGAAAAGTCTGGAGTAAAAGTAGTCAAGTTGCTTTATACTACTAATGAGAAAAACAGCTGGAACGAAATCAGTATGAATTTTTCTTCAGGTACAACTTACGAAGCTGCAATCCCACCGCAAAAGTTTCTTTCGAAATTATCTTTTTACGTAGAAGCTGAAGATAAAGTTGGAAATACTTTTAAAAGTCCACCTGTAACATTAACGATATTACCTTCACTTATAGTTATAGCAGCAGTAGTCTTCTTATTCTTGGTTATAATTTCTTTGTCTTTCTTGGTGTGGAAATTAGTCTTACATAGAGAACCCAGTTATGAGCTTTAAGTGCCGTGATGCACTAAAATCTTAGCTGTGACTATTTTGATCTGCCTATTTTTAAACTGTTGATAACAGATAATTTTTAATGCAACAAGTTTATTCATTTTATTCTTTCTTCAAAATAGATGGTTCCTGACTTAAGTATAATGAGGGATCAATGGTTTTTCGTGGCTTGTAGGCTACTATGTAGCCATTCATCTTAGAACTTATACTCTGAATGAAGTCTACATCATAAAAGAACATCCAAGCTATGGCTGCTGAACTAGCAATATCCCAAAAGTACAGCTTCATTGGACTTACTTCTCTTGTGATTAGGTCAACTGCAGTTCTCTCCGTAAAACCAGTTAAAACGTCATGGCTGCTATGAATTGTCACTACAAAATGATCCTTTGAATGGTATTCTCCAAGTATGTCTTTATAGCCTGTAGAAAGAATTCCTCCAAATCGATCACTCTCTTCAACTACAAGTATTCCTTCGCAATTCATTATTTTTGACAAGCTAGAATATACTTTTATTAAATCCCATGGATTAAAATGTGGAGTAGCAAAGCCCCAAAGTAAAACTAAGTCAGCAACTATATTGAGCTCGGAAAGCTTTCTAGCATCATGAGTAATAACATTGGGCTCAGCATTAAGCATAAACTTACCAAATTCTTTTGCTTTTTCAAGAGCACTTTTCCTTAGGTCAACTATCGTTAGTTCTGTATTCTTCCCAATTCCTTTAAGTTTCTTTGAAAAAGCGATTCCAGCTATACCTGTTCCATCACATAAGTCAAGTATGTTGATCCTATTCTTTGAATTAACTAGGTTTTTAACCCACTTATGTTTAAGTATCTTGTCAATTTCATTATAAATTTTAGTATATCGCGCTTTTCCTTTCTCTTCAAATAAGTCTTCATTCCACTTGAAGACTTCATAAAGTTTTTCAAGCTCATCCTCTAACATTTTGTTATAAAGTATTTCGCATAGCTAATAATTTTTACTTCTAAAAACTATCTTTTACTTTAAATCTACATTAAACTGTAAATTTTTTAAAAAAGTTTTAAATAAGCTATGCAGTCTCCAAAACTATGACTGTGTCGATTGGGTCTAGTGGCTTTTCGGGAATGCTTAAAATAAGAGAACTGTCCGTTCTTTTGAAATTAAGTTCCTTTTTATCTACTAGAAAATAAGCCTTAGTTACTTTTTGATCCTCTTTTAAGCCCAAGACATTAAGCTCACCATAGTGAGGCCATCCAAATACATGCAAGTAAAGTTTTCTGTCCTTCTTTGTTATTCGATAAGGCATGTCTTGAGTTACGTTTATTGGGCTAGCTTGAGTTCCGTAGATGCTCTCACCATTTACTTTCATCCATCTCCCAACTTCTTCTAAAATTTTTTTAGACGGCTCTGGAATTTCACCTTCAGCTGTTGGACCAACGTTAAGTAGGTAATTTCCACCTTTACTAGTAATGTCTACTAAAAGCTGGATTACTCTTCCAGGAGATTTCCAGTTGTGATCATAGCTTTTGTACCCCCAAGTGTCGTTCAGGGTGGCCGGAGTCTCCCAGTCGTCTTCAATTTTTGTTTCTGGAATTTGATTGTCTCCAAGTTCTATATAATCTCCAAATCCTCTTATATACAGTCCGTGATGAATCAGCGGAGGATTTATGCGACCACTTATTATGGTACTTGGAGATATGCTACGTACCCATTCTTTAAGCTCTCGAGCAAGCTCAGGAGTAGGAGTAAAAATGTCAAACCAAATGACCGCAACTTGGCCATAGTTTGTTAATAACTCCTTAAGTTGAGGCTTTACATATTCTCTTATGTATTCAGTGAAATCTTTCTTTCTAACATCGTAGTCCCATTCATTTCCCATTCCATTTGGGTGGTGCCAATCAATGGTTTGCGAGTAGTAAAATCCAAGTCTAATACCTTCTTCTTTGCAAGCTTCTGCTAACTCTTTAAGAGGATCTTTCTTGAAAGGAGTGGCTTTAACTATATTATAGTCGGTGTATTCACTATCAAACATACAAAAACCATCGTGATGCTTAGCAGTAATTACAATATATTTCATCCCTGCATCTTTAGCTACTTTTACCCATTTTCTAGCGTTGAACTTAATCGGATTAAAGTTTTTAGCAAGTTGCTCATACTCCTTCGCAGGGATCTTAGCGTTATACATGATCCATTCTCCTATTCCTGGAATATTTTTCCCTTTCCAGACACCAGCAGGAAGAGAATATAAGCCCCAATGGATGAACATTCCAAATCTTGCTTCTCTCCACCAAGACATCCTTTGATTATGTTCTTCTTCAAATTCTTCGTTTAAGTTATCCATTTCAATCACCTATTTCTTACCAAAATAAACCCATACCGTAAGTATATTTAAATTTTCATTTGCTCGTAAAAGCAAGTGTAATTTCCCTTAAAATAAGTACACTCGAATCTAATACTTTAAGAACTACAATAGCCTTACTATTTTAACGATTCAAACTTTGCTTTAGATTTTAAGTTTTAGTATAATTTTGAATTAGTAAAGCTTAAATACAGTTATTTGAATTGTGGCTCAATGAAGAGAAGGTCAATAGCTAAAAAACTTCCAAGTTACCTTCTCTTCAGCCTTCTAATTTTAGTTTATGCCTTATATCTCGTGATTTTACCGTCTTCGACTCTCGTTATAAATGGAGCGGGTTCCACGTTTGTCTACCCTTTAATTTCTAAATGGAGTAGCGAATACAGAAAAATCGACCCATCTATGATAATCAACTACCAATCGATAGGAAGTGGAGGCGGAATAAGGTTGTTCATAAATAAAACGGTTGACTTTGGGGCAAGCGATGCTCCACTGAACAAGCAACAGATGGAGGTCGCAAAAGGAGTCATTCACATACCTGAAACTCTAGGAGCAGTAGTAATGTCCTACAATTTACCAAATATAAACTTAATAATTAACTTAACAGGAGAGGTCATAGCTGATATATACTTAGGAAAAATTACAAGATGGTCGGATAAAAGAATAACAGAGCTAAATCCAGGTATTAAGATGCCAGACGAAAAAATTGTTGTTATACACAGAGCTGAAGGCTCAGGAACAACATATGTATTCACGGATTACTTATCAAGAGTAAACAATGAATGGAAGTCTTTGGTTGGTCGAGGAACTTCTGTTCAATGGCCTACTGGACTAGGAGCTGTTGGAAGTGAAGGTGTGGCAAGCTTAATAAATCAAATTAAGTTTTCCATTGGCTACATCGAGCTATCTTATGCTTTACAAACAAACATGACTTATGCTGCAATAAGAAATCAATATGGAAAATTTGTTATTCCAGCTCCAGAAAATGTTAAACAAGCAGCTTCCAATTTAGCGAGAAGTCTTCCAAAGGGTAACGAAAGCTGGGAAAATGTGTCCTTGGTTGATGCTCCTGGTGAGAACGCATATCCGATCGTTAGTTTTAGCTATATCCTTGTGTATGAAGAGCTTAGCCTATTGCCTGGAATGAATGAAAGGAAAGCTAAAGACCTTGTAAACTTTCTTTGGTGGTGCGTTCACGAAGGGCAAAACTACTCTCTAAGTTTAGGATATGTTCCACTACCTCCTGAAGTCGTAAGGATCAACGAAGAAAGTATAAGAATGATAAAGTTTAAAGGGATTAGCCTAATGGGTGGTGATTAGAATGAACGAAGATGAAGTTTTTTATTTATTTTCTTTAGCAGTTGCTTCAATATCATTATTACTATTAGCTTTAATACTTGTTGTCCTCGTTCAGTATACCCTTCCGGTAATCAAGGAAATGGGCTTTGACTACTTTATAACTTCTAGTTGGAATCCAGTTTTCGGAAAAGAGAGATATGGGATACTCCCTTATTTTTTAGGAACAGTTCTAACATCTTTTATTGCAGTGCTTGTAGGAGTTCCAATAAGCTTTGGGATTGCTTTATTCTTAACGGAATACTCAAACAAAACTTTAAAAAAGTACTTAAGCATAATGATCGATTTACTAGCTGCAATTCCGAGTGTAATATATGGTCTGTGGGGTTTCTTTGTATTTAGAAACTTTATTTTAGATTACATAGAAAAACCTCTTCATAATTATTTTGGAAAAATAAGCATTTTTTCTGCAACCCCAACAGGCTTAGACTTCTTAAGCGGAGGTCTTATACTTGCGATCATGATAATCCCAATTGTTTCTTCTGTCACTAGAGAAGTTCTTGAGCTAGTTCCAACTGAAATAAAAGAAGGAATTTATGCAATTGGTGGAAACAGGTATGATGTAATTGTTTATGGATCAATACGTTACTCAAAAAATGGAATACTTGGAGCAATACTTCTTGGACTTGGAAGAGCAGTAGGTGAGACCATGGCTGTCAGTATGGTAATAGGCAATGCAACTGGAGAAAACGCCTTACCACGAAGTTTATTTTCTGCTGGCCAAACGTTATCCAGTTTAATTGCAAATGAATTTAACGAAGCCAATCCAACCTCACTACATCCCAATGCACTGGTTGGAGCTGGCTTAGTGCTACTTATGATGGCAATTGTAGTTAATTTGGGTGCTAGAGCCATAGTTAATAAGTATAAGAGGTGATTTAACATGATAAGTCTCAGGGTTAAGAAAAAGGTTCAAAATACTTTTTTGTTTTTATTTGCTTTTTTGTCAACAATCATAGCGATTATTCCTCTCTTTAGTATTATATTTGAAGTCATAAAGAATGGTATTGAAGCAATAAACTTAGACTTCTTTATTCAACTTCCAGGTCCATTAGGAGAATCGATTGGAGGTATAGCAAATGCAATACAAGGAACTTTAATTTTAGTTACGCTGGCTAGTATCATTGGAGTGCCAATTGGAGTAATAACTGGAATATACTTGTACGAATATGGAAAAGAAAAAAAGAGCACTTTAATTAGTTTTTCTGTTGACCTACTGTATGACTTACCTTCAATAGTAGTTGGAATATTTGTTTACATAACAGTTGTATCCCCTATGCGTTCCTTTTCTGCTCTTGCAGGCGCTTTAGCTTTAGCAATAGTTATGATACCTATAATTGCAAAAACAACTGAGGAATCGCTTACACTTGTACCTCCAACTATTTCAGAAGCAGGAATAGCTCTTGGAATACCAAAGTGGAAAAATATAATTTTCATAGTTTTAAATTCTGCAAAAAATGGTGTCTTAAATGGAATTGTTCTTGCAGTTGCTAGAATAACCGGAGAGACAGCTCCACTAATAATGACTTGTCTCGGAAGCAATTTCTGGTTTTCTGGGATGGACAAACCAATAAATTCACTAACCTTGCTTATTTGGAGGTATGCTATGCAACCCTATCCTTCAGCGGTTAAGAAGGCATGGGGTGCTGCCTTTTTGCTACTACTTGTAGCGTTAGCTTTAAACCTTCTCGTAAAGTCAGGTGGTGAACGTAAATGAAAACAAAAATAGAGATAAGAAACCTAAATGTTTGGTTCAACAAAAGACAAGTAATATACGACGTTAATTTAAAAGTACCTGAACAGGCTATAACTGCTGTAATTGGACCCTCTGGGTGCGGAAAGTCTACACTTCTAAGGGCAATAAATAGACTTCATGACTTAATTCCAGAAGCTAAAGTAAAAGGCGAAGTATTACTTGATGGAAAAGATGTTTACAAGGAAGATCCTTTAGTCGTTAGAAGAAAAATTGGAATGGTCTTTCAAAAACCAGTTCCCTTTCCATCAATGAGCATCTTTGAGAATGTTGCCATAGGCGTTAAGCTTAACGACCTAGCAAAGAAGGAAAGACTAGAAAAAATAGTTGAAAGAAGTTTAAGAATGGCAGCCTTATGGGAAGAAGTGAAAGATATTCTAGAGTCTCCAGCAACAAGTCTTTCAGTTGGTCAGCAGCAAAGATTAACCATAGCTAGGACTTTAGCTCTAGAACCAGAAGTTTTGTTAATGGATGAGCCAACTTCTGCTCTTGATCCAGTTTCTATGAAGAAAATAGAAGAACTAATAGTAAACTTAAAGAATGACTATACGATTGTTGTAGTGACGCATGACATGAGACAAGCCGCACGAATCTCAGACTTTACGGCGTTCATGTACGAAGGCAAAATAATTGAGTTTAACGAAACTTCAGAACTTTTCAGGAATCCAAAAGAAGAAATAACTGAGAAGTATATAACAGGGAGGATCAGTTAAAAATGCCAAGGCTTCTAGATATCGGATTAAATGAGCTTGTAAGTATTACAAAACGAATGAGTGATACTGCGGAAGAAGCAATTTCTATGGCTGTTAATGCCTACTTTGAAGGAAAAAACGTAAGGGACGATGTTTATGAAAAAAGTATGAAGCTAAAAGAGCTAAAAGATGAAGTAAGAGATTTAGCCTTTGAGTTAATTATGAAATACCAACCAGTAGCTATTGACTTAAGAACAATCGAATCAACGCTCGATGCATCATATGGCTTTTCAAGGTTTAGCAGATACGCTTTAGATATAGCGGACTTGACAAACAAGTTGGGAAATTTAACAGAGTGTGACCACACGAAAATTAAGCATGCATTAAGTATAGTTCAGTGGATGGTTTCAAAGAGCATTGAAGCCTTTGAAACAAAGAACGTTGAACTAGCAAAAGAAGTAATAAAAAAGGACGACGAAATAGATGAAATTTACAATGAAAGTTTAACCAATGCTGCTCAGATGGGAAAAGTTAAAGACATTAGGTGTGTAATTGCAGACATTCTCGTTATTAGGTATTTAGAAAGGATAGGAGACCATGCATGTCAAATAGCTTCTGCTGTTGGGTACGTAGTAGAAGGAAAATATCTACCAACTTAGAATTAAGATTAATGAATTTATATTTTGCTGATAAAAATGAAGGTCTTCGATAAATACGCATAAAGATACGACAACTGGTATGAAAAACCATTTGGAAAATCTGTTTTTAGCTTAGAACTTAAGTGCCTTAGTGAAATATTGCCGAAGAATCATTCAAAGGAAAGCATAGAAGTAGGTGTTGGAACTGGAAGATTTGCATCAGCTTTGGGCATTGATCTTGGACTAGATATCTCTAGCGAAGAACTAAAAATAGCCAAAAAAAGAGGGATTGAAGTAATACTTGGAGATGCTCATAACATACCTTTGAGAAACAATTCGCTCGATATAGTGTTGGTTGTCGTATCCATCTGCTTTTTTGAGGAGCCAATAAAGGTTTTGAAAGAAATCAAAAGAGTATTAAAAGAAGAAGGCGTGCTAATCCTAGGATTAATCTTCCTAGAAAGCCCATGGGCTAAATTCTACATGAGAAAGGCTCAAGAAGGACATCCTTTGTACTCATATGCAAAATTTTATTCTTACAAAGAAATAAGCACGATGCTAAAGAATAATAACTTTTCCACAGAAGGAGTACTTTCAACCCTTTTCGAAAAACCTCAGGATGTAGCACCAATTGCGAATAAGGAAGTAAAGGAAGGATTTTACGTTAGTGGAGGATTTTTCTGTATAAAAGCGAGAAAGACCTCGATTACTTAGTAGCGACAGAAGTAGAAAAACTTTTATTCTGTTAGAGAACTGTAACGTAAGTAGACCAATGATGAAGTACTAAACCAAAGAAACTCATGACTTACCTTGGGGTGCCTGAGGTCTATACTTTACATTCAAGTGAAGGTAAGCTACGTAACTTCAAGTCTTCGTAAGTTTCTTCGAAGAGCTTCAAACTTGGAGAAACCACGATCTGAAAATTTTGCAGTACTTCATCTTTATTGTCTTTAAATAATCTTATTTATGTTTGAGCTCTATCTATTTTGAA
>Ga0078972_1008184_pt1 | contig 22209 bp, 17 predicted proteins | sample YelNatPaOPGAMG01_FD_67568 | JGI IMG/M metagenome (GOLD analysis project Ga0078972, IMG submission 67568) | Hot spring thermophilic microbial communities from Obsidian Pool, Yellowstone National Park, USA - OP-RAMG-01 (SPADES assembly) (version 2) | ecosystem: Environmental > Aquatic > Thermal...
TTCGCAGTCTTTTTACTCGGGATTACTCCGTATTTATTGGCCGGCTACTCGGCGTCTTTTGGATTTACTGGCCAAAGTAGGGTTTATTCTTCCGGAAGTTACGGCGTCGCCATGATCCTGGCGGCTCTGTTCAGCATCAACTGGTCCTCGCGAATCCTGCGTCGGGTCGTGAACCTTGTGGCCGCGTTGCTCCTGGCCTTGATGGCCGCTTTCCAATGCGATCTCCGTCGGGATTGGCAGATCGCCGCGGAGATCAGAAGGGATCTATGTGAGAGCCTTCTGACCGTCGCGGGGAAGGTGAGCGACCATACGACCCTCCTCTTTTTGGACTTGCAGTCGTATCTGGGAAATAGGGCCGTGATATTTCAAGGAGTGGACGGGCTCGATCAATACGTAAAAATGCTTTATAATAACAAAACATTACACGCATTCTTTCTCTATTCTCGGGACGCCGACGGGCCGAGCAGCTCGGAGCGCACCGCGATCATCACGCCGGAGGGCGTCAGCGCGAGGGGCTCTGCTCCCTATGGGCCAGCGCCGCTCGAGAGCATACTTATCTTTCGCTGTCACGGGAGGGAGCTGTCGTTGGTCGAGTCGCTTTCCTCCGACGACGCTTTCGTAAATGCACGATGGGTTGGCGTCGCGGCCATCGCCTCCCAAACGAGCCGAATTATCTCAGGAGATTGTGAACATGCACAGGTGCGGCGCTGCCTTTACTAGGATGAGCGCGATCGAGAGGGGGCTCTATAAAGGCTGGATCTTCTCGCCATTAAGGCAAGAGATTCAAAATATGGAGCGAGTAACATAAAGTATAGTACATCTTAATAATCCTAACAATTTCATTTGACACATAATATCAGATCTGTTATTGCCGACATAGTACATGATGCGGGGTCAACTATGTCTTCCAGGCCTTCCGTACACACGCCTGATACTGTGAAAGTGCCTAATCACACCATTCTCTATGGGATAGTTCTCACCACGGTGGGGGTTCTCGTCGTCCTAGGGGGTATGGCGCGTCTTTACGAATTAAGGGAATTTTTTCCTTTGCGGCTCCCTGACCAGGTCAATGAGTTCATTCTGAATTACATTCCGTTCATCGTCGGAACGTTTGTCACCTCGGTGGCGGCTCTCGCAGGGGTCATCGTCGGCCTGAGCTGGATCTTCAGCGGATTGGGTCACGTGGGGCGTATCAGAGTAACGCTTGGCGGCGCGGGCGATTTCTACAGACCCACGATGACGTCTCTTGCCGTCAAAGAAGGGAAAATCGATTCCTACAAGAAGCCCCCGACGTTATTGTTCTGGTTGCTCAGCATTGCATGGAAAAATACCAAATACTTATCGGAAATTTCTCGTCAGATTGTGAAATGGAATGCGAGATTCCTTTGGAAGATGCTCGCCTTAGGTATCGTCATCCATTTCTTGTTTCGGGCGATGGAGTTGTTGCCCCCTTATCTCGCCAGCATTGGACTCGGGACCGGGTACGTCCTGCCGTCTCCTGTTCCTTTTTACAATCTTCTTATCGCAGCGTGCGTTTGCAAGGTCCTTATTTCCTTGAGCTTAGTCCCGCTCAAGAAGCCTGTCGTTGGCAGAGAGATGGATTCGATGATCGTCGAGGGCAGGGGACATCCCTCAGTGTTTTTTGCCATACTCGAAGAAGGATCCAAGATCTTTGCCAAGCGTGGATTCCCCAACAGAATTTCGCGATCCAGACCGTATGTGTGCGACGACGGAGAAACCCTTCTGGGGACGCTTATCGAAAGCTTTCCGGAATACGTGAAAACCACCTGCAAGCCGGCGGCATTGATCTGTACGCTTGTGGGATCGGTGATGATGCTTGTGGGGTTCTTACAAATCATCCTGATGCAGTACCCGACGTTCTCCTTGGGATACGAGGATTTCTTCAGGCTTTATAGTTTGAACCTTGCCGTGGACATTTTCTTGAACATAGCTCTGATAATCCTGGGCAAGGGATTCCTCGATCAGGCAAGGGCGCTCATGTCAATTTATCGTTTCCGATCAAATCTGGTGTACGTGGAAGCAAAGGGAGACCTTGATCGAAAGGTCGTTGCGGACCTCAACGGCATTGTAGCCGCTGAAAGGCTTTTCAATCCCACAATTCAGTGCGCCTTCAATGTCAGATACTTTTCGGCTGAGGCCATATCTGAATCCGTGACGCCTGACGGAGTCAGAGAGTTGGTGGCGCTGGAGACGTCCGGAAGGCTGGCCAAAGACGTGGCAAAACTAAAATTCCTGCCTTTCCAGGTACGTTTTTCCGAGCGATATCCTTCGGTGTGGAAGACGGATATGCCGGGATGCGACGACGACGAGGAAGAGCAGGTCATTGCCGAAAATGAAGGGGCCTTCAAGACTGGGGAAGAAGGCGGAGAAGGACGCGCCGCCGTGGGGTCAGGCGCATGAAGCGTTTCGCAATGGCGCGCGATGAACGGGGGGCGCTCGCCGCGGCGACTCGCAGACGACCGAGATTGTATGCAGCGCGCGTGTGTGTTACAATTATCCGGGGAGATGAGAGGCAAAAAGATGTCCTCAGAGCTCTATGCAGCGCCGTATTGTGCTTCTTCCTTTCCGGTGACGAGGTGAATAGATGAGATCGTCTGTCCTGAAGATCGTTGCGGCAGCGGCGAGTCTCTTAATCCTATGGCTCCCATACCATGCCATCGCAGAAGACTACCTTATCATAAAAAAGAAGAGTGGATCGACGCAGAAAATTCCTCTGAACTTTCCTCCTGACCAGATTGATTCGTTGCAGGTTGAATCTGGCCCCAGGGGCGCCGCGCCGGCAGAACGAGAGACTGAGGCGCAGCCCGAGGCAGGGCGACCCGCGGGGCCAGAAACGGCCCCCCCATCTCGACCGCCAGAAACGACTACAGGACCAAGACCTCCGGAAACTGCTCCCACGCGAAGACCTGCCGCTGAGGCTGCAGCCGTCCTCGGTCCCTCCTTTACCGTGAACGTCTATCAACTGCCTGAAAATGCGAATGCGCTTCCAGATTTCAGCACTCTTACCCCCAAAAAGGTGCTCAAATCGGACGTCGTGAATCTCGATCCTGCCAAGGGTATAAAAGAACCTGAAGGCTTGCCGGACAACTACGAGGGCATGGGGTTGCGTTTCATCGGGGTGTTCTCAGTAAAGGGGGAGGGCATCTTTCGCTGGCGGATTCAGTCAAAGGACGGCGTGCGCTTCCACATTGACGACAAAACAATCATCGAAAACGACGGTATTCACGAGACGTCGTCAAAAACCGGCTTCATTCATCTCGCCGAGGGGATCCATAGCGTAATACTGGACAGCTTCAATGCCAAGGGCTATCCCTTTTTGAAACTGTTCGTTCAGCCTCCTACCGGTCCTGAAAAGCTCTTTGACATCCCGAATGGACTCGCCGGGTGGCAAGAACCGGCGAAGCCGTACGATGTCTTGTGGGGACAGGTCTATTTCGTACCAAAGGGCGAGTATCCAAAGGGGCCGGATTTCAGCAAACTCAGCCCCATAGGCCGACTCATTGCGCCGGAACTGAGCATTGCAAGCGGACCAATTCCTGGGTTGCCTGGGAGGACCGACATGGTCGGCATACGGTATCAAGGCTTTTTCAACGTGTCAGGCGCGGGTATCTTCGCTTTTAGGCTCTTGGCCGATACCTACGCTAAATTGACAATCGGGAATCATGTCATAACCGAAGCCAAAGGTACCAAGGATGGCCGCGGATCCATCGGATGGGCGTTTCTTCAAGAGGGGAGTTATCCTATCGGCGTCGATTTCTTCCACGGCGTGGGCGATCTCAAGCTGGAACTCTACGTCACCCAGCCTGAAAAAGAGGAAGAGCTGTTTGCCCCAGCGAAAGTCGTCACAGGATACGCCTCAGACAGCGGCAAACTAAGCCTTATCCCCGCGTTCGTCTATTTTCTCGAACCAAACACGAGAAAACTCCCGAATTTTAACAAGATGACTCCGGCGGGTATGTTTTACACCAAGGCCATCGACTACCCTCTTGAGAGAGGCACGCGCGAATTCCCCGGCGTCCCAAAGCGTGCAGACTGGTTGGGGTTGCGGTTTTATGTGAAATTCTCGCTTACCGAACAAGAAGCAGGCGCCTACAAATTCCGCGTCGTATGCAAAGATGCCGCGCGATTGATTATCGGAAAGAAGCTCGTCATCAACGCGGAGGGACAGGGTAAGGTCTTGGATCAATCGGGTACTGTCGAATTGCAGCCCGGCAGCCACGAGATGTTTCTCGACTACCTCCAGACAACGGGGCCCAACTGCCTCCAATTGTACATTACGCCGCCGGGGGGTGAAGAAAAGATATTCGCCTTTCAGTGAGGCATGCCCTGGCGCCTCTCTATGAGGACGCGAGGGACGCGACAACCCTATCTCTGGTCTCTCTTATGCGCTCCGCCTGCGCGAGCGGGTCCGGCGCCCCGAAGATCAAAGACCCCACGATGGCCGCGGATTGAGTACCTACCGCTCGGGCCCAATCTCGGAACTGGGTCTCGAGGTCTCTCCCGAGTCGATCCTGTCGTCCAAAGCCCGGACACCAAATGGGTTTGCTGGTCATTGTTCGAATCTCGGCCAAGGCTGTGGGATCGGTGGCTGGGCCGATGTAGCCGTCCACTCCAATCGCTTCCCCAAGGGCAATGATGCCATCCCTAATGGCCGCAGCCTCGGCCAGCGATGCGGTGGAAATATCTATGGCCGCCGCCTGGGCCTTTGCCGCCAGCTCCGCGCGGCTTAGTCGCTGAGAAAAAAACAGGTCAGCGCACGAATGACTCATGATCGGCAGGGCCAATACCTGGATCCCGCATTCGTGTGCTGCGGCCGCCGCCTCTGCCAACGATACCGGCCCGGGAAAACCGTGCACCGTGACATGCGTCGCTCCTGAATCTTTCAGGGAACGTACAATCTTCGCATTGGTGCCCTCCCAGCCGGAAATCCCTCGATGGCCGATATCGGCAATCTTGAGGTCCAGAAGGATGGGCTTTCCCGCCGCAGAGTCTCTTATCCCCTTCACGAAACCAAGGCCAGCTTGCAGCACGGTGGCGAGCCCTATTTTGACCCCGTCAACCATCGGTCCCACCTGTTCCAACAGACGAGCTACTGCATCGGGATCAGGCAAATCAGCCGCCAAGATTATTGAGTATGGATTCATGGCTGCCCCTCCGCGCCAGCAAGGTCGTCTGCTTCCAGCCCCAATTTCATGAGGCGATAACGCAGGGACCGAAGGGAGATGCCCAGGAGCCCCGCAGCCTTGGTTCTGCTGTTGCCGGCTATCTCAAGGGCGCGGGTGATAAGTCGCCGCTCAAATGACTCGAGCGCTTCTTCCAAGTCAATGCCTTCAGGCCCTAGCTCAGGCTCTGCGAAACCCGCCGCATCGCTCTCGCCCTCAAACAGCTTCCGGGGTATGTTTTCTGCGGTGAGTTGGTCGGATTCCTCCAAAGTGACGCACCGCTCGATAATATTCTCAAGCTCTCGAATGTTTCCCGGATAATGGTAGTTGCAAAGCACTCGCAAGGCCAAAGAAGAGACTTTTTGGATCCTCTTGTTCTGCGCCGCGCAAAACTTCTTGAGGAAATACTCTGCGAGAAGGGGAATGTCCTCTGGTCGCTCACGAAGCGGCGGCAAATTTATGCGGATCACATTCAGGCGATAGTAAAGGTCTTCACGAAAGAAACCTTTTTGCACCTCTTCTTCGAGGTTCTTGTTGGTGGCAGCGATAATCCGCACGTCAACCTTCTTGGCGTCGGTATCCCCTACTCGGCGAAATTCCTTTTCCTGCAAGAAGCGCAGCAGCTTGGCTTGAAGAGACAACGGCACTTCGCCGATCTCGTCGAGAAACAGGGTTCCCGTATGCGCCATCTCTACGAGACCGGCTTTGCCGGATACCGCTCCGGTAAACGACCCTTTCACATGGCCAAACAGCTCAGACTCCAAAAGATTCTCAGGGATCGCCGCGCAGTTTACAGTGACAAAAGGCTTATCCCGGCGAGGCGAATGTGCGTGGATTGCCTTTGCAATGAGCTCCTTGCCCGTTCCTGATTCGCCAGTAATGAGCACTCCCGCGTTGGAAGGCCCTATCTTCGAGATCAAGTTGAAGATCTCCTGCATCTGCTGCGACTTACCGATAATTTCGCCTAGTCGAAATCTATCTTCAACGGATCGCCTGAGTTCGAGGTTCTCCTTCCGGAGCCTATATACTTCCAGCGCGTTGCGAATGACGATCCGCAAGTCGTCCAACTGAAAAGGCTTTGATATATAGTCGTACGCGCCTTCTCTCACGGCTCGAAGCGCGTCTTCAGCCGAGGCAAACGCGGTGATCACGATCACAGGCGTTGTCGAATTCAATTGCCTGATGCGTTTTATGAGATCGAGTCCGCTCATGCCGGGCATCTTCACATCGGTCAAAACCAGCGCCGGCTCTACGCTCTTAAAAAGTTCAATAGCCTGTTCGCCGGAGGCGGCTGACGCCACTTCATAGCCTTCCTGGGTGAGCATGATCTCCAGAAATTCTCTCATACTGGGCTCGTCATCCACCACGAGGAGTCGCTCAGCCACGTTTGTCCTCCTTCCCCGTTGACTTCTCCGACCGGCTCTTTGGGAGATGCACGAGAGCCGCCACGCCGTGAGGCGTGTTATCGCTGAGTTCAAGAGAGCCGCCGTGCGCTTCAACAATGCTGAGCGCCATGGGCAAACCTAAACCGGTGCCGAAGTCCTTTGTCGTGAAGAAGGGCTCAAAGACCCTGTCCCGCATGTGTTCAGGTATGCCGTGGCCCCAATCTGAAATCGATATTAGAACCTCTTCTCCGGACTCCTGCGCTGCAACTTCGATAATTGAACCTTTGGGCGAGGCGTCGAGCGCATTACTGAGAAGGTTGAGGATAGCCTGTTTGAACCGATCAGGCTGACAATCTATCGAGATGCCGGGGGGTATATTGCGTCTCACGGATACGGCGTTTGCTTGGCACGCGGTCTCTTCAAACTCATCCAGTATTTTTGCCAAGAATTCATCCAGCGTCACCGTTTGGGTATGGGTCTGCCGTCCATTGACGGTGAGGATGAAATCACTCAGCAAGGCGTTGAGTCGGTCAGCCTCCCGCAACACGATGCCCAACAGCCTATGCTGTTGCGACATCGGATCGCCAACCGTTTCCCTAAGAAGCTCGGCCGCGCCGCGTAAGGACGCCAGGGGGTTTCTTATTTCATGAGCCATGCCGGACGCAATCCGCACAAACGCCGCCTGCTTCTCGCTCTGCTTCGCCCTTTGCTCCATCTTGCGCATGTCCGTGACATCGCTGAAAACGACGAGATGCCCGAGCAGTTGGTTTCTCCTATCCCTTAATTCACCTACAGAAACGTCAAAGTCTCGAGGCTCAGACAACAACCCTTTCTTCCGGATCTGGTATCGGTCTGCTCGCTTCTGGCCTCCCTCGGCCTGTAGAATCTCAGGGAATAGGGATGCCAGAGGGCTGCCAATCAAACTTGTTGGGGTCGAACCGAGCAGTCTCGCGCCTGTCTCATTCACGTACGTGACTATGGCATGTTCATCCGTCGTTATGATGCCGCTGGGAATGGACTTGATGATATTGGTGTGAAGATCAGAGAGGCGTTCATACTCATATTCTCTGATCGTCAACGATATTTTTGTGGTTTTCAGTTCCCCTGCGACCGTACCCGCAAGCAGCGCTACGAAAAAGAAAATCGCGTAATGGATCAAAAGGACCCACAAGATGTAGCCGGAATCGTGACTTCTCCATACGCTCGTCCATGGCCACATATATTCAGGCAGAAGCTCGTAAAATTGCAGCGTCGCCAGTCCCCCAAACAAAACGGCCGAGACCCCTGCAATGAATAGGGCGGCTCTTCGGAGATGCAGTATGCCTGCCGACAAGATAGAAAACACATACAGGAGCGTGAACGCGCTCGAGACGCCGCCGGTGAAGTAGATAATTATAGTAGTGAGGACGGTGTCCGTGACTATCTGGAATAAAGAGAATGCCTTGAGATTCTTAACCCTCCCAAGGGCCCCTACGTAACAGAGACTCAGGACAAAGATAATGCAGATGAGGCCAAAGATAGGCGTCGCGGGATGGGTGGAGAAATACTTACTTTCCTTTATCTCAAAGAAGATGGCGACGCTAAGCAGAAAGAAGGTGACGAGCAGCCTGAGGAAAATAAGCCACTCAAGGCCCCTGCGCAATTCCTGATACTCGGCCGAATTGTTCACGCTGGTATGCGTGGGGTCATGGTCACGACTGCCGGTCGCCATGAAGACCTCTTGGAATTATCATTTTGCAGGCGTCAGAGACGCCGCTATTTCCAAGCCGCTGCCTTGCCGTGGTTATCCCTGGTAATCTCTTTCACGAGGATGACCTTGCGAGGACACTTGTAACGCGACAAATATTCTTTGCAAAACCGTATTATTTCTCGTTCGTCCGGCTGGGCGCCTTTTTCAGGGACCACCAGGGCGTGGATCACTTGTCCTCTCATGAGGTCATCCACTCCTATGAGCGCCACATCCGCGATTTGGGGATGGCGTATAAGGATTTCCTCTACTTCTTGACAGTACACATTAAAACCGGAGGTAATGATAAGGTCTTTCTTCAAGCCGGTAAGTGTGAGGTATCCATCCTCGTCCAAGCGACCGAGATCGCCCGTATAAAGCCATCCGTTGCGAATTACCGTTTGCGTCTCCTGAGGCCTCCCGAAATATCCAAGCATCACGTTGGGGCCTTTGACGACGACTTCTCCTTCCACTCCGACAGGCAGGCTCTTGCCTTCCGCGTCATGCACCTCGATCATTACATCAGGAATAGGTCTCCCCACCGTCTCTGGCTTGTTCGGGATATTGATATTGTTCCACGAAACCACTGGTGAAGCCTCAGTGAGTCCGTATCCATGATAGACGTCAATGTGGTATCGATCGCAAAATTTTTCGTAGATTTCCATAGACAAGGGCGCGCCGCCGCTGATGGCAATGTCCAGGCTTGATAGATCCAAATCCCTACACGCGGGGTGGTACAAGAGTCCGTAATACACCATAGGGACCAAACCCGTGTACGTAATGCGCGCCTCCTGTATCCACGGAATGATGACAGGAAAATCTACTTTCTCGACCAAGTACACAGTACCGCCAGCTTTCAGCGTACCCAACAGATTGACGGACGCTCCAAAGGCGTGAAACAAGGGGATAAGGGCAAGGCCATGACTTTCGCTTCCCCTTTTACACACGTCGCGTAGAAGATTGGAGTTCGTATCGAGGTTCTTGTGCGAAAGAGTGGCGCCGAGAGCTTTCCCCAGCAGACCTGCGGTGAAAATAATGACGGCAGGATCGTCCGGATTGCAGTCCAGCGCCTTGAAGTTCGGAGAAGAGGAATCCTCGATCTCCTGAAAACTGAGCGCGCCTTCCGAGACCTCTGTGGTGATGACTGTCCGAAGATAATCCGCGCGATCGCGTAGCGCCTCGAGCTTGACCAATTGATCACTCTTGCAAACCACTGCAACAGGATGGCATTCGGCGAAATAATGGCTGAGTTCATAGGCCGTCGATAAGGGGTTCAGGGTGACTGCAATCGCCCCGATCCTCATGATTGCGAAATAGGAAACCACAAATTCCGGTCTATTCCCCATGAGGGTCGCCACGCGATCGCCTTTTTGCACCCCTGCATTGACAAGCGCATTCGAGAGCCTGTTGATGGAATGGAGCAACTCCAAGTACTTGATGCGCCTGTCCTCGTAAACCAATGCATCGTGGTCAGGCAATGCGTCCGCCCAAAAATCAATGATCTCGCTCAGATTCATAATGACTCCCTAGTTGCGCGTCTTGCAACGACTAGCCTACGATACCTCGGAGGCCAGCGGCCAAGTCAGTCGGACTGTGGGTCGCAGACCGACAAAAAAGCTCCTGAAAAGTGTTCACCACCGATCTCGCGGGAAGCTATGCCATTCAGAATGAACGCCAATGATGTTGAATCATACCATCGCCTGTCCCGTGAATCAACCGCGGAATAGTTCGTGCTTCCCCTTGTCATTTGGAGCGAAGCGAGAAATCTTGGCTCGAAGACAAAGATTTCTCAGTCGCAGCCCCTTGTTTGGTTCGAGCACGGCTCGTTCGAAATGACATGAGCTTCCTCCGTCCTAGTTGTCACAGCGCTTTTTATGGGCGCTCGCACACTAGATGACGCCAAACTCATTCCCGCGGAAACTTCCAGAATCAATACATGGACGCTAGTTCACAAATAGTTTGCGAGACTTCCACGGTTATGGTAACTTATGCCGCAGTCAACAAACTTGGATGCCGCCATGAAAGCACGAAGGACGATATATCTTCTTTTCTTTGCTGCGTTGCTCGCTTCGTCATACGTCCAAACGGCTCAAGCAGACCAGGTATGGATTAAATGCCATATCACATGCCGCTGTCTCCAGGACAACACCGTGGGCAACTTTGCCTTCGACGTCGTGATTGACCGCTCGCCAGACATTGGATTCGAGGCAGACCTCACGTGCAAGAGTTACGGTCACAGGGTTTGTTCAGATGGATGCAACGGAACCAAGTTTTCTTACACGTATCAGGTGACAAGCCCATAGCATCGCTTCGACGCTCGTGAGACATTGAGACGCGTTTGTGCTTCTTAGGGCGTGCCTTGGCAGCCATCTTAAAAAAACATATTGCTGACGGGGCCTGTGGCGCAGGGGCATGTCTCGCGCGAGCCTCTGCACCCTCCATCCCAATGTGCAATCAGGACGAGGCTATACATCACAATTTGAGCGGTCCACGAACATACTCACGTCTCTGGTGATACGGCCGTCAATCCACCCGGAGCGCATGCCCATGAAGAAAGCGACATTCAAAATCAGACGTAAAATTATCCTGGCTTTTCTCTTTTGCTTACTGTCTGTGCTCTTCTTTGCCGTGCTTAGTTTCCAAGTACACAGAGAAATCGGCCGACGGCTGAAATTGGTGGAAGTCGCCGACGATCTGCTTAACAACATCCTCGAGGTTCGTCGCTTTGAAAAGAATTTTTTCCTCTACGGCCAACCCAGTAGTTTGGACGATGCGCTCTCCTATGCGGATCGCGTGGAGCGCCTATATCTTCGGCATCAGGAGGACGTCCAGGCTTTAGCGAGGGGCGGCGCAGGAAAAGAAACGTTTCTGCAAACCCTTGCGCGGTACAAGACGCTGCTCTCCGCCCTGAAGACAGCAAACGGCGCTCCCAAGACGGCCGACGCCGCATCCACTCATTCTGTCGAGGAAGATCTGCGCACCATTGGCCAGAACCTCCTGGACAGAACCGCAGCATGGGCCAAAGAAGAACGTGTACAAATAGAGAAATTGTTCAAACAAGCGCTGTATCTTTTCACAATGTCAATCTTCTTTTTCTTGGGGCTAGGGGTACTCGTTGCTTTCTACTTGTCCCGAATGTTCACTACCCCGCTGATTCAAATGCAGCAGGCAATGGAAAAAATTGCACAAGAGGATTTTACGCCTATAAGCGAAGAGGACTGCCGATCTGAGGAATTTATTCCTCTGTTTCGGGCCTTCAATACTATGATTCAGGAATTGGAGAAACGTCAGGAACAGTTGGCGCAAGCATGGAAGATCTCTGCAATCGGAACGCTCACCTCAGGGATAGCTCACGAACTCAATAATCCGGTCAACAATATCGTGCTCACGGCCGAAGCCCTCCAGGAAGATTTTGACAGCCTCGAGAAAGAGGAAACGCTTGGGATGATTAATGACATCATGGTCCAATCCCAACGCGCGTCGGATATCATCAAGAACCTCCTTGATTTTTCAAGGTCCGAGCGGCCTGAGATGGCGCCGGTAGATATTGATTTAATAATCCGAGACACCTTAAAATTGGTGAGAAACCAGTTGCTGCTTTCAGGTGTAGAAGCGCAAGTCGATATTCCAAAAGACGCTCCGAAGGTTCTGGGAGAGTATAAGAGTCTTCAGCAGGTCTTCCTCAATCTGTTCGTCAATGCAATTCAGGCAATGCCGAAAGGAGGAGGGTTACGCGTACGGGCGCTCATTGACGCAGAAAGCCAGCAACTCGTGGTAGAGGTCGAAGATGAAGGCGTCGGCATCGATCCCAAGAATCTCCCACAAATCTTCGACCCATTCTTTACGACGAAAGAAGTAGGCAGAGGAACTGGTTTGGGGCTTTCCGTGGCCTATGGCATCATCAAGAAGCACGGTGGGAGCATACAGGTGCAAAGTGAAAAAGGAGTGGGCACTACTTTCACCATACGGTTTCCTATCCTACGGACATGAATGTGATGACTCCCGTTCATAGCGACGAGACGGCTCGATTGGCAGTCGTGGACGATGAGCCCATTGTACTGATTCGCCTTCAGAAGGGTTTGTCAAAGCTCGGCTGCCATGTGGATACCTACCAGGACGGAACCGAATTCTTGGAACGCCAGACCCGTCGCCCCTACGATGTCGTGTTTCTCGATTTAAGGCTCCAGGGAATCAACGGCCTAGAGGTATTGAAAGAGGCGAAAAGGTCATGTCCGGAAACCCAAGTCATCATCATTACCGGATATCCTTCCATTGAGTCCGTTATCGAGGCCGTTCGGCTCGGCGCCTTTCATTATGTGACTAAGCCATTGAAACTTGAAGAAATACGGCATCTCGCATCTCGCGCCCTCGAGCATAAGTCCCTTCTTACTGAAAATCGCGTCTTGAAATCCCTGCTCGATCCGCACCACGGCATGGGGGAGATCATAGGAATCAGCCAAGCGATGCGAGACGTCTTCGCAATGATACGAAAGGTGGCGCCTCTCGATTGCAACATATTGATTCGGGGTGAAAGCGGCACTGGGAAAGAACTGGTCGCGCGGTTGATACATCAGCAGAGCATGCGGAGAGAGAGACCGTTTGTAGCCTTTAACTGCGCCGGCTTTGCAGAGGAATTGATTGCGAGTGAATTGTTTGGGTACGAACGAGGCGCGTTCACAGGGGCCACTGCCACGAAGCTGGGAATCCTCGAAACCGCGCACGGCGGCACTGTCTTCATGGATGAAATCGGGGACATGCCTTTGACTATGCAAAGCAAGCTCCTCAGAGTGTTGCAGGATAGGCAAATCCTGCGAGTGGGATCGAACAAGCCAATACAACTCGATCTCAGGTTTATCGCAGCCACTAATAAGGACCTCAGAAGGGCGGTAGCCGAGAACCGCTTCAGGGAAGATCTGTTCTTTCGTCTCAATGTCGTCGAAATCACTTTGCCGAGCCTGCAGGAACGCAGAGAAGATGTCCCGATTCTCGTTCAACATTTCCTCAAAAAGTATTCCAAGAAATTCTCCAAGAATGTTAACGCAGTGGATACGGCCGCCCACGAGATCCTTCTATCCTATTCCTATCCAGGGAACGTGCGGGAGTTAGAAAATATTATCGAGCGGGCCGTAGCACTTGCAGAAGGTAATGTTCTGACCGTGAAAGAATTGCCGCCCGACCTTCGTCAGTATTCGGTGCAGACCTATCGCGACTGGGCGACCCTCAAGGAATGGGAGCAGCGCTATTTGCGGAAGGTGCTGGAGTCAACAGGCTATAATACAGCCCAGGCTGCGAAAATCTTGGATCTCCCCCGAACCACGCTCTGGAGAAAAATGAGGAAATACGGACTGACCAAACCTTCCTAGACCCATTACGGCGCACCTCTGTTGCGGCTGTTTTCTCGATTGAGTCCATATTGAAACACGGCAATCCCTCTTCGTAAGCCTTTTTTATCGAGGCGTTCCTGGCCCGTTTTCAAAATGAAACACCTCGGCCGGCCAGCAATCAGGCTCGCCTCACGCTGCGCAAGGACTGGCCTCACCTGCCGTCAAAGATACATTGGCACGAAACGTGCTCCTCAGAAATCTCGAAGGAGACTGAGAAGTGGCGAAGAGGGTCCTTGTAACGGTTGATATTGACTCGGTGTCTGAGGCCTCTATCGAGTACGGCGTCCAGTTGGCCGCCAGGATAAAGTCTTCTCTGGTCCTCTTGGCAATCTCTGCGTCTCGAAAAAAGAGGGGAGACGGCGCAGCCAAGGTCTTCCCCACCGACATGGCGAGAAAAGCCGACCCTTGGCTCACCAAAGCTCTGGGTTGCAGCCAGCGAAGCGACGTACATATGGAGATTTTTTTTGCCTCCGGACCTTTTCTTGATGAGGTCGCTCGGTTCGTGAAAAGCCAGGTCGGCATACAATTCATTGTGATGGCGCCTCCCGCAAGCGCGGGGAACCAGTCCGCTGGGAGCTATCGAGCAACGCTGCACCGCCTTCATGAAGAATTCGAGGGAGAAATCCTTCTCGTAGAAAAGGCGGGGGCAATCCTTTCGGTTTCTGATTCGTATCTTCGAAGTCTGGACGGGGAGACAAGTCAATGAATTTGAGCATTTATCTTCCGATTGCGGGAAACAGTGTGAATATTCTGATCCTCCTGGGGTTAGGTGGAATCGTTGGATTCATGTCCGGCCTCTTCGGCGTCGGCGGTGGGTTTCTCATGACTCCGCTGCTCATCATGGCTGGCATTCCGCCGCTTGTGGCGGCTGCCTCTGATTCAAACCAGATCGTCGCCGCCTCCACTTCTGCAACGTATGCGCACTACCGAATGGGGAACGTGGATTTCAAGATGGGGATTGTCTTGCTCATCGGCGGGGTCATAGGCGGCACCCTGGGCGTCCATCTCATCAAATTTCTCAGGAGTCTGGGCAACGCTGATTTCGCCATAAAAATCACCTACGTTGCCATGCTCGGAATAGTGGGGTCCTACATGTTTGCCGAAAGCCTCCAAAGCCTCCGCGAGAAACCGCTCACAAGTCGATCCGTCGAAACTCCTAAGCGATCGCTTTATACCAAACTGATGCACAGCCTCCCGTGGCAAGTCGAATTTCACAAATCCGGTGTGACGCTCTCTCCTTTGGTCCCATTGGTTTTGGGAGCGCTTGTCGGGGTGCTTGCCGCCATTATGGGAGTAGGCGGCGGATTCATTATGGTGCCGGTAATGGTGTACTTGCTGCGCATGCCCATGCATGTCGTTGTCGGCACAAGCCTTTTTCAGATTCTGTTCACGTGCATTAATGTGACCATCATGCAGGCAGTGACGAATTACACGGTGGACATCATCCTGGCGGTTCTTCTTTTGCTCGGCTCGACGGTAGGCGCGCAGTTTGGCGCTCGTCTCAGCCGCAGATTAAAGGGAGATCAACTCAAGATTGTTCTCGCATCCGTGGTGTTGCTGGTGATGGTTCAAATGCTGGCGGGTCTCATTATACCACCGCATTCAATGCTGACGTACAAAGGGGGGCATTGAATTGAAACGCGCTGTCTTCACCGTAGCAATATTGGGTTTGTGTCTTGCTGCTGGTTTCTCCGGAGCGATTATGGACGCGTGGGCTGATGCCCACCTCAGAATAGACCCGCCTTATGTGCACATTAGAGAGTCGTTTCAAGGTCAGCCCCTCACGTTATCCGCCGCCATCCCTGACGGCGCGAGCGCAGTGGTGGAATTAAGAGGCCAGGCGAAGGAGCTTGTCCTCTTGCGGCAGGGGCGCCGCGGCGGCCTTTGGATGAGCGTTGGAGAGGTGAAAATCGCCAACTGTCCTTCATTGTATTTTCTTTTGACTACCGAAGACCTAAAATTGCATGCGGATATTGAAAAACAATTCGGGTACGATGTCATAAAGAATGGGTTGACATTTCAAGGAGCGATTCCGCAAAACGGAGCAGCCAGTCTTTTTTCAGAACTGGTGAAACTTAAGGAACACGAAGGACTGTTCGGGGTCTTTCCCGGCGCGTTAAAGAAAACAGAGTCCAAGAACGGTCAAACGTGGGTTCGTGGGCAGATTTTCATGCCAGGTAACGTCTCGGCAGGTGTGTATAAAGCGTCGCTCTTCATCTTAAACTCGGGCCACGTCACAGAACAACGACGCGTCGATCTGTCTGTGGAGATGAAAGGCATGCCAGCTATACTGGCAACGCTTGCCCATGAGCATGCGATTCTGTACGGGGTGCTGGCGGTGGTGATTGCCGTGGTGACGGGTTTCGTCATGGGTTTCATATTCAAAGGCCGGGGCGCTCACTGAACCGCGCAGCCTGTGGCTCATCCATCAGGCTCGCAAGATTGAACGAGGAGCTTGCCGCGTGTGGCAGTTGGCTAAAAATCTCTTTTCTGCAGCGCTTTCCCGAAAGAAGGGCGTGGTAGATTTTCGCCAGGTTTTTGAGCATTTCCAGACGCTCCTGCGCAACCATCAGACAGCTATGGAACTCATCGCAGACCTCGGAGAAAAATCGGGAGGGGACTACATATTTGACCGAAAGTACCTTTCGGACAGCGTCCAGCAACTGCAGGACCTGCTTCTCCACATGATCAAAAGCCTCAATCTTATTGCGTCGAACCGTTATGCTGAACTGTATGCGACGCTGGACAATGTGTTTCTCCCCATTGAGGCCGAATTAAAGGGACGGATTGCTCTGCAAGATGCGCCATACGTGGTGCATTTGACCGACGACTTGTTCGAGGCGCCGGAGCTCCTGGGCGGCAAGGCGCATCGATTGGCGCAAGTTATCCAACGGCTGCGTCTGCCAGTCCCCAACGGCTTCGTGGTGACCAACAAGGCCTACCACCGGTATCTCGAATACAACGATTTGGCGGACAAAATTCATGCCTGGGTAGAGGCGTGGGCTTCAGGAGAGGAAGAGCTGGAAAGGACTTCGGTCCAAATCCGATACAGCATACTCGCAGGAATTGTTCCCCCAGACCTCTTTCGAGAAATACAAAAACATGCGCATAAGGCTGCCAACTCCTGGGCGGTGCGCAGCAGCGCCCACGGCGAAGACGGCGAACTTTCTTTCGCCGGTTTGCACGAAAGCCTCCTCAATGTATTGCCTGACCAGATACCCGAGGCGTACAAAAGGGTGTTGGCAAGCTTATATTCAGCCGAATCGCTCTCCTATCGCCATCAAATGGGGGTCTTGGGCGAGGAGCCAGCCATGGCTGTACTCTGTCAAGAGATGATTCAGAGTCGCGCCAGCGGCGTGATACAAACGTCATGCGTTGATCCCCTTCGTCCTGACTGCCTCACCATTTATGCCTCGTTCGGCCTCGGCAGAACTGTCGTTGAGGGAAAAGGCGAAGCAGACACTTATTTTGTCGAAAAATACCCACCTCATGCCATCACCATGAGCCTCGTGTCCGAGAAAGAGTATGAGGTGACTTCTGCAGTGGGCGGCGGCGAGGAAGAGACGCATATCCCTCAAAGGCGACAGAATGAACCCGCAATCTCTGAAGCGACCATACAGTTGCTGGCCAAATGGGGCGTGGCGCTGGAAAGGTACTTCAAACGGCCCCAAGAGATAGAATGGGCGGAAGATGAAAAAGGTGCAGCTTGGATCCTGCAGTCGCGTGACCTCGTATTGTCGAAATCCGCTGACCGACCGGAGCAGGATGTGTGTGATTCATGCGCCTCATACCCGGTGCTCGTCAGGGACAAAGGAGTCGTGGCTCACGCCGGCGTCGGATCAGGGAAGGTGTTTGTCATCCAGAGCAACGAGGATATGAAAAAATTTCCTGAAGGCGCGGTTTTGGTGGCGAAATACACTGCCCCATGGCTGGCTCAGGTCGTTCCGAGCGCCGCGGCGATTATTACTGAAAGAGGCTCGGCCGCGGGACACCTTGCCACCATCGCGCGGGAATTCCGAGTCCCAGCACTGCTGAATGTTGACGACGCGTGCAGCATCCTCACAAATGGCACAGAAATAACTCTGGATACGCATCACAGAACTATTTACCTCGGTCGCGTCAAGGAGTTGATCCAGTACGAACTTTTGCAGTCAACGGTCTTTGAAGAATCAGCCGAGTTTAGACTTCTGCGAAGACTGCTTAAGCGCATTGCTCCGTTGCACCTGGTGGACCCACATTCGCCCGACTTTACGCCAAAGGGATGCAAATCTGCTCATGACCTCATCCGGTTCATTCATGAGAAGGCTATCCAGGAACTCATGGACTTGCCTTCATTTGTGCATAGATTTCAAGGCGTCAAGATTTGGACGCTCGTCTCGGAAGTCCCCATCGACCTCAAGATCTTTGATTTAGACGACGCAATCTCCCCTGATGTGGAAGGCGACAAGGTCGTAATTGATCAGGTAAACTCGCCGCCATTACAGGCTCTTTGGACAGGCGTGTCCCGCCGAGATGTATGGAGTACGGAGCCCGTGGATTTAGACCTCCGCGGCCTCATGTCGAGCCTTACCCGGAATTGGGATGCGCAAGGTCAGGGAGCGTCGGCAAGCAATTTTAACCTAGCAGTCGTCAACAAGAGCTATCTGAATTTGCATCTCAGACTTGGCTACCACTTTAACCTCATCGATGTCATGATGGATGAGGAACCGCGCCACAACTACATTTATTTCAGATTTGTCGGCGGCGTCACGGACATCACGAGGCGATCCCGGAGGGCGCAGCTCCTTGAAAATATCCTCTCCCGATATCATTTCAATGCTGTCACGAAGGGTGATTTGATTGTCGCTCGACTGCTCCACCTGCCCAAAAAAGAGATAGAGCATCGATTGCAGGTCCTCGGAGCGTTGATTGGTTTTACCAGACAGTTGGATATTCAATTGAGGAGCGATGACGACATAGAGAGATTTGTACAAGAGTTTTTCAACAGACACGATCAACTCGCTCGATCACTTTCTTGAGGAGGAAATGATGACAGACAAAAGACTGAGAATTATGATTCTCGACGACGAGCCTATCGTATGCAAGAGGCTCAAGCCCGCGCTGGAAAAGCATGGCTACGATGTGGACACTTTCACGGACAGCACTGAAGCCATGAACCAGATTCAAAACACCGCCTACGACATCATTATTACCGACCTCAAGATGAAGGGCATTGACGGTATGCAGCTCCTCACTGAGGCAAAAAAGAAGTCTCCCACAACGGAAGTCATCGTCATTACCGGCTTCGCGACTATGGAAACAGCAAGGGAATCCTTTCACAAAGGGGTCTTCGACTTCATCGCGAAGCCGTTCAAATTGAGCGAGATTCAGGAGGTGGTAAGTAGGGCGGAGGCCAAGATCAGAAGCAGATAACCAAGCCGTCTTGAGTGCTGCGAGGAAAGTCTTTTGCGGACGCCTTGAAAAAGGCAAAGGGAGGAATGCCAAGTGATCAAAACCTTAGTATCAGTGGAGGTAGATCTCGCTTCGAGTCTTGCATTGAGGTTCGCATGCCAACTTAGCGCCATCGTCCCCATGGATATTCAGCCCGTGTATATAAAGGAGTCGTCTCCCTATCAGGCCATGGGAGCTGGCTGGGCGAGCAGAACCTGGGAAAAGGAGTTGGTGGAACAAGCGAGAGCGGAGGTATCCGATGTGGTCAACGTCGAGCGAGATTTCTGCCCTGTAGTCAAAGACCCTCTTGTGATATACGGCGACAAGGACGCAGAGCTTGTCAAACTCGTTGAAAGCACTGCCTACGATCTTTATGTCAAAGGCGTAAAGCATGTCCCGTGGACTGCTGCGGACCTACACAAGAAATTTCACGCCAAGCTTTACCAAAAGATGGTTCCGCCTGTGATCCTGGTGCGGACGCTGCGGAAGATTAATCAAGTCGAAGTGCTCTGCCTGGATCCCACGGGGACGAATGTGATCATCGGCGCCTTGAAAAGACTCTGGACGCAGTGTCCCGTGCCTCTCCTGCTGACCTATCCCGGAGCGAGTCATGCCTCCGCCGAAGCTGCTGAGCTCCAAACGGCTGTAGAGCAGGGAAAGGCTGCACTGATTGAGGCCGGCTGCTCGGTCAGCATCAACGACGCCTTGCCAGCGAGGCCGGCTGACGAGGTGAGTGATTACTTCCAAGATCATGGGGTAGTTGCTATTGCGCTGCCAAGAAACCCCAAGAAGGATTCCATTGAACTCCAGTGGCTTAGCCATGTCCGCACGTCAGTCTTGATGGCGTTGTATTGAAAAAAAGGGGAAATGCTCATGAGAATACTCTTTGCCGGAGACGAACATCCATACAGCGAATACGCCTTGAAGGAGACGATCAAATTAGCCGCCAACACGTGGGCCGACGTGACCCTACTTGGTCTCCAGGCCGGCGGCTCTGCAAAAGTGTCCCGGCATGCTGAGTCATGGCCAGGCGCTTTGACCGTCGGCAACGCTATGCGCCGCTATCGAGAGACCTTTCTCGGCAGTTGGCCCAAAGGAGAGTCTCCTTACGAAACCCAGGAACCTCGATACGAGTGGCTGCCCTTGAAGGAGGGACTCTGGGAAGAAGTAAAAATCATGCGAGAAAGTCGGAAAGAGTTCAGAGTACGGCTCCGCATCGGTAATCCCGGCGCCGAAGTCCTGGCAGAGGCGCGAGAGAGCGGCAGCGACCTCATCGTACTTGGGGCCAGCAAGGGCGACATGTGTGTGTGGGAACCCGCCATCCCCGTACCCCAGGAGATTGTCAACGACGCTGACTGCTCTGTTTTCATCGTTAAAGAGGAACAACCCGTGAACCGCATCCTGGCATGCCTCGACCAAGGCTACATCAGCCAGGAATCTCTCGAAATGATCAATCAAATGATCACAATTCACGGCGCAGAACTCGAACTCATCGGGCTCAGCCAGAACGGCGACATGAATAAAGCCGTTTATACGAGATTGATTGAAATTGGAGACTACTATAGCGACCGGGAGGTCAATATCACCACCAAACTCACAGAAGTGAGCGATTTTGAACAATTCATCAGTTCAGAAGTGAAAGACGATTTGCTGGCCTTATGGGTGGGAAAAAAATCCGTGTTGAGCCGTTTCTTTGCGCGGGACTGGATCGGCCGGTTTGTCAGTAAATCTCGATCCTCCGTGCTCGTGATGCGATAGCCATGCGCTGCGCCAACAAAAGCGAGGCGCCTCGTCGTCCTGGATGTATCGCGCCGCTCTCGCAATAAAAGGAGATATTCATCATGAAGGTACTTGTGGCAGTGGACAAAAATCCCGAAACGTTTGTTGGACTCCGCTTTGCTTGCCATTTATTCCAAGACTGTGACGCTGCAATAGACGCTCTACATGTCAAACCAGACCTCAAGGAAATCGCCGCGGAGAGCTACGCGCCGTTCCTCACAAAAAATGGGCTGGAAGACGCTATAGAAGCAGATGTCCAGAAAGTGGATGAAATATTTCGCGAGGAGTGTCGGCCGTGTGTGTCCGCCAAGATTCCAGTCACCCTCCAGATCGCAGAGGGCGAACCCGCAGAAGAAATCCTCGGTGTTGCTCAGGAAGAGGGCTATGACGTGATTGTGTTGGGTTCCCACGAACAATCCTATGTCAGAGGATTGCTGCTCGGCGCGGTGCACGCCAAGATTCTTCACAACGCTCGACAGCCGGTCCTCATCGTCAGGCAATTTCGAGAAGTCAAGAGAGTGTTGGCAGTGTACCGGGGCGCGGGAGCTGATGATGAAGCCCTCGAGTTCATGGCTCGCATCCTCAAAGACAAACAAGTTGAAACGACCATTCTCCATGTCCAGGAGACAAACAAGTCCGAGAGCGACGAGTATGCGCGTAACTGCCTGCAAAAAGGGGCTCAGATATTGCGTAAGCACGATTACGAGCCCATCACCAAGCTGATCAGAGGGGATTTCTTGGAAGAAATATTAAAAGACGTCGCCGTCCATCGGTATGACTTGATTGTGCTCGGCGCCTACGGGCATGGGAAACCGAAGTATCTCCAAATGATAAGCGATGAGGCCTTAAATCTGGCGCGACTGACCAACCGTCCCATATTGGTTTACCGCACTACCCGCAGCGACAAATGACCCAAAAAATCATTCGGCGTGAGTCGCCGCGACAAGAAAGGCCATGGGATGCGTCTAAACTGATAATAAGATTGCTTCGGTTCGCTCGCAATGACACACCAAAGGCCTTCTTGTCGTTGCGAAAAACCGTGATGCCGACGCAATCCTAAATAATTCTGGTTATATCCTCCATGTTGAGCGCCTTCTGAGAGATGAGAAGTCTGACAAGCCTGCGGCGACAAATCCTACGAGGATGTCCCTTTCCGCAGGCCCATTGCCGTTGCGGTCAGGGGGTAACGCACAGTGGCCTGCCATCCACAGCCGGTACATAGCTCGGGACTTCATGCAGTTCATTCCGTGACCCATGAGCCCCCAATTTTCACGTCAGAGCACCTCGAGATCGCGGAATGCCAGAATGTTTCCCATAGAGTG
>Ga0078972_1008185_pt1 | contig 22207 bp, 17 predicted proteins | sample YelNatPaOPGAMG01_FD_67568 | JGI IMG/M metagenome (GOLD analysis project Ga0078972, IMG submission 67568) | Hot spring thermophilic microbial communities from Obsidian Pool, Yellowstone National Park, USA - OP-RAMG-01 (SPADES assembly) (version 2) | ecosystem: Environmental > Aquatic > Thermal...
AATGGTCAATCATTGATTAAAACGGTATTAATCAAAAAACCAGAGGCAAAGATGACAAAATAGGCCTGATTTAATTAGACATAAGAAGAGCACGATCAGACCGGTTTTGTCATCTGAGTTTCATGCAATAACTAAAAACAAATAAAACAAATAGTACCAATGAAGACAACAACAAAAGCAAAAACAAACTATACCTTAGTATTACCGGTATTATTCGGTTTTTTCGTGATGGGATTTTGTGATGTGGTGGGCATCACCTCAGCGCATGTGAAGCAAGATTTATTGGGTGGTTACAGTCCGGAGTTTCGCGATACATTGTCCAATATGATACCCGTAGCGCTATTTTCAATGTTTTTGCTTTTTTCGATACCTACGGGCATGTTAATGAACCGCATTGGGAGAAAAAAGACGGTGATTTTGAGCAATGTATTGACCATGGTGGCCATGTTTCTCCCTTTGTTGGATTATACCTTCAGTGTGACCTTAGTAGCCTTTGCCATGTTGGGTATTGCCAATACCATTTTGCAAGTGTCACTTAATCCGCTATTGACCAATGTGATTCAAGGCGATAAGTTGACCAGCGGTCTGACGGCAGGACAGTTTGTGAAAGCAATATCTTCCTTCAGTGCTCCATTTATTGCAGCCTTTGCAGCAGCGCAATTAGGTCATTGGCAATATATTTTCCCGATCTATGCCGTCATCACGTTGCTATCCACTATTTGGTTAATAGCAACCCCGATTCACGAGATGCCTATTGAAAACAAAGCTAATACCTTTGGCAGTGTAGTAGCCATTCTGAAAGATAAGCAGATATTGCTTTTTTTTCTCGGGATTTTGTTTGTGGTGGGGGTGGATGTGGGAATTAATACCACCTCCTCCAAGATATTGATGGAACGCTGTGGTTTAACTGCTATTGTGGCAGGCTATGGACCAAGCGTTTACTTTGCATTTCGGACGTTAGGAACTTTTCTGGGCGCTTTTTTCTTAGCCAAATACGCTTCGGCAACCTTTTTCAAATGGAACATTACCGTGGCTGTCATTGCGTTGATTGCCTTGATTTTTGTTGGAGAAGAATGGGTGGTTTTTGCCTTATTCGGGATCATTGGCTTTACCATAGCCAACATCTTTCCGATCATCTTTGGCATGGCCATTCAACGACGACCCGACAAAGCCAATGAGATTTCGGGATTGATGATAACCGGCGTAGTTGGCGGTGCGATCATTCCTTTTTTCATGGGTTTGCTCTCCGATACAATCGGTTCGCAGGTGGGCGCTGTGATTGTCATCTTAGCTAGCGCTATTTATCTGTTCTTCCTGGCGTTTATGAGGAGACAAAATACTGTAAAATAAATGATTATATTTGTATCAGATAAAGTAGAATAAAATAATAGCGTTTCAGAAACTTCAAATTCGATATGATTTATGAAATGAGTCCCGTTTTACGGGACGAGTTCCATACAACTTTAAACAAATAAATTATTTACTTATGAATCAAAACCATAATACTAAATTCCGGTCACTTTGGTTAGGTGTTTTATTCCTTTCCTTAGCTTGCACAAGTTGGTCAAAAACAATGGTTTCTAATTTAACTTGTGAGTATCGAATCAATCCGATAGGCATTGATGTTTCCCAACCCCGTTTAAGCTGGCAAATAATGGCTGATGAAACGAATGTGCTACAAACGGCTTATCAATTGAGAGCTGCGTTAACCGCTTCTGATTTAGCACATCAAAACAAGTTCATTTGAGATTCAGGCAAAATTGATTCCGGTTAATCCGTATTGGTTGCATATCATGGCCCTACGTTGCGATCAAAGCAAAGGGTTTATTGGCAGGTACGTGTGTGGGATAATCATCATCACGTTAGTGCATGGAGTGAACCTTCTTTTTGGGAAATGGGATTACTCGATCCTTCCGATTGGACGGCAAAATGGATAACTTCTCCCTGGAAAATAGATTTAGTACATTCACAACCCTGTCCCTATTTTCACAAAGAGTTTTCGGCAAACAAGAAAATTGCTTCTGCCCGTATTTATGTCACATCGTTGGGATTATATGAGCTTTTCCTAAACGGAAAGAAGGTTGGAAATCAACTCGTTTCATTTCAGAGGAAAACGCAAGTTTCAGCACGCCTTGCGGTTGTTATAAAGAAAATATAAAAGAAATAAAAATGAATAAAAATAATATATTCTTATTGTTGGCTTTACTAACTTTTTGTTATACACAGGCACAAGAGAGTCGTATAGTGAAAAATATTGATTTTAACTGGTATTTTCATTTGGGAGATATAATTGATGGACAAAAGGTGAATATCGACCTCATGAACTGGAGAAAATTGGATTTGCCTCATGACTGGAGTATAGAAGCAACATATTCAAATGATTATCTTAGTGATAAATCTATGGATTTTGGTTTGAAATCAAATGGATTTTTGCCTGGAGGAATTGGTTGGTACAGAAAAATAATTCAATGGAACAAAAATTGGATTAATAAAAAAATTTATATTGAATTTGAAGGCGTCTATATGAATAGTCAAGTATGGATCAATGGTCATCTGTTAGGTTTAAGACCTAATGGTTATATCGGTTTCAGCTACGATATCACCCCTTATTTAAATAAAAAAGAAAATATAATTGCTGTCAGGGTGGATAATTCTAAAATTCCAAGTGCTAGATGGTACACAGGATCAGGCATATACAGACATGTTAATTTGTTAATTGTAGATAAAGTGCATGTCTCGTTTAATGGAACTTATGTTTATACTCCTGAAGTATTAGCTTCTAAAGCATCTGTATGTATAGAGACAACTATAGTTAATGAAACTGGTGGGTCAAAGAATATAACGCTTGTTTCTGAAATAGTTAATAATAAAGGAGATGAAGTTGACCGTATCAGCAAAAATGTATATTTAAATAGTGATACCCTTACAATTACACAAAATACTGCTGTATCACACCCTTCCTTATGGAGCCCTCAAACGCCTAATGTATATTATCTTAAAACTTTTATAAAAGATGGGAAAAAGTTATTAGACACGTATGTTACAAGTTTTGGCATCAGAAAAATAGAGTTTGGAGCTAAATTTGGATTCAAATTGAATGGAAAGAGAATTAAATTTAAAGGAGTTTGTGAGCATCAGGATATGGAACCTTTTGGAACAGCTGTCCCAGAAGATGCACTCTATCGTAAGTTGAAAATACTTAAATCAATGGGTTGTAATGCAATTCGAACAGCTCACAATCCATTTTCTCCTGAATTCTATGCAATGTGTGATACCATGGGGATTATGGTTCTGGATGAACCCTTTGACGGCTGGGAACATTGGGCAAATTGCGGCAAACCAAAGTGGGATTATGGTCATTACTTCTCCGAATGGTGGCAAAAAGATTTAAAAGATTTTATTATACGCGATAGAAACCATCCAAGCATAATGATTTGGAGTATGGGTAATGAAGTTTGGGGTTTTGAAAAACATCTTAATTTGCAAAAGCAAATATACGATATATATCATGCACTTGATCCTATCCGACCAGTAACACAGGCATGGGCGCTTAATACTTACATTGATATAGCTGGATTTAACGCTAATGGTGAAAGAAAAGGTGATTTGCTGAATTTTCACAAGAATCAACCCAATAAAGCAGCTATCGGAACTGAAATACCACACACCAGACAAACACGAGGTGTTTACAGGACTATAACTTCTTATAGTCCATGGGATAAACCTAATCCATCGTCAAAGGCCGATACATCATTATTTTATATTCCTGATTTAACAAAAACCGAAATATTTAATAATTATGATTCTAGGTACGCTTCGGGTTATGACAATCAAACACGAAATATCAGCATCAGAGAAGAATTTAAACAAGTCCGAGATAATGATTTTTTTATGGGGGATTTTCGCTGGACAGGATTTGATTATCTTGGAGAATCATGGGGATGGCCAGCTAGGACAAATAATTATGGAGTCATTGATTTAGCAGGATTTCCTAAAGACGATTATTATTTATATCAAAGCTTGTGGACTGATAAACCAATGATTCATATTCTGCCACACTGGACCCATCCTGGATTAGAGAATGTAGAAATACCAGTGGTTGTATATACCAATGGGGACTCGGCAGAATTATTTCTCAACGGTAAATCATTGGGTAAAAAAGCAATGAATGAAGATACACTGCAAATTGTTTGGTTGGTACCTTATCAGCCTGGAAAGCTTGTTGCTGTAGCTTACAAAGATGGAAAAGAAATAGCACGTGATGAAACTGCAACAGCTGGAAAAAGCGCCAATATTCAGTTAAAAGCTGATAAAAAAGAAATTTGTGCTAATAAGCGAGATTTAGTATTTATTGAAGTTAATATTTTAGATGCAAAGGGAAATTTTGTACCGATTGATAGTGGGGATACAATCCGTTTTGAAGTAACCGGACCTTATAAACTTATGGGAGTAGAGAATGGAGATATTCTTGACGTAAGTCCACAAAAAGTATTGTGGAGAAAAACTTTCATGGGTAAAGCATTGCTCGTCCTACAAGCTACTGATAAATCTGGTATTATTTATGTCAAAGCAAAAGCTACCGGATTAAAGTCTGCAAATATTTCAATTTCAGTTACTAATAAATGTCGGTGCAAAATTTTCTGAAAGTTAATATGATTACTTGTAAAGTTTCACCAAGTTGCTGATAAAATTGTACCTCCTATGAATAAAATAATGGTGTGGTCGAATAATTTTAAATGATGGAATGTAAAAATAAAAATTAACTGCTTTGACGTATCAAAAATAATAACTGATGTACAATTGTGATACTCTCATCTACAACTTAATGAAACTTGACATTTATCGAATTACGTTGCCTGATTTGCAACAACAATGAGGTAATTTGCCTCTTTATTAACAGATTATTTACGCATGAAAAAAATAATTCTTGGTCTCTTTTGCTTTTTTACTGTGTCAGTAGTTTCTGCTCAACAATCAATTGAGACAAACCGTTTGCGTGCTCCGGCTTATCCGCTCATTACCATTGATCCGTACATGAGTGCGTGGTCATTTACAGATCATCTTTATGGCGATGTTGTCAGACACTGGACTGGACAAAGGCGGTCGTTGATTGGTGCTATTCGGGTAGATGGCAAAGTGTATCGGTTTATGGGGAAAGAAGAACTTCCGATAGACTCAGCCTCCATGTCCCATGAAAAAACGCCTTACCAGCCGCTTTTTAGCCAAACAGCTCAACAAACCTCTGTTAATGTATTGCCTACTCAAACGATTTATACGTTTAATTGTGGCGGCAAAGTTCAACTTAACCTGACATTTACAGCACCACTTTTGCCATCAAACCTTGATTTACTTTCGCGTCCTGTGAATTATATTTCGTATCAAGTCAAGTCGATGGATCAAAAGAGACACGATGTGCAGGTTTATTTTGAAGCAACTCCTGAATGGGCAGTCAATCACGAGGATCAAAAAATTAGTTCTGGTATGGAATCAAAAAACGGAATGACTTTTTTGAAAACAGGAACGTTATCACAACATATCTTAGGAACAAAAGGAGATGATGTGCGTATGGATTGGGGCTATTTTTATTTAGTTGGGAAACAGACTAAAAGCAATAGTTTTGAAATTAATAATTATGGAACGATTAAACATCAATTCATTGCAAAAGGTATATTAACGGACGAAGCGAACCCTCATTTGTCCTCCGACATGGAAGATGAAATGACCGCTTTGGGTTATGCTGAACAATTAGGTAACGTAGGTGAACATCCCGTATCGGGTTATTTGATGCTTGGTTATGATGATATCTATTCCATTCAATATTTCGGGCAAAACCTAAAGGCTTGGTGGACGAACGATGGCAAGATAACCATTGCAGATGCTTTTTCAAAAGCTGCCAAAGAATATCCTGACATCATGAAACAATGCGCTCTTTTTAATGATCAACTGATGCAGGCTGCCAAACAAGCTGGTGGACAAAAGTATGCTGATTTATGTGCATTGGCTTTTCGTCAATCCATAGCTGCTCATAAATTGGTTAAAGACAAAAGCGGAGAGTTACTTTTCTTTTCGAAAGAAAATTTCAGTAACGGTTCCATTGGCACTGTGGATGTAACTTATCCATCGTCGCCACTTTTTCTCTATTACAATCCTGCATTGTTACAAGGAATGATGAATCCTATTTTTAAATATTGCGAAAGTGGAAGATGGAAGAAACCATTTGCACCCCACGATATGGGAACTTATCCCATTGCCAATGGTCAAACCTACGGGGATGGTATGCCAATTGAAGAGTCGGGGAATATGTTGATCTTAACGGCAGCCATTGCGCAAGTTGAAGGAAATGCGGAGTATGCACAAAAACACTGGAAAATGCTCAGCACATGGGCAACCTATTTACTTCAAAATGGACTTGACCCCGAAAATCAGCTTTGCACCGACGATTTTGCCGGACATTTTGCCCACAATGCTAACCTCTCCATTAAAGCGATCCTTGGCATTGCCGCTTATGGCAAATTGGCAGGAATGTTAGGCGAACGAGATGTTTCTACAAAATATATCGATACAGCCCGAGTAATGGCACAGAAATGGGTTGAGATGGATCAGGATGGCGATCATTACCGTCTGACGTTTGATCAACCCGGGACATGGAGCCAAAAATACAATTTGGTTTGGGATCAGTTATTAGGATTAAATGTTTTTCCAAAAGAAGTAGCACAAAAAGAGGTTGCCTATTATTTGACAAAACAAAACAAATATGGATTACCCCTTGACAGTCGAAAAACATACACAAAATCGGACTGGATTATGTGGACGGCAACCATGGCGCCCAATAAAGCTACGTTTGAGGAACTAATTGATCCCGTGTATCGCGCCTTTGATGAAACAACGTCCAGGGTTCCAATGACCGATTGGTATGAAACCACTAACGCTCGTCAGGTTGGCTTTCAGGCTCGTTCTGTTGTTGGTGGATATTTTATGAAAATGTTGGAGATGAAGTTGCATCCATAATATCAATCATCTCGGCATAAAATCAAATATTATATTGTTTTTGCTGATAGGTATGTGTTGAAGAGGCTGATCGTGCTGCGTAGGTAGTTACGGTCAGCCTTGTTTGCGTTTCATTATGAATGGTAGAGATTCAGCAAGGTAATGATAAAGATTAAAAGTAGGATTATACCTTTTTATTACGCAATTATCCGGCTGATTTTTAGCATATCAATGGCTAAAACTTCTTCTATTTAAACGATCAGGCAATTTCCTCTCTAATTTGATAGATTACTGACATTTAACACCCTAAATTGTCAATAATATTGCCTTATTTTGCAGCTATCATAAAAATTATTCCGAAGAGAATTCTATCTTGATTTATTTTTTTTTTTGAAAATCAATATGGAATCTTTTATAAGCGCTCTTCTTGAAAATTCTAACACTGCTATTCTTTATGAAAACAATCTCTCTTTTCTCACTGCTGCTTCTTTTGCAACTTGGCTTACCTGTCAGTGCTCAATCTTCTAAATCTACTCAACCCGATAGCTTGAAGTTTCTGCAATGGGCACCTACTCCACCGATGGGTTGGAATAGTTGGGATTGCTATGGCCCTACTGTCACTGAAAAAGAGGTGAAAGCCAATGCAGATTATATGGCTCGTTATCTGAAAAAATATGGATGGAAATACATCGTCGTGGATATCCGCTGGTATGTTGATAATGATAAATCGCACGGTTATAACGAAAAGAATCCGGTCTATTGTTTAGATAAATACGGGCGATTTATTCCTTCAACGGTACGTTTCCCTTCGGCTGCCAACGGGAAAGGGTTTAAACCGTTAGCTGACTATGTTCATCGGCTTGGGCTTAAGTTTGGAATTCACATTATGCGAGGCATCCCTAAGATTGCAGTAGAAAAAAACACGCCTATTCTTAACTCTCCCTATCATGCTGCTGACATTTACAACACAGACGTACTCTGCAAATGGCTGAACGATATGTATTCTGTTGACGCCACAAAAGCCGGTGCTCAAGCCTATTACAACTCATTGTTTGATCTGTATGCTTCGTGGGGAGTTGATTTTGTGAAGGTTGACGATTTATCGCGCCCTTATCACAAAGATGAGATTGAACTGATTCGTAAAGCAATAGACCAATGTGGCCGTCCCATCGTATTGAGCACTTCACCCGGTGAAACGCCTATTGCCGATGCAAAACATGTGGAAAGTCATGCCAATATGTGGCGAATCATCGACGATTTTTGGGATAATTGGAGTGAAGAGAAAGCCCACTTTGCCTTGTTTGAAAAGTGGCATCCTTATGTTGGTATCGGACATTGGCCAGATGGTGATATGTTACCGCTGGGAAGAATTGGTATTCGTTCGGAACGTGGTGATGATCGTTTCAGCCAATTGACCCCCGACGAACAATATACCCTCATCTCGCTATTTTCTATTTGCAAGTCTCCTCTTATCTTTGGTGGTGATCTGCCATCAAATAACGCGTTTACTTTGTCGCTTATTACGAATCCTGACGTGTTATACATTGACCAACATAGCGTTCATAACCGTCTTTTATTGAAAGATAACGACATTTACATCTGGACGGCTGATTCGCCCAAAGGAGATAAATACCTTGCTATTTTCAATGCACGTGATGATCAAAACCCACAAGTAGTGACAGTTAATCGTAAGTTGTTGAGAATAAAAGCCTCCGTTGTGGTGACCGATCTTTGGAATCACAAAAAAGTGGGTGTTTTCGGGGATGAATTCTCCACAAAGGTGCCTCGACATGGAGTGAAACTGTATAGGCTTAATTGTAAGATAAATAAGAAGTGAATATTAGACTTTATACCGATTAGTGATATTATGAGCACTTTAAATACTATTTTTTAGTAATATCCGTTTTAAAGGTATTATGAACTATGAACGAATAAAAGGACATCCCAAACAATTTGTAAGTGTCACCGGGTTAACGATTGCTCAATTTGATGTGCTGTTAGAGAGTTTTGAATTAGAATGGGATATGTATATCACTCATTTTACGTTAGAAGGGAAACCTCGTTGTCGAAGGTCTCGCAAGATAGTTTGTCCATCACTGCCAACAACTGATTACAAGCTGTTTTTCTTACTAGTATATCTAAAAACTAACCCTTTACAAGAACAATTGGCAGCAAGTTTTTCAATGACTCAACCCAAGGCAAACATGCTCATACATCGACTATCGGATATTTTGCGAAAGACATTAAAGCGATTAGGCGAATTACCTTATCGCAATGAATATCAATTGGAACATCTATTAAAATCTTGTCAGCATGTGTTGCTTGATGGTACGGAACGTCCCATTGTACGTCCTAAAGATGCAGAGAGGCAAAAGACACATTATAGTGGTAAAAAGAAAACCCATGAAGTGAAAAACAATGTACTCACTTTACCTGACAGACGCATCGTATGGTTGAGCAAAACCTATCAAGGTTCTGTGCATGACAAGAAGATATGTGATTTACAACCCCTATTATTGCCTAAGGGAATAACTCTTTGGCAAGACACTGGATTTCAAGGATATAATCCTGAAGGTGCAATCGTCTGAATGCCTAAAAAGAAACCTAAAGGCAAAGAGCTTACAGAGGAACAAAAACAAACTAATTGAGCTATCTCTTCCACTCGTGTAATTGTTGAACACGCAATTGGAGGAGCTAAAAGATTCCGTATTATCAAAGATCGCTTTAGATGTCACAAACTTGGATTTGATGATCTGGTGATGGAATTAGCTTGCGGCCTCCATAATTTAAGAATAACCTTGACGCAAAAAACGATAACTGCTTAATCGGTATAAAGTCTATTCCAATGCCAAGACAAATTTACATATCCGTGAACAAATTCAAAAGAGTTCCAGCGCTTCGTTTTAATCTTAAATATTTAAAAAATGGGGTTATATATGTTGTAAAACATAGTACAAACAATACGAGAGCGCAAAATAAGTGGTTACTTTACACTTATTTATAATGTACTATTATCGCTGAATTTATGCTTGAAACAAGCACCCAAAGAATTATTAAACCCCAATGAAAGAGGTATTTTATAATAACAAAGATAAACTTTACGTTGCCGTTGACTGTATCATCATGGGATTTCAGAATAATGAATTAAATATTTTGATTGCTAAACGACCTTTTGAACCAATGAAAGGTGGTTGGTCTTTGATGGGCGGGTTTGTAAATTCATTTGAAAGTATCAATGAAGCAGCCAAAAGGGTAGTTGGTGAGTTCACCGGTATAGATGATATTTACATGGAGCAGGTTGGTGCTTATGGAGAAGTAGACAGAGATTTAGAACGGGTAATTTCTATTGCTTATTATGCATTGGTGAATATTGAAAAATTTGATACTTCATTGGCTGCAAAATATGATGCCCGTTGGGCGAGAATTACGCAACTTCCTGAACTTATTTTTGACCATTCACAAATGGTAAAAGATACACTGAAATTATTACAACGACAGGCGGCAGTTCAACCGATAGGGTTTAATTTATTACAGGAAAAATTTACTTTGCCAACTTTGCAGAGTTTGTATGAATCTATATATCAAAGCGTTATAGATAAACGTAATTTTAGAAAGAAAATTTTGTCAATAAACATCCTTGAAAAGCTGGATGAGAAAGATAAAAATTCATCACGAAAAGGAGCATATTATTATCGATTCATTAAAGAGAAATATGATCAGCTTATTCAACAAGGATTCAATTTTTCTATTTGAATTTTTTTTAATTAGATAAGTGTATATTATATACTTATTAATCATAGGAAGAAAAACATGACTGCGATGATGGTTTCTGACTAGTGGTCGTCAACCTTTTGGGTGTTTTGTATCAAGAAGTGTAGTCCAACGATTTGGTGGCACTGACGATGTAGTTTACGTTCCCTTTTTATATAACTACATGAATGCAAGCTGAAATTAAAAATATTTTAGATAAGACTTACCTATAAATAAAAAGTAACATGAAACTTTTGTCCTTTTTTTTAATCCTTTTTTATCTTCCACTTAACAGCTTTGCTCAGAATGTTATTGATTATCCTATACAAGGGGTTCCGTTCAATAAGGTAACGATTAGTGATCATTTTTGGCTTCCCCGTATTGATACGAACCGGACAGTGACCATTCCTTCGTCTTTCAAGAAATGCGAAGAGACAGGGAGAGTAGAAAACTTTGTTCTGGCAGCAAAAAAACTGGAAGACCCCAACTTTAAAGGAAAGTTTCAAACTAAATTTCCTTTTGACGACACAGATGTATATAAAATCATCGAAGGAGCTGCTTATTCGTTGTCAGAACATCCTGATCCACATCTTGAAAAATATGTGGATAGCTTGATCACAATCATTGGAAAAGCACAAGAACCGGATGGTTATTTGTATACAGCCCGCACCATTGATCCTGCTCATCCGCATCCTTGGTCAGGAGCGCAACGATGGGTCAATGAATCAAAGTTAAGCCATGAAACATACGATTCAGGACATCTTTTTGAAGCAGCTGCGGCTTATTATCAAGCAACAGGAAAACGGAATCTTCTGAATATCGCGCTCAAGAATGCAGATTTATTGTGTCGTGTCTTTGGACCGGGAAAACGCGATGATGCTCCGGGTCACGAGATTGTTGAAATGGGATTGGTGCGCTTGTATCGAATTACAGGAGAAAAAAAATACCTCAATTTAGCCAAGTTCTTCATCGATTGCAGAGGGAAAAAGATCGATCCTTCCAGAGCTTACTGGCAAGATCAGGAACCGGTGATTGATCAGACGGAGGCTGTTGGTCATGCTGTGAGAGCCGGATATTTATATTCAGGTGTGGCTGATGTGGCTGCTTTAACAGGAGACAAAGCCTATCTGCACGCGATCGATAAAATATGGGACAATATGGTTTCAAAAAAGTATTATATCACGGGCGGTATTGGCGCCATTCCTGATGGAGAACGTTTTGGAGACAATTACCAATTACCCAATTTAACGGCTTATAATGAAACATGTGCTTCCATTGCCAACGTATTCTGGAACTACCGCATGTTCTTGTTGCATGGAGATGCAAAATACATCGATATTCTCGAACGCACACTTTACAACAGTTTACGCTCGGGTGTATCTATCAGTGGTGATCAATTTTTCTATGCCAATCCCCTTTCGTGCAATGGAGAATACACGTTTAATCAAGGGAGTTTAACCCGTCAGTCTTGGTTTGATTGTTCATGTTGTCCAACGAATATGTGTCGGTTTATGCCGTCATTACCCGGTTATATATACGCTCAGAATAAAGACAGCCTTTATGTGAATCTTTTCGTTGGGAGTTCTGCGACATTGAATCTTAATGGAGAATGTAAAATAACCGTTAGTCAAAATACCGATTATCCATGGAATGGTGTCAATAAAATCAGAATTAATCCTGCCAAAAAATCTCATTTTTCGGTTTGTGTACGTATCCCGGGATGGGTAGAAAATCAACCTGTCCCAAGCAATTTATATGCATTTAAAACGCCGAATCATCATCAATTTGTACTCAAAGTAAATGGTAAAGCAGTGCCCTATACTATGAAGAAAGGGTACGCAGTGATCGAACGCACATGGGTAAAAAATGATCTCATTGAATTGAATCTTCCCATGCCTATAAGGCGCATCGTTGCTAATTCCAAGGTTACTAATGATAAAGATAAGGTAGCCATCGAGCGAGGACCTATTGTTTACTGTTTGGAAGGAATAGACAACAGAGGAGACGTTTCGAACATAGAGCTTCCGGACGCTGCAAAACTAAAAGTGACATTTTATCCTGATTTGTTAGGTGGTATCGATATGATTACAGGCGAGGGAAAAGTAATTAAACAATCACATAATGGGTTAGTTAGTCAACCTTGCATCATTAAAGCTATCCCTTATTACGCATGGAGTAATCGAGGCGTTGATAAAATGGAGGTGTGGATTTCAGACAAATCAATAGGAATTTCAAATGAAATAAAATAACATGATTTTCAGCGATTACAAACAAAATCAGTCAATAAACTCAATTTTCAAAATAAACACGCAGTATGAAACAAACATTGAAATTACTTACATCCAAGTGAATGAAAACAGTTGACATGTGAGTTCCATACGATATTTAAAAACAAATTATTCACGTATGAAAACATTAAATGAACTTGAAGTGTGGTTTGTAACAGGAGCTCAGCTTCTGTACGGTGGTGGTGCAGTTGTACAGGTCGACGCACACTCAAACGAAATGGTAAAGGGTTTGAACGAATCAGGAAATCTTCCTGTTAAAGTAGTTTATAAAGGGACTGCCAATTCTTCAGCCGAAGTTTCTGAAATTATGCGTGCCGCTAATGGTGACACCAAATGCATCGGAATGATAACATGGATGCATACTTTCTCCCCTGCTAAAATGTGGATTCATGGTTTGATGGATTATAAAAAACCATTACTTCACCTTCACACACAGTTCAACGAACAAATTCCATGGAGCGAAATTGATATGGATTACATGAATTTGAATCAATCAGCCCATGGTGATCGGGAATTTGGTTTTATCACTGCAAGGTTACGCAAACCTCGCAAAATTGTTGTCGGTTTCTGGAAAGACAAATCAACACAGGAAAAAATTGCTACTTGGATGCGGGTTTGTGTAGGATGGGCAGATGCACAGAACATGAAGATTATCCGTTTCGGAGATAATATGAACAATGTGGCTGTTACAGATGGAGATAAAGTAGAAGCTGAAATACGTTTGGGTTATCATGTGGATAATGCTCCGATAGCAACACTTGTACCTTATGTAAATGCTGTTACTGAAGCTGAAATTGATACTTTGATTGCTGAATATGAGAAACTTTATGATTTTGCTGATGATTGTAAAAGAGGCACTGAAAAACACATCACTGTTCGTCAGGCAGCTGCTCAGGAGATTGGGTTACGTCGTTTTCTAAATGATAAAGGTGCAACGGCTTTTACTACCAGTTTCAACGAACTGGAAGGAATGTCTCAGTTGATGGGTTTTGCTTCACAACGTTTAATGGCCGAAGGTTTCGGCTTCGGTGCCGAAGGAGACTGGAAAACCGCTGCACTCGTTCGCACCATGTGGGTAATGGGTCAAGGTCTTGCCGGTGGACAATCATTCCTCGAAGATTATGTATTGAACTTCGATGGTGCTAACAGCGCAATTCTTCAATCACACATGTTGGAAATCAATCCCGACATAGCCAAAGGAAAACCGCGTATTGAGGTTCACTTTTTAGGAATTGGCGATGCAGGTGTTTGTGCACGTTTGGTGTTTCAGAGTCACGAAGGAGAAGGGATTGCTGCCACCATTGTGGATATGGGTACCCGTTTTCGCATGATTGTGAATGAAGTAAAAGTGATTGAACCTAAGCCATTACCAAAACTTCCTGTAGCATGTGCATTGTGGATTCCACAACCCAATCTTGAAGTAGGTGCAGGGGCATGGATTACTGCCGGTGGAACCCATCATTCAAGCTTTTCGTTTGCTGTTACGACTGAAATGATGGAAGATTATGCTGAAATTGCAGACATGGAAATGTTGATCATCGACAAAAACACCAATATCCGTGATTTCAAACAAGCCATTCATAATAACGAAGTTTATTACATGTTGAACAAAGCATTAAGATAATTATGCAATGATACAATATACTAATGTGACAAGTTATCGATACATTGTCATATTGACGAATTGGTACATAAAAAAACATGAAACGATTCTCCATATTTGGGATGGAGTTCATGTATACTTACTTTTATGAATATAGTGTAGTAAAAAATAATCGTTAATCACGAATTTAATAAAACAAAAAAATGAATTGGAATTCACAGGAGTTTATTTGGCTTGATTGGGTGATTATTGCAATTGGTATTTTAGGTGTATCTTGGGCTGTATGGCAATCAATACAAAAACAAAAACGCCTCATTGGAGAATCAAGTCGTTCATACTTTTTGGGTGGTGAACCTTGGTATGTTATGGGGGCAGCTATTTTTGCTGCCAATATCGGTTCTGAGCATCTTGTTGGGTTGGCCGGTGCCGGAGCAAGTACGGGTATGAGTATGGCTCACTGGGAGATGCAAGGATGGATGATTTTAATTTTAGGATGGATTTTTGTACCTTTCTACAAACACAGCAGTGTATTTACTATGCCAGAATTTTTGAACCGTCGTTATACACGTAAAACAAGTTCATGGCTATCAATTATTACACTTATTTCATATGTGCTTACAAAAGTGAGTGTTACTGCATTTACAGGTGGTATTTTCTTAGAAAGCTTACTTGGGGTGCCATTTTGGTATGGAGCTATTGGTTTAGTATTGCTCACAGGGGCTTTTACTGTATTTGGTGGCATGAAAGGAGTAATGACACTTTCAAAAATTCAGACGCCAATTCTTATTATTGGATCTTTCTTAGTGCTTTTTCTTGGATTAAGTGTATTAGGAAATGGTTCAATATCAAATGGTTGGACAAGCATGATGAATCATGCAAAAATAATGAATAATGGTTTTGGAACAAACCACTTGATGCATTTTAATAAAGCAGATCCTTTATATAAGGAATATCCAGGAATTTGGGTTATTATAGGTTCGGCAATTATTGGATTTTGGTATTGGGCTACTGACCAACATATTGTTCAGCGAGTATTAGGGGGAAAAGATATACATGAAATGCGTAAAGGAACCATACTTGCAGGATATTTGAAAATTCTCCCTGTTTTCATGTTCTTAATTCCTGGAATGATTGCTGCTGCGTTAGTTGCAAAACCGGGGTCAGGTTTTACAATGGCAACTACAGATGAAGCCTTTGGTTCAATGGTTAAATTTGTTCTTCCTGCCGGTGTGAAAGGTATCGTAACTATCGGCTTTATTTCTGCATTGGTAACATCGCTGTCAGCATTTTTTAACTCATGTGCAACGCTTTATACGGTCGATTTTTACAAACCAAAACATCCGAATGCAAGTGAGAAAAAATTAGTATGGATTGGTCGTGCTGCCACCTGGGCAGTAGTAATTTTAGGGTTGTTTTGGATTCCGGTGATGATGGGACTTGGAAGTTTATATGCCTATTTACAAAGTGTTCAATCACTACTTGCTCCTGCCATTGTAGCTGTTTTTGTTTTGGGTATCTTTTCAAAGAAGATCACACCTGTATCAGGAGAAGTGGGTATTATTGTAGGTTTTATTATTGGCATGATTCGTTTGGTAACAGATATTATAGTTGGTAATTGGGCAAATGTACTTCCAAATGGTCTTAAATGGTTTTGGGGTACCAACTGGTTAATCTTTGAGGTTTACTTACTTGTATTTATCGCAATTGTAATGATTGTAGTAAGTATATTTACCAATAAAGCAAGTGATGAAAAATTGGCAGGTATTACTTATTTTACACAATCTCCTGAACAAAAAGCAGAAACAAAAGCAAGTTGGACATGGGTTGATGTTGTCACGTCACTTGGTGTTGTTGTATTATGTGTGGCATTTTATATCTATTTCTGGTAAACAGGTAAACTCATATAAAGCTAATTAACTTATGCTTAACGATCTAAAAAAACAAGTTTTTGAAGCAAATCTTGACTTAGTGAAACATGGATTGGTCATTTTTACTTGGGGAAATGTCTCTGCCATCGATCGTTCTAAGGGCATCTTTGCCATCAAGCCAAGTGGCATCTCGTATGATACAATGAAGTGGGAAGATATGGTGCTGGTCGATATGGAAGGAAAAACAGTGGATTCTGTTTATAAACCTTCATCCGACACACCTACTCATCTGGTTATTTATCTTCATTTTATGAAAGTCGGCGGCGTGGTACATACCCATTCTGAATGGGCAACCGCTTGGGCACAAACTGGATTGGCTATTCCTGCTTTGGGAACAACTCATGCCGATTATTTCTACGGAGATATTCCTTGTACACGTCCTCTTAGTGAGTCGGAAGTGATGGGAAACTACGAGAAAGCAACTGGTAAAGTGATTGTAGACACGTTTCACGACAGCAATATTGATCCGTTGGTTGTGCCGGCTGTGCTTGTTGCGGGACACGGGCCTTTTGCATGGGGAACCGATGCGAACAATGCCGTGCACAATGCCGTGGTACTCGAACAAGTGGCGAAGATGGCGCATCATACATTAACATTGAACAAAGAGAGTGGCATTGATCAATTTTTGCTTGATAAGCATTACAAGCGGAAACATGGGCCGGATGCTTATTATGGGCAAAAGTAACTGATTGTTTAATTCATAACAAGAAAAACAAAGAAAATAATTAAATAACAATTATGTCAAAATACACTATCGGAATTGATTATGGAACTGATTCAGTACGTTCCATCATTGTAGATACAGCAAACGGGAAAGAGATAGCAAACAGCGTGTTTTATTATCCACGCTGGAAGGTTGGTAAATATTGCATTCCTGCGAAAAACCAGTTTCGTCAACACCCACTTGATTATATTGAAGGGCTTGAATTTACGATTCTTGAAGCTTTATCAAAAGCACCTGCCAATGTAGCGAAAAATGTGGTAGCCATTTCTGTTGATACCACTGGCTCAACTCCTGTAGCAGTCGATAAAAATGGAACTCCGTTGGCTTTGCTGCCTGAGTTTGCTGAGAACCCAAACGCTATGTTTGTTTTGTGGAAAGATCATACAGCGACTCGCGAAGCAGAGGAAATTAATGCGCTTGCCCATTCGTGGGGTGGAGAAGATTTTACAAAATACGAAGGTGGTGTCTATTCTTCGGAGTGGTTCTGGGCTAAGATTTTACATGTGCTACGTGAAGATGTCAAAGTACGAGAAGCTGCCTTTTCATGGGTGGAGCATTGCGATTGGATTCCGGCTTTAATCACGGAAAAAACAGATCCACTACAAATGAAACGTAGCCGTTGTGCTGCAGGCCATAAAGCGTTATGGCATGAAGATTGGAACGGCCTTCCACCAGAGGAGTTTCTTGTAAAACTTGATCCGGTGCTTAAAGGATTGCGTGAACGTCTTTTTTCAACCACAGATACTTGCGAGATAAAGGTGGGGAATCTTTCTTTCGAGTGGGCAAAACGTCTTGGGTTGCCCGAAACAGTTGCTGTGGGCGTCGGCGCTTTCGATGCACATTTGGGCGCTATCGGTGGAGAAATTAAACCTTATTACCTTAGCAAAGTGATGGGAACTTCCACTTGTGACATACTGATTGCTCCCGAAAAAGAGGTAAATGGGAAATTAGTCAAAGGTATTTGTGGCCAGGTAGATGGTTCAGTGGTACCGGGAATGGTAGGACTCGAAGCGGGACAATCGGCTTTTGGTGATGTGTACGCATGGTTCAAAGAATTGTTGATGTGGCCAGTGAATAATCTGTTAGCCTCATCGTCATTGATTGACGAATCTACCAAAACGAAGCTGATTGATGAGATTGCCTCCAAAATGATTCCTGCACTGGAACAACAAGCACTGCAAATTCCTATCGGAGAGTCGGGACTTGTGGCACTCGATTGGATGAACGGTCGCCGTACACCGGATGCTAATCAATTGCTCAAAGGGGCAATTACGGGCATCAATCTCGGATCAGACGCTCCCCGCATTTTCCGTGCATTAGTGGAGGCGACAGCTTTTGGTGCGAAGAAAATTGTAGATCGTTTTATTGAAGAAGGCATTGAAATCAAAGGAGTAATTGCTTTAGGCGGAGTAGCAAAGAAATCGAAATTTGTGATGCAAACCGTTGCCGATGTTCTTAACATGCCGATTCTGGTTGCCAGCAGTGAACAAGCCTGTGCCTTAGGCTCGGCAATGGCTGCTGCTGTGGTTGGTGGCGTATATGCTACAGTACTCGATGCACAAAAGGCCATGAGCAACGGCTTCGATGCCGAATATTTGCCTAATGCCGAAAATGCAATAGCTTACAAATCACTTTATGATCAATATTCAACATTAGGTAGTTTTATTGAAAGCCAAGTGAAATAAAAAAGAGAAATGCACCATTCTTGTCTCTATCATAAACAGAATTAGGGAACGTGTAATGTCAGAAATAAATTAACTATTAAATTATTTACAAATGAAAAACTTACAGCATTTTGCATGGCTTTGCATAGCCATTTTGTTTTTTGCTGCTTGTCATTCAGGAAAATCTTCCTCTACTCAAGCAACCTCATCTGCTTCGCTCTCATTGAACCCAAAGAACTTCATCGACACCCTTGGCGGTAAAGTAACCGGACTTTATTCGTTGAAGAATCGAGAAGGAATGCAAGTTTATATTACTAATTACGGCGCACGCCTTGTCAGCATTATAGTTCCTGACAAAAATAATGTTCCCACCGATGTGATTGTAGGATTTCAGAACGTGAAAGAGTATATCAATTCTCCTGATCGTTTTTACGGAGCTACGATTGGTCGCGTTGCCAATCGGATTGCCAAAGGTAAATTTACTTTGAACGGGAAGACGTATCATTTAGCGATTAACAATGCTCCCAATTCTTTACATGGCGGAGAACCCGGGTATCAGGATGTTGTCTGGGATGCCAATCAACTAAACGATTCAACGTTGCAACTGAGTTATTTGTCAAAAGACGGTGAAGCCGGTTATCCCGGAAATTTAATGATTCACGTAACGTATGCATTAGGAGCAAATGATGCTTTGAAAATCAGTTATGAAGCCAAAACCGATAAACCAACGGTGGTGAACTTAACCAACCACTCTTATTTTAATCTCAATGGTGAAGGTAGCGGCACTGTTTACAATCAATTATTGCAATTGAATGCCGATAAGATCACACCGGTAGATTCGACGTTGATACCGACAGGAAAATTAGTATCCGTTGAAGGGACGCCATTCGATTTCAGACAATTGACAGCTATTGGGAAACGTATTCAGGAAAAAAATGATCAATTGACTAACTGCAAAGGATATGATATGAATTATGTATTGAGTAATTCCAAGCCTGACAGTTTGTTTCATGCCGCAACGGCCATGGGTGATAAATCGGGTATTGTGATGGATGTTTATACCACTGAGCCTGGTATTCAATTTTATAGTGGTAATTTCATGGCAGGGAATAATATTTTGAAAGATAGCATTAAGGATAATTACCGTACCGCTTTTACGTTGGAAACGCAACATTTTCCTGATGCTCCCAATCAAAAGAATTTCCCAACCATTGTTTTAAATCCGGGAAAAACCTTTTCAAGCACTACCATTTATCAATTTTCGGTAAAGAAATAAGAACTGAAAATCAGAAAAATCAGAACACTATCAATCTAAAGTTAGCGATGTATCTCAATCACTTTAATCTATACATTTATGAAAAAAATTAGTTTGTTTTTTATAGGGTTGCTATTCCTTGGCGGAGTCGCTACGGCTCAGCCATCGAAAGCAACATTAGTCATTGATACAAATCAGCCTGAAGCTACAATTCACAAAGAGATTTACGGACAATTTGCCGAACATCTTGGAGCCGGCATTTATGGCGGCATCTGGGTAGGGAAAGATTCTAAAATCCCTAACATCGAAGGGTATCGCCGCGATGTGGTCGAGGCAATCAAGCAATTGTCAGTACCCGTTATTCGCTGGCCGGGCGGATGCTTTGCCGATCAGTATCACTGGATGGATGGCGTTGGCCCACAGGATAAACGTAAACATCTGATCAACTCCAACTGGGGCGGTGTGGTGGAAGACAACAGCTTTGGCACCAACGAGTTTCTCAATTTCTGCGAATTGGTTGGAGCTGAGCCTTATATTTCAGGAAACTTAGGAAGCGGCACACCACAAGAAATGGCGGACTGGGTTGAATACATGACCTTTGATGGAAGCAGCCCGATGGCAGATTTGCGTCGCGCTAATGGTCGTGACAAACCATGGAAAGTGAAGTTTTGGGGTGTTGGCAACGAAAGCTGGGGTTGCGGAGGAAACATGACACCGGAATATTACTCCGATTTATATCGCCGTTATGCTACATTCCTGCATAATTATAGTGGAAATCAACTTTATAAGATTGCCAGCGGAGCGAATGGAAACGATTACAACTGGACTGATGTGGTAATGAAAGCGGTTGGTCATCAGATGCAGGGCATCTCGTTGCACTACTACACGGTACCAAAAACATGGGCAGATAAAGGTTCTGCAACGAGTTTTGATACACAGGAGTACCTTACAACGATTGAGAAAACGTTGTATATGAATGAGTTGATCACCAAGCATTCTGCCATTATGGACAAGTACGATCCCCAAAAGAAAATAGGGTTGATTGTTGATGAATGGGGAATCTGGACAAATGTGGAGCCGGGTACAAATCCGGGATTTTTGTTTCAACAAAATTCCTTGCGTGATGCAATCATTGCAGCGCTCAACTTCAATATTTTCGACCAACATGCCGATCGGGTTCGCATGGCCAACATTGCACAAATGGTGAACGTGCTTCAATCCATTATTCTGACAAAAGGCGATAAAATGATTTTGACACCTACTTATTATGCTTTTGAGATGTATAAAGGACATATGGGGGGAAAATTGCTGAATACACAACTGAACTGCGATCAGATTAATTTGGGACAAGAGAAAAGTCCGATGTTGAGTGTTTCGGCGTCCACAAAGGATGGCGTGATCACCTTGTCGATCGTCAATATTGACCCAACCAACGATGCAGACCTTACGTGTGAATTGCAAGGCGGGTCGTTCAAATCGGTTATGGGAGAAATCTTAACATCAAAGAATCTGACCGACATCAACACTTTCGACGTCCCATCCACCGTGCAGTTGAAACCATTTACCTCTGCAAAACTGAAAGGCAACGACGTAACACTTAAAGTCCCTGCTAAATCGATTATTACGTTGACAATTCAATAAAAATAGCAAAAAGAGTAATTATATTACTGATAGGTTTTATGGTTAATGAGGTCTTCAATCAAAAAGGAAGACCTCATTTTGTAATATTTTATAATTGTGTAGGTAAAATTAGAAGTGCTGCTCTCGGTATTTGTCACTATCATGTTGTAGGTTTATTTTGCCTAAAGATCATGGAAACATGATAAAAATGTATAAAAATAAATTGTTCCAAATTACTCGTTAACAACCTCTTGTTGCACATTAAATTAATTTGATTTGATTGGTTTTTCACCTCTTCGAGTTATTTCCATTGTGTTAGGGCAATCAAAAGTTTCATCCGTGTTTTCTTGGGTTAAAACTTTTTTATACATTTGACATACCTATTGTT
>Ga0078972_1008186_pt1 | contig 22203 bp, 22 predicted proteins | sample YelNatPaOPGAMG01_FD_67568 | JGI IMG/M metagenome (GOLD analysis project Ga0078972, IMG submission 67568) | Hot spring thermophilic microbial communities from Obsidian Pool, Yellowstone National Park, USA - OP-RAMG-01 (SPADES assembly) (version 2) | ecosystem: Environmental > Aquatic > Thermal...
CGGGATAGCCGTGCTGATGAGCCCTGTCGACCTCCTCGGCCGGGCGATCGGCTCGGTTGTCGCGTTGGCGATGGCTCGAGTGGTGACGGCTCTCGTGGCTGGCCTCGACGGCGGCCTTGTGGCCTGGCTCGTGCGCCGACGGGGACGCGTCGCGATGGCGGTCGCGGGTGGGGCGCTCGCCGTCTTTCCCCTCGCCGTCACGGCTGACCACACGCTGATGCTCGGGCCCTACGTCATCTTCTTCGTGCTCGCAGGCTCTGTCGTTGCCTTTCGTGCGGAGGAGCCGTCTGTGAGGCGGCTCGTGCTCGCTGGGGTGTTGCTTGGCGTCGGCGGCGCGGTGAAGCTCTGGGCGGTCTTTCCGTTCCTCGCGCTCTGTGCGTGCCAGCTTCCACGCGTGCGTGGACGCCTGGTGCCGCTTGTCGCAGGAGCTGCTGCGGGATTCTGCCTCGTCTGTCTCCCGTTCGCGATTGGCGCGCCGCGGGCGTTCCTCCACGAGGTGCTCGTCGACCAGCTCGGTCGCTCCGCCTCCGCGCTCGACGGCACCTCGCTCGGCGCCCGAGCTGTCGCGATCGCCGGCCTCGGGGCGTCGAGGGCCCTGCCCGCTTCTCCGGCGCTCGCGGAGGTCCTGCTCGCCGGTCTCGGTCTGCTCTTGCTCGCCGCCTACGGTCTCGACCGTTCGGCCTGGCACGTGGTGGACACCTACGTGGTGCTCGCGGCACTGGCTTCGATCGCCGGTCTCCTCGCCGCGCCAGAGTTTTACCCGCACTACGCGTACTTCATGGCGCCGCTGCTCGCCGCCGGGCTTGCTGTGGCCGTCTCAGGCACGGCGGCCGGGTTGCGCCGTGTTCTCGGGCGGGGACGAGTCGGCCGGCGCCACATGCGGCTGGCTGGCGCGCTCGCGCTGCTCTGCGGTACAGGCCTCGTCGCCGCCCTCGTCGCCGCCGACGTCTCCTACGACGGGACCTTCCTCCCTGCGACGGTCCGCGACTCCTCGGGTGCGATCCTCGACCCTGGTCCTGCGATCGCACGGGTGGTCCCGCCGGGTGCCTGCGTGGTGTTCGACCAGCCGATCCTCGCGATCGAGGCGGACCGCTTCAGCTCCTCGCGCCCAGGCTGCCCGCAGCTCGTCGACCCCTACGGCATGTGGCTCGCGGACGCGGGCGGGCTCTCCCCGCCAGCTGCACCGCCGTACCCGAGGGCGTTCGTCTCGACCTGGCGCTCCTACCTCGCGGCTGCGCAGTACTGCGTGCTCTCGAGCCCCCGCTCGACCTACCTGCCGTGGGACGCCGCGCTCACCCGGTGGTTCGACGCGCACGACACCCTCGTGCTCGCACGGAGAGCCGCCTACGTCTACGAGCGCAACCCCCTATCGGTCGCGCACCGATGACCGCCGGTCGCCCTCGCCGACCGAGCCGGGGAGCTCGTTGCGCTGCAGAGAGTCTGCCCCGGGCCGCCCGGTGGGGTCAGCCGTCGGCCCGGGGAGGCTGGCCTTGGTCGCGGCTTGTCAGTCGTTGACGTCGACGGTGGCGAGGTGCCGCTGCGCCTGCAGGTGCATGCGGATCGACAGCAGTGCCGCCACGCCTTCGCCCACTGCTGCCGCCAGCTGCTTGGTGGAGCCCGCTCGGACGTCGCCGGCCGCGAAGAGCCCGGGCACAGACGTCCGGTAGGCCTCGTCGGTGGTGACGAAGCCCCACCGGTCACGGGCAACCGTGTCGGCGAGGAACGACGAGTTGGGATCGAGCCCGACGAAGACAAACACGCCCGCCGGCTGCCACCGGAGCTCCTCGCCGCTCACGACGTCCCGTGCGACGACCTCGTCGACATGGCCGTCGCCTCGCAGCTCCTCGAGCCGGACGCCCGTGTGGACCGAGAAGCGGGGGTCCGACCGGACCTTGTCCTGCAGAAGTGCCGAGGCGGTCAGCTCCGGCCCGACTTCGACCACCCGCACCCGCTTGGCGAAGCGCGCGAGGAACAGTCCCTCCTCGAGCGCCGAGTTGCCACCGCCGACCACGAGCAGCTCCTCGGCTCCCTTGTAGAACGGGCCGTCGCAGGTGGCGCAGTAGTGGACGCCCGCGCCGATCAGCGCGTCCTCGCCCGGGATGCCGAGACGACGGTAGGTGGAGCCGGTGACGACGAGGACGGCATGTGCCGTCAGCTCCTGGCCGCTCGCCAGCACCACCTGGAGGTTGCCGGTCCCGCCCGGGTCCGTGCCGACGTGCTCGACGCGTGCGCCCGCCACGAGCTCCACGTCGTAGCGACCGGCCTGTGCGACGAAGCGGTCCATGAGCTCCCGACCGCCGATACCGTCGGGAAAGCCCGGGTAGTTGTCGATCCGCTCGGTGACGCCCGCGTTGCCGCCGAGCCCGCCGGAGTCGACCACGACGGCGCCGATGCCCTCGCGCGCGGCGTAGATCGACGCAGCGAGCCCGGCCGGACCGCCTCCCACGACGACGAGGTCGTAGGCGGACCGCGTGGCTGCGACGTCGAGGCCGAGCGCCGATGCGAGCTCCTCGTCGGACGGCTCGACGAGCACGGTGCCGTCGTCGAAGACGATCGTCGGGATGCTCCGGCCGCCGTGCTGGATCTCCTGCACCGTCGCAAGCCCGGCCGGATCCTGGTCGACGTCGACCCAGTCGAAGGGGACCATGTGCGTCGTGAGGAACGCCTTGGCCCGGCGGCAGTCCGGGCACCACGGCGCGCCGTAGACGGTGATGGCGGTCATGGCGTCACGATCGCACATCCGCGGCCGCCGCGTCGGTGTGCAGCCACCTCCGGTGCGGCCCGGCCAAGCTCGTCGGCAATGACACGCTGGACGACCCGGTCGGCGAAGCCGGGCAGGGTTGTGACGAGGGGACGAGTTGTGGACGCCGACGGGCACCGATCCGCTCCAGCAGTGACGCCGCACCGCGGCATCTGTCACGTCGAGGATGGCGGCATCGGCTGGCTCTCACACCTTGTGGACCCGCAGGAGCGGGTGGGCTCTCGCCATCTGGTCGTAGTCGTCGTCCTGGGTGACCACCGGAAGCCCGAGGTCGATGGCGGTGGCGGCGATCAGCGCGTCGGTCAGCTTCACGGTCCGCTGGATGCCGGCGCGCCGGCAGTCCACGACGAGACGAGCCCACGCCGCCATGACCGGCTCGCTGATCGGGACGGGGTCCACCGTCCGTGCGAGGTGCAGCGTGCCTGCCCGACGGGCGCGCGACGCGTCGTCTGCAGCGCTCAGCACACCCAGCTCCAGCTCGCCGATGGTCACGACCGAGACCGTCACCCGGTCGGGCAATTCTCCGAGCGGTCGGTCCACCTCGCGGGCGACGAACACGGAGGTGTCGAGAAGCCCGGCCGGGTCGCTCACAGCTCGTCCAGCGTCTGTCCGGCGAGCACGTCGAGGTCGTCGGACAGGCCTGGGTCGGCTGCCCGCTCCGCGAGCCCGCGACGGAGCAGGTCGCCGGGAACCCAGCGGGACCGTCGGGCGTGGGGAACGATATCGGCGACCGCCTCGCCGTGGACGGTGAGGATCACCCGCTCGCCTGCCCGGACGGCGTCGACGACCTGACTGGTCCGATTGCGCAGGTCACGTACGCCGATCTCCATGTGCGACAGCGTAGCACTATCGTCGACGCGATCTCGCAGGTCGGGCGGTGGTTGCAGCCAAGGGCGCGCGCGGTCGGGCTCGCTCAAGCAGACGTGGGGAATCTCTCCGTCGTAGGCGAAGGACATGTCGCCCGGACAGGCAGCTCCTGACCCGTCTCCACGTGCGCGGCGATCGTCTCCCGTAGCACTGTCTGCTATCAGTAGCCGATATCATTCTCCGATTGCTTCGTCGAGAACCACCTTCACGCTGGACGAGGAGCTGGCCGAGCGTGCGCACCAGCTCGGTGTCAACATCTCGGCGGCAGCGCGTCAAGGGGTCGCGGATGCTGTACGTATCGCGTTGGCGCGATCAGACCGAGAGGCGTACCTGAGGCACCCCGAGCGTGTCGATACCTTCTGGTCCGCTGCGGATGCGTGGGGCGAACCGTGAGACGCGGTGAGCTCTGGCTGGCCGAGGTTGGTCGCACGAGGCGACCCGTCCTGCTGCTCACGCGATCCGAGGTGCTCGACGTTCGCGGTCTCGTGACGGTGGCCGAGATCACCACGACGATCCGGGGCCTCGCCGCAGAGGTCGGCATCGACCACGTGCAGGTCGGCCTGGACCAGCCGTCGGTGATCAATTGTGACGGTCTCCACACGGTCGCGCAGGCATCGCTCACCGGTCCGGTCGGACGAGTCGGCGACGACGTCTTACGCAAGGTCTGCTCGGCGGTGAGCTACGCGCTCGGCTGCTGACATGCAACTGCTGCGGTCGCCACGGCGTCCGAGATGCCCCGGGCGGTCACGACCACAGCAGGGTGGCCGAACCCAGCCGCGCGGCCCTCGCTGAGCCCGAGGTCCAGGCCGACGACGTCACTCGCCGTCGGCACCGAGCCAGGGCCATCGCCACCCAGCCGGCGGGTTGGCGACGATGTCGGTCTCCTTGCGGCGGAGCCCGCTCGAGAGAGCGGAAGGGACGGTTCGCATCATGCGATAGAGGCGCTAGCATACTGCGACATGAGGACGCTCTACCTTCGCAACGTGCCCGACGACGTGGTCGACCGGTTGGAGCGACTTGCCTCCCGCGACGGAATGTCGGTCGGGGCGCTCGCTGTGCGGGAGCTCGCCCAGGTGTCCCGGAGAGCGGACAATCCGGCCCTTCTCGGTGACTTGCCCGATCTCGGCATCGACCCGGCCGAGCTCGTCTCCGACGTCGAGGCCGGACGAGCCGAGCGGTGATCGTGGTGGACGCCTCCGCAGCTCTGTCCGCGCTCTTGAACGCGGGGCCGGCACGTCGCGCCCTGTCCGAACAGCAGCTCCACGTCCCCCACCTCGTTGACGCCGAGATCGCGAGCGGCCTACGTCGGGCCGTCGCAGCCGGGCGACTTGATGCTGGCGTTGCCTGGAATGCCCTCGATGGCTGGCGTCATCTCGGAGCGACGCGCTACGGCGTGCCCGCCCTACTGGACCGGGTCTGGGAGCTGCGAGAGAACCTCTCGGCGTACGACGCCATCTATGTCGCCCTCGCGGAGCAACTCGACTGCGTACTGCTGACTGCCGACGGCCGCCTCGGACGGGCTCCGGGTGTCCGCTGCCCGGTCACCGTGGTGCCGCGGTAGCGGCAGCCTCTCAATACCCGGGAGCCAGGTGCCCGGGAGCCAGGTGCGACCGGGCAGCTCGATGCTTGTCGTCGGGGGACCCCGCCGCCACGAGGTCCGAGGCAGCGTCGATCCCGAGGGGCCTGCCGAGGAGGAACCCCTGTGCGCTGTCGCAGCCGAGCCGCGCGAGCTGGGCATGCTGCGACGAGTGCTCGATGCCCTCGGCGACCGTGCGCAGGCCGAGGCTGTGCGCGAGCCCGATGATCGTGACGACGAGAGCGTCCCCCTCGCCGGACGGGTCGGCGAGCGGATCGACGAAGGACTTGTCGATCTTCAACAGGTCGATCGGGAACTGACGCAGGTAGGAGAGCGAGGAGTAGCCCGTGCCGAAGTCGTCGATCGCGAGGCGCACGCCGATCGCCTTCAGCTCGGCGAGCACGTCGAGCACCCTCGGGGTGTCGAGGACGAGGGTGCTCTCGGTCACCTCGATCACGAGCTGGTCGGCGAGGATCCCGCTCACCGCGATCGCGGTGCGCACGTCGTCGACGAGGAGAGGGTCCTCGAGTTGGCGCGCGGACAGGTTGACCGAGATCGCAAGCGGCGCTCCGCGCTGTGTCGACCAGAGCGCGGCCTGCTCGCAGGCGTGCTCGATCACCCAGCGGCCGATCGGGACGATATAGCCCGTCTCTTCGGCGAGGCCCACGAAGCGCTGGGGCGCGATGAGGCCGAGCCGTGGGTGCTGCCAGCGGATCAGCGCCTCGAAGCCCTCGAGCCGGTCGTCGCGCAGCGAGAACTGCGGCTGGTACTCGAGGAGGAACTCGCCACGTTCGAGGGCGCCGGCGAAGGAGCTCGTGATCTCGAGGCGTTCCCGCGTCCGCGCGAGCATCGACTTCTCGAAGACCTCGAACCGGTCGCGCCCAGCGCCCTTCGCTGCGTACATTGCTGAGTCGGCTTGGCTGAGCAGCACCTCCGCCGTCGTCTCGAGGTCGCCGATCGCGACGCCCACGCTCGCCGAGAGCGTGATCACGTGACCCTCGATCTCGACCGGGTGGTGCAGGACCGACACGGCTCGTTCGACGACCGCCATCGCGGTCGCCGGGTCGTCGAGGTCCTCCATCAGCAGTGCGAACTCGTCGCCGCCGAGGCGCGCGACGGTGTCGCCGGGCCGGACGACCGCCGCGAGCCGCTTTCCCGCTGCCACGAGCGTCGCGTCACCGACGAGGTGGCCAAGGCTGTCGTTGATCGTCTTGAACCCGTCGAGATCGCAGAAGCACACGGCGACGCTGCCATGGCCGCGCGAGGCCGCGGCGAGCGCGTGCTCGACGCGGTCGTAGAGCAGCGCGCGATTCGCGAGGCCCGTCAGGCTGTCGTGGAAGGCGAGATGGTGCAGCTCCACCTCGAGCTGGGTCTTGGCATCGAGCGTGCTCTCGATGGAGCTCGCCTGCTTGGCGATCGCGCGGAGCATCCACCACATCCGGACGACGACGAGCGCGAACTCGACGATCGAGATCAGGGCGAGCGGGGCCACGTCGCCGTGGCCTCCTGTGAGTGCGTCGACGAGGAGGATCGCCGGAGCGGTGAAGCCGGCGATCGCGACGAGGGGGAGGCGACGCGCCGCCCCCGGTCTTCGTGCCGGCGCCCTGGTCGCCATCGGTCGAGCCATCGACGGGTGCAGGGCCGCGGCCCCGACCAGCACGTAGTTCACCAGCCAGCCGGCGTCGACGGGATTGCCGGCCACGTAGGAGCCATGGAGCTCGAGCACGTCGTAGACGAAGTCCGACACGACCATGGCGACCATCGCCGCGGCGATGAGGCGGTGCACCCCCCGGCGGGCCCCGCCGAAGAGGAGCCCCTGGAGCACGATGAACAGCACGCCGAGATCGAGAGCGGGATAGGCGAGGTTGACGAGCTTCGCGAAGGTGCCCACGCTCGGAGCGTTGGCGTCGGGCCCCATCAGGAAGTGCCACGAGAGAGCGAGCGCGCCGATGGCGACGATCGCCGCGTCTGCGAACGACTCGCGGTTCCGGCCACCCTCTGCCGGGTCCCTCGTCAGCCGCGTGACGCCGACGATCAGGAAGGGTTAGCCGGCGAGGTAGAAGGCGTCCGCGATCGACGGAAACGGTGTCGCCCGGTGCAGGACGAACTGGTAGACGCCGTAGACACCGTCGCCGAGGACGAAGCTCAAGTTGCCCGCCCCAAGGGCGAGCCATCCGGCAAGGTCCGCCGGCCGCCACTTCCGGATCCCGAGCGCGACGCAGCCGACCGAGGCGAGACCGATCGCCGAGTAGGCGGCATCGTGCTCGGCGGTGCCGTGGAGCACGAAGTACCCGAGGACGGCACTGCCTCCGACGAGCACCACGAGCTTCCAGGTGGTATGCGAGGCGTCTGGTCGCATGCGCCCTCCGAACCGGCCTAACGACGCTGTCGCCATCTGGTTGAGGGCCTGGACCCGCGTTCCACGGGCTCGAGCACCGCGCGTGACGGTGTCGTGGGGAGGTGGGCTGCGCACCGCGGGCGCATCCTGCCCGTGCCTGGGGAGCCCGGCGCAGGGCGGATCGCCGCCGGTGGGTCAGGTCGGGCGCAGTGCCGAGGTGCCGCCGAGGACCCGCTCGTGGGAGTGCTCGACGTGGACCCGCATCGCCGATGCCGCGACCTCGGGACTCCGGTCGAGGATCGCCTCGACGATGCTCCGGTGCTCCTCCGCGGTCGACGTGCGCTCGGGCGCGACGCCCGCCTCGAAGTACAGGCGGTAGAGAAGGACGTGGGTGTGCAACCCGGCGAGCGTGCGCCGCAGGAGGCGGTTGCCGGACGCGTCTGCGATCGCGTCGTGGAACGCGATGTCGGCCTCGACGAAGCTCCGGTGCCGCCGGTACTGCTCCTCGGGGACCGCGGACGGCAGGCTGGCCATGTCGTCGACGGTCGAGCGGAGGAGGGCGCCGAGCTCCGCGGTGGGCTCACGTGCAGCGTGGCGTGCCGCCTCGGGCTCGAGTAGCAGCCGGAGCGTGAACAGCTCGTGCAAGTCGACCGGATCCGGCTGCGCGGTGACCGTGTAGCCCTGCAGGCTCCGGCGCGTGACGAGTCCTTCTGACTCGAGACGTGCGAGGGACTCGCGCACCGGCGTCGTCGAGACCTCGAGGTCCCGTGCGAGCTGGTCCATGTTGACCCGGGTCCCCGGTGCGAGCTCGAGGTCCATGATCTGCTCCTTGATCGCCTCGTAGACGCTCGCCGTGAGCATCTGGCGACCGGGGAGCGCGCGCGGGCGCGCTAGTGCCAGCCTCTCAGGGGTCTCGCGCGAAACCCGCAACGGTCCCGTCACGAGGCAGCTCTCCTGGAGCCGTCCCGCACCTCTGGCTCGCCTTCCTCGGTGGCTGTGCGGGCTCCGCCTGCCCGCACCCGTACGACCCGATCCTACTTGACAGGTCGCCAGCCCTCTCGTATCATCGATCCTACACGATACATCCTCGGGGGAAAAGGGGGGAGGTTGGTCGTGCCCACGATCCGCCTGGCCGAAGCCTGGCTGTGCCACATACCGGTCGCTGCTGTCCGCACGGACGCCGTCCAGTCCTTCGTCGAGCAGGAGACCGTCTTCGTCCGGCTCGCGACCGCGGACGGTCTCGAAGGTCGCGGCTACTCCTACACGATCGGCACCGGTGGGACGGCCGTGCTCGCGCTTCTCGAGGACTACCTCCTCCCGCTCGTCGTCGGCGCAGATGCGGCACGACCGGAGGCGCTCTGGGACCGGCTCCGCCGCTCGACGCTCGCGACGATGGTCGGCCCGATCACGACCCTCGCGCTCGCAGCGATCGACACCGCCGCCTGGGACGTGCGCGCCCGGGCTCTCGGGACCCCGCTCGCGCGCCTCGCAGGGGGCGCCCAGGACTCGGTCCCGCTCTACGACACCGAGGGCGGCTGGCTGCATCTCGAGATCGACGAGCTCGCCGCCAATGCGGTCGCCGCTGTCGACCAGGGCTTCACGGGCGTGAAGGTCAAGATCGGAAAGCAGCGCGCGGCCGACGACGCCGCGCGCGTCGCGGCGGTGCGCGACGCAGTCGGGCCGGGGATGGCGATCATGGTCGATGCCAACCAGGGGCTCACGCGCGACGAGGCGGTCCGGCGCGCCCACCTGCTCGAGCCCTACGACCTCACCTGGATCGAGGAGCCCCTCGCAGCCGACGACGTCGAGGGGCACGCGCTCCTCGCACGGTCGACGTCGATCCCGGTCGCGGTCGGCGAGACGCTCTACTCGCTCGGGCAGTTCCGCGCGTACCTCGGGAGCGGGGCGGCCGCAGTCGTCCAGCCCGACGTGGCACGCGTCGGCGGGATCACGCCCTGGCTGAAGGTCGCGCACCTCGCCGAAGCCTTCGGCGTTCCGGTCGCACCGCACTTTCTCATGGAGATCCACGTCAGCCTCGCCGCGGCCGTGCCGAACGGCCGCTGGGTCGAGTGGATCCCCCAGCTCGACTCGGTGACGACGAGCCGAATCCGGCGTTCTGGAGGGAGGGCGATGCCCCCGGACGTGCCGGGCATCGGCATCGACTGGGACGACGCAGCACTCGAGAGCACAGTCAAGACAAAGGAGAGAGCATGATGCACAGCCCATACGAGCTGGACCGGACGCCACGCCGTCGCTACCGGGGGCGGGCAATCGCGATGGCGGGTCTCGCGGGAGCCGCGATGAGCCTCGCCGGCACGGCCGTGGCCGGGGCCTCCGCGCGCGCGACGGCCATCCACGCGACGGCGGTCGCCGCGTTCAAGCCCGTCAAGGTGCCCAAGTCGAAGATCAAGATCGCGCTGATCCCCGGCGGCCCCAACGTCTACTTCGCGCCGTGGGGCCTCGCGGCCCAGGCGCTCTCGAAGCAGCTCGGGGTGACCGTGAGCTACGTCGTGCCACCGACGCCGACCTTCGAGCCGTCGGTCGAGACGAGCACGATCGACTCGCTGGTCGCGAAGGGCTACAACGCCTTCGCGATCTTCCCCGACGGGGAGTCGTCGATCATCCCCGTCTACCAGCGCCTGATCAACCGCGGCATCCCGGTCATCGACCTCGCCGGCTGCACGAGCGACCCGACGCCGGCTCTGCTGTGCTTCGCGACCAACGTTGAGGCGTCGGCGAGCTACGAGACCCAGATCCTCGCCAAGGCGATCGGCGGCAAGGGTGACATCGCGTTCCTCACCGGACTGCTCACCGACGCGAACACCGCGCTGCGCGAGAAGGGTGTCGAGAACGCGGTCGCCGCGACGCACGGCAAGGTGAAGCTCGCCCAGGTTGTCTCGAACATCGACAGCCCGAGCGCGGCGCCCCCTGCGGTCGAGAGCCTGCTCGCGTCGAAAGGCAGCGAGCTGAAGGGCATGCTCTCGACCGACTACTACCCGTCGGTCGCCGCAGCGAGCATCCTCGCGAAGAACAAGCAGTTCCGTCATGTGCTGTTCATCGGGCAGGACAACAGCCCGACGGTGATGAACGCGATCAAGGACCACGACATCTACGGCACGATGTACCAGAACTCCTACGGCCAGGGCATCGTCGGTGGCACGTGGCTCTACGACATGGTCGCGAAGGGCTGCACGGTGCGGTCGAACGCGCCCTTCACGAAGATCCCCGGGACGGCGCGCTTTGTGAACTCCGGGTACTTCTTCGTCAGCCAGAAGGCCGTGTCGCAGTACATCGGCAAGCCGGAGAACATCCCCTCCAACACCAGCCAGGTCCTCGCCGCCACGTCGAAGTACCTGTCCTGCCCATAGCTCGAGCAGAGCGAGAGACCCCGATGCAGCTCGACCACGCCCGGTCGGTGACCGGCCGGGCGTGGTCCTTGTCGTCCAGCGGTGCGCGCGCAGGCGAGCCGCAGCCGTCCGCCGTCCGAGCGAGGTAGCAAGACCATGAAGTCGACGACGAGGGAGCTCCCGACGACGAGGGAGCCAGGTGGCGGCCCACCGGGTCGAGACGGGCCCGGCGTCGCGTCGGTCCGGCGAGGGATCGTCGGCTGGCTCGTCTCCGGGCAGAGCTCGGTCGTCGGGCTCGTCCTGCTCACGGTCGTGACCTGGACGATCTTCGGGACCGTCGGGTCGGGCTTCCTCACGAGCTTCAACCTCTACAGCATCGGCCAGCTCGCCGCCCGGGACGCCGTGCTCGGCATGGCCCAGGCGATCCTCGTCGTCATGGCGAGGATGAACCTCGCGGTCGGCAGCGTCGGCGCGATCTGCGTGTCGCTCCTTGGCTACATGCTCGTCGACGCGCACATCGCCCTGCCCCTCGCGATCCTCGTCATCGTGGTAGCAGGTGTGCTCGCGTCGCTGCTCATGGGCGTCGTCGAGCTGAAGACCGGGCTCTCGAGCTTCATCGTCACTCTTGCCTTTCTCTCCGCCTACGGAGGTGGAGCACTCCTTCTCACGCGTAATGCAAACTACGAGATCACGAGCTCGGTGCTCGGCCGCCTCGGCTCCGGCACCCTCGTGTCGGCGGCGGTCTGCCCGCTCGTCGCGGTCGCGGTCGTCTGTGGAGTCGTCGTCTGGCTCGTCTACAACAAGACGGCGATCGGCTGGAAGATGCTCGCCGTCGGTGCGAACGAGCGCGCCGCTCGTGCCTCCGGTGTGAACACGCCGCGCGTGCTGCTCGCCGGGTACGCGCTCTCGGGCCTGCTCTGCGCGGTCGCTGCGCTCATGGAGGCGTCCTACGAGCTGAACGTCAACGCGAGCCTCGGGACCAACTGGCTTCTGCCGTCGTTCATCGCCGTCGTGCTCGGCGGAGTCGCCCTCGCCGGCGGCGACATCACCGTCGCGGGGATCCTCCTCGCCGCCCTCTTCTACGACAGCCTCCAGTCCGGCCTGACGATCCTCAACGTGCCGAGCTACTGGCTGGACCTCGCGGAAGGACTCGTCCTGCTCGCGGCGGTCGTGGCCGACCAGATGCGGCGCCGCCGCCAGAGCCGGGTCCGCCACGAGAGGCGTCAGCGTCTCACGGTCGCCGGCGGAAGCGCGAGCCCGGCATGAGCCAGGTGCTGCGGGCCAAGTGGCTCCCGCTGCTCGTCGCGACCGTCGTCGCGGGGATCGTGCTCGGCATCGAGACGAAGTCCTTCGGCGCCAGCTTCAACGTCTACGTGATCCTCCAGACCGCCGCGTTCGACGCGGTCGTCGGCCTGGCCCAGATGGTCGTGCTCGCGGTCGGGGACATGAGCCTCGCCGTCGGCGGGATCGGCGGACTCGTGACCATCGCGATCGGCAACGCCGTCGACGTCCACCACTGGCCCGTCGCCGCGGCTGTCGTCGCCGGGCTCGTGCTCGGGACGCTCTGCGGCGTCGTCAACGGCGTGATCATCGCGCGCACGCAGCTCTCGGGCTTCATCGTCACGCTCGCGACCGGCAGCGCCTTCACGGGCATCGCCTACGGCGTGACGAGCGCGATCCCGTACTCGAGCGTCCCGTCGTCGATCGTCAGCCTGAGCCAGGGCCGGGCATCGTTCTTCCCCTACCTGCTTCTCGTCGCCTTCGGCGCGACCGCGCTCGTCGGCGCCGCGTTGCGCTGGCTGCCTGACGGGCGGACCGTGCTCGCCGTCGGCGGCAACCGCGACGCGGCGACCCTCTCGGGGCTCTCGCGCACCCGAGCGCTCGTCGTCGCGCACGGCTCGTCGGGCCTGCTCGCCGGGGTCGCGGCGGTCATGTACATGGGCGTCCTGCAGAGCGCGACCCCGGCGACGGGGACAGACTGGCTGATCATCTCGTTCGCCGTGCCGATCATCGGCGGCACGGCGCTCACCGGCGGCGAGGCGTCCTCGGTCGGCGGCCTGATCGCAGCCGTCGTCCTCGCGACGATCAACGACGCGCTCATCGTGCTGAACGTCAACACCAACGCGGTCGAGATGGCCGAGGGCCTGTTGATCCTCGCGGCGGTGCTCGCCGGTCAGGTCGGCCGTCTCGCCAGCTTGCAGGGTCGCGGACGCGGCGCCGGCCGGTCGAGGCAAGGCCGGAGGTCCGCGTCCGACACGGCGGCTCGGGGCTCGGGGCTCGAGCCGGTGGCACAGTGAGCGCCCGCGAGCCGCTGGGCATGCCCGTCACACCTGGCGAGCCGCCCGCCCGGCGTCGCTCGGGCGGGGGGCCGGTGCCGCCAGCTGTCCTGCCACCTCCCGTGCTCGAGCTGCGGGACGTGTCGAAGTCCTTCGGGGGCGTTGCCGCTCTCGACGGCGCCGACCTCGTGCTCGCCGCAGGCGAGATCCATGCGCTGATCGGCGAGAACGGCGCCGGCAAGAGCACGCTCATCAACGTCGCGACCGGCGTCTTCCCGCCGGACGCAGGAGCGGTGCTCGTCGACGGCGAGCCGGTCGAGCTGACGAGCCCGCGCTTTGCAGCCGAGCACGGGGTGGCGGTCGTCCACCAGGAGCGCAACCTCGTCGGTGCGTTCTCGGTGGCGGAGAACCTGTTCCTCGGCCGCGCCCCGACACGCCACGGCCTCGTCAGCTACCGGCGTGTCGCGGACGAGGCACGACCTTGGCTCGAGCAGGTCGGTCTCGGCCTAGACCCGCTCGCCGACGCGCGCCGGCTGAGCCCGGGCCAGGCCCAGCTTCTCGAGATCGCGAAGGCGCTCGCGCAGCGTTGCAAGGTCCTGCTGCTCGACGAACCGACGTCGTCGATCACCGAGGGCGAGTCGGAGCACCTCTTCGCGATCTTGCGGGACCTGCGCGACCAGGGGACTGCGATCTTGTTCGTCAGCCACAAGCTCGAGGAGATCTACGCACTCTGCGACCGCGTGACCGTGCTGCGCGACGGCCGCAACGTCGTGACAGCCCGACCGCTCGGCGAGGTCACCCGGGACGAGGTCGTCCACGCGATGGTCGGCCGCACGGTCGACGCCGCGGCGGCGCACGACCACGCCGCGCCGGTCGGCGCCACTCGGCTCGAGCTCGACTCGGTCTCGACCGAGTACGGGCATCACGGCGTCAGCCTGGCGGTCCACGCGGGTGAGATCGTCGCCCTCTACGGGCTCGTCGGTGCCGGTCGGACCGAGCTCGCGCGCTGCGTCGTCGGGCTCGCGAAGATCACGGCCGGGCGACTGCTTGTCGACGGCGAGCCGGTGCGGATCCGCAATCCCTACGACGCGCTGCACCGCCACGGGCTCGGCTACGTGAGCGAGGACCGCAAGGCCGAGGGACTCATCCTCCAGCACTCGATCAGCCGCAACGTCGGCATCACGATCTGGGACAAGGTGCGCCACCGTCTCGGGTGGCTGTCGGAGAGCCGGACGCGTCCGGCGGTCGAGAGCCACGTCGACCGCCTCCGGGTGAAGATGCAGGGGATCGCCCAGCCGGTCTCCGGCCTCTCGGGCGGCAACCAGCAGAAGGTCAGCGCGGCGAAGTGGCTCGCCGCCGAAGCCGAGATCCTCGTCTTCGACGAGCCGACGGTCGGCATCGACGTCGCCGCGAAGGAGGAGATGCACCAGCTGCTGCGCGAGCTCGCGCACGGCGGCGCGGCGATCCTGCTCATCTCGAGCGACCTGCGCGAGGTGGTCCGCCTCGCCGACCGGATCCTCGTGATGGGCGACTTCCGCCTGCTCGGGGAGTTGGCGAACACCGGCGACTACCCCACGGTGAGCCGTGTCGTGATGGAGCAGATCACCTCGTCGGTCCACAACGTGGGGCCCGCGTGAGCACCGCCTGGACCCGTGCCGGCGGCGCTTGCCCGGTAAGGAGGAGGTCGTGCCCGTGAGACGTGTCGGTACGGTGATCGCATTGGCCGACGGTGCCGCGGAGGAGTACGAACGGCTCCACCGCAGCGTCCCACCCGCGGTGGTCGACGCGATCCGGCGTTCCCACATCGGCAACTACACCATCTTTCGTCACGAGTCGCTGTTGTTCGCCTACTACGAGCACGACGGCGTCGACCTCGCTGCCGATCTCGCAACGATGGGCGAGGACGAGGCGACGAAGCGGTGGTGGGCCGAGGTCGGCCCGCTCCAGCGGACGCTGCGTTCGAGCGACGACGAGCCGTGGTGGGTGGAGATGGACGAGGTGTTCCACCTCCACTGACAACGTCACGCGCCGGCGCCATCTCGCCTGCGTGGAAGGGCTCGAGGTGGCCGAGGCCGGCGTGTCGACCGCAGGCGCTGATCTCGCCGGTGCTCGCGATGTCGCACCTTGAAAGTAGCATCGTGCTCGTGGACGAGACCGACCTCCTCGCGAGGCTCCGCTCCGACAGCACCTACCGCGCCGAGGCACGCAGCCTCATCCTCACCGACGAGCTCCTGCGCCTACCGTCGGTCGTCGCCCGTCTCGCCGCAGGTCAAGAAAGGCTCGAGGCGACTGTCGCCCGTCTCGCCGCCGGTCAGGCGCAGCTCTTCGCCGGCCAGGAACAGCTCTTTGCCGGCGAGGCGCAGCTCTTTGCCGGCCAGGCCGCCCTCCGAAAGGAGATCGGGGGCTTGTCGAACACGATCGGGGGGACCGCGGAGGAGGACGCAGCCGACGTCCTGTGCTACGTCGCCCGCCAGCGCGGCTACGCGCTCGACGGCGAGCCGAGGGCGGTCGACCTCGACGGCGACGGCGAGCTCGACCTGTGGGTGCGTGCTCGAGATAGCGACGGCACGGAGATGTCGCTCCTCGTCGAGGCCAAGGTCCGACTGCGGGCTCGGGAGGTTCGTGCCTGGGCAGTGCAGAATGCCGACCCGCAGTTTCGCGAATCGATCGAGCGCATCGGCATCGACGGCCCTTATGTCCCGTATGCGTTTGGGATCCGGATCTATCCCGAGGCGCGCGACACGGCACGGACGGTCGGCGTCGGCGTGCTGTCGATACGGGGCGAGGACGTCGCTCCTGCGGGAGTCCCTGCCGTCTGACGAGTTGCCGTCGCCGTTGCCGCTGCGGGTCAAGCAGGGGCGCCGGCCTGTTGCCGCCGCGCGGAGGTCGTGCATCACGGCCTCTGGCGACGTGTGGGTCGGAGCACCGGGAAGGCGTCCGTGACCTCGAGCTCGTGGTGGCGGAATCGGTAGAGCGCGGCGGGACGCCCACCGGTGTTCCCCGGCGCGGCGAGACGGCCGGTCACGTCGAGGACGCCGCGCCGCACGAGGACGCGCTGGAGGTTGGTCACCGAGACCGGTCGACCGAGGGCCGCCACGTAGAGACGGTTGAGCTCCGCCATGGTGAACTCCTCGGGTGCGAGCGCGAAGCCGATGTTGGTGTACGAGAGCTTGGCGCGCAACCGGTAGAGCGCGTTGGTGACGACTGCGCCGTGGTCGAAGGCCATCGCCGGCAGGGCGTCCGCGCGGTGCCAGTCGGTGTCGAGCGGCGTGTCCGGGTCGCTCGTGGTCGGCACGAGCCCGAGGTAGGCGGTCGCGAGGACCCGACCAGACGGCACACGGTGGACGGCGCTCCAGGTGCCGAGCTGCTCGAGGTGTGCGAGATCGCGGACGTCGACCTTCGTCGCGAGGTGGCGTGCGACCGCCTCCTCCAGGGTCTCCGTCATCCCGACCGGTCCGACGGGGAGCGACCACGCTCCCGCCTCCGGCGCCTGCGCGCGCCGCCAGAGCAGCACCTGGAGGGCCTCGTCGCGGACCTGACAGACCACTCCGAGGACCTCGTGCGCGATCGCTGCACGTTGCCGGGGTTTCGTGTCAGGAGTAACCTCGTTCACGGAGTTATTGTCTCATCATCAAAAACCTCGCGCAGGTGACGGGCGGCCGTTGGGCAGGCGAAGCGTCGGACGAGGGGCGAGGAGAGCGGCCAGTGCAGGCAGTGCAGCCAGTGCAGGCAGTGCAGGCGGAGCAGGTCGACGGCCGCAGCTGGCGGGACGAGGTCCGCAGTCTCGCGAGGGAGCGCGATGCGGTGATCCTCGCGCACAACTACCAGCTCCCGGAGATCCAGGACGTCGCCGACCACGTCGGCGACTCGCTCGCTCTCTCGAGGCTCGCGGCGAGGAGCGACGCCCGCACGATCGTCTTCTGCGGGGTCGCGTTCATGGCCGAGACGGCCAAGATCCTCGCGCCTGACCGGACGGTGCTGCTCCCGGCTCGAGATGCCGGCTGCTCGCTCGCCGACGCGGTGACCGCCGGAGACGTCCGCCGCTGGAAGGCCGAGCATCCTGGCGCTGTCGTCGTCGCCTACGTGAACACCTCGGCCGAGGTGAAGGCCGAGTCGGACCTGTGCTGCACGTCCGCGAACGCGGTCGAGGTCGTGCAGTCGATCCCCGACGACCGGGAGGTGCTGTTCCTGCCGGACCAGTTCCTCGGCGAGCACGTGCGCCGGGTGACCGGGCGTGCGGGCATCCACGTCTGGCTCGGCGAGTGCCACGTGCACGCCGGGATCCGCCCCGAGGAGGTCGTCGCCCAGATGGACGCCGATCCCGACGCCGAGCTGTTCGTCCACCCCGAGTGCGGTTGCGCGACGCCGACGCTGTGGCTCTCGGGCACGGGCGCGCTCCCGGCCGAGCGGGTGCGGGTGCTGTCGACGTCGGGCATGCTAGAGCGGGCACGCGCGACGAGCGCTGCACGCGTGCTCGTGGCGACGGAGACCGGCATGCTCCACCAGCTGCGCCAGGTCAACTCCCGGACGCGCTTCGCCGCAGTGGACGCGCGGGCCGTCTGTCCCTACATGAAGATGACGACGCCGGACGTCCTGCTCCAATCGCTGCGTACGGGCACGACGGAGGTCCACCTCGACGCGGTGGTCCTCGACAGGGCACGCCGAGCGGTCGAGGCGATGGTCGCCATCGGCTCTCCTGGGCAAGGCGAGTGATGGCGACCGTCGTCCGGCTCATCGGTGCCGCTGCGCCGACGAGGAGGCGCGCCGCCGACGTCGTCGTTATCGGCGGCGGAGCTGCCGGTATGGTCGCCGCCCTCGTCGCCGCCCAGGCCGGGCGGCAGGTCGATCTCGTGACGAAGACCTCGCTCGGCGAAGGCTCGAGCCGGTGGGCACAGGGCGGCATCGCCGCAGCGGTCGGTCCCTCCGACACTCCGGCTGCGCACGCAGCCGACACCGTCGTTGCCGGTGCTGGGCTGTGCGATATCGCGGTCGTGGACGATCTCACCGCTTCGGCCGGAGCGGTGGTCGAGCGCCTCGAGACCTGGGGTGCCCGATTCGACGCGGTGGCCGGCCAGCTCACCCTCGGGCGCGAAGGTGGCCACGGCAAGGCACGCATCGTCCACGCGGGCGGGGACGCGACCGGGGCGGAGGTGGTCCGCGCTCTGCGCGACCAGCTCGCCGACGGACCGGTTGGCGTCGAGGAGCGCTGCGTCGCGCTCGACCTCGTCACCGGACCGACCGGCGCCGTCGCCGGCGTGGTCGTCGCCTATCTCGATCCTGTCGGTGCCGTGCGTGAGGTCGTCGAGATCGCGGCGGACGCGGTCGTCCTCGCGACCGGTGGGCTCGGGCAGGCGTACGCGACGACGTCCAATCCCGCCGAGGCGACCGGAGACGGGCTCGCGCTCGCGGCGCGTGCGGGGGCGACCCTGCGCCATCTCGAGTTCGTGCAGTTCCACCCGACGGTGCTCTTCGAGCCCGGTGCGACGGGCCAGCGGCCCCTGCTCACCGAGGCGTTGCGCGGCGCCGGCGCGGTCGTCCGCGACGCCGCGGGCAGGTCGGTGCTCGCGGGTGTGCACCCCCTCGCGGACCTCGCCCCGCGCGACGTCGTCGCCGGCGCGATGGCACGCCGACTGGCCGAAACGGGCGATGCAACCCTGTTCCTCGACTGTCGGAGTGTCGAGGACCTCGCCGCGCGCTTTCCGACCGTCGTCGGTGCGTGCCGAGCTGCCGGCTTCGACCCCGTGCGTGAGCCGGTGCCGGTGCGGCCCGCAGCGCACTACGCGTGCGGTGGCGTCGCCGCCGACCTCGACGGGCGCACCTCGATCGCGGGGCTGCTCGCCATCGGTGAGGTCGCGGCGACCGGCGCGCACGGCGCGAACCGCCTCGCCTCGAACAGCCTGCTCGAGGCCGTCGTCGCCGGTGCACGGGCGGGAGCGCTCCTCGGCGCCGGTCGGGATGGCGCCGGTCGGGACGGCGCCGGTCGGGGCAGGGGCGGTGCAGGCAGCGAAGGCGGTGCCGAGGAGGCCGGCGAGATCGTCCAGGCCGGCGAGATCGTCCAGGCCGGCGAGATCGTCGACCCGGGGAGTCGTCCGGGCACTGCCCGAGCGACCGAGGATGGAGCCGGGGTGCTGCGCAGCGCGGCGGGGCTCGAGGGCCTCCTCGCCGACCTCGCGGCCGTGCCGCGCCGGAGCGGCGACGTATCGGACCTCGCGACGATCGAGGCGACCAACCTCCACACCGTCTCGACCCTGGTTGCGAGCGCGGCGTGCGCGCGTCGCGAAAGTCGTGGCTGCCACCAGCGCGTCGACGCACCCGTTGGCGACACGGAGCGCGCCGTTGTCGAGGTCCGCGTCGGGACAGGCGGTGCCGTCGTCGCCGTCGTGACGCCGGTGCCCGGGGGGCACGACGGGGGGAGCGCCGGGGGTGCGGCGCGCACGGCATCTGTCGGGGCTGGTCGGTGATGCTCCGCGAGTCGACCGTCGCCGGTCTCGAGAGCTGCGGTCTCGACCCGGGAGCGGTCGAGGCAGTGGCGGCGGCTGCGTTGCGTGAAGACCTCGCCTACGGTCCCGACGTCACGACCGAGGCGGTCGTCGACGAGGCGTCGCGCAGCAGCGGCGCGTTCGTCGTCCGGGGCTCGGGCGTCCTCGCGGGCGTCCTCGTCGCGGCGGCGGTCTGCGAGGTCGCAAGCGACGGGGCGGTCACCGTCGAGGTGCTCGTCGAGGACGGGACGACCGTGCGACCCGGTCTCGCCGTCGCGACCGTCGACGGGCCGACCTGGCCGTTGCTTCGCGCAGAGCGGAGCGCTCTCAACCTCCTTTGCCACCTGAGCGGCGTCGCGACGGCGACAAGACGCTGGGTCGACGTCCTCGCCGGGACGGCAGCGGTCGTGCGCGACACCCGCAAGACGACGCCCGGGCTGCGGGTGCTCGAGAAGTACGCCGTGCGCTGCGGCGGTGGGGTGAACCACCGGATGGGCCTCGGCGACGCGGCGCTCGTGAAGGACAACCACGTCGCCGCGACCGGCAGCGTCGCAGCGGCTCTCGACGCGGTGCGGCGCGCGGCGCCGGAGGTCGTGGTCGAAGTGGAGTGCGACACCCTCGCCCAGGTGGAGGAGGCTCTCGCCTCCGGCGCGGACCTGATCCTGCTCGACAACATGGACCTTGCGACGACCCGTCGTGCCGTCGGGCTGGCTCGTGCGCGTGGCGGCGTCCGCCTCGAAGCGAGCGGCGGCCTCTCGCTCGAGAACGCGGCCGCCGTCGCGGCGACCGGGGTCGACTACCTCGCAGTCGGCGCGCTGACCCATTCGGCGCCGATCCTCGACATCGGGCTCGACCTCGAGGGTGCGGACGCCCCCGTCTGACGCGCCCGCCTACCCCTTCTCCAGCCGGCCTCCTCGACTCTCTCCGCTCTCACTCTCACTCTCGCCGTCGAAGAGATCGTCGCTGTCGCGCAAGAGCTCATCTGGTGACATGATCACTAGTGCAAACTGTCGCGCCGTCCGCACCTGCACAGCCCCAGCTCAGCTCCGTCGAGCCGACTTCTCCGGTCCGCGAGACGATCGGAGAGGTCGCGATGCAAGCGAAGCGCGCGCAGCGGTGGATGGTCGGGGGAGCCGCCGCATTGTGGTCGTCGGTGTCGGTCGTCCGTGGTTCGTCCCGCCTCGCGGACCGGGGGATCGACAACCCGAGCGTCGGCGGCTTCGTGACGGCGGCAGACGGGGGAACCTTGGAGGTCCTGCTCCACCTGCACAAAGGCACCGAGCGCGCGCCCAGCTCGTCGACGACCACGACGACCACGGGCCTCGGCCGAGGCCCGGGACAGGTCACCACACCGGCGCCGACGATCCTGCCGCTGTCGGTGACGTTGCGCTCGGCCACGACACGGTGACGTGTCCGCCTGGGAGACTGGAGACATGGCACATTCCCGGGCCGTCGCCGCGACCGCTGTCCTGACCGCCTCCGTGCTCCTCGCCGCCCTGTGGAGCGTGACCGTCGCGTCGGCGAGCACCCGGGCCGCTCCGCTCGTGCCCGAGCCGGACGCGACCGTCGTCTCGGCGCCGCTCGTCGCGACGACGACGCTCGGGCTGCTCGCGTCGGCGCGCCACAGCGTCGAGCTCGAGATGTACGAGCTCGGCGACCCGGGAGTCGTCGCCGCTCTCGAGGCAGCGCACCGCCGTGGCGTCGCCGTGCGGGTCGTGACGGACCCCACCGAGCGCGAGAGCCGTGCGAGCGACGCCGAGCTGTCTCGCGCCGGCGTCGCCGTCCGGACGCTCGCGGTCCGCGGTGGGATCGACCACGTGAAGCTCCTCGTGGTCGACGACAGCCGCGTCCTCGTGGGCGGGGTGAACCTCGGATCGGCCTCCTTTGCGACGACAGACGCGGACGTCGAGCTCTCGGGCGCTGCGGTCGGGGACGCGGCTGCGGTGTTCGCGCGCGACTGGGCCGCGGCAGGCGGCTCCGGCGCACCCGCGAGCGGTGTCGTCGGTCCGTTCGTGACCGGACGGTCGATCGAGCCGGAGATGCTCGCCGTCGTCGCGCACGCGACCGGTCAGTGCATGGTCCTTGCGAACTACCTGACCGACTACGGCGTGCAGGACGCGCTCGCTGCGGCAGCGCGCCGCGGTGTGGCGGTGACGGTCGTGCTCAACCCGACTGCCTACGGCGCGAGCGGCGCGGCGTCCTGGCTCGTCCGCCACGGCGTGCACGTCGAGCGCGCGCGCGACGAGCCCTACCTGCACGCGAAGATCCTCGCCTGCGGAGCCATGGCGATGATCGGGTCGGCGAACTTCAGCTACGACGCGATGACCGTCAACCACGAGCTCGACGTCGTGCTCGACGGCGGTGCCGCGGCGACGCTCGACGCGTTCGCCGCGCAGGTGGCGCGCGCGGACGCCTGACGATCGTGGCTGTCCGCGCCGGGGCACGCCGGGGCACGCCGGGACCCCTGCGCGGCCGGATCGGCCGGATCGGCCAGAGCGCCTGGGTCGGCCGGGGCTAGGCCTGCGTGGCGATGACGACTTTCAGCCGGCCGGGCTGGGG
>Ga0078972_1008187_pt1 | contig 22199 bp, 19 predicted proteins | sample YelNatPaOPGAMG01_FD_67568 | JGI IMG/M metagenome (GOLD analysis project Ga0078972, IMG submission 67568) | Hot spring thermophilic microbial communities from Obsidian Pool, Yellowstone National Park, USA - OP-RAMG-01 (SPADES assembly) (version 2) | ecosystem: Environmental > Aquatic > Thermal...
AATGTATCCTCTCCTGACGAGATTCTGTATGACACTCCGCGCTACCCTGTTCCTTTTTATAGGGCGAGTTGGATTAAGGACCTGATCCGAACTTATTTTGGAGATTAAAGGAAGTCAGGAATTTGTTAATTTACTTTTGAGATAGCCTATAGTAGAAAAAGTAGAGAGTAACAAGTAGCGAACAAAGAATTAAAATTCTTGCTACTCGCTGCTGACAAAGGAAATGTAACTGAGGGGATTAAGGTGAGGGGTCCAAAGAAAAAAACAGAGTGTCAAAAAATTTTGCGCTTGAAAAATGGCGCAAGTTCGCTCCAGGACTGCATTTGAACGAAATTCACCAAAAATAGTATGAATAATTCGGGTTAAAGGTTAATTTCATCACTTTCTCAATCCTTTCGGGAATCCCTGAACGATAAGCAAAATTCTGCATGAGTAAAGTCCCTGGAAAATTGGTTATAATTTTATTGCTCATTTCGATCTTGACTTTTGGTGGTTTTTGAGTATAGTTATTTGATTCATGTTTCTCCTTTCTTGGTTTTTTTCCATATTTATAGTATAACCAAGAAAGGAGTTTTTTTCAAGTATTTTGTAGTATTAAAAATTCACCAAACAGGTGCAATACCCATTTGTCGCAAAGTAACTTCAGTATTGCACTTTATGCAATTTTAAATTCCTTGTTGCCGGATTCGGGTTATAATTTAACTCGGCAGGGAATTAAAGTGCTTTAACTTTAAAAAAGCGTAGTGGGTATGCGGACAATAGGTAATTTTCAGGTCATTCTCTTGGGGGACTGGTCTTTGACAACTTAATTTTAATTATCTCGCTGGAGAGAAGATGTCTATTGGAAGTTTCTCTCCCTTTATCCACAAAAATTAAGGGGTGAGTTATTTCTTAATGATGGTTGAATTTTTAGGGAAGATGGTGATCAAGCAAGAAGGAGGTGCTTATGACCGAGAGGAACCTGTGTTTTCTGAGAGCAAAGGAATGGATGGCGCCGCCGGCCAAGGACGGGGTGGATAAAATTTAGGGGGAATGAAAAAACTTGTCCTGATGAAAATCAGGAATGAGGTTCTCGGAAATGATTAAAAATCAAGTCATCCTGAATTTATTTCAGGAAGCGTGCTTAGGAATTTTCCAATACCCACAAAATTTATCAAGGAGGTTAAAATGATATCAATGAAACTAACTTTATCCATAATTCTGGCAATTTTGATTCCATTTCTCCTTTATGCACAATTTGGAAATATGTCATTTGGACAACATTCCGGGGTAGAAATTTGTGGGGGATTTGATTCACTTTATACGAGATTTATTGGTAGTTGGCCTTTCGGGGTCTCAGAGGCGGTTGCTTATGATAGTGCGAGGTTTTTGGTGTTTTTGGGTTCGGGTGGTGGTGTGTATATCTTAAATGTTGCCGATCCGACAAATCCTGTTAAAGTTTCTGAGATGCGGACCAGGGGTGTTGTTTATGGTTTGTTTTACGAGCCAATCAATCAACTGCTTTACATTGCGGATGGCCAGGCTGGGCTTGAGATATGGAGTGTGGATAGTTTTTCAAATCCTGTCAAATTGGGTTATTGTTTTACACCGGGTGATGCCCGTGAGGTTTATGTTTCTGGTAATTATGCCTATCTGGCTGATTATGATTCTGGTTTGTGTGTAATCAATGTTTCGGACCCAGCCAATCCATATTTTGAGGGCAATTGTGATACACCGGGGCAGGCTTTTGGTATTTTTGTTGCCGGCGATTATGCTTATGTGGCGGATGGCACTGCTGGAATAAATATAATCAATATCTCAGACCCGTCAAATCCTTATCATGTGGGTCATAATTGGTACGTTGGACAATCTGAGGATATTTACATCTCGGGTAATTATGCCTATCTTGCGTTGCTGACTGGAGGTTTGAGAATCATTGATGTTTCAGACCCGACAAATCCTTATGCGGTAGGTTATTACGACACCCCCTATCATACCTTTGGTGTTTATGTTTCGGGCTCCTATGCCTATATTGCAGATTATTGGTATTTCCAGATCATTAATGTCTCAGACCCCACAAATCCTTATAGAGAGGGTTATTGTTTTGCTCCATTTTCATATAGTGTGTATATCTCTGGTTCTTATGCTTATGTGGCGGTTTACAATTATGGTTTATCAATTATCAACATTGCAAACCCGACAAGTCCTTATCAGCAGGGTAATTATGATACACCAGGATTGGCGTTCAATGTTTTTGTTTCAAATTCTCACGCTTATATTGCAGATTATCGCGATGGGTTACGCATTATCAATCTTTCAAATCCGACTGCTCCTTTTGAAGTAAGTCACTATAACTTTTCTTCTTATACATTAGATGTCTATGTATCAGGGAATTATGCATATGTTGCCCCGGGCAGCAATGATTTCACTATTCTCAATGTTTCAGACCCATCAAATCCTTATCTCCAGGGTTCCTGTTCTATACCCGGTGCCAATTATTTGAGAGTCTATGTATCAGGTTCTTATGCCTATGTCTTGGACTACTTTTCCTATCGTTTGCGCATAATCAATGTTTCAGATCCGTCTCATCCTTATCAACAGGGTTATTGTAATACTCCTGGCGATCTTCGTGGACTTTATGTCACAGACAACTATGCCTATGTGGCGGAATTAGATTCTGGTCTGCGTATTATCAATGTTTCAGACCCATCCAATCCTTACCAGGAAGGTCATTGGTATATGCCGGGAGTCCATCTTTATGGTGTTTGTGTTTCTGGTCCCTATGCCTATTTGGCTGATGGGGATGGTTTTTTGCGTATAGTCAATGTTTCAGACCCAGCCAATCCTTATCAACAGGTATGTTATTCTCTGCCTTCACCTGCTGATATTTATATTTGCAGTACTTATGCGTATGTTGCAGTCGCAGGGAGCGGTTTGTGCATCATTGATATTTCAGACCCATTAAATCCTTATGAGGTGGGTTATTATAACACGCCGGGTGTTGCATATGATGTAAAAAAATCGGGCAATTATATTTATGTGGCAGATTACAATGCCAGTTTACAGATTTACGAGTGCTATTACGAATCAACCATTAAAGAGCATTCTGGTCGGGATAATTCTGGAATAATTTTATCTCAGAATCCTGTGAGAAATAGTATTACACTACTATTCAATTCTCCTCTTAAAGATATGGTGATTTTGTCTCTTTATAATACTCTTGGGCAGAAAGTTACAACCTATAAGATAGAGAGAGGAGTAATTAAGAAAAATCTTTCAGTCAACGGATTACCCAGAGGTATTTACTTCTTGAAACTTGAAGATAGTAAATTACGGGATAGAATAATAAAAGTGATAGTTATTTAAATAGAAGAAAAATCAGAAGCCCGAAATAAGCCAAAAAATTAATTGATTTGTGTTTCGGATTCAGATTTTTAAGGAAAACACCATTTCTTTTTCAATATTTGTTATTCTCTATTTTAAGTTATAGGAATTTGAAAAGTCTAAAAAATATTAAATCCGAAATTTTAATGTTTTAAACATTGTTTGGAATTTGGGTTATTCGGATTTAGAGATTGTTTAGAATTTAGAATTTAGCCGAACGAAGTGAGGTTATCTTGAGGTATAGGAATTTAAATAAATTCCTATACGGAAAGATAAATGTAGTTGTCCGATTTATCGGACAATGCCCAATGAATTGGGCAACTACAATTTTATATCCCCCTTTTGTAAGGGGAGAATAAGGAAGATTTAGCCCGAATTATTCATACTATTTTTGGTAAATTTCGTTCAGATGCAATCCTAAAGCGGATTTGCGCCATTTTTCAAGCACAAAATTTTTTGACACTCTGTTTTTTTCTTTGGACCCCTCACCTTAATCCCCTCAGTTACATTTCCTTTGTCAGTAGCGAGTAGCAAGTAGAGAGTAGCAAGAACTTTAATTCTTTTTTTGCTACTTGTTACTCTCTACTTTTTCTACTAAAAAGAAGGGAAGGGTGAGGGGACACTCTGTTTTTTTCTTTTTGTCATTGCGAGTTCTTTTCTTCCTTGTCATTGCGAGGCTCTCGTAGAGAGCCGAAGCAATCCCATTTGTTATCGGTCATTTCAGGGATTACTTCGTCGTTTGGTTCATCACAAGAACAGATGGGATTGCTTCGCCCGCCTTCGGCGGGCTCGCAATGACAGGAGTGAAGGAGGGGCTCGCAATGATGTGGGTATGAATAATGTGGGTTAAGATGTTGGGTTTTTAAAAAATAAAAAGAAAGGAGAGAAGAAATGAAGATAAAGATAGGAATTTGGATTATCGTCCTTGCCATTTTGCTTGGGGCTGAGGAAATTACGAAAAATATAGACTTCAGCATAAACGATTTATCGTGCCCAATCTCCACTTCGTAAGTGGAGATGAAAAGTCTATGAAATTTCATACTTTTTGGCTATGTTTTTTAAACCTTACCTCCACTTACGAAGTGGAAGTAAATTTTCTTCGGGAGTCTGATAAGCCTATCCTGATGAAAAATCAGGATCAGACAACGACAATTTATCAATAATTCATTATGAGCCAAAAGAGGGGTAAAAAAGGGTAGATTCGTGGAACGTTTACCGTGAACCGGGGTAATAGTTTGGAATTTGTGATTTTGAATTTGTTTGGAATTTGGTGCTTGGAATTTAGGATTTAAAGGTATAGGAACTTCAATAATTCCTATACTTCAGGGGAATTCTTCTCCTGAAACCCCGCCCCTCACCTTAATCCTCTCCCCGTTAAAACGGGGAGAGGGCAGGGGTGAGGGGAATTTTATCTGTTTTTAATCTGACTTTATCCGTTTGAATCCAAAGTATTGGAATTATTGAAATTCCTATACTTTAAAATAATGTGGCTCTGTTAGAGGACTCATCTATATCCCTAAACCCGTAGGAGGGAGTACGGGCGTTTAACTACGGATACAGAGGTTCTAACAGAGCCGAAAAATTATATCCAATTTTTGAAAAATGTCAAATGTTGACATTACTAAACTTTTGGGTATAATCATTTGTCTAAAGGGCGAATAGCTCAGATGGTGAGAGCGTCTGCCTTACAAGCAGAAGGTCACCCGTTCAAATCGGGTTTCGCCCACTTAGACCTCCATATTATCGGCAGCGCGGAATCTTTTAGTGGAATTTGCGCTTAATTATTATAGGTTTTATTCAATCTATCTGCGAATGGTCAATTAACAAGGAGGTAAAATATGAAGATTAAACCGCTACATGACCATATCCTTGTTGAAAGAATTGAGGAAGAAGTTAAGAAAGGCGGGATCATAATTCCCGATACTGCAAAGGAAAAACCCCAACAGGGGAAGGTAATAGAAGTTGGGGAAGGTAAAAAGGACGAAAAAGGAAACCGGATTCCAATGGATGTGAAGAAGGGAGATATAATCCTTTTCGGGAAGTATGCCGGGACTGAGGTAAAGATAGAGGATAAGGAGTATCTCATCATCCGAGAGGATGATGTCCTTGGTATAATCCAGAAAGAGAATTAAAGAAAGGGGTGAATTATGGCAGGAAAAATCATTAAATTTGACGAAGAGGCAAGAAGGTCAATATTAAAAGGTGTTCAAATATTATCAAATGCGGTTAAGGTTACGCTTGGTCCTAAGGGTCGTAATGTTATTCTGGAAAAGAAATTTGGTGCCCCAACAATCACCAAGGACGGTGTAACGGTCGCAAAAGAGATTGACCTTGAAGATAAATTTGAGAATGTTGGGGCACAGATGGTGAAAGAGGTTGCCTCAAAGACTTCGGATGTTGCTGGTGATGGAACGACTACCGCGACCATCCTTGCTGAAGCAATATATCGTGAGGGTCTGAAGACCGTGACCGCTGGTGCAAATGCAATGGAGGTTAAAAAGGGAATTGATAAGGCAGTAGAAACGGTCGTTGAGGCTTTAAAGAAACTTTCCACACCGGTTAAAGGTAGAACAGAGATATTCCAGGTAGCAACAATTTCCGCCAATAATGATGAGACAATAGGTAATCGTATTGCAGATGCAATGGAAAAGGTTGGCAAGGACGGGGTTATCACAGTGGAAGAGGCAAAGGGTATGGAAACGACAGTTGATGTGGTAGAAGGGATGCAGTTTGACCGTGGTTATCTTTCACCATATTTTATTACCAATCCTGACCGTATGGAATGTGTTTTGGAAGATGCCTATATTTTGTTATATGAAAAAAAGATTAGTGCAATGAAAGACCTGCTTCCAATTCTTGAAAAGGTTGCCCAGAAAGGAAGACCAATTCTGATTGTTGCTGAAGAGGTTGAAGGTGAAGCCCTGGCCACGCTTGTGGTAAATAAAATAAGAGGAACACTCCAGTGTTGTGCAGTAAAAGCACCTGGCTATGGAGATAGAAGAAGGGCTATGCTTGAAGATATAGCAATTCTTACTGGTGGTAAACTCATTTCCGAAGATATTGGGATAAAATTAGAAAATGTTCAGATATCAGACCTCGGTCAGGCAAAGAGGATTGTGATTGATAAAGAGAATACCACAATTGTGGAAGGTGCGGGGAAGAAATCCGATATCCAGGCGAGGATAACCCAGATAAAGAATGAAATTCAAGAGACAAAGTCCGATTACGATAAAGAAAAACTTCAAGAAAGGCTGGCAAAACTTGCTGGCGGTGTGGCGGTTTTAAATGTCGGTGCAGCAACTGAAGTTGAGATGAAAGAGAAGAAGGCAAGGGTGGAGGATGCCCTCCATGCAACCCGTGCTGCAGTGGAAGAAGGGATTGTCCCTGGCGGCGGTGTTGCCTATATCCGTTGCTTACCTGAACTTGAAAAGTTACGACTGCCTGGTGACCAGCAGATAGGGGTTGATATTGTAAAGAAGGCACTTGAGGAACCAGCGAGACAACTTGCAATAAATGCCGGCAAAGAGGGATCAGTAATTGTAGACCAGATTAAAAAAGAAAAGACGAATGTCGGATTTAATGTAATGACCGAGAAGTTTGAGGATATGGTTGAGGCAGGTATTATTGACCCGACAAAGGTTGTTCGGACTGCACTTCAAAATGCGGCAAGTATCGCCGCCCTTTTAGTAACGACAGAGGCGGTGGTAACTGAGAAACCAGAAGAAGAAAAGGCGCCGGCTGGTCCTCCAGGAGGATATGGAGGAGAGTATTAATTGACATTAGAGACAGGGTGACAAGGAGACATTTAATAGTCCCCTTGTCACCCTGTCTCTCTATCTCAAAAATATGCCAACTTACGAATACGAATGTCCTCATTGCAATTTCCATTTTGAGGAATTTCAGAAGATAACCGATTTGCCGGTTGCAAAATGTCCCAAATGCGGAAATAATGCAAGACGTTTAATTTCTGGTGGGATAGGTCTCATATTTAAAGGAAGTGGATTTTATATCACCGATTACAAGAAACAAAGTTTACCAAAACAGGAAAAGAGAGAAAAACTACAGAAGCCGGAGGAGAAGAAGGCATTAAAAGAAAAGCCCTCATAGCGATAAATGCAAAATACTGGCCGATTTTTGATTTTCTTAGGCACAATATTTATATTTATCGGCGTCCTTTTTTTAATATTTCCCAAGCTCTCTATCTACAAATTCCCCGGTGATATTTTTATAAAGAGGGATAACTTTATCTTTTATTTTCCAGTTTTTACCAGTATCATCCTTTCAATTCTCCTAACAATTTTATTAAACCTTTTCCTTCGGAGATAGTAAAAAAGGAACTTCAGAGGTTATCCCCAATCCAGCGATAAAATCGCTGGATTCCGCGGTGTTATCCAAGTAAACTCTTCAATTCTTCAACATATTTGAGAAGTTGTTCATATTTTTCTTTAATCTCAAAGTATAATTTTTTGTAATCCAGTTCTTTCTCTTCTTTTTCTTCTTGAGGTTCTATTTTTTTTATCAATTCGGTAAGTCCTGAAATTGCCTGTTCCAGGGTTATTTCTTTTTTTTCTTCCCTCCGGATTATTTCCGCGAATCCTTCCTCCTCAAGCCATTTTCTGGGGTCAATGAATTCAGAGGGTTCAGCGGGCTTTGCCCGCCAGATTTCGTTCGCCCTTTTGAGGTCGTAATTCAGTTGTGGGTAGAGCTCTTTAATCAAGCCGATGAACTTAAAGGGAAATTTATCATCAGTTTCGTCATATTCAATAATCGGCATTTTGCTTATATCCCCAGGTAAACTTCCCATAATCTCCTCTTCGCCTTTCAAGAAATATCCAATAAGAGGTGGTGTTTTGAGGTTTAATTTAGCACAGATTTTTGAGACAATATTCTTTTTGCTGATTTCAACAAAGAAATTTATGCGGGCAATTATTGCATCAATTTCACTGCGGAACTGACATAGTTTTTCTACTCCATTTGTGATTGTATCAACGACCAAAATTCGTTCTTTATTCAGGATATCGCATATTTTTTTTCTTATCCTCGTATCGGAATCAATGAGTATGAGCATTACTTATATTGTTGGCTTAGATTATTCTTCCTATTCTTCCCAACCTGATCTTTTTCCATCGCCAGAATTTTAGTATATCAAAAAGGCTTGATGCCTCACCGCCCGGGTCAAAGGAAAAGTAAATAAAGAGGGGTTTACCTTTAAGAAATTTTTTGTGGAGGGGACCCCAGAATCTTGAGTCCAGGGAGTTATCCCTATTATCACCCATTGCAAAGAGACAGTCCTTGGGGACCACCACAGGACCGAAATTATCCCTCACATAAATGCCATATAAATCGGCGAACTTTGCCCTTTCCCAGTTTATTTGATAATTCGGGCTGTCATTGGTAAACCCCGGAATAATCCTTTTATCCTGATGAAACTTGTAAGGTTCATCTACCTTTTTACCATTTACATACAGAACTTTGTCAATTATCTGCACCGTATCCCCTTCAATTGCGATACACCTCTTTACAAAATCCCGGTTTTCAAACGGATATTTAAAGACAATTATCTCACCCCTTTTTGGCATCCTGCCCGGTATCAACTGGAACTGGGTATAGGGGAACTTTACCCCGTAAATAAAGCGGTTTACTAAAAGGGCATCGCCAATGAGCAGTGTTTTTTCCATTGAGCCAGTCGGTATCACATAGGCTTCAACAAAAATTGCCCTCAAAATTAAGACCACAATAATAACGATAGTCCAGGAATATAATTCTTTTTTTATCCTCTCAATCATAATTGATTATATTTGATTTATAACCGAAGTCAATGGTGATGTTGCGGCACTGTCCACCGGTTGACATTGGTTTTTGGGGAGATATAATAATTAGTGGCAAATATTCAGAGAACCAGGGGAATTATTTTAAAAACTTTTCCCTTCAGAGAGTCAAGTCTTATTGGTTCTATATTTACTGAAAAGTTTGGAAAAATAAAAGTTCTTGCAAAGGGTGCACGGAGACCCAAAAGCAAATTTTGTGGAACCCTTGAGCCATTTATGCATAATGAGTTTATTTTCTACAAGAAAGAATTTAAAGAAGTCTATACCCTTTCCGATGCCGTGGTGATTGATGATTTTGTGGTAAATCGGATGTCGCTTATGAAATTGAATGCCAGTGAGACTATTTGTGAATTTTTTGAAAAGACACTACCCTTGGAGGAGGTTGATAGAGTTGTCTATGAACAGATTTTGTCTTTTCTTAAAGAGATTAAAATTTGCGATGAGAACCAAATTAAGCCAATTATAATACGATACTTGCTTAAAGCGTTGAAGACGGTTGGTGTTTTTCCTCATCTTGGCAACTGTGTTTACTGCCATAAAGAGATGAATGATATAAGACTCGGTTTGAGTATAAGTGCGGGGGGCGTTGTTTGTGAAAAACACCTTGATGAAACAGTCTTAATTTTGGACAGAAAAAGCATAGATATTATGAAACAGGTTTATGAAGATAAATTGGTAGTAATAGACCAAAAGATACAGGATGAACTCAAGAAATTTTTAACTGCCTATCTCCCTCATCATCTATCCGGGGTTGTTCTCAATTCACTAAGATTTATAAAATAGTTAAGCCAGCGTCCGGATTTGAACCGGAGACCTGCGGTTTACGAAACCGCTGCTCTGCCGACTGAGCTACGCTGGCCCGGATTTATTATACCCATCCTGATAAGGTTGTCAAGTTAATCGATTATTGACAATCAGTTGAATTTATGTATTATTAAAAATAAAAATTGGAGATTATCTGAGATGGTAGTAGTGAATTGAGAATTTGTGGTATATGATGGTTAGAAAATTGGGGGCATAAATAAGGAGGCAATCTATGAAGATAATTCAACAGTTAGTGTTTTTAATGCTTCTTGTAAATTTTATTTATAGCCAGTCCGTGATAAATGCCATTCCTGCTCCGGTGAATGCCTCGGGTCTTGCCTGGGATGGAAGTTATTTGTGGTGTGGGGCTTACGGCGTTAATGGCGACACAATTTACAAAATAAATCCAACTGATGGCACAATTTTGAAAAGAATTCGGTGGCGTCAGAATGCCGATTGTTATGGTCTGGCATTTGACCAGGGTAATCTTTGGATTTCTGACCATTTAACTGGCACCGATTCTCTATTTTTGATTGATACAATAAACGGCATGCGTATTAACGCAATACCCGCCCATAAGGAATATATGGCGGGTCTTGCCAATGATGGAACAGACCTCTGGCATTGTGTATATTATAATCCGGATGGCAGGGTCTATAAAATCCAAAAGAATAGTGGAAACGCCCTTGACAGCATTGATATTCCATCTTTGCCCCAGCCCTGGGGTGCAACCTGGGATGGCGCATTCCTCTGGGTATGCAATGATGGCAATTATGGTGGTGCCCATCGGATATACAAAATTGATGTTATCGCCAGGCAAATTGTTGATTCTCTTGATTCACCTGGAAATAGACCCTGGGGACTTGCCTGGGACGGTCTCTATTTATGGGTGATTGCCCGTGGTTCATCACCAACTGGATTTGTCGCCTATCAGATTGATTTGCAGGGAGGAGGAACGCCGGAAATTCAGGTGACGCCGACAAATTATAACTTTGGCTATGTTCCCCTTGATACTACATTTTCCTTTACCCTGAATATTGCAAATATTGGAGATGGATTATTATCCATTGATACAATTTACTCCCTTAACGAAGTCTTTTCCATCACCACCCTTTACTATCCCCTTTATATAGAACCTAACGCCGATACCAATCTTGTTGTCTATTTTACGCCTGACACCAATGTTTACTACAGTTCTAATTTAGTCATCATTTCCAACGACCCGGTCAATGAAACAACCTATGTAGCACTCACCGGCCGGGGTGTCTATTCTGAGCCCACTCTAAAATTATCTGAGACCAGTCACAATTTTGGAAATATCAGGATAGATTGTGTTTCTGACTTTGCCCTAAAAATAATAAATGAGGGTTTTCCATTGCTTGCAATTGACAGTATCAATTATAATGACCCAAGATTTTTCAGTGGTTCAATTTCCTTGCCGATAGTAATTGCCTGTCTTGATACTGCTGTAGTGCAGATAATTACCCGTCCCACTACATTCGGATTTTATAGCGGAACTGGTTATTTATTTTCTAATGACCCGGCAGGCACTGCACAAATCCAATTGAGCGCCAGTGGCGATTCACTTTTACCCCAGGGTGGTGATTTACTGTGGAATTATACATTCCCGTGTAATGTGGTTTGTGTAGCGGATGTTGGAGATGTTAATGGCGATGGGATTTCAGATGCCGCGGTTGAATCTTACGACGCCGGAACATCAACCGTAGAGCATCTCAATCTATTCTGGGGAAATAGTTCGGGTCAGGGCGTCTTGCACTGGGCATTTGGTGATGATACAACTTCTGGTTCCTGGGGTGATGATTGCTTGATAAAGGGCGACGATTATAATGGAGATGGGGTTTCAGATATAATTCTGGGAACCGCCTGGGGCGATCGCTCCGTATATACGCTTGATGGCGCAACCGGCCAGGTAATCTGGCGATATGATAGTCATTGGTTTGATGGCACGGGTGGTTGGGTTTATTCGGTTAAACCGATGCCTGATGTAAATGGTGATGGGATTGGTGAAGTGCTTGCGGGTGTGGGTAGCAATACAACTCCGAGCGGTGGGCCCCGCAGTATGTTCTGCTTTTCAGGTGGAGACGGACAAATTATCTGGCGCCTTCAGGCACAGGATGCAATAGGAAGTGTAAATTGGATACCGGATGTGAATGGAGATGGTATTGCTGATGCAATATGCGGTGCCTGGGGAAATGGTTATGATAAGAGGACTTATTGTGTCAGTGGGGCATCAAGTGGGGTGGTTTCACCATTGTGGTCGTATTACTGCGGTGGAGATGTGATGTCGGTGATTTCAATTCCTGATGTCAACGGTGACAATATTTATGATGTCATAGCCGGGGCCTGGAGCGATTCGGTATTCTGTTTAAGCGGTGTCAATGGTTCAAGAATCTGGGCAACCTATGTAGGTGGTCTTGTGATAAGGGTTGTGGCAATCCCTGACCTCGTAGGTCCGGGGATTCCCGGTATCGCAGTTGCCCATTTGGGCTCCACATTTCATATCCTTAATGGTTCAAATGGAAGCATATTGTGGACATATCCGATGGGCAGTAATGTCTGGTCAACCGACGCAATAAGGGATGTTAATGGCGATAATAAATATGACATTCTTGCCGGCAATCAAACTCCTGGAGTGGTCTACTGCTTTAGCGGCGATGATGGAACAGTAATATGGTCATATAATACTAATAGATTGGTGTATTCAGTCAGGGCGATGGAGGACATAAGTTTTGATGGATATCCTGATGTCCTAATAGGAACCCAATGCGTCAACGGGATTGCGTATTTTCTTGCAGTTTGTGGGGGAAGCCCGGGTGGGGCAATTAAAGAGAAATCGTCGGTTCTGATTTCTGATGTCTTGGTTTATCCACGGTTAAGTAACAATAGTTTCTATATTGATTTTGGAAATGCTTCGGTCTATGAAATAAGAATCTATGATACAATGGGAAGGGAAGTGAAGTCTTACCAGAAGCCGATTAAATATAAAAGAATAAAATGGACCGCCCGGGATAATCAGGAAAGAATAGTTCCCCAGGGAGTTTATTTTATTAGAATAACCGGATATGGATTCCATAAAACCGAAAAGGTAATTGTGGTTCGTTGATAATAAATTATCTATTGACAAACAAGAAAATTTAAATAGAATTAAGATATGATTCCTTCTCATCTTCAATTTTCTTTTTTCTTAATTGTTTTATTGTTTTCATTTGCCCTTTTTTATCTCTATTTTAAAAATCAATATGATAGAAAGTTCGGTTATGCAGGTCTATTTTTCATATTTGGGGCAGGTTTTCTGCTATCAAGTTATATGATGGAGAATAACCCGAATTCCCCTTCGGTTATCTTCTGGAATAAATTTATGTTTTTCTGCATATTTGCCAACTTTTTTGTCTTTCCCCATTTTGTATTTAACACTTTTGGCCGTAAATATGATAAATCTTTTAGTCTAATTACACTAACTGTGGCGGTTGCCCTCTCCGTGGTTGTTTTATTTACTGACTTGTTGGTTACCCATAATCTTACAAACTTTGCCGGGGTAAGTCGTCCTATTAAAACACCATTATTATATCTATTTACTGGATTACTCACAATCTTTGTTGGTTATATCTTTTTTGATGCAGTTGTATCAGCCAAACGGACTATTGGAAAATTGCTTGATGTTAAACCGATGATCGCAGGTATCTGCCTTGCCATTATTTTGGGGGTAATTGATATTACTGGAACATTTTTTAGCAGAACACTGATTATGCAAATCCGAGACCCGACTGTTTTTGGAATTTTAATTGTTATGCTGACCTTTGCTTGGTCTTTTCTTTCTCAGTATACAATGGCTTTTGCGAGTTTGAGCAAATCAAAAAAAGAAATTGAGCAACTCATTGAAAAATCCAATAAAAATTTTATGGAATTTGTGCAATTGATTGCCAAGACACTTGATGCAAAAGATGAATACACTGCAGGGCATTCATTGCGGGTTGCTGATTATGCGGTAAGAATTGCCCGAGAACTCAATTTGCCTGAAAATGAGATTGAAATATTGAAACAGGCGTGCCTTCTCCATGATATTGGTAAGATTGGTATTCCTGATGGTATATTAAACAAAAAGGGACCGCTCAATGACGAAGAGATGAGATACATTGTGAGCCATCCTATACTTGGGAAGAAGATTCTGGGCACGGTGAGCGAATTCAAACCGATAATTGATATTGTATATTCACATCATGAGCGGGTTGATGGGAAGGGTTATCCCGAAGGCTTGGACAGGGATAGAATTCCGCTTCTGGCACGTATTATTGCGGTGGCTGATACCTATGATGCAATGATTTCTGAACGTCCTTATCGCAGGGCAAAGTCACACAAGATGGCTATTGAAGAATTGAAAGCGGTAAAAGATAAACAACTTGATGGAGAAATTGTTGACATTTTTCTTAAAATTTTAGAGAGAACGGCACAATCGTAATGGATTGAGGTGTAACCAAAAACCACTGTCATTCGTTTGTATCTTTATGGATAACATCTTAAATCAAATAGAATTTTACCCAAATCAATATTTTTCAGGATAACAGGGCTAAAACGAATTATTCATACTATTTTTGGTAAATTTCGTTCAAATGCAATCCTAAAGCGGATTTGCGCCTTTGTCAGTAGCAAGTAGAGAGTAGAAAGAATTTTAATTCTTTTTTTGCTAATTGTTACTCTCTACTTTTTCTACTAACAAAGAAGGGAAGGGTGAGGGGACACTCTGTTTTTTTCTTCTTGTCATTGCGAGTTCTTTTCTTCCTTGTCATTGCGAGGCTCTCGTAGAGAGCCGAAGCAATCTGACCCGAAGGGTCATTCCGAGTCCGCCATACAGTGTGGCGGACGAGGAATCTCAATGGGATTACTTCGTCGTTTGGTTTTTCACAAGAACAGATGGGATTGCTTCGCCCGCCTTCGGCGGGCTCGCAATGACAGAAGGAGTAAGGCGGGCTCGCAATGACAGAAGGAGTAAGGCGGGCTCAATGACAGAAGGAGTAAGGCGGGCTCGCAATGACTTTTAGTATGAATAATTTGGGCTAATAAACCAATTTCTTTATTCTACAATTTAAAACGGGGTATTGACAATCCCTGATATTTTGCTATACTTAATAATGAAGAACATAATTTTAGTTTTAACATTAGTCTTAAACTTGAATGTTGCCGGTGCCCAAAGATATACCACCACCTGGCGTCTCTTTTTCAATCCCACTGGTGCGAGTTTTACACTACCAAAACATCTTGATGCACGGGTTCAGGAATTTGCGCTGGTTTATAAATTCATCGGCTTAGGCACAAAAGGTTTCAGGGTTTACCATAATGTTAATTTTACCGGAGATAGTGTGGAACTTGCCGGATTCATTGCTCCAGTTTATTTGTATATTGTGCCCATTGGTGCCCATCGTAAAGCCCTTGATATTACTCCGTGGATTATCTATCTCTATTCTGGATTTAGTTCCTGGGGATTCCAGGAAGGGAAACTACTGGACCTCGGTTTTGGTCTGACCCATTACTTTTTAAGTTTTCGAACCGGTTATAATTCAATTAGAACCAAGAGCAGATTATTTTTCAACATTGACAATCCCAGATTCAATGATTTTCCCATAAACTATCGGAGTTTTTATATCTCCATTGATTTATTCCCCGGTTATTGGTTATCCCTCAAGGCAAGGTCAAGTAAAGCCGATTCTACCAGCCAATAATTGTTCAGAATTCTTCGGATTGCATAAAAACATTCCACTTTTGATTAACACCATAGTTGACTTTTTTTGATTTTTCTTTATACTAATCTTGGTAAGGAGGCATAATGGGAATCACCACCATTCTAATAATTTTAATAATTTTGATTGTCTTAAGCGCAATCAAAGTTCTTAAAGAGTATGAGCGGGCAGTCATCTTCAGGCTCGGCAGGTTTATTGGAGTAAAGGGGCCGGGGATATTCATTCTCTGGCCTGGAATTGATAAAATGACGAAAGTTTCCCTCCGCATTGTGACGATGGATGTGCCCCCCCAGGATGTAATAACGAAAGACAACATCTCGGTCAAGGTCAATGCAGTTGCCTATTTCAGGGTATTTGAACCAGCCAAGGCAGTGCTTGAGGTTGAAGATTATCTCTATGCAACAAGTCAGATTTCCCAGACAACCCTGAGGAGTGTGCTGGGCGAATATGAACTTGATGATTTGTTAACCCAGCGGGAGAAGATAAATATGAGGCTACAAAAAATCATAGATGAACAGACCGACCCCTGGGGAGTTAAGGTTTCCACGGTTGAAATTAAGCATGTTGATATCCCACAGGAGATGCAGAGGGCGATTGCCCGTCAGGCCGAGGCGGAAAGGGAGCGAAGGGCAAAAGTCATTCACGCTGAGGGAGAGTTGCAGGCGGCTGAGAAATTAAATAAAGCGGCTCAAATAATCGGTCAGACTCCTACCGGTATACAACTTCGTTTTTTGCAGACCCTGACCGAGGTTGCGACTGAGAAGAATTCAACCACAATCTTTCCAGTTCCAATAGACCTTTTTGCTCCTTTTATTAAGAAGATAAGTGAGGAAAAATAAATTAAGGATGATTTGTCTATATCAGCAGGAAGGCCTTGATTTTTTTGAGATAATTGAATCCGCCCTGAGGGAATCTTTGAATTTGTCAAACATTGTTTTTTTGAAACATATTAAAATTCCCTCTTCCGCATTCAACTCCTTAAGATTTCAGTATGAGGGAGAAAAGATTATAGATAAGATATACACCGAAATTCCAAAGCAGTGTGATATTGGGGTTGTTATAGTTGATGCTGACATATATGCCCCGAGGATGAACTTTATATTTGGTCTTGCCGAACCCCTTAAGAAAATTGCCCTCGTTTCAACCTATCGCCTTAAGGAAGAAGATGGAAAACTAAAGGAACGACTTGCCAAGGAAGTTGTGCATGAGGTCTGTCATCTTTTGGGACTCGGTCATTGTGACAACCCCAATTGTGTAATGTTTTTTTCTGATACTATCTATGATACTGATAGAAAAGGAAGAGATTTATGTGAGAAATGCAGGAGGAATCTTGAAAGAATATAGATTATTCACACCCGGGCCGATTGATATCCCGGACGATGTCCTTAAGGCAACTGCCAGAAGATGTGTCTATCACAGAGAGGAAAAATTTAAATTGCTTCTTGAAGGGATTATCGGTTATCTGAAAGTTTTGCTCAAGTGTCAGAATCGGATTTATGTTCTTACATCATCCGGAACCGGGGCGATGGAGGCGGCTGTTACCAATATTCTTTCAAGTTCTGACCGGGCGGTTGTAGCGGTATGTGGTAAATTTGGTGAGCGTTGGCTTGAGTTGTGCAAGACCTACCATATCGCGCCTACTATAATAAAAGCAGATTATGGTAAATCAATTGACCCGGAAGCAATTGAAATGGAATTGAAAAAGGGGCCAGGAGTTTTGTTCACGACTCTTACTGAAACATCAACCGGGGCACTCAATGATATTAAAGAATTTGGCAAGATAACAAAAAGGTATGATTCCTATTTAGTTGTTGATGGGGTAGCCGGGCTGGGGGCGGATGAGTGCTTTATGGAGGATTATTCGGTTGATGTTTTGATTGGTGCTTCCCAGAAGGCGCTGATGGCACCACCGGGAATTTCTTTTATCGCCCTTTCAGAAAGGGCTCAGGAAAAGGTTGCAAAATCCGACCTGCCCAAATATTATTTCAACCTCAACCTTTATGAGAATTTCTTAAAAAAGGGACAGACCCCATTTACCCCGGCAATTACTGTGTTGTATGGATTAAAAAAGGGTCTTGAGACTATTATGAAGATAGGGATTGAAGAAAATTTTCTAAGGCATAAGAAAATTGCTGAATATGTTCGCCAACGTATCAAAGGTATGAACTACGAACTGCTTCCTGAATTTCCTTCAAATGCCTTGACGGTTATCAAGATGCCCCAGGACCTGAATAGCACAGAAATCATAAAAAGGATAAAAGAGGAATACGGAATTCTTTTTGCCAATGGTCAGGGTGAATTAAAGGGTAAAATATTGAGGATTGGTCATATGGGCAACTACAGTATAAAGAAACTCGCCCGGGCAATTGATATCTTGGAAAAATTCCTGAAAAGGAGATAGTATGAATAGATATATAAAATTAGGTTATGAAGGGATTGAACTTGAGTTGCCGGTTCATGCCCTTTATCTCTATCGCAACGAAGAGCAACTCCTTGATAATCTCATTCCCCTTATTAGAGAAGGGATAGAACGAAGCGAGAAGTGTATCTTTATTGGAAAAGAGTGCTATGCAAATAAATTAAGGGAAAAGTTTAAAAGAAAGATAACAATGCCCGAAGAAACCATAACCCCGCAGAATTTTCTCACCTATCTCAAGAATGAATACGAACGGAGTAAGAAAAAGTATCAGGGAATGAGGATTTTTGTTGAAGGGGGAACAGAATATCTCAATTATGAGGAGATGCTTGATGACTTCAATACCCAGCCCGACCTGAAAATCTTTCTCCTCTGCCATTATGAGATTGAGAAGATAAACTCAGCGGAGATGCTTGAGGTTCTAAAGAACCACCCCTATGTGTTTGTGGAAAATTTATTAAAGCCGAATTGCTTCTACTCCCGGGTGAAACATCATATCTGGCTTGACCCATTAACCGGTATATTCAACCGCCGTTATTTTGAGAATCAGTTGAGCAAGGAATTGCAGAGGGCTTCAAGGTATGAGCATCCCCTTTCCATTCTATTCATTGATATTGACCAGTTCAAAAAGGTAAATGATGAATTTGGCCATCAGGTTGGTGACCGGGCACTGACCGATTTGGCACAGATATTAGAAAGAAACTTAAGAAGTGTTGATGTTGTTGCCCGCTACGGTGGAGACGAGTTCATTATTTTACTACCCGAGACAAAGAAAATGGATGCGAAAAGGACCGCCTATAGAATTATGAATGCCATTCGCACCTTTGATTTTTTCAAGAAAGAGTTGAAGGTCAAGGAACTTAATGTATCAATTGGAGTTGCCTCATTTCCCGAGGATGCCGGCGGAACATACGATTTGATTAAGAAGGCCGATGTGGCGCTGTATAAGGCGAAGGAACAGGGTGGTAATGAGATTGTTGTATTTATGTAGGAGGAACAATGGCAATAACACCGCTGGAGATTAGAAAGCAGGAATTCCGAAAGAGTCTGCGTGGATATGATCCGCATGAGGTCCGTTCATTCCTGGAGATGGTATCAACTGAAATTGAAAACCTGATGCGGGAAAATGCGAGTCTTAACGAAAAGGTAAAGGACCTTGATACAAAAATTGAGGATTACCGTCGTATGGAGAAGATTCTTCAAAATACTTTAACGACCACGCAGAAGGCAACCGAAGAATTGAGAGAGGGGGCGAAGAAAGAGGCCGAGACAATTATTGCCAATGCCCGGGTGGAGGCACAGCGGATTTTACGCGAGGCACAGGCGGAACTTGCAAAAATCAAGGAGGAAACAAAGATGGTAGAACATCAGAAACTTCTTCTGGTTTCGGAATTCAGGGGACTCTTGGAGTCTTATTTGAGATTATTGGAGAGACTGGAAAAGAAATGACGAAGGTCAAAGAGACTGTTGAATACCTCAAGAACTACATAAAGGGCAAGCCTGTTGCAGGAATTATTCTCGGGACCGGCCTTGATGGACTTGTAAAGAGAGCAAAAGTTATTCATTCTATAGACTACAGTAAAATTCCGAATTTTCCGGTTTCAACCGTTGAGTTTCATAAAGGCAAATTGCTGGATGCAATACTGGGAAAGAAGAATGTCCTGATTATGCAGGGCAGGTTCCATTATTATGAGGGTTATTCAGCAAAGGAAATTGCCTTTCCAGTTCTGGTGATGAAACTCCTGGGAATAAAGTATTTGATTGTCTCCAATGCGGCGGGTGGCTTGAATCCCCTGTTTTCTCCAGGGGATTTGATGTTAATAATTGACCACATAAATTTAATCCCCGATAATCCACTGCGTGGTCCAATTGAACTGAAACTTGGTCCACGATTTGTTGATATGTTCAATGCCTATGACCCGAAATTGATAAATCTAACTGAAGAGATTGGACTGAAAAATAATCTTGTATTAAAAAAGGGCGTCTATGTGGGTGTTCCAGGACCGAATCTTGAGACCAGGGCTGAATATCGTTTCTTGAGAATAATTGGTGCGGATGCGGTAGGGATGTCAACCGTGCCCGAAGTAATTATGGCGCGATACTTGGGGATAAAGGTTTTAGGAATAAGCGTTATTACAGATATGGGAATTGCAGATGCCTTAAGACCCGCAAGTATTGTGAAAATTTTGCTGGCCGCAAAGAGGGCGGAACCAAAATTGATAAAAGTCATTGAAGGGGTGGTTAGTAGATTGTAGGATATGATTAAAGATTGCTGTTTTAAACTGTTATTTATCCCTTTGATTATTCTTGAAATTGCCTGTTCTCAAAAAGAGGAGCATATCAAAAATGCCCGAAGATTTATAAAAGAGTTGAATTACGAACGGGCATTGATTGAAATCTTGAATTATCGTGAATCTAATGATACAGAAATTCAATATCTTCTTGGATTTTGTTATTTAAAAAAGAATGAGCCCAATGAGGCGAAGGTATATTTTAAAAATTGCCTTGAGATTGATACCCTGTTTAAAGACAGCATAATTACCCTCTACAATAACCTGGCAAAAAATGCCTTAAGGATATCGGATTTAAATAAGGCATTGGCATTGTATCAGGACCTTTCAGATTTGGTCCCCGATTATAAAGAAGCAGACAATCTCTTTTTAATTGGTGATTTAAATTTTGAACAGGGCAATTATCCATCCGCAATCAGTGCCTATAAAAGGGCTTTTTCGGTTGATTCTACATCGCCGGTGGCAAAAAAATCAATAAAGAAGTTTATCAAATCGCTCGTTGAATGTGATAGTATTGAACGGGCATTAAAAATCGCCCGGGCGGAGTTTAAAAAGTCTAAGGTTGCGGAGAATGTTCTTCAGTTGGGAGAGATTGAGTATCTTATGGGGCTAAAATTTTTTAACCAGGCAGAATTGGATAGTGCCCGCAATATGTTTACTGATGTCATTGCGATGGGGGAGCCTAAATCCCTCCTTGATGATTCCTATTTCTATTTAGGTGAAATACAATATGCAAAGGATAGTCTTGACCGGGCAATTGAGTCGTATAAGAAGGTGCTTCGTCTAAATCCTTATCAGAAGGGTGAATTGGTAAAAAAGGCACAGGAGAGAATAAAAGAGATTAAGGAGAAGAGATGAGGAAAGAAATTGAAACCTTTTTTGTTATAATAGTTTTTTTGATTCTGCCAGTTTCCTGTTCCAGAAAGGTTTTGGTTCCCCTTGAGCCCGAAGATGAATTTGAGCGGGCAGTTGAATTCTTTAATAATAAAAAGTTTGATACCGCGGCCCAGTCTTTTGAACGTATCATCTTCTATCATGCAGGGAGTGAATTTGTTGATGATGCCCAGTTCTACCTTGGTCGCACATATTTTGAGAAAAAAGACTATAACCAGGCGATCGTTGAATTTGATTATCTAATAAAACATTTTCCCAATTCGCCATTTGTGGAAGCGGCGTATCTCTACCGGGCAAAGGCAACCCTTTTTAAGGCACCCGGTTACGATAAGGACCAGAATGAAACGAAAGAGGCGATTTCATTATTTGATGAGTTTTTGACGAGGTTCCCCAATTCAAGATTTACCAATGAGGCAAAAAATTATATTCTCTTTGCCCGTAATCGACTCGCCAAAAAGGAACTTGAAAATGGTAAACTCTATGTCAAACTCAACGAGCCGTCTTCTGCGATTTTATATTTCAAGTATGTTATTGACAACTATCCTGAAACATCTTCAGTTGCTGAGGCGAAGTATCATCTTGCGCTAATCTATGAAAAGAATCAAAATTTTGACCAGGCTTTGAGTCTATATGGAGAGCTCTTAGAGGACATGAACTGGAGAACAAAAGCGGAAAAGAGAATAAAGGTAATAGAAAAGAAAAAAGGAAGATGAAGGGTGAGGGGTTTCGGGGGTGTCGCCAAGAGGTTCAGTCTTTCCAACCAGTGAAAGTCTGGTTTGGGTAAGGGTTAGCAACCCGCCCAATAGTGAACTCTGGATATAGGGAGGTAACGAACTATATGAGACAGAGG
>Ga0078972_1008188_pt1 | contig 22198 bp, 15 predicted proteins | sample YelNatPaOPGAMG01_FD_67568 | JGI IMG/M metagenome (GOLD analysis project Ga0078972, IMG submission 67568) | Hot spring thermophilic microbial communities from Obsidian Pool, Yellowstone National Park, USA - OP-RAMG-01 (SPADES assembly) (version 2) | ecosystem: Environmental > Aquatic > Thermal...
CCCCCCCCCCCCCCCCCCCCCCCCCCGCCGGGGGGGGGGGGGGGTGGGCGCCCCCCCCCCGGGGGGGGGGGGGGGGGGGGGGGGGGGGGGGGGGGGGGAATTGTGCCAAATTCAACCGTGCCCCATATATCCTAGCGTCAGGAGCGAGCCATGAACGATCAGCCCTACTGCGATTACCGCATGACCGTGCGGGTAGAAATTCCCAATCAGCCCGGCCAATTTGCGCGCTTGGCGACCTTGCTGGCGGAGGAAGGCGCCAATCTCGGCGCCATCGATATTGTGGAAGCAAGCCGTACCAAGATGGTCCGCGACATCACTTTCGATGCCCAGAGCGAGGCCCACGCCGATCACATTCTCCAGCGCCTTCGGGCCATGCCTGGTGTGCGTGTACGTTCGGCCTCTGATCGTGTCTTTCTTCTGCACCTGGGCGGGAAGATTTCCACGCGCCCCAAAGTGGCCGTCAAGACGCGCAACACGCTGTCGATGGTATACACGCCGGGCGTGGCCCGTGTGTGCCGAGCCATTGCCGAGGACAAGAACAAGGCCTTCGCCTTCACCTGCCGAGCCAACAGCGTGGCTGTTGTCAGCGACGGCACGGCTATTCTCGGCCTGGGCGACCTCGGCCCGGAGGCGGCCTTACCAGTCATGGAAGGCAAAATCATGCTTTTTAAAGAATTCGCTGACATTGATGGTTGGCCCTTGTGCTTGGCCACCAAGGAGGTGGACGAAATTGTCCAGGTCGTCAAAGCCATCGCCCCCTCGTTTGGCGGCATCAATCTCGAAGACATCAGTGCGCCGCACTGTTTCGATATTGAAGATCGCTTAAAAGCGGAATTAGACATCCCCGTCATGCACGACGACCAGCACGGCACGGCGGTGGTGCTGCTGGCGGCGCTGTTCAACGCTTTGAAAGTCGTGGGCAAGAAGCTGGATTCGATCAAGGTTGTAGTCAATGGTTTGGGTGCGGCGGGGACGGCGTGCTGCCGTATCTTACTCGCAGCCGGAGTGCGGCGGCTGATCGGTTGTGACCGCAAGGGTGCGGTGCTCGACGTGACGCCAGAGAACCTCGGCCAAGTTATCAGGGACCTGCGCGGTGCCATTCGTTTCGACAGCCCTTTCGCAGCCCTGCACGATGTATTAAAAGATGCCGACGTTTTCATTGGTCTATCGCGCGGCAATATTCTGACGCCGGCCGACCTGCAAATGATGGCTCCTGATCGCATCGTCTTCGCTATGGCCAATCCCGATCCGGAGATCGCTCCGGATCAAGCACTGCCGCACTGCCGCATCCTTGCCACGGGCCGCTCGGATTATCCCAATCAGGTCAACAATCTGCTGGCCTTCCCTGGCATTTTCCGCGGCGCCCTGGACGTGCGCGCCCGTGAGATCAACGAAGCGATGAAACTGGCGGCCGCCTCTGCCATCGCCGACATCATTCCTGAAGATCATTTGACCGAAGATTACATTGTGCCGAGCGTGTTCGAGAAGCGCGTGGTGCGGGCGGTGGCGCGGGCGGTGGCGCGGGCGGCCCAAGAAAGCGGCGTGGCCCGGCGCCGCGAACGCATGGTGCATTGAGGAAGCGGTTGATCCTCTGGCTTGCGGCGACCTGTTTTTCCCATTACAAAAAGACAAGAGGGTTTCGCAGCGACGTCGCGGTGAGGATGAAACGGACATGGCGCTGGTGGGCCGGATTTACTTCAATGCCGTCTTCGGGGCCCTGGGAGGACTGCTCGGCTGGATGCTGTTCGGCGTCTTTGGCGACAAGAACGTCCCTGACAGTGAGCGTTTTTGGTTCAGTCCTTTGTTCTGGCAATTGCTAGGCGGCGGCGCGTTCATCGGCGGCGCTATCGGTTATTTCGTGGTCAGCGTCGAGGCCATCCGCGACCGTTCGCTGCTGCGGTTCGTGCGTTTGGCTGCTTACGGCGTTGTGCTGGGCGCGATGGGAGGCGCCGTCGGCATTCTCATCGGCGAAGGGGTGAATTATCGGCTGGTCGGCTGGATCGGCGCCAGCCGCGACCGCCCTGTGTTGCACTTGTTGGGGGCGATGTTGGCACGTGGTTTGGGATGGATGTTCCTCGGGGTCGCGGTCGGTTTCAGTGAAGGGATCGCCGCACGGTCGCTGGGCAAGTTTAGCTACGGCACGCTGGGCGGCGCCATCGGCGGCTTCATCGGCGGCATGTTGTTTGGACTGGCCCTGGAAAGGGCCAACGTCAGCGGTGGCCACGCGTCGCTGTGGGGCGCCATCGGATTGATTATCCTCGGTGCGTGTATCGGCTCGCTGTCGGCGCTGGTGCAGAGCGTCTTTCAGCCGGCTTCGGTCAAGGTCCTGCGGGGTTGGCAGGAAGGGCGCGAGTATCCGTTGGATAAAATCAATACGTTGCTGGGCCGCGATGAACATGCCGACATCGCCCTGTTCCGCGACATGAAGGTCGAGAAGAAACATGCGGTCATCCAGCGTGCGGGACAGCGCTATCTGCTGCGGAACAACAATGCGCCGTCAGAATGGACGCGTGTGAATGATCGGCCAGTGTCCCAGAGCTGTGATCTGCACGATGGCGACCGCATTCAACTCGGCAACATCCTGTTGCGCTTCCAGGCGCGCGCGGCCGGGGTGAAAAACCAAAAAAGCCGAGGATAAGGACCAAGAAGCTGTGCAACTCTGCCCGCGATGTCAACGTGCCAACCCGCGCGAAGCGGTGTACTGCTACTTCGACGGCGTCGCCCTGGACCAGCGCAGGGCCGGAGCAGTGTCGCCGTCGCGGATGTTGCAAGAGTTTGTCTTCCCTTCGGGGCGACGCTGCAAAACCTTCGACGATCTCGTGCAGGGCTGCCAATATGAATGGGAAGACGCTCGGTGTCTGCTCCGCAACGGCTCTTTCGCGCGCTATTTCGCCCAAATTGGCAGGCACGACCTGGCACGGATCGCTCATGAGAACCAATCGCAACACGATCCCGACATTGCACTGCACACGTTTCTTAGCCAGCTGCCCGCCAGCCAAATCCAGGGACCGCGCCTGGATCTGAATCCAAGGCGATTAATGCTCGGCGGCGTTCGGCCTGGTGAGCAACGGCAGCTATTTTTGACGATCCTCAACCAGGGCAAAGGGCTGCTGCAAGGCAAAGTCGCGGTCTCCGAGGGCGGGCAGTGGCTCAAAATCGCCGAGGGAAGCCCGGCGACGGAGTATCCCATCAAGACGGCCAAGGCGCAGCAGGTTCCGTTGCACGTCGATGCCTGCGGTTTGACGGCGCCGCAGACCTACAGCGGCAAATTGACCGTCGTCACCAACGGCGGTATCTCTGAAGTGGCGGTGCGGCTGGACGTGGTCAGCATTCCGTTCGCTCACCCGCCGTTTCAGGGTGCGGCCAGTCCCCGGCAAATCGCTGAGCGGATGCGGGCCAATCCCAAGCAGGCCGTGCCGCTCCTGGAGAACGGCGCCATCGCCCGCTGGTTCCAAGTCAACGGCTGGACCTATCCGGTATCCGAGCCGACGGCGCGCGGCGTGGCCGCGGTGCAGCAGTTCTTCGAGGGCATGGGCCTGTCCAAGCCGCCACCGTTGCAGCTGTCCGAGCAGAATTTGCACCTCTTCTGCACACCGCCGGAGGTAGTGCAAGCGCGTGTCACTTTGCACACCCCCGCCAAGAAATGGGTCTACGCCCAAGCCGACAGCGATAAACCTTGGCTGCGCGTGACTACCCCCTCGGTCAGTGGGCCGCAGCAGGCCCAGGTCGCGTTCGCCGTCGATTCGTCGCTCCTGACGGGTGACGGTTTACATCTGGGAACGGTCTATCTGACGGCCAATGCAGGTCAGAAGCTGGCGGTGCGCGTACAAGTCAACTGCACTCGGCCTCGCCAGCCGTTTGCGTACCGCTTGCTAAGGCCGTTTCTTGTGGGAGCGCTGTTGGCATTGTTGCTGCGCCTGTTGCTGACTGGGCCGGCCGATCTGTACGCGCGCGGCTGGGGACAAGCCCCCGATTCCGCCGGGGCGCAAGCGCCGTGGCTCATCGCCACCACGGGAGCGGAGAATTACTTCCTGAAACGCTTCATTCTCGCTACCTGGTGGGTTGGCATCTTTGTCGGCGCCGTGCTGGTGCGGCAGCGCGGCGGACGCTGGACAGACATATTTTGCGGCGGCATCGCCGGTGCGTTCGCCGGTGTTATCGCTGCCGGGACGCTCGGCTGCTTGCTTTTGGTCTTCGACGCTGTTCCGGGGGCGCTTCTGACGCACTGGGCTTCCCCGACGAGTTTTGCCGATGCTCCAGCGGCGTGGACGCTCGTCTGGATTGTGCTGGCCTCGGCGTGCTGGGCATTGGTGGGAGGCGGGGCCGGCTTTTTGCTGTCGGGGTTGGGCCAGCGCGGCCTTCACTTGCTCCGCACGGCGGCCGGACCTTTGGTTTGGTTGTTTCGGCGGTGCGGGTTAGAGCGCGCCGCCGCTTTTTTCCTTATAAAAGGATAAGGACCGTCGAGATAGGGAGGCCCCTCTCCCGGCAGAGGCGAAAAGAGCAAACGCGCCTGTTGCTGCTTTCGTTCCGGTATGCTAAAAAAAGGTGTTCTCCCCGTCTGCCCCGGAAGGATCGCTTAAGCGCTGAGAGGCGCTCTCAGGAGGACGACAATTCGACGAGTGAGGACGACAGACCAGATTACTCCAGGCCCCAGGGCATGACATAACCATGACGTCACCATCTACGCAGGCCAAAATTCATATCGAACGGATGATGTACCGTAGTAGCATCGCCGTTGCCGGTGAGTCGGCGGCCAGCTACGCGCTCGTCAAACTTATCCCCGCCGGCGCCGAGACCAGCAAGCCGCTCCATCTCAATCTGGCGTTGGTCCTCGATGTCAGCGGCTCGATGTACGAAGAGGACGGCACCGGCATCAGCCGGCTCAAGCGCATCCAAGACGCCGCCATCGCTGCCATCAACAAGCTCAAGGCCGACGATACCATCTCGATCGTCGCTTTTGCCCATAACGCCCAGGTCGTACTGCCGCCGACCAAGCTCGCTCACAAGGACAAAATCGTCGATGTCATCAAACGCATTGATATGTTCGATGTCGATCCTGGTGGGACTGCGATGGACCAGGGCATCCGCCTCGCCCTGGGTGCGGTCGCAGAACATGCCAGCGCCGGCACACGCACGCAACTGGTCGTGCTGACCGATGGAGAAACGTCCGGCGAAACGGCCTGCCGCGAGCTGGCCGAACAGGCCGGGCAGAGAAAAATCTATTTCAATGTCATCGGCGTCGGCACCGAATGGAACCAGGGACTTATCAAAGACCTGGCCCGCTTGGCCCAAGGCGACTGGGGGTACATCGATGCCAACGACGCCTCGGCCGCTGAACGCGTCTTTGCCCGGCAGTTCGAGGCGTTGGCAGCCACGGGCTTCCTCAACGTCGAAATGCATTTGCGGCTCATGAAGGACATCAAGGTCAAGCGGGTCCGCATGGTCGTGCCGGAGATCAAAGAGTTGCCGGTCAACGAACTGGAAGAGCGCCACCTGGTCGCCCCACTGGGCACGCTGGAACGCGACAAGCCGACGCGCTATATCCTCGATTTGAGTTTGCCCAAACGTCCCGAGGGCAAATTTCGCCTCGCCGACATCGAGATTACCTTCGATCCCGGCACCGGCCAGCGCGAGACGACGGGCGCATATCCGTTGGAAGTGACCTACGCCGCCCAGCAGGGCTACGTCAACGCTGAAGTGGCACGACACATCGACGAAGTGCAGCTGTTCGAGCTGAACAAAAACTTGCAACACGCGATCGCCGTCAACGATCAGGCGGAAGTCCAGCGCGTGGCCCAGACCATCGAGAAAAAGGGCGAGTTGATGGGCCCACGTGCCGCCAAGAAAACCATGCTCGCTCGCCAGGTTTTGCAGGAACTCAACGCCGGCGGCCGCGTCTCCAAGAAGACGCAGCTGGCCATGGACGATATGACGCGAGTCGTCGAAGAGACGCCGCTGGGATAGGTTTATTCCGGCAAGGGGAGCGTGCCTCCACGGCGGTGAGGACCGACGGGACACGTTCCTGCTCCGCTTGCCAGGCATGAATACTCCGTAATCACTGAGGGTTTGACCATGCTTAAATGTCCCTTCTGCCATTTTGAAAATGAAGAGGGTGCATTGTTCTGCGAACAATGTAAGTCCGATCTGGGCGTCGCCTCGGCGCCGGTGGCCCCTGCGGAGCCGGTGGAAGGTATCCCGACGGCCGAACCCCTCCAAGCCGAGTCTTATGAGGCGGTCCCGTTGGCTGCGGCCGAGGCCGTTCCTTACACCGCAGAACCGCTCGAAGCCCAACCCTTGCCCGCTGTGCCGATTGCTGAAGCGCAGCCGGTTGCCCCTTCTCCTCCGCCGGCCCCGCCGCCCGCGCCTTCTGTTCCGGCGGCGCCGGCCTCCACAGCCTCCCCGGCAGCTGCGCCGCCGGTAGGGGCCGTGCTGCCCGCGGGATCACAACCCCGCTTGCTCGTCCTCCGCGGACAGAAACGCAATGTCGAGTACCCCATTTATGAAGGACTCAACTTTATCGGCCGTGCCGATGAGAAACCGGTAGACATCGACCTGGAAGACCAAGAGCCGCCGGATCGTATCTGGTGCTCGCGCCAGCATGCTTGTCTGAGCTTCGAGAACAACGAGTTGTTCCTGGAAGATCTGAACAGCGCCAACGGCACCTACGTTAACCGCACGCGCATCTACCCTGGCCAGAAGCGGCAACTCGCCCCCAACGATATTATTCAGATCGGCAACGTGCAATTGAAAGTTGTCGTCTGAAATGCGCTATCCTGCGGTTCGCCGCCAGCCGAAGGCGCACGCAAGCGCGCCTTTGGCTAGCGGCGAACCGTTCCCTTGGATGTCGCTATGGTGCAAACGTGCAGCAAATGTTCGCGGGCCAATCCTGCCGAAGCCGTCTATTGCTATTTCGATGGTTTCGTTCTCGGTGGCCCCTCGCGCCCTGGCGGGCCGGTCGCTGTCGGCGCACAGGTTTTCGCACATCCGTTTGTTTTCCCCGGCGGCCGGCAGTGCCGCAGCTTCGATGAATTAGCCATCGCTTGTCAGGAAGAATGGGCGGCCGCCCGCGACTTACTCCGCCAAGGCTATTTGGAAAATTTTTTCGGCGGACTGGGCCGCGTCGATTTGGCCCTGGCTGCCAAGGAAGCCGCCAAGTTCCCCGACGCGGACCTCGGTCTCCATCAACTCTTGGAAAAACTGCCCTCGCAAGTGCTGGCTGAACCGCGTCTGGCCCTGGAAACGCAAGAGATCAACCTCGGCGTGCTGGAGGTAGGCGACCGACGGCAATTCTACCTGCACATGGAAAATCAGGGCATGCGCCTGATTTCCGGCACTGTTACCAGCGTGGACGCCCCCTGGCTGACGCTGGGCGACGCTGCTGCCAATCAGAAGCATTTCCACTTCCTATACGAGCTAGACCTTCCCATTCATGTCCGTTCCGACAAACTCCATGCGAGCAGCAAACCGTTGGAGGGACATCTGGAGATCGAGTCCAACGGCGGCTCCTTTATTGTCACCGTGCGTGCTCAGGTCCCGGTCAAGCCGTTTCCCTCTGGGGTCTTGGCCGGCGCCAAAAGCCCGCGTCAGATCGCCGAGAAAGCCAAGGCCCATTCCAAGGAAGCGGCAGCGCTGTTCGAGAGCGGCGCCGTCGCCGAATGGTACAAAGCCAACGGCTGGACCTATCCGGTGCAAGGTCCGGCCGCTTCCGGATTGGGCGCCGTGCAACAATTCTTCGAAGCATTGGGCCTGACGGCCCCGCCCAAAGTGGAAATCAGCACCAACCGCATTGACCTTTGCGGCGCTCCCGGCGAACGACTCCACTACACCGTTGTGGTAAAGAGTGAAGAAAAACGGCCGGTCTACGCCCACGCCGTCAGCAATCAGCCTTGGCTGGAGGTAAGCCCTGCCAAGCTCGCTGGCCGACTCGCTACCATCCCCTTGACCGTGCCCTCGGTCCCCAACCACGAGGGCGCGACGCTCACGGCCAAGCTGATTGTGCAAGCCAACGGCAATCAACGCTTCCTTGTTCCGGTGACGCTGCAAATCGGCGGCAGTCTCGTTTTCGGTGAGACAGCCCCTGCTGCGGCTAGCGTTACAGCAGCTGGCGAAACGCCGACCCTTTCGGAAGGCGCGCTCCTGTCTGCGCCGATCGTTGCGCCCTCAGTCATCGCCGCCCGGACATCCGGCAGCTCTCGCCGCCGCCGCGCGATCAAGCCACCGCTGCCCTGGATTCATCTGGTGCCGGCCGTGTTGCTCGTGATGGCTGTGCTTACCGCTGTTGTCATCGATCGCTTCTTGCCGCTTCCCTCCGGAGGGACCAGCAAGGATGAAGAAGGCCCCAATACCGCCTACGACTGGACATACATAGTCAAAGATCCGGAACCGCTCCTCTCTGTTAAATTCGACCCAGAGCGCGAGCGTTTCGGCGTGGAGATGACCCAAGAAAAAGATCCCGACAATCCCGACCGCTTCAAGCGGCTCACCTACGACAATCGCGGTCAAAGCAACAACACCGTCGTCAAAATCGACGGTTACGAATACAAATTCGGCGAGAAAACGCCAAGCAACGTCTGGGGGGGCGGCCGTGGCGACCGCGGGAAACATGTAGCGATCACGCGCGGCGGCCGCCGGGCCTGGGAATCGACGATGGAGTTCCGCGCCCAGAAAATCGACGTTGTCCAGCATGTCGAGATTATTCCCGGACAAACGGGCTATTTAGATACTTTGTTGGTCTATTACAGGCTGCGTAATAAAGACGTCCACAAACACAAAGTCGGCATCCGGGTGATGATCGATACGTTCATCGGCGCCAATGACGGCGTGCCTTTCACCATTCCGGGAAAAAAGGAATTCGTGGATACCAAAGCTGAATTCTCGGGCAGGGACATCCCTGATTACATTGAAGCCATCGAGAACCCGAACGATCCTAAAAATCCCGGCACGGTAGCGCGGCTGTGCCTGCGCCATTTCACCTTGCCCGGCATCGAGCTGGAAGACATGGACAAACTGCGTATTTGCCGCTTCCCCGATCCCAACGCCGGCTGGGAGGATTGGCCGATGGAATCCATGAAGCCCGACGACAAGGATGAGGCCAAAGACAAAGGCGATTCTTGCGTGGTCATGTATTGGCCGTACAAAGACCTGCTTCCGGGTGAAACACGGCATGTTGCTTTCACCTACGGCCTTGGCTCCCTGGAGGTCGGCGGCACGCTGGCCCTGAGCGTGCCCTCGGCGGTGCAGCCCAATAGGGAATTCGTGGTGACTGCCTACGTCTGGGACGCTAACAAGGGCGACAAAGTGACGTTGACTGTCCCCGCTGGTTTGCAGTTGGCAAACGGCGAGAGCACGGCGAAGATCATCGAGGAAGACAGTCCACGTACTCAGGTGTTCTGGCGGCTGCGCAGCGGCCGCAGCGGAGAATACATGCTGGAAGCGGCTACCGACAAGGACAAAGCCAAGCCGAAAAAAGTGATCGTCAAGCCAACGAGCATTTTTGGATAATTGCGATGTCGTTTCGCTTGTTTATCTATTACTGTGCCATCTGCGGCGGCTGGGCTGCTTTCCTGGCCTGGGGGGTCGCCCAAGGGGCTGGTTTCCGCAGCATTGCCAACCTCTATCTTCGCGCTACTCTGATCGCTGGGACGCTGGGTCTATTTGTCGCCGCGGCTGTTGGCGCCGTGGATGCCTGGCTCAACGCTGGCGGTTCGCAACGATACGTCCGCGTCGGCACTTGTTTGGGTGTCGGACTCTTGGGCGGCATGCTCGGCGGGTTTGTCGGCGAGTTTCTGCACAGCACCTTGCACTTCCCTGTCTTCATCGGCTGGATGTTGACCGGCATCTGTGTCGGCGCTTCGATCGGCGTTTACGATCTGTTGCGTTCCTGGCGCACTGGGGGTGATACACGCGCACCGCTGAAAAAAACGCTTAATGGCATCTATGGCGGTTTGCTGGGCGGGTTTCTCGGCGGCCTGCCTTTCGGCTTATTGATGGGAAGCACGGCCATTCCGCGCACCGATCTGGCCCTCAGCCTCGTCGTTCTCGGCTTGTGCATCGGCCTGCTGATCGGACTGGCACAGGTGGTCCTGAAGGAGGCCTGGCTCCGGGTGGTCCAGGGGTTCCGGCCCGGTCGCGAGCTGCTGTTGGTCAAGGGCGAAACAACCATTGGCCGGGCCGAGAGTTGCGATCTCGGTTTGTTCGGCGATAATACCATTGAGCGCTTGCACGCCCGCATCCTGCTGCAAAACCGGCGTTACCTGCTCGCCGACGCTGATACGCCCGGCGGCACGTTTTTGAATGAAGAACGCATCACGGCCCCTACACCGTTGCACTCCGGCGATAAGATCCGCGTGGGCAACAGTGTCATCGAGTTCGGTGAGAGACAGAGATGGAAATAACCGGCGAGCGGGGCGTGTGAACGCCCCGGTGTATGCTCAACAGTGCCATCGAATTCGGCGAGAGACAGAGATGGAAATAACCGGCGAGCGGGGCGTGTGAACGCCCCGGTGCATGATTCACACGCCCCGGTGTATGGTCCTCGGGGGCGCGTGAACCATGCACCGGGGCGTTCACACGCCCCGCTCGCCAGGGCGTAACAATAGGACAACCCCCATGCCGTTAGTGATCCGCTGTCCGCATTGCCAGAGACCTATGCAGGTGGCCGACAATTCGGCCGGCAAACAGTTCCGCTGTCCCAGCTGCCATAATCCGTTCCTGGTCGGCGGCAGCCAATCTCCGTCTGCTTCTTCGGCAGCCGCAGCGGCCAGAACAGCTGGCGGAGCTGGAGCAGCTGTAGTCACTCGCCCCGTTGCCCCCTCTGCTGCACCACCGCGTTCGCCGGCCTTGTCGGTGGCGGACGGCAGCAGCAAAAGCGCTCCGCCGCCTTCGACGCCGAGTGAATGTCCGGCGTGCAAGGCGCCGCTGTTGCCGGGGGCCATCGCGTGCATGGATTGCGGCTACATGATCCAGCCGGAGGCCACCGCTGCGGAGATGGAGGGAACGCCCAATCTCTGTCCCAACCCGGCCTGCGGCGTCGCCAATCCCCCTCATGAACGCAACTGTCAACGCTGCGGCACGGTCCTGCCTTATCCTGCCGGCGCCCTCCTGCACAATCGCTATAAAATCGAACGCCATCTCGCTACGGGCGGCTTCGGCGCTGTTTATCTGGCCAGCGATACCAAGGCCGGCAATCGCTTCGTGGCCATCAAGGAGATGATCTGCGCTGACCCGCAAGAGTTCGCTATCCGACTGAACTTTTTCCGCCGCGAAGCAGAAATTCTCCGCTCCCTGGAGAGTGTCCCTATCGTGCCGCGCGTTTATGATCTCATCGAGCAAGGCCAAAGCGCGCACCTCATTCTCGAATTCATCCGCGGCCAAGATCTCCTCAAACGGATGGAGAACAACCACAACAAACCGTTTCCACTCGAACAGGTCATCGAATGGGGCAAGAGCATCTGCGACGTGCTGCAACACATGCACTCGCAATCGCCGCCGATTGTGCATCGGGACTTGAAACCGGACAACATCATGTTGTTGGACGACAATTGCTCGATCAAGATGGTCGATTTCGGCACGGCCCGCGACCTGGGCCGCACGGTCAAGGAAAAGATGGCGGCCAAAACGCGCGTCTATACCGAAGGGTACGCGCCGCCGGAGCAGATCGTCGGTAAACCCGAACCCCGCAGTGATTTGTTCGCCCTGGCCGGGACGATGTATCATTTAGCAACCGGCAAAGCGCCCGAAGGCTTCTACACCGCCCGCGAGTTAGAGGCGCAGTTGAACGATCCGCATAGTCCCATACCACCCGAACAGCGTTGGTTCTTCGAGCTGATCAAGATCAATCTGTCCGAAGATGTCAACGAGCGCTATTTCTCAGCGCAGGAGATCAAAGCGGATCTGCAACGGCGCCGCGTCACCCGGGAGGTTTGCTGTCCGAACTGCCGGCAGGTCAACAAGGTCCGCGAGCCTTACTGCTGCAAGTGCGCCGAGCCGTTGACCGATCCGACGCCGCCGTGCTATCACTGCGGCAAAAGTAACCGCATGGGCAGCCGTTGCTGCATCCATTGCGGTAATCGCTTACGATAGGTAATCGGTTAGCGACGCTTGGCCCAAGTAAGCGTCGTGGCCGGACGGACGCTTCGCGGAAGCGCTCCTAAGGAACGCTACATATGTCTTCGAACCCGAATCCTTCTCGTGCGGGTGGTTGGTTGGCTCGTTTGAAGGGCTTGGTACAGAACATGCAACCAAACGACGAAGCGGCGGAGGAAGTGTTGCCGACGTGGGACGTGACGCCGCCGCCTGTCTCCCCCACACCAGTCCAAGACGCGGTGCCGGTCGCTCAGCCCGTGCCGGCCGGTGAGGCCAATACCAATGTTCCGCTGGCTGAACCTGTGCCGACCGAAACACCTGAAGGCGCCTCGCTCTCGGAAAGGCCCCCGGATGCGTCGATCGAGGAATCGGGGACCGTCTCCGCAATACCTCCGCCGCAGCGGGAGCGGCCGGCCGCTGAGCTGTCGGTCCCATCCGTGTTCTGCCCGGTCTGCGGAGCAGCACGCCGGGGCGAGGGGCCATCCTGCGGCGACTGTGGCTATTACTTCGCGCCTGCGGACCTTGGACCGGGGAACCTCGTTCCCTCTGCCGGTGGCAATGGCAATGGCCCGACGCCGGACGTGCCGGCCTTTCGGCTGAAGGACCGCTTTGAGGTCCGTGAACGGATCAGTGAACGTTGTGGCGTGACGCGCTATCGCGGCCTGGACCACGGCGACGGCTCCGGCGCCCCTGTGCCGGTGGTCATCGTCCGCCAAGCTGTGCTACCTCAGGCCGAGGCTGTTTCGGTGGAAGAAACGCTTCCCGCCGAACCTCTCCCGCCTGCCGAAGACGACGACGCCTTTCTGCCCAGCTTCGATGAAGCGCCGCCGACCGCCCTACCCGATACACAGGCTCTCCCCGCCCTCCCTGCCTGGCCCAGCCTCGATTGGGAACAAGGGCTTTTGACCACGCTACGACATCCTGGCTTGCCAGCTCTGCTCGATCGCTTCACCGAGGGCGAATTCGAATATCTGGTTGAGGAAATGCCGACCGGCCGGACGCTGTGGGATGCCTGGGACGATCCTGAGGCTGGTTCCGAGCAGCGATTCGGCTATCTTGTCGAGATTGCCGAGATCCTGCACCAGCTGCATCAGCACGCTGTCATCTTGGAAGGGCTGCGGCCGGAAATTATTGTTATCACTCCAGAAGGCCACGCACGGTTGAAAGACTTGGGCGAATTGTTGCCGTTGCCCTTGCCCGCTGATCTGCCGCTGCGGCGTTTGCCCTATACGGCCCCCGAAGTGGTGGCCGGCAAGGCCGACGCCCGCGCCGATCTCTACGGCTTCGGCGCCATGCTCTACGCCTTGCACGTGGGCCGTGACCTCAATGAAATCGACTTCGATCGCAGCGGCGCGCCCAAGCCGTTCATCCCGCTTTTTCCGGACATTCATCCGGCATTCGGTCGGCTCATGACCAAAACCTTCCGCAAAGAGGTCGAAGGCCGTTTCCCCAGCGACGAAGCCGCCAAGGAAGACTCGACCGGCTTCGTCGAACTGATCCGCACCTTGCGTACCCTGGGCCGCACCCTGGACAACGTGCGTCTGGAAATCGCCGCCTGGACGACGACCGGCATGGTCCGCACTGGCAACGAAGACGCCTTCGCTCTGCTGCACGCCTGCGAATCGCGCCAGGACGACCTCAGCGAGACGGCCCTGGTGTTGCTGTGCGACGGCATGGGCGGTTACGAGGCTGGTGAAGTGGCCGCCGCTATGGCCATTCAAATTATGCGGGAATACTTGGTGAAGCAGAAGCCGTTCGCGCCCTTGGCCGGGGCCTCCTCATTCCCCGAAGATAGCTTCCACCAACCCGCCGGACAAGCAAAGGGCGAAAGCCCAATCCATGCCGCTCCGCCGATTGCTGTCGAGGACGTGAAAAAAATGCTCCGCGCGGCGCTCAAGGAAGCGAACAAACATATCTACTTAACTTCACGCCTTCCTGGTTCGCAGCGGCGCGGTATGGGCTGCACCGCTGAGGTCGTCTACGTCGATGGCCGCAATATCATCGTCGGCCACGTCGGCGACAGCCGCACCTACCATCTGCACGAAGGCCGGCTAATCCAAATGACGCGCGATCAAACCTTGGTTAATCGCCTCGTCGAACTGGGCACGCTGTCGCCGGAGGAGGCCGCTACCCATCCACGCCGCAACGAATTGCAGCAGGCCCTCGGCGGCCAACCCGATGTCGAGCCGGGCTTATATCACGGAGTTCTCAAAGCCGGGGATTGGGTCGTCGTCTGCTCAGACGGGCTGACCAATCACGTATCTAATGCCGACCTGGAGCAAATGCTGCACGGCGAAGGCTACTCCGCCGAAACCGTGGCGCGCCGCCTGGTCAATCTTGCCAATCTCCAGGGGGCGACGGACAACGTGACGGTGGTCGTCCTCCGGATGACGTGATGACGTTCCCCAGCGGGCGTCGCAGCATCCGCGCTCGAGGGCGAGCGGGGTTGCGTCCGCGCCCCGAACTCGGGGCGCTGACGCAACCTCGCTCGCCGGGAAATCGAGCGGCAGATCGCGTCGCTTGAGCATGGCTTGCTTTCCCGCTCTGGGAGCGTTAGGTTAGAGTTCTGCCTGTAACCCTGCCTTTTGGGCCTCGCCATCACGTTCATTCTGGGAGGAAGCGCATGTTTCGTCTCGATCTGGGTCGCAGTCCCCGCTATTGCGATGGCCTCAGCCGCCGGAGTTTCTTGGCCCTGGGCGTCGCCGGCATGGCGCAAGTCAGCCTGGCACAGCTGGCCCGTGCTCGGGAGGCTTCGGGAGCCAAGAAAAACACCTCCGTCATTCTTCTCTGGCTCGATGGGGGGCCGAGCCACATGGATCTTTATGACATGAAACCGGACGCCCCAGAAGAATACCGCGGCATCTGGAAACCGATCCGCACTCGTGTGCCCGGCTTCGACATCACCGAGATGTTTCCCAAGCAAGCCAAAGTCACGGACAAGTTTTCCATCGTCCGTTCGCTGTACCATAATACCGGCGATCACTTTGCGGGCGGCCATCGCATGCTCACCACCAAGGACATGGGGGTCAGCGGCGCCAACACCACCGGCAAGTTCCCCTCGATCGGCGCTATCGTCCACCGCGAGTTGGGACCGCGCCGCCGTGGCATGCCTGGTTATGTAGCCATCCCTCATGCCGCCAGCATCGGACTCAGCCCCGGCTACTTCGGCGGCAATTTCCTCGGCGCGCAACACAATCCTTTCCAACCCGGAGGCGATCCTAATGCTCCCAATTATCGCGTCAACAATTTTAACCTGGCCGCAGGATTGACCGTCCCCCGCCTGGAAGATCGCCGCTCGCTGGTACGACATTTTGATAGCGCCCGGCGGCTGCTGGACGACCTGGCCGACGTTCAAGCGATGGATCGTTTCGAGCAGGAAGCGTTTGACTTTATCAGCGGCCAAAGAGCGCGGCGGGCCTTCGACATCGGTTCAGAAGATCCGAAGCTGCGTGATCGCTACGGTCGGCACAACTGGGGCCAAAGCACGCTCCTGGCCCGACGCCTTGTCGAGGCCGGATCGACCTTCGTGACGGTCCATTTCGGCGGCTGGGACCACCACTGGAACCTGAAAGCGGGCATGGAAGCGTATCTGCCGATCGTCGATAGCGCCGTATCGGCGTTGTTCGAAGACCTGGAAGATCGCGGCCTCTTGGAAACGACGCTGGTGGTGCTCTGCGGCGAGTTCAGTCGCACGCCGAAGATGAATAATGGGGCAGGCCAGGGCACGCCGGGACGCGATCACTGGGGCGAAGCGATGTTCTGCCTGATGGGCGGCGGCGGCGTCAAGGGCGGCCAAATCGTCGGCTCCACCGACCGTCTCGGCCAACGCCCGCACACGCGCCCGCTGACGCCGGCCAACATCCATGCTACCATCTATCAGGTGCTGGGCATCGATCCCAAGCTGCAACTGCTCGATCCCAGCGGCCGGCCTGTCTCCGTCCTCGATGATCCCACACCTATCCAGGAGTTGCTGTAAATTTCCCCATCCTCTTGCCGCGCCCCCACGGGCGCGGCAGAGGACGAAGAAGCTAGGGCTTGGTCGGCGTCGGTTGAGGAAGCTTCTCGCGGGGAGGAGACGACGGCGTTTCTTCCTTGGCGCTGCTCTCCGCTTCGGTATCTTCGGCGACTTTAAGGACGATCTGAAAGCCGAAGTCTTTCTTGATGGCTCCGTGGAACGGTTCTTTGTAACTCAGCCACAACGGATCAAGGGCTGGATCCGGAGCGAACTCCGCCGATGGTCCCTTGGTAGGCACGACGGTGGGGTGAGCATACGCCGAGATATGGAAAGTCTGGCGCAACACGTATTTGCCAGCCACGACCGGCACACTATAGGGGCCGTCGTGATCGTTGACCGATAAGTTTTGTTTGCCGCCCACCGAATGCGGCGGTACACACAGCTTCAGCAGGCCGACTCCGTTCAAGCCGACGGCTGCGCAGGCGTCGTCGTATTCGGCCCCATCTTTATTGCAATGGCTGCGTAATAAACCGATGACGCGGCCCTCCATCGTCAGTTTGCCTTTCTTGACCTTAGGATTATCGAAGGACAGCTCAAAACATTGTTCCAGCTCGAAAGCTTGGGCAGCCATGGCCTGACGAACCGCGCCGTAGGCGACGGCAGCGCCGGACATGGTGACGATGAGTACATCGGGCGTCGGCTGAGCGACATCGATATTGCCGCCGCCGGTGTGGGTGCAGCCGCGACGCTCTGGGGTAACGTGGGCGTGGCGTGGCCCCAGTACGATGGAGATCGGCGGCGCGGCAGGAGAAGGCGCTGGCTGGACGGTGATGTTCACTGGCGTCCCCGGCGGCACCGCGGTTTTCTCTTGAGCTATAAGCGGCAGCGGCAAGAAAATACCCAGTCCTGCCGCTAACCATAGGTTGTTCCCAATCTGTCGGGCCATAATCTTTTCGACCTCCTTGAGATAGCCCCCGGCATGCCGAGGGTTGAACCACACCCCCGGCGAAGCGGGGGCCATCCGAGTTCTTTACCAACGGACCACCAAGTCCGAGGCCGCCGTAAGGATCCAGTGCCGGTTGCCGTTAAACGGCGTTTGCAAGAGATTGTCGTCGTAGCGTATTTCGGGACGCAGGATCATGCTTTTGTTGATGCGGTACTGGATGCCTTGAGTAAAGGCGATATACAAGCCGGCGAAGCCGGTACGCTGTCCCTGACAATCGTCAAACGTCTCAAAGCGCGTAATGCTGCTCCATTTGGGCGAGAACGTATGAAAAAGATAATGGGCCGCCGAGAACCAGTTGGCGAAGCCGTTGACACTGCCGACGGCCAAGGCAGCTTGCGGCACATTCGTCTGATAGGCGTAAATGGCCTCCAGGTTGTAGCTAGTCACGGCGTTGAACGTGTGCGTGTAGACCAGGTCGAAGGCATTGAAGTTGTTGCGGCCAAATGGCTCGGTGGCCAAGGCGATGGTGGTCTGCTGCGGCGGTGTGGGGTAGGCCGGATTGAATTTCCCTCGACCCAGCGAGGTAGCGAACGTGACCGTGTTGCGTCCGCCCGGCTGCACCCAGCGGAGGTTGCCGACGAAACGCAGCTCCTCCGACGGATCGCCCCAGAACACGTCGTTGCCGTTGGTCAAGAGAAACACGCCCGACCATTCCGGGGTGAAGGTGACGTAGAAACCTCCGCCGCAATGGGTGAAGGGAGGAGACCAGTTGAAGGCATACGAACGCGAGAGCAATGGTGTGCTGACGGCTTCCAGGCTTTCCACGCCCCATGGCGTATACAGCCGGCCGACGCGGAACTCGACACCGCGGAACCAGGTCGGAATGTACATCGAGACGTATTCTTGGATCAGATCGACGCCATAGAGGTTCTGCGCTCCCGGAATGTGGTTGAATTCTTGACTGTTCCACAGGCCGCGCGGCAGCGTGAAGCGGTAATCGCTGCCGTTTAAGTCGTCGATCTGGAAACCAAATGTCGGCTCAGTCGTACCGCTGGTGACGACACTACGACCGATGCGCACCCAGGCTTGTTGCAGCAAGTAGCGATTGGCGCGGTCATTCCAGACCACCGTGACGTTGCTCACGGCGTCGGTGCTGCCTGTGAACGATTGCTCGATCCAGCCGGTCACGTAGAAGCGGTTGTCGTCGAGAAAAGCGCCCAGCCAGGTGCCTTGCACCTCGCGCATCAACCACCAGCGGTCGGGCAGGGGCGTGGTCGGCCCCGGAGGTGAAGGCGCGACGGCGGCCGCTGCCGGCCCTCCGGCGAAAAAGGGCGCGACGATCTCCACCGGGGCGGGAGGTGGAACGGCTTCGGGTTGCTCAGGCTGCATTCGTCGTGAAGTCGCCGCTGGGAACAGAGCAGATACCGTCAACAAGGTTTCAGACGGCGACTCCGCAGGCGATGCTGCCGAACCGTCGCCCGAAACGCTAGGAGGGACCTGTTCCTCAAAATGGCCCTGCCCTGACACCAAGGCAGCAATTAACAATACAAACGACTCCATCCTGGCCTCCGCTCGCCTGCCTTACAATACACACATACAGTATGTGACAGGGAGGATGCACCGGCTTGGAGAGGAGGATATACCGGGCTTGCCCTGTTCCCCTCCCTCACAAGAGGGAAGGGAGAAAGAGAGCTTTTAGCGTGCAGCAACTTTAGACGCGGGTATGGTCCCTCGACTGCAACAGTCCTATCGGAAAAACAAAGTTGGGGGAATTAACGAAAAATGATGAACTTCTCTAATTTGAGGATATCTACCGCAGTTGGCCCGTTCCCAATTGCTGTCGCGCTTATCCCGCGCGGTCTGCTCCCGGCAGAGATAAACTCCGCCCCTTGCTCCCTTACCGGACCTGCCGCGGTAGTGACTCTCTGCGCGGCACGGAATTGTCAGAATGAGCGCAAGTCATTGCTTAAATGGAACTTTCGCAATCCAGCCGGCCACCCGTGCCGCGCAGAGGGTCACTACCCCTGCCGCTGGATTTGGGCAAACGTGCTGGTTTAAGTGCTAGCGGTCTTTTCCGCTCCTTGCGGGGAGGGCGGAGGCTCCCTCGGGGGCTCCCGCCACCTTGCTCGCCCCAATCGAGCGGCACCCTATCCTTGCCTTTCGCCTCGCCTACTTTGGAAGGCATACCTTAGGCGATCCACCTCGGAGGGCCGCACCGGCCAGGCGCGCCACTTCATCGGGCAGTGGCATGTTGCGGAAGCGATGAATCTCTGCCGGCAAGCCCTCCAACTCTGTTTCCTCAATGTGCAATTGATCGGAAACTGCCAGCAAAAACGGCTCGGTCACGTGTTGTCGCAGGCGGGCCAAATGCTGCTCGGCGCTGGAGCGCCGCCAGAAGCCGAGCACCTCGAAGAGCACACGGCGGCCGGTTGCCTTATGGACCAGGCGAAAGTCCGGCACCCAAAAACCGGCGCTGCCGAGCGGCAATATTTCTGTCTCTTCAATGATGTCCCAATCGGCCACGCGCTTGCGGAACAACTCAACGAACAGTGCCAATTCGGGCGGGACGTAGGTGCCGGCATCGGCGTAGTGCGAGACCAGGCCATCCCTCGGCGTCGCCTCGAATATCTTGGGTTTGCGTTGCGGCCCCCAGCTCAGCTCAGCGCGAACCTCGAAATCGCGGCACAGCAGCACAGCGGGGAAAAACAACGCCAGTTGCAAACCGTATTTCTGCGTCGCCGAGAACAAGCTAAGCGGCCCATCGACGTGTAATAGCCAACTATTCTCGCCGACGCGCTCCATCTCACAGAGGAGCCGATGAAACTTAAGGCGCCGCAGCAGCTGCCGATAGCGTTGCGGCGGCTCGTTACGGATCGTGACGTGCAAGCGTGTGCAGCGATATAACACGGCCTGCGCCAGCGCCACGTTGTAACGCTGTAACAGATGCTCGGCGCTAATGTCGTTGAAACAGACCAGGCGCTGCTCACTTTTGAGATCGGCAAAGAGACTTTGCTCGACGGCCTCCGGCGTTAAGTTTAACTCCTTAGCGGCCTCCTCCAACACGGCAGCACGGTCGAAGGGCGTCTCCATCATCCTCTCCGGATCGGCAGGGGCCAAGCGGCGGCGCGCCGCCGCCCGAAATACGGCGGCGCGCACCTGTTCCGGCGGATGGCCGGAGACAACCTCGAATTCGCAGCGGTCTTCAAGCAGTTTCGCCAAGCCCTGATGAATGATTTGGCCTGGACCTTCGCCGAATAATTCGCTCAGTTCCTCCTCCAGCTGGCCACGCGTCTGTCCCTGCTGGCTGCGAAACAGCGTCACCAAACGCTCAGCGACTTCACGCCATTCCGGATCGTTTATCTCGATATAACGTGGGATGATGCGCTCACGGACGTAGCGGACGGCGACCATTTTACCTGTAAGCATGGTGCTGCCTCCGCCGTTCGCTGGTGAACTCTTCGACGGTGCCGCGCGTCACCACTTCGTACAACAGCGCCTGCTTAGTGCCCTGTTTGCGAAGCAGGCGGCCTAAGCGTTGGACATGCTCCCGTACGGTGCCGCTGCCGGACAGAATAATGCCGATGTTGGCGGCTGGCACATCGACGCCTTCGTTCAGGACACGGCTGGTGACGAGGACGTTATACACGCCCTGATGAAACGCTTGCAAAAGGTGACGGCGCTCCTTGGCCTTGGTCTGATGGGTGATGGCCGGAACCAGGAAGCGCCGGGCGATTTGATAAACAGTGGCATTGTCGTAAGTAAATATGAGCACTTGATCGCGCTGATGACGATGAAGCAGCTTTTCCAAACAGTGCATCTTGGCCGGCGCCGCCAAGGCCAAGCGGCGCTGCTCGCGGTACGCCTCAAAAGCGGCGCGACCGTTCTGCGAACGGCACGTCGCCTGAATGAAACGCTGCCAACCAGTGGGGCTGCTCAGATGGATACCGTGCTCGGCGCAGAAGCGGCGATAGTGTTCGCGCGCCTGTTGATAGCGCTGCTGTTCCTGGGGCGTCAGTTCGACGTAGAGCCGTTCGGTGCGATACTCGGCCAGGAAATCGCCGGCCAGTTCTTTGATCTCCCGGCGGTAGACAATGGGACCGACTAGTGACTCCAACAGGTATTCTTGCCCGTCTTGACGTTCGGGCGTGGCGGTCAGCCCCAGCCGGAAAGGAGCGATGCTGCCCCGCGCTGCTTCCAGATACGACGGCCCCGGCAGGTGATGGCACTCGTCAAAGACGACCAGTCCAAAGCGGCTGCCCCAGCGGTCGAGGTGAATATACGCGGAATCGTAAGTCGTGACCGTCAGCGGCTGGATTTCATAATGGCCGCCGCCGATGAGGCCAACGGGAACATCAAAGGCGACGAGCAGTTCGGCATACCACTGATGAAGCAAGTCGATGGTCGGCGTGATGACGAGCGCCGGTCGGGCTGCTTTGTGGATAGCGAGAACCGCCAAAAACGTCTTGCCGGTGCCGGTGGGCAGCACGACGACGCCGCGGGCGCCGCTCTTCCACCAAGCCTCCAGCGCTTCGGTCTGGTGGGGAAAAGGATCGCGACTGGCACGTAGCGGCCACGGCGTCGGCTGATAAGCACGAGCCTTGTCTTCATAAGCGATGCCTTGACGGCGCAGGTACTCGACCAAGGCGCGATAATGGCAGGCCTCGGCGCGGAAGACGCCGGTACGCGGATCGAAGCGGCCGTACGGCAACTCCGTCAGCTGTTCCGGGGCCGTACCAGCGACCGTCAGGGTGCCGCCCTCGAAGGCAAGTTGAAGAGGCGTTGCATCCATGCTCGGATTATACCCTCTGGAAGCAAAGGTCATGTAGAATCAAAAATCAGGGACCGGCAGGTGTGTCCCAGGTCAATCCGATGGCAGCCAACTCCTCGACGCTGTGCTGCTGGAAGTGCTGCAATAGGTAATCCCGGCCCCAATCCTCGTTCTCGATCGCGTCCAAGGGCGGCAACGGATGGCCGAGGTACTCTGTCACCACCTGATAGGCTTCTTCCGTAGTTAGTTCATAGATGCTGCGCATAGGAAGGCCCTTTTTTATGGTTAGTATCCGGTTAGTATACGGGACGCGGTAGAGATCGACACAAACAGAGGCGAGGGGGGGTGTGACCCCCCCCCGGTATCCGAGGGCGAGCGGGGGGTGTCAACCCCCCGGTAGCACAACCGGGGGGTTCACACCCCCCGCTCGCCTCCTTTGTAGCGG
>Ga0078972_1008189_pt1 | contig 22196 bp, 15 predicted proteins | sample YelNatPaOPGAMG01_FD_67568 | JGI IMG/M metagenome (GOLD analysis project Ga0078972, IMG submission 67568) | Hot spring thermophilic microbial communities from Obsidian Pool, Yellowstone National Park, USA - OP-RAMG-01 (SPADES assembly) (version 2) | ecosystem: Environmental > Aquatic > Thermal...
GTTGGCTGTGGATAGTGATGATGGTAGGTTTAGCATTATTCCTTTATCACTTTGTTCGGATAATACAAAAGTGAAACAATGAACGACTTAAAATATTCCGCCTTTGCCCGCCTAAGGCGGATCCGCGTTGCGGATCCGTATTGCGGGTCGCGTTTTGTCCTGAGGGAGACAGACACGCAGTCCGCCAAAGGCGGATTAGTCCGCCTAAGGCGGATTGCTCCCCAATTTTTATTAACTAAACATAAAGAAAGGAGTTTTTTGTATGAACCAGCCCCATTTTAATTATAAAGATATCTTCCGCGCCTGTCGATTGGGATTTTCGGCAAAGAAAATGTGGATGAGTTTTATCGGCTTATTAATCGGCTTTGCTGGCTACTGCGTAATTTCATATCTGGCTTTTCTTCTTGCTGGCTGGCGCTTTGAAGAAATCTGGTTAGAATTTCGTCTGTTACCATTACCCCAGACGTTTCCTTGGTATTCTTGGATTGTTTGGGCAATTGGTATAATCTATTTCCTTGCGGTGTTCTTAATTACTGGTGCTGCGGTTGGCAAAGTTGCTTATGAACAATTGCGCGGCGATGAGTTTTTTGAAGTAAAAGAAGCATTCAGTTACGCCTTACATAATATCGGTGCGGTATGCTTAGGACCGGTTTTACCCTTGTTGTTCGTTTTGTCATTGGTGATTTGCGGCTTAGTCCTAAGTTTGATCGGCGCAATACCCTATTTGGGCGAAATATTTGTCGGGCTAATGGCATTACCCGCATTTGCCGTCTCGCTTTTTATTGTTTATTTATTGATTGTCTTCTTCTTCACGCTAATGATTGGTCCCGCCGTTGTCGGGTCGACTAAAAACGATACCTTTGATACACTATTTGAAGTGTTCTCCTGCGTTAATGAGCAACCCTGGCGATTAGTTGTCTATGGTGGACTTTTATGGATATTGGCTAAAGTTGGTATGTTTATCCTTGGATTAGCTTCAGCCGGCGCGGTAAAAATCGGTACCGAAGTTGTTCATATATTTGCCGGTGCCAAGATTTACGATATGACGGCCAATGCCGCTCATTTCTTAAAAATAAATCTACCGGGTTGGTTACCTTGGCTTTGTCGCGATATTTTTGAGCGGTTTATCAATTATATGCATGCAGGAATGTTGTTTGAACCTTCATTTTATACAAGAGTGAACTGGGCGGTTGATGTTGGTTCGGTCTTGTTTGGAATCGCTTTTTATTGTATCGCGCTTTTTGTCCTATCTTACGGAACAGCGACTTGGTTCTCGGGCAATGTTTTGATTTACTCGGTCTTGGTGAAAAAGAAGGACGATAAAAACCTTTTTGAAAAGGAAGAAGAGAAGATAGAGACAAAACCAACTCCCGCAGAAACCGTTGCCTGAGTCCGCCTTAGGCGGATTAAAGCAAAAATTGGGCGGCGTAGCTCAGTCTGGCCAGAGCAGGAGAATCATAATCTCTGTGTCAGGGGTTCAAATCCCTTCGCCGCCACTATTCTTTAGGAGGCATTGTGTCGTTTGAAAAATCTAAGGCTAAATATATTTGGTTAAATGGGAAATTTATTCCCTGGGATGACGCCAAAATTCATATCTGCTCCCATGTCATCCATTACGGCACCGGAGTCTTTGAGGGTTTGCGTTGTTATAAAACGAAAAAAGGGTCGGCGATCTTCCGACTTAAAGAGCATACTAATCGATTGTTTAATTCAGCAAAGATTTACCGGATGGATATACCTTATACGAAAGAACAAGTTAATCAAGCAGTAATTGATACAATTAAGAAGAATGAACAGGATGAGTGTTATATCCGCCCGATTGTCTATCGTGGTTATTATGAATTGGGGGTAAACCCTTTTAATTGCCCAGTTGATGTCTCCATCATTACTTGGTATTGGGGTAAGTATTTGGGGGTGGGGGCTACGGAGGAAGGGGTTGATGTGATGGTTTCTTCCTGGAATCGGATGGCACCGAATACCTTTCCTGCAATGTCAAAGACCTGTGCGAACTATATGAATTCCCAGTTGATAAAAATGGAGGCATTAAAATACGGTTTTGTTGAAGGCATCGCCTTGGATGTTAACGGTTTTGTCAGCGAAGGTTCGGGTGAGAATATTTTTGTTATCCATAACGGGAAAATTCATACTCCACCCCTTCACGCTACGATTCTCCCCGGTATTACCCGGGACACGGTAATCCGGATCGCCCATGATTTGGGCTACGAAGTGATTGAAACAATGATGCTAAGAGAGTTTCTCTATCTCGCCGATGAGGTCTTCTTTACTGGCAGTGCGGCCGAAATTACTCCCATCCGTTCGATTGATAAGATTCCAATCGGCGAAGGTAAACCCGGACCGATAACCAAGAAATTGCAGGAAAGATTCTTCGCAATCATTGAAGGCGATGTTGAAGACAAATATCACTGGTTAACCTACTTATAATTGTCTTGATCCGCTTAAGGCGGACTCAGCCAATTGTCTTAAGCAATGAAAATTGGCATTGGTTCTGACCATCGGGGTTTTGAACTTAAAGAATTCTTAAAGCCCATCCTACAGAACGATGGTTACAAAGTCAAAGACTTTGGTGTTTTTTCACCAGCCGCGGCAGACTATCCAGATATCGCCTTTGCTTTAACCAATGCGCTCTCAAGCAAGGCAATTTCCCGTGGTATTTTAATCTGTGGTTCGGGTTTGGGTATGTCAATCGCCGCTAATAAGGCGAAAGGCATACGAGCCTGTTTGTGCTTAAATGAAAAGATGGCAAAGATGGCACGGAATCATAACGATTCTAATGTCTTAGTTTTAGCGGCTAATTTTACAACAAAGGCTAAAGCCCACAAAATTTTAAGGGTTTGGTTACAAGAGAAATTTGAGGGGGGCAGACACCGTCGCCGGATAAAAAAAATTGAAGAATATTGCTTGAGCCCGATTCGGGTAAAGCAATGAGAATAATCCCTTTAGCGTTTGATAGTTTAGGAATCAGGGGGATGGCGACTTTTTTGGATTTATCTTCGCTGGGTGGGAAAAGGATTATTATCGACCCAGCCTGTGCCTTGGCACCTGTGCGTTACAATTTGCCGCCCCATCCCAAAGAATTAACCAAAAAAGAGGAACACTGGCAAAAAATTGTTAATTATGGTAGGATTGCCGATATTGTTATCATTACCCATTATCATTACGACCATCACAATCCAGATTTTCCGGAACTGTTTAAAGATAAAATCGTAATTATTAAAAATCCAAAGGAGAATATTAATGAAAGCCAAAAAGAGCGTGCCAAAGTCTTTTTGGCTAAGATTTCCAATATTGCCAAAGAAATAATAATTGGTGATGGACAAACCTTTCAATTCAATAGCGTTGAAATCGTCATTTCGGATGCGGTAGAACATGGGGTTAGTTCAAAATTGGGAATGGTGTTTGAGGTTTGTGTAAAATCAACCAGTGACGGACAAAAGTTTCTTTTCACTTCTGATGTCCAAGGCATTACTCTGGAGAAACAATTAAACTTCATTCTTGAACAAAATCCGGATACTATTTTTGCCGACGGTCCAATGACTTATCTCTTAAATTATCGATTTCGGCCTTTGGACTTGGCTCATTCGATTAAAAATATCATTCGTATTATTAATGAAACAAAGGTTAAAAAGTTTATTCTTGACCACCATTTCTTACGCGATTTAAATTATAGGAATTACCTTGAAGAAGTCTTCGCTACTAATTTGGGCGAAACCCTAATTCTCACCGCGGCTGAATTCGCCGGCGAAAAAAACGAACTACTTGAGGCTCGGCGTCAGGAACTATATAGGGGTGAGAAAGGCAGTGACTAATCTTTACATTAAAGGCTTATCACATACTTCCACTTATTAAAGTTTTTATCGTGATTACTTTGCTGCTAATAGTACCGACATTATTGTCACTGCCAGTGGGATTGCAATTGAACTTAAAATTGTGACATAGTCTTGCCACCATTTGAAAGTTAGCCGGGGAACATAAATAATATCGCCTGGTTCAATCAAAGGGTCGGTTCTTATTGAAAATCTTTGTCCACCTCTCTGAACATAGGCTTTTTTTAGATTGGCAACATTGGTTGGTCCACCGGCCTGTCCAATGTAATGCGATGCCCGCTGATTGGGCGTAAAAAGAAATGAGCCGGGGTCATCAACTTCGCCTTCAACATAGACTAAAGTATTGATTGGTGGGATTACTAAAATATCGGAAGCACGCATTTCAATATTAGATGAATGGTCCTTTTCTAAGATAATTTTATTTAGGTTAAGGGGGATTTTTTTTCGCTCGTTTGAACCAACTGCTAATCGCTCAATGTAGCAAGCGTTCAAATCGGCCCAGGGAGTTATACCACCGGCTTTGGCAATGATGTCGGTTACTCTGTCACCCGGATTTAGTTCATAAATACCCTCGCTAATCCTTTCTTTTTCCGTAGTCAAAGCCGATGCGCGCAGTTTATATTCACCCCGCCCGAAGACCGCACCTTTCACGTAAACCTGGGCAGTCATTGCTGGAACGACGATGATATCGCCTGATTCCACAAACGGGTTAGCGGATAACTCACCTGTCATCTCAAAAAGTTCTAAGTTCACTGCAGTGGCAAGTTGACCATTTCTAATTAATTGGATTTTTGATTTTGAACCAACCGGGGTGAGGCCACCGGCTCGTTCAATTACTGAGGAAACTCGTTCGGTGGGAAAAGCGTTATAGGTTCCTGGTTTTTCTACTTCGCCGGTGACAAAGACCGTGCCAGTCCGAATTCCAGTCAGGGTCAGTTTAATTTTAGTATCGCGAAAATAGTGAGCAAAAACCTTATTGATTGAGTCCTGGGCTTGTTGTAAAGTAAGTTCACTCACTTTTACCGCATCAATAACTTCAGAATAGGGTTTGTTTTCGCTGCTCGCCATTATTCCACTCATTGGGATATTAATTGTAACTTTGCCCTCGTAGGTCACAAAAGTAGAATAAGAATAAGTAGTTTTCCCGATAATTGTCACAAGCAGATTGTCACCCGGCATCAGGATATATCTTTCCGCGATTATTGGTCCTTCCACCCCGACAAGTTCGATCGTCGGGCTTTTAGTAACTTGGGCAAAACTTAAACTAATTATTAAAATTAGCAGATTTATTCGCCAAATCTGTCGCATAGTGCAATTCTATGGTTAATTTTTCAGTTGTCAAGATTAATCAATCCGGTGATGCCTGTGCCGAGAGAAAAAAGGTAAATCGTCAAACGAATTCGCCTCAGGCAAACTATGAGAACCTTGATGCTCTTGATTAAAGAAATCTCAAAGTTTCCTGGTTGAAGTTATCGGTAAATCTAATCCAGTTTGATCACTTTCTTGATAACCCTATTTTTACCAGCGCTAAGGCGATAGAAGTAAACCCCCTTCGTAACCTTATTGCCATTGTCATCAGCGCCATCCCAGATGACTGAATATATTCCGGGTTTTTCCAACCCATCTTTTAGGGTCCGTACTAAATTTCCTACCACATTATAAATTTGTAAACTGACCGCGGTCTCTTTTGGTAAGGTATAACGGATAATAGTTTGGGAAAGAAACGGATTCGGTTTGCTTACTTCCAAGACCAAAGTCTTGGGAATTTGCGGGTCAGAATTTTCGGCAATGCCAACCGGGGTTACAGTTACCGAATTGATAACATAATCGTTGGTTTGTTTCATATCGCCGGATAAAAGAGTGGTACATTTGGTAGTATGGGTTCCAATTTGAGTTGCTACCCAAATTGGAAAGTTGACTGTGTCAATCTGGCCAGGAGCAAGCGTCTTAGTTCTGGTCTCATTATAAAAATCACCAATGCAGAATTTAATGGGGAAGGTTTCGGGGTTAAAACCATAATTTTTGACTCTAACTTGCGGGGTGATTGGTGTATTAGAATCAATTGTGCCAACCGGCTGAATAATCGCCAGCACCGCGACATCTTTATATAGCGTGTCCGGTTGTGCCAAGGTAGCTAAAGTCGCCACCATCCCTTTAACAACTTTAGTGAAGAAGATAGTGTCAAAACTACTGGCGGTAATGCGGTCTTGGGTTGTGTGATAATAAGGGCAGAAATCGGCTTCAATGATGCAATTGGAATTATAGCCTTGGGCATAATAAGGGTAATGGTCAGAGTATTGTGGCATTTGGGTGCTACGTCTGATATGAAGACCGATGCCATAAGTGGTATTGACACTATAAAAGGTATCGCCCAATGCCCGTGAACCGGTGCGCGAGCCGGTATAAATCTCTAAGGAATCCCGATTGATGGTTTCCGTGCCAATCATATCGCCATTTAATACTCCAACAATACTGTCATTTCGGTTCCTTGCCTCTCGGGCGTGGGCTTCACTACCATAAAGACCAAATTCTTCTGCATTCCAAGCAATAAACCTTATTGTATATTTAAAAGGTATGGAATGGAGATATTTTGCGGCAATGAGCATCGCTACCGAACCCGTGGCATTATCGTCGGCGCCCGGTGCATAGGTATTAGGAATCTCCGAGGTGTTATCAATATGACCGCCAATTATATAATATTGGTTCGGATAAGTAGTGCCCAACTTAGTAGCAATAATATTGCTGTCACAACGATTTGCCTGCCAGGTAAAGGGATGAAAAGTAACTGAATCCAAACCGCTAAAAGAAGAGAGCTTTTCGTACCAGTATCTTATCGCAACCGAGTTTCTTGGTGCGGTGGCATACCGGGTGCGAATCGTATCCAAACTCCCCGAAACGGTTACCGGTACTTCGCCACTAAGTTCTCTTACTAATTGCGCCAATTCGGTTGGCGTAATCTGGGAAATAATATTGTCAATCACCCGGTTAAATTCGAGTTGGGCCGGCGCCTCGAAGAAAAAGTTGTTATCAGCTAATTCGGGTAGGATGATTGGTTTTAACGATATATGAGTGATTTCGTAACGAATTTGGGGTAAGGTTTGGGCAAAATCTTGAGTGGTTAAATACAAATAGTAGTTATCACCTTCACTAAGCACCTCACCATTTTCGGTTAAAAAACGGAAAGCGGATGCCGATTTTTTTCGAAACGGCGGAAATACAAAATAGAATGAACGATGCTCCTTAGCGTATTGAAAGGATTCGGGTTTTAAAAGGGTTTTGTAATCAACTCTTTCTTGCTTGAGAACATTAATCCCATTGGGTAAGGCTTCAACAATCACGGTATTATCCATTAACGCAACCGGTTTAAAGTATTCGCTTTTTAGGATAGCCAAGGTTTGGGCTTCAATTGGAACTTGTAAGAGACTGGTCTGGGATTTGTTAATCCCAGTCAGTAAGATAAGACCCAATAAAAAGAGGTTCATTTTACTCCTTTCTTTTTTGATTATTATACCTTTTCAATTCAGTAAATCAATTAAAAAATGCCACGGGAAACAAGCAAGGGGTAGGAGCTGCTGCTGAGAGCAGCAACCGAGGGCTAAGATGAGAACCAACGAGATGAGGGCTTCGTCGGTTGGGCTGTGTTTCCCGTGGCAAAATTTCTCTATTAACCGCCACCTCTAAATATACGGATTTTAAAGAATTTGTCAAGGAGAAAGTATTAATTGGAAGCAAAATCATAAGTTCTAATTATACCAATAGTTACGATTATTTAAGTGGAAATTACTCTGATTTAAAAAATAGGAAATCACGAGGGGTGCAGAATCTTGGGACAATTCCGAAAATTGCGCAGTCCCGTTTATAACTCCGCACCCCCGTGTTTCTTAAATTTTATACTGGCACTGCGATAATATTTTGTAGTTAATTTTTTTAATATTGGGCATATTCTTCTTCATTGCACTATATTAGACGAAAAAAACGGCTAAAAAGTTACGCGAATGTAATAAAAACTAATGGCTAAATTTTAATTGGGCAAAGGTTTTCGGGTCGTGGGCAAAAGGGACTTGATAGATACCAACTTTATCGGTGCGGTGCTGGTAGCGAACAATGTTAAATCCCCAATCATCAATTGAATAATTAGGAAATTGAACAAGCGGGATTGCCATTTCCACTTGCCAATTATCTTGGTAGCGGTTAGTTTTAATTTTGGCTGATAAATCCCAATTTGGGTCTTTTAGGTTCTTGCCCGATTCTAACCAACACCGGCGGTCTGCGATTGTGCCAAGGGGATTTATGAATATCTGATAATAAGCAACGGAATCTAAATTCGGTTGCAAGATAAAATTTAGATGGTCATCCTTATAAACGGGTTGGTCGTGGCTAGTAACATTGGCACTCAATTTAGTTATTTGGGATTCATAACATTGCGCCCCGATATAAAAATTATTCTCATCGTAAGCAAAATAGACCAAGGTTTTTTCAATCGGCGCCGAATCGCCCTGGTCAGTTCCAAAAATTGTTAAAGGTTTAATTAACTCCCAAGCTATGTCATCTAACTTTCCATCAATTGTAGGTGGCTTCTTTACTTTATTACAATTAGCAATACGCCGAATCGGTAGAATTTTTTTTACCCGGTGCGTCTGCTTTAATTGATAAGGACAACTAAAACCGAGATTGGGCAGGGGATAGAGTACTTCAGGTTGACTGGTCCGACATTGAAATTTGTAATAACCATCTGCGCCAACGGGTAAGTAACAATTAATACTTTCTGGCACAATCTGCCAAACTTGTTTATTAAAATTCCATTTAAGGGTTGTATTTACTGGTCGGCCAGTTACATTACTAATCCATAAACCAAAAGTATCTTGAATCGTTTGGCTATCTTTTATATTTACCTTAGAAATTTTAACTGCTTCATTTTCAATTCGGTCAATCATTGCCACTTTTTCGGTTGTCACGACATCAAAAGGTAGGATACTCCCTGGTTTAATCACCGCAATATTTACGCTATCTCTGGCCACTTTAACTAAGAGGTAATTCTGAAAAGCACCCTGTTCTTCATTAATGTATTCTTTAAGTCGACTCCCCGAAGGACCAACCTGAATATAGGTTATACTATCCCAAACTTTACTCACATAATAATGGTCGTGGCCCGAGAAGACATAGTCAACCCCACCTTGTTTAAAGATTTGGTGCAGGGTCTCGGCTTGTCCTGGATAGCGCCAAAATGGTTTATGCGAAAAGCAGAAGGTGAAGAGCGCCTTTTTGTTTCTTTTTAAATCTTGTTTCAACCAGGAAAGTTGGTTTGGTGGCATTGCGGAAATTGAATCGTAACGGCTATTGTCAATTATTACAAAATGGCATCCTTGGTAATTGAAAGAATAATAGGTCTTGCCAAAATGTTTGATGTAGATTGATTCACTTTGCGGACTCCAGATGTCGTGATTACCCGGGGTTAAAAAGTAAGGGCAACCGATTTGGTTTAATTGTCCGATAATATAAGTCCATTCCGCTTCAATCGTGTTTTTATTGTTAGTGTAACCTTCAATTAGGTCACCAACATTAATCAAAAAATCCGGGCTTAAGACTCTAATCTCATCAATGATACCTTCAAAGGTTTCGGTTTTGGCGCTACCAGTTCGGTCACCCAAAACAACAAAGTTGAAGTTTTGGAAAAGAATTAAACCGATAAAAAAGATATTAAACATTGGTATAAGTAACTTGTCGTTTGCCTTGTTTCTTGCGTCCGCTTAAGGTGAATTGCGTTGCGCGTTTTTCCTTCATTTTTTGCTTTCATATTTTTCTGCCCTGCCGGTATGGCGCACATTTTGATGGAAGGTTGGCCAAGGGGTATCCGGGATACCATAAGTCCCGTTAAAGGCGTAAAGGATATTGTCTTGGCTACCCACATAGATTGTGCCGTCTTTACCAATCGTTGCTGCGGAAGTGATTAGAACTGTCTTTTCACTCATTGCAATTTCCAATTTCCAGCGTAATTTGCCATCGCGTTCCAAACAGTAAAAGAAGCCGTCTTCGGATAAGAAGTAGATATGACCTGCTTCATCCATCACCGGGCTTGCCAATACCTCGTCATCGGTTTCATAGACTGGAACCAGTGGTCCATACCTTCCCTTCTTATAGACATATCCGTCTTCACAACCCAGTAATATTGTATCGCCCAAGCCAATCGTTAATTCGGAACGAATCTGGTCTTCATCCAAAACAACTGCCCGCCAACGCAATCGCCCATTGGGTAAAACTCCGTAAAGATAGCCGTCATCGCCACCAATATAGACATTAGATTCTAAGTCAACAATTGGTGAAGTGGCATATTCACCGTCGTCGGGTGGTGGGAAGGTCCATTTTCGCTTACCCTGTGGGTTTAAGGCATAGACCGAATCCGCAACTACATAAATTGTCCCATCCGGACCAATCGCTGGCGAAAATGAACAAGCATCACCAGTTTTATATGACCAGATTAACTTGCCCTTTTCATTTAATGCGTATACTATACTATCATCACTTCCGAAGATAATATTACCCTTTTGGTCAATGGCTGGGGTGGAATAGATTTCTCCGTTAGTTTTAAACTCCCAGACCTTCTGACCATTGAAGTCTAAACAATAAAGCAAACTGTCGGTAGAACCAAAGTAAACACTATTCTTACCGATTACCGGTGAAGTATAAATTGGACCACGGGCTTGAAAAATCCAGCGCAACTTCCCTTCGGGGGTAAGAGAATAGAGTAAACCCTCATCGGTGCCGAAATAGATATTATCATCCTTATCCAGAGCTGGAGTAGAATAGATACCGCCAATCGCTTCAAACTGCCACTTGATTAAATTATTGCCCACCGTAATCGGCAAAGGTTTTGACCAATCCGAGATATTCTCATTTTTATCCTTTGCCCGGATGCGAATTGAGAAGTCGCCTAATTTTTTATAAGTATGGGTTTGTTCAACCTCAAATCCGGGTGGGAAAAAATCAGTCCAGACCAAGACTGTATCATCACCCCAATCAATCTGATAGGCAATAAGGTCGCTATCCGGGTCAGTGGTTCTGACTAAAAGCGTAATCGGAAAGACAGTATCAGCATAAGTTGGATATTTTATTGAATCAGGTACTAAGGGTGCCTGATTTTCCCTAATCGGGGTCTGATTTAATATGATGGTTAGTAATAATATTTTCATCATAAGATTTAATCATATTTAATAAACAAGAATTGTCAAGAGTTCGGCTTTTTATGTAACAGGTTTAGTTTTTCCAAAAAGGTAATCCCCTGCAAGCGTCAACAGACATGGTATCCAGTCTTATTGGGAGGTTTTGGAAGGAATACTGGCTAAGGCCGAAGTATCTGGGAAAATCAAAAACCTTCCAAAGTGTTTAAACCATATTGTAAGACTAAGTAAGAAACATTTGACTTGTTGGATTAAAAGATCACCCTTAAAATATAAAACATATAACCTACATATAATACAAGGAGTTAAGCATGGAATACTTTCAAAATCTAAGAGAAACGGAAGAGGTTCCAATTCTCCTAAAAACAGGCTGGCATATGGAAAATAATCTCTTAAAAGACCGCGTCCAAAATAGTATCATACCTTTGCCCGATTCGGGCACACGCTTTGCGTTGCGGAACGTTATTACGCAAGAATTAAAGACTCCAAGGAACCCCATAAGATTAGACTCCAAGTGGTTATTCACTATTTCACCAATGGGTTTAATAAGTCATTCACGGCAGAAGCCTTCGGCACCACAACCACGACCGTACGGAAATTAGTTGAACGCTACAAGCAATATGGTGAAGAAGGCTTGAAAGATAAATCACGTCGACCCCGCACCTCGCCCAAAAAAGCCTCTTCGGAACTTGAGGAATTAGTATTGGCGTTACGGGAAAAGACGAATTATGGAGTTAGACGAATTGCCCATCTTTTGAAGAAAGAAGGGATTAAAATCGGTCGGGGTGGGGTTTGGAAGATTTTATGGCGTAATGGACAATCCCAGCCGAAAAAGAAGCTCACTATTCGCCGAACCGGACGCCACTATTATAACCCCTTGGCTTTTGACCCCTTTGCTTTCCTCCAGGTTGATACCAAAGAGTTAGTTGATGGTGACACGCTTCCGTCCGAGGTTTATCTTCACTTTTTAGAATTGAAGAAAAAGAATTTACCGATGTATCAATTCACTTGTATTGATATTAGAACGCGGACGCGCTTTTTGGCGTATGGGCAAGAGAAGAATTTTGTTAATGGGTGGTTGTTTATTATTTTAGTAGTGATATGGCTACGGGCATTTGGCATAAGGGTGCATATTATTATCCAGACTGACTGGGGTGAAGAATATGGTGGCAAGAGTCAGAGGAAGTTAGCGATGATGAATAAGGTATTAGCGGAGTTTGATGCTGAGCTAACAAGGATCCAAAAGGGGAAAAAGGAACAAAATGGTTATGTTGAGCGGAGTCATCGAACCGACGATGAGGAATTTTATATACCATATGGGAGTGAAATAAAAGACGCCGGGACTCAATTTGCTTTTGCTTATAGTTGGCTTAGGTATTACAATACTTTAAGGAGCCATTATGGGAAAGAGCTTGACGGGATGACTCCTTTGGAGTATCTTAAGACAATAATGCCAGAAGTGGATGATAAGATGGTGTTAATGCCACCAATATTTTTGGACAAGGTGACCGCATATTCCGAAGTAAAAGGTGGATACCATGTGTGTGGACAGTACAACAGAACGCCTTGTCTGCCCCAGCAGTGAGTTGACTGATTTGCCCATCTTCGTAAGTCGGATAAAATTAAATCTCTAATTGTCTTAATCGGGCAATTCGGGCTTGAATCGGCGGATGGGTGGCAAATAAGTCAGCAACAGTCATTTTATCTTTACCAAATGGATTGGAAATAAAGAGATGGGCTGTGGCATCTGAGGCGGTGCGTAATTTACCAGTATACCGACCAATCTTTTCTAAGGCATCTGCCAAACCGTCGGGGTGGCGAGTGATGAAGGCACCAGATGCATCGGCTAAATATTCCCTTTCTCTTGAGATTGCTGCCCGAATCAGGACAACCAATAGCGGTGCTACAATCGCTAAGGCGATTCCTGCCAAGACTAATATGGCTTCTATACCACCACTTCTTCGGGAATCCCGTCGACGCGGAAAGAAGAACATTGACCGTAGAAAAAGGTCGCGAAATAAAATCAAAAGCCCACCAATGATTGCCACAATTGTCATCAATAAGATATCGTAATTTTTGATATGCGCGAATTCGTGGGCAATCACGCCTTGCAGTTCCTCGCGGTTCATCATATCTAAAAGTCCACGGGTTACGGCAACCGAAGCGTTTTGGGGATTGCGGCCAGTAGCAAAGGCATTGGGTGCTGGGTCATTGATAATGTATATTTTTGGCTTGGGGATACCCGCGGCGATTGAGAGTTCTTCTACCACATTATGCAATTGGTGATATTCTGCTGGGTCGGCCGGTCTTGCCCCGCTTATCGCTAATGCCAATTTATCCGAATTGTAATAAAGAATCAAATTATAAAAGATAATGAATAACCCGAAAAGGACATAACCCGCAGTTCCCCAGTGGAAGATATTGGTCAACGCATAGCCGACTATTGCCAAACAAAGACTGAAGACAATGATGAAAAGAGCGGTTCTTAATTTATTCTTACTGATGAGTGAATATAGGGTTTCACGCATAGTTAAAATTCCGAAACCCAAATTTTTTTAGGAATTTGAAATTAGGCATTATTTTTGACATTAGTACTTGGAAATTAGGCATTTTCATCTTAGGCATACCGAATCGCACATTTGCGATTAGACAAATTTTACCTTTACCGGCTCCTTTTCTGCTTCCGGGATAGAATAAAAGTCCTGAGGCGTGAATCGGAAAATCCCGGCGATGATATTACTGGGAAATCTTTGAATCGCAATATTATAAGACATTACGACATCATTGTAGAATTGTCGCGCAAAGGCAATTTTATTCTCGGTTGCCGAGAGTTCTTCTTGCAGTCTTAAGAAATTTTCGTTTGCCTTAAGCGCCGGATAATTCTCGGCCACCGCAAAGAGGGTCTTTAGCGCAGCGGTTAGTTGGTCATTCACTTTTGCGACATCCGAAGGGGTCTTAGCCCCAAGCGCTACTGACCTCAGTTCGGCAACTTTTTCCAAGACCTCTTTTTCGTGAGCGGCGTAGCCTTTAACCGTCTCCACTAAATTGGGAATTAAATCGTAACGCCGTTTCAATTGCACATCAATCTGATACCAACCGTTCTTGACCTGATTGCGTTTGACAATTAGTGAGTTATAGGTGATTATCACAAAAAGGACAATCACGACAATTATTGCAATTATCCAACCCATTTTTCTCCTTTTTTATAATCATAGGTGAATTTGATTGGATGTCAAGAGAAAACAAGGGGAATAAGAGGCGACCGTTGTCTGTTGTTCGTTGACGGTATTCTGAACCCAGACTAATAAAGTAAGAGTCTAATTTTATTGAAAGGAGTGCAAAATGTTATTGGACCGATTCACGGAAAAGGCACAAGAAGCAATCGCTTTAGCCCAAGAGTCTTTGCGTCGATTTCACCATCAGGAATTACGACCGGAACATATCCTTTATGGCTTATTGGCTCAGACCGATGGTGTCGTCCCACAGATTTTACAGAAATTGGGAATTAAGCCGGAGGCGGTTCAGGCGGTGGTGACCCAGGCACTAAAAGATATCCCTTCGGTCTATTCCCAAGATAGTGGCCAGGTTTATTTAGCCCAAAAGACTCAAAACCTTTTTGATTTAGCAGAAAAAGAGGCGAACCGGTTAAAAGATAAGTATATCGGCACCGAACATCTGTTTTTAGCCATCAGCGAAGATTCGGTTGGGAAAAATATTTTAAAGCAATTTGGTTTAACCAAGGAGAAGATTTATCAGGCAATGCAAAAGGTTCGCGGCAGTCAACGGATTGATTCGCCCGAAGCCGAAACTACTTATCAGGCGTTGGAACGGTTTGGTCGGGATTTGACCGAATTGGCTAAGGCGGGTAAATTGGACCCCGTAATTGGCCGGGACGATGAAATCCGCAGGGTAATTCAAGTTTTGTCCCGACGCACCAAGAATAATCCAGTCTTGATTGGTGAAGCTGGGGTAGGTAAGACCGCAATCGTTGAAGGTCTATGTCAGCGAATCGTTCGGGGTGATGTACCCGAGAGTTTGGTTGACCGAAGGATTGTTGCCCTTGATATGGGCGCCTTGATTGCTGGTACCAAGTATCGGGGTGAATTTGAGAATCGGTTGAAAGCGGTCTTGAAAGAAGTGACCAGTTCCGAAGGGCAGATTATCTTATTTATTGACGAGTTGCATACTGTGGTTTCCGCCGGTGCGGCCGAAGGGGCAATTGATGCTGGTAATCTATTAAAACCGCTTCTGGCCAGGGGTGAGTTGCGTTGTATCGGCGCCACTACTTTAGATGAATACCGTAAGCATATTGAAAAGGATGCGGCATTGGAACGAAGGTTTCAGCCGGTTTATGTTGACCAACCATCCGTGGAAGATACTATTTCTATTCTGCGCGGTTTGAAGGAGCGTTATGAATTGCACCACGGCGTGCGGATTTCGGATGCGGCTTTAGTGGCGGCAGCGGTGATGTCTAATCGCTATATCAGCGATAGATTTTTACCCGATAAGGCGATTGATTTGGTTGATGAGGCAGCGGCAAAATTGAAAATGGAGATTACCTCAAAACCGATTGAACTTGATGCCATTGACCGAACAGTGATGCAACTTGAGATGGAAAAACTTTCTTTGCAAAAAGAAGAAGACCCCGCATCTAAGGAAAGATTAGCGGAAATTGAAAAAGAGATTGCTGATCTTAAAGAAGAACAGACCCGACTCACTGCCCAATGGCAAGCAGAAAAACAAATTTTGGAAGAAACCAAGAAACTGAAACAGGCAATTGAAGCAACCAATCTGGCGATTGAACGGGCGGAACGGGCTTATGATTTGAATCGTGCCGCTGAACTGAAGTATGGCACCTTGGCGAAGTTAAAGAAAGAACTCCAAGCCAAAGAAAGTGAATTGAAAAAGGAGAAGCGACTTTTACGCGAACAGGTGACCGAAGAGGATATTGCCGAGGTGGTGAGTAAATGGACGGGCATCCCAGTTAAGAATTTAATGGAATCGGAAAAAGAGAAGTTGAAACACCTTGAGGAATATATTCACGAGCGTTTGGTTGACCAAGATGAGGCAGTGGCAGTGGTAGCCGATGCGATTCGGCGGTCAAGGGCAGGACTGGCTGATCCAAAACGGCCAATTGGCAGTTTCATCTTTTTAGGCCCAACCGGGGTAGGGAAGACCGAACTGGCAAAGACCCTGGCGGAATTACTCTTTAATTCGGAAAAAGATATGGTTAGAATTGATATGTCAGAGTATATGGAAAAACATACTGTCTCTCGATTGATTGGTGCGCCGCCCGGTTATGTCGGCTATGAAGAAGGTGGTCAATTAACCGAAGCGATAAGAAGAAGACCCTATCGGGTGATTCTCTTAGACGAGATTGAAAAAGCCCATAACGATGTCTTTAATATCTTACTCCAAATCCTTGACGACGGGAGGTTGACCGATGGTCAAGGTCGGACCGTTGATTTTAAGAATACGATTATCATTATGACCTCCAATCTCGGCACGGAATTAATCCGTCGGGGCAAATTTGATAAAAACGATTTACTGGTGATGCTAAAACAAAAGTTCCGACCCGAGTTTATCAATCGGATTGATGAAATTGTTGTATTCAATCCATTGGGTCAAAAAGAGATAAGAGCGATTGTTGATAAAGAGTTACAAAAACTCAAAAATAAGTTACAAGCCCAAGGAATTGAGATTACGGTTAGTGAGCAGGTGAAGGAGAGTATAGCCGAACAAGGCTATGACCCGGATTTTGGGGCAAGACCGCTAAAGCGGCTTATCCAACGTGCGATTGAGAACCCCTTGGCAAAATTGCTATTGGAGACAAAACCAGAAAAGATTGAGATTACATTAAAAGATGGTAAAATTGATTTCCGCCCAGTTTCGGCATAAGCCCTAAATTTGCTTTCCGAACCGACCATTCCCCAAATTCGAACCACAGATGGGCGCAGATTAAAAAATAAAAAATTAAAAACCAAAAATAAAAGACACATATTAAAAACAGAAATACAGAATATTACAAAGGGGCTTTGCCCCTTTGAATCCCCGAAAAGATTTTTTCTAAAACCCGGGGTGATGAGGGGTTTCCCCTCATCACAAAGGGGCTTTGCCCCTTTGAATCCCCGAAAAGATTTTTTCTAAAACCCGGGGTGATGAGGGGTTTCCCCTCATCTTTAAGTTTTTAGTTTGTGTTTTTTATATTTTATTTTTTATTTTCGATTTTATATTTTTTAACATCTGTGCTTATCTGTGTTAATAATATTGGCTTACGGGTTATTTAATTTTGATTAAAGTAAGCCGATAAAGAGTTCCATCGCTAATATGAGGTGAAACGGTTACAAAATAAATTCCTGGTTTAACTTCTCTCCCTTTACTATCTTTACCATCCCAAACCAAACTACTGCCTGTTTGCTCTCCGCTCCTCGCTATAATTAGTTTACCTGTCACATCATAGATTTGAAATTTGGAATAAGCAAGATGTAACTCGGCTCGTCCATTAGGCGAAGCAAGATTAATCACCGTGCTTTTTGAGAATGGGTTGGGATAAGCAGTGAGGGTAGGTAACCTTAGTGGTGGATAAGTTTTTTCCATTATGGCGAGATTGGCAATTTGCCAATTTCTACCGCCATTTTGAGTATAGAGAACAACACCGTTACCAGCAATAAGACCACGCAAAGAATCAGCAAAATCAACATCAAATAGTGTTGTGTCTACGCCACTGGTCTGAACACTCCAAGTCGCACCACCATTTGACGAATAGATAATTGTTCCATTCCGACCCACTGCCCAAAGTTTTGTGCCATCAATAAGTTCTAAGGCGCGGAGATATTTCGCCGAAGTTGGGATTGATTGTTGATGCCAAGTTACACCACCATCCGTCGTATGGAAGAGACAAGCCTCCATTGTTGAATCATTGCCACCAACCACCCAGCCTTCCAATTCGTCTTTGAATTTGACATCAAAAAAGTCATAATAAGTGTCACGCCGTTGCAGAACCCAACTATCGCCACCGTCTTCGGAATGGACAATATAGCCTTGTCCTTGTTTGAAGACAACATTGCCGCCGGTATCAAGTTCTGGATAACGACCAGCAACCATCCAACCTTTCATCCGATTAACAAATGAAACACCATAAAAATCAACCGTGTCGGCTGGTAGATGGTTAATAATTACTTGTTGCCAGGTTTCGCCATCCGTGGTCCGAATTACTATCGCCTCACCAGCCGCTGCCCAACCATAAAGCGAATCGATAAAGAAAATTCGTGTGGCAAACTTTGACATTCCTAAACTTTGCCAGTGCCAGGTATTTCCGCCATCGGTGGTATGCCAAATCATTGCTAAGCGGTTAGCGGTCCAACCATTGAGTGAATCCAAAAAGAAGACATCAAAGAAGTCCCTTGTCGTTGGGATATTTTGTTGCTCCCAATTGACACCGCCGTTCCAAGTATGATAACACAAGGTTGACTCAATCGTAACCACCCAGCCATGATTGCTATTGGGCGCTAAGGCACAGCCATGATAATTGTTGCCGAAAGTTAATAAAAAACTAAACAGAATACCCATTGCTATAGCGATAATCTTTTTCATTCTCTGCTCTCCTTTCAATTTTCCATCTGCGCTCATCTATTTTGGACGAGAATTTTCAATTTAATTTAATTATTTTTAGAATCGGTTTGTGATTATTATTGATGAGGGGAAACCCCTCATCTCCCCGGGTTTTAAGAAAAAATCTTTTCGGGGATTCAAAGGGGCAAAGCCCCTTTGTACTGACGACAAAATATAACCCAGGCGCAACTTTTCTATTGAAGCGGTCGGTTCCATCCCAGACAAAACCGCCTATTGCTTGGCGCTTGTCGCTTACCGCTGGCAAAGAGAAGGATTTTACTAACTTGCCGGTTATATCGTAGATTCCGATACCGCTTAACGCTGAGAAAGAAAATTTAATCGTCGTTTTGGTGGTAAATGGGTTGGGTAATGCGGTTATGCTGAATGTGGAATGCGGGATGCGGAATTCAGAAAGACCAATAAACGAATCCGGTGGGTCGGTAGTGAATTTTATTGCTCGGCCATTGGTTAGTGGCGCGCAGGATGGTGGATAACGGTTGGCAAAGGTATATTCAAGCCCCGTAGTGTGTTCATAGTTTTCAATGCCGCAGGTTGCATAATTATGAGCATTGGGTGGAAAGCCAGTGGCTGAATCATCATTCACGATTTCATAGTATTGGAAAATAATTTCACCGTCACCGGTTAGCGTTGGATAATAGGCAGGGTCAAAGAGAATCGTTTGAAAAGTCAATAGTTCGGCAATGACCGGCGTTAAAAATCCATGGATATGGTGAACCCGACTCCATTCCACAATAAAACGATGATTGGTTGCATCGTAATAGTAATAAACACCGGATGCCTGCAAGGTATCAGGCCTAAGGTCATCCCAAAATGGTGCTACGAGAGCCGGCGGCCCCATTGCTGATGGGATATGCCAATTATAAGGGTCACAAAGCCAAGCCGAATCCATCGCTATATAGCCATTAGAAGCAATAGAGATGCGATTGTAGTCTTGGCCGTAGTAGCGAAAAGTAAAAGGTAATTGCCTCGTTTTAATATCATCGTTAGCCAATTGGATTCGGCTGCCATTGCCACCAAAGTTGGGGTCAATCTCCACCCAAAAATATTCGGGATGTTCAGGGTAATCCAAATCGGTATTGTCATAAGCAAAATAACCGTAGGCGTCGGGTCCAAACGGTGCGGTAGTAGTTACATAACCGATATTAATTGAGAAGTTGACAACTTGTTGGAAACCGTCACCAGTGATTAATAATTGTAAGGCAACACCCCGACCAATCGCTGATGTGGGTTGGGCAAAGAGCCGAAAACGGTCACCGCTGTTTACCGTTGAATCCGAGGGATTGATTGTGCCCCACCAACCGATTGAATCAATAATGCTCACCGCATTGGTCAAGGTTCTAAGTATTGCCTGCGTATTGGCTATTGGTATCGGTCCGGAATTTTTTAGCCAGACAATTAAATCAGCGGTCTCGCCCGGGTCTAAATAACCATTACCCCCGTCAATTATTTGATGTCGGATTGCCGTCAAGAATGGAGCCAAAACTGAGATATTTATCCCCGAATACCAAACACTGTCCCCGGATTGAATGCTCAACTGAAAATGGATTGGATGATTATTGGGACAATCCTCGGCAATATAAAATTGGAATGGGCTTGAGGTAGCGGTTGAGCCGGGACCGATGTCGCCATAATTTTTCACCGAATCGGTAATGTGAATAAAGGGGTCATTGGTGCTAATTCTTGCCCAGGTGTTATAAGCGGTTTGAGTTTGTCCATAGTTTTTTAGGGTGACCGATAAAGAGGCGACTTGGCCGGGTGTTAGGTTAGTGACGGTATGGTCATAATAACCAACATAAAGTCCAACCGAATTGACCCTCACAATTCCGCAATAAGGGATTCGGTTGGGTTTGGTAACCGTGATAAACATCGTATCCGCAGTAGTTGGCTTTATACTCAAGGCGACAAAACCACTGGCATCAGTATAATCTACTTCTTTCACTTCACTCGCTTTCCATAGCGAGACTAACGCACCGGAAAGGGGCTGTCCATTATAATCAGTTACCCTGACCGGAAAATAATTGCCGCCGATTGGAATCGTTGGGCGATGCTCAACGGAAATCACCTTTGGGACCGCGGTCCAGATTTGGAGGCTTGGGTCGCCTAAAAGGTTATAGGTTTCCAGATGGGCGCGTAGCATCGTAGAATCGCAAGGAAGCGGAAAATTATTCATCAATTCAATCTTTCCCCGATACATTGCGGAGGCGCAATCAGTTATATTCTCTTGAAATATTCCCCAATAGATTCCGTAGTCAATGCAATTATTAAATCGGGTTGAGGTAGCCATCCAGGAGGCACCAAAAAAGGCGACTCCGCCTTTTGGTGCAGTTGGTGTGCCGGCGCGCAGCCACACTTCACCAAAACAAGGGTTGGCATTAAAATTACCAGTGCCGCAATAGATACTGGTAATCACCGGTAATTTCCAGCCGTTGGCAAGACTTTGCACATCCGAACGATAAAAAGTTGGATACTGCCAGCCGTCGCTATTGCCCCAACCCCGACCATTGATAATACTAACTCCAGCATTGACTAAGACCCGAATCGTTTCTGGTGCATTCGGATATTGATAGGGTGGGTCGTGAAAGACCGTGTCCACTTTGCCAAAGCCTGCGTTAAGCATTTTTTCTCTAACCCATCGCTTCGTCTCAAGTGCCGTCCAAACCCTACCCCCACCTTCTTGATAAGTCGTCGCGACCATCAATCCCCTGTGATACCATAAGGTGTCGGAAAGATAGGGTGTCTTTTCATAACCAATTATCTTTGCCACCATCACATCCAATTCACTGGCATTATCCGCCGGTAACCTACCCACTAACACATCGGCTAAGTTATCATTACCCGAAACCAAGGAATAAGGGTAATCAGTAACAAAATTCAAGCCTAAACTTTGAAAACTCTGAATCTTGTCTTTTGAGCCAACTAACAGGACATATTCTGGTGGGATTTGCCAGGTTTGAAAGGCATTGGCAATATAATTTTTAATCAACTCTCGGTTGTTCCCACCAATCTGGGACAACTTGGTAACCGTCACATACCACCCTTTCTGTTCCTTCCAACGGGCTAAAGGTAGAATATTATTATAAAATTCGTCCGGGACAATAATCAAATATCCTTGTGGTTTGCTTAAGCCAAAGGATTCATAGTTTAGGACTGTATTACGATAAATCAAATCAAAAGCCGAAGAGACATCACAATGCCGATATTTAGCAATTCCTTTAATCTTCAATTCAATATTTTTATAAAAAATGATTTGGTCGTTTTTCTTATCATAGCGGAACGGTTTAACTACGAGTGGGGCAACCAAAAGGTCTCTAAACTTCTGCGCCCTGCCTAAGGCACAGATGGGCACATTGCTAAAAGAAGATGCAACCCTAAAGGGTTGCCCTACATTCTGTGTTAATCCAACCGAATCCGGACCACAGATGGGCACAGATTTTTTCGCCGATGGGCACAGATTATCTGGGCTTATCTGTGTTTCACTGAGCAGTTTTTCTTTTAAATTGGGGAATATATTAGCCGAAAAGACACTGGAATCAACAATTATGCA
>Ga0078972_1005409_pt2 | contig 22187 bp, 22 predicted proteins | sample YelNatPaOPGAMG01_FD_67568 | JGI IMG/M metagenome (GOLD analysis project Ga0078972, IMG submission 67568) | Hot spring thermophilic microbial communities from Obsidian Pool, Yellowstone National Park, USA - OP-RAMG-01 (SPADES assembly) (version 2) | ecosystem: Environmental > Aquatic > Thermal...
CGCCGTCAGTGTACTCCCCCTAGCCCTCTTTTTCAAGTTTGTCGGCCAGCTGATCGGCGAGTTTTTGCGCGTCGCTACTCATTTTTTTGGGACGCACGATGTTGAGATCAATAATCAAGTCTCCTCGTTTTTGCATGCCAAAACCAACGCCGCTTCCAAACGCACCCTGTCCACGCACCGTCACCGGCTCCGAAAAATTGCGCTGTGCCGCCAAATCAACCTCTACGCGCTTCCCATCAACATTCGTTATTGATATTTTTTTCCCCCGCAGGACATCAGCCAACGAGATATTTTTACGCATGCGAATGGTTGTACCTTCAAGTATCACGCCATTTTCGGGCACCAGCGTTATTTTAATATAAAGATCTCCGGCTTGCTTACCACGCAATCCCGCCTCTCCTTGGCCGGCCATTTTTATTATCTGCCCGTTATAGATACCTGGCTTGATGTCCAACGTAATTGTTTTTGTCCCCATCACACGCCCGGCGCCCTTGCATTCAGCGCATACTTTATTGGGTTCCTTGCCAGTGCCAAAACATGCATCGCATTCGTACGCCTGCTCAATAATGCCAAAGAAGGTTCGTTGCCGTTTTTTGATCACCCCCGATCCGCCACACCGTGAACACGTTCTGGTTCCCGCCGCGACATCATATCCCGCGCCGCCGCATTGACGACAAGTCACCAGTGTCCGGAACGAAATATCGCGGGCAATCCCCGAAAATGCTTCGGCGAGCGGCACTTCCATTAGAATCTGCACATCGCCCCCACGCGCCGCCGCGGCCGATTGTCGCTGTCCCCTGCCGCCGCCGCCAAAAAAGTTTTCAAAAATATCCCCCATGTCCCCAAAGTCACCGCCGCCGAAATCAAAATGAATACCCGAGAAGTCGCCACCGGAAAATCCGCCGAACGGATTGCCGCCCTGCCAGTTAAATCCTCCTGGACCCGCGCCGCCGCCTTGCTGAAACGCGGTATGGCCAACGCGATCATAGTGCGCGCGCTTCTGCTTGTCGGAAAGCACCTGATACGCCTCGTTGATTTCTTTGAATTTCTTTTCGTCACCCCCCTGCTTGTCCGGATGATATTGATGCGCTAATTTACGAAACGCCTTTTTTATTTCATCCTCGGACGCGTTTTTGGAGACACCCAACAATTCATAATAATCTTTCATATGCGTGCGATAATTCCCATTACGGCAAAACGACAACCTCTTTGCTCTGCGTTTCGTACACAATCACCCCAAAGCCAGCAGCTAAAAGCAATTGATATAAGACAAATCCCAGCGCCCCGACAATAATATGAATAAAGGGAATAAATGCCAAGAGCGTCAGCGCCAACAAAATAATAATGGCGATTAAAGTTCCTATTTTGGTGTTTCCCTCAAGCCCGTTCAAGCGCGCCACCAATCCATCGTACAACACCTGCGATACCGGTTCATCAAGATTAATAGGACCACCGGCGATTGTTTCAAACTTCGATTCAAATTCCGGAAGATATTTCTGCATCAACTGATTTTTGACTGCCGGCGTTATAGATGCAGCAGGCACTCCGCTCTGGGCAACCGCACTATCAACGGCTTGCGCGGTAATCTGCCGCGTTGAAAGAGAGAAATCAATCGTGCTTCCAAATGCCGGCGAGAGCAGTCCCGAGGACTTCACTAAAAGCGTTTGAAACAACGACCGCGGCATCAGCAGTGAGGCGACATCAGCCAACGGTCGATTGGCGATAGCCCCATACAACGCCGTACCCGCCAGAACGGTCATGCCCATTATCACCAAAGGGGTGACCGTGCGAACCACGGATAAAAACCTAATCTTGAGCGTTTCCCCCAACTCTTTTTGTCCGCGCGCATAAGATCCAACGAAAAAAAGAATCGCCCCTATTATCCCAGCCAGCACCGCTTGAGAGAAATGAACAATAATAAACACACTCATAGCGCATCCTGCGGCGGCAAAGACGCCATATCCCATCGGTCTATAATTGATAAAGACCGTGTCCACCGCCGCCAACACGCACACAACCACAAAAAGTAATCCGGCGACAATCCAATCGGTCGACGTCATCTTTGACGCGGCATATACCATAAGATTCAGATAATATCCTAACGCCCCCGAGACAACAACGAGCAGCCCTCCTAAAACGCCCGCCTTCCAATATGAGAATGCGTTTTGATACACCCCGTCATTAAGATGGTGCATCGCCGGTTGAGTATTTTCCATACGTTCCCCTGAGCATAGCACGTTTAATGGTGCAATGCTATTTTACCGCTATGCCGTCGGACCCTGATCGGCACCCGGCCCATTCTCAGCACCTGCACCACCGGCACCCGACGATGCATCGCCTTGCCCGCCCGCATTTTGCGCGCCATACATTGACTGGCCAATCTTCTGCAGTTCGGCGGACAGATCGTGCAAAGCGCTTTCTATTTTCTGATGATCGTCGGTTTTGAGCGCTTCTTGCGTTTCGGTGATTTTTTTCATAATGCCTTCCTTGGTCTCGGCGCTTATTTTTTCTTTCCACTCGTCAAGATTTTTCTGCGCCAAATAAATCGTCTGCTCGGCATGATTTTTTATCTCAATCAATTCTTTCTTTTTCTTGTCTTCCTCGGCATGGGCGGCTGCGTCCTGCTTCAAGCGCTCAACTTCTTCCTTGGACAACTGTGTTGATGCCTCAATGCGCACCGACTGCACTTTGCCGGTGGCCTTGTCTTTGGCCGAAACATTCAAGATGCCGTTAGCGTCAATATCAAACGTCACTTCAATTTGCGGAATGCCGCGCGGAGAGGGCGGGATGCCATCCAGAATAAATCGCCCCAATGTTTTGTTGTCGGCTGCCATGGAACGCTCCCCCTGCAGAACATGGATTTCCACCGACGTCTGATTGTCAGCAGCCGTTGAAAAGATTTGCGATTTTGCCGTCGGGACAGTGGTGTTTTTTTCAATCATCGGCGTAAACACCCCACCCATCGTCTCAATACCCAGCGACAACGGCGTCACATCCAAAAGCAAAACGTCTTTAACATCACCCTGAAAAATACCCGCCTGCACCGCCGCGCCAACAGCCACGACTTCGTCCGGATTAATGCCTTTGTGCGGTTCTTTACCAAACAATGTTTTAACCGCGCTCTCAATTGCCGGCATGCGCGTCTGACCGCCCACGAGAATCACCTCATTGATGTCGCTCATTTTCAGACCAGCTTGCTCCACCACGCTCTTGACGATCGTGATTGATTTCTCAATAAGGTCTTTAACCAAATTCTCCAGCGTTGCCCGCGTTATTTTCATAAGCAAATGCTTAGGACCGCTGGCATCGGAACTGACATACGGAAGATTGATTTCAGTTTCCATCACCGTGGATAGCTCATGCTTTGCTTTTTCCGCGGCTTCGCGAATGCGCTGAAGGGCCAACGGATCTTTGCTTAAATCAACGCCATCGCTCTTCTTGTATTCACCCACAATATAGTCCATAACGCGCCGATCAATGTCGTCGCCGCCCAGATGCGTATCGCCGCCGGTTCCTTTCACCTCAACCACATCGTCTCCAATCTCAAGAACTGACACATCAAACGTGCCACCGCCAAAATCGTAGACAACGATTTTCTCATTCTTTTGTTTATTAAGTCCGTATGCCAGCGCCGCGGCGGTTGGTTCATTAATGATGCGCCGCACTTTCAAGCCCGCAATCTCGCCGGCATTTTTCGTTGCTTGCCGCTGTGAATCGTCAAAATACGCCGGCACCGTGATAACCGCTTCGTCGATTTTCTCACCCAATTTTGCTTCGGCGTCCGCCTTTAACTTTGCCAAAATCATCGCGGAGATTTCCTCCGGCTTGTACCACTGCTCTCCCATTTTAACCTCAACGCCTCCTGCCGATGATTTTCGCACGTCAAATGGCAACCATGATATATCGCGCTGCACTTCTGGATCGGAGAACGAGCGCCCGATAAGACGTTTCACTGAAAAAATAGTGTTTTTGGGATTCACCACCGCTTGGCGCTTTGCCAAAAGCCCCACTAAACGCTCATTTGCCTTGCTAAACGCAACAATAGAAGGCGTCGTACGATTACCCTCCGCGTTCTCTAAAACTTTCGGCTCACCTCCTTCCACCACCGCCATCGCCGAATTGGTCGTTCCCAAATCAATGCCAAGAATTTTACTCATATGTTTATGTGAAGTTATTTATGATAATTTTTTATGCTTTTTCTTTTGCTACTTTTACTCGCGCCGGTCTAATGAGTTTTCCAGAAAGCAGATACCCATGATCAACTTCTTCGACTACCGTCCCCGGCTCTTGCGCCGACTCAACGGCGGCCACCGCCTCCTGCATCGCCGGATTAAAGTGATCTCCGATGGTAACGGTTATTTTTTCCAATCCGTGCCTCTTTAATACATCTTCCAGTTGTGCGCGAATAAGATACACTCCTTTCTCCACCTTGAGCTCCGCCCCCAAAGATTCCAATGCGAGGTCAAAGCTATCCAGCACCGGCACTAACTCACGCACCAATTCCTGCGCCGCAAATTTAATAATATCCTCAAAACGCTTAGCTTCGTCTTTCTTATAATTAATCAGATCCGCTTTAGCGCGCTTCCATCCATCCAAATATTCGTCAGCCTGCGTTTTAAGACGAGCCACTTCGTCTTGCGGTTGCGGGTCGGGCGTTGCAGATACCGCCGCGCCGCCATCGCTATCCGTCGTTTCTTTTTTCTTGTTGTCTTCGTCGCTCATATGAGTAGATGATTATTTTTTACGCCTGCGCCTTTTTTATACGTATTTATACTTAACCGATTGACGATCATCATAGCCAGCAATCCGCTCCTGTCAAGTATCTCACGATCGTGAGATACTTGACACTCCACCCATCCCCTGTCGCTACAGCATTTTCCGCAAACTCCCCGCTTTAGTTATTTGAAAAATCTCCACATAGTCCCCCAGCGCCAGATCACGCACGTCGCGCAAAAAATCTTCAGGAACTCCACCTTTTCCCATCCACACGCTTTTATGCACCATGGTAAATCCCAGATCGCGCAGAGCATTGCGCAGCCAGTCGCGTTTGCGCCGCTCCCCCTCGGGAATATCAAACGTCACAATCGTCACCCCACTCCCCGCCACTTCCGGTTTGGCGCCATAGCGAGCCGTCGGCAGGGATGCTTCCATCGCATTTTCGAGCAGGCGAAGTTTCTGCTTGCCCTGCCGAGTAATAGTCACAATAACCCCCCGCTCTTCAACGATTTTATGCACCATGCCGTCCTGCTCCAAATAACGCACCATGGCATAGAACCGGCACATCGCCCTACGCTCCTCGTGTTTATGTTCGCGTTGTTCCTGCCGTTGTTCTAAAAACCGTTCTCGCTCCCGCGCAATACGCGCAGGACCGGCGACTTTGCCGCCAATAAGCATCAACCCAAGCGCATCCAGCGTCAGGTCTTTGCTCTCATCCAGCACCGAAAGGATTTTGTACGTAAATTCTCCTCGCATAATTATACACAGAATACTTCCCCCATGTGCATCCAGTGTACCCACACCAGCGGATCTGTCAAGTATCTCACGATCGTGAGATACTTGACAGAGGCAATGCACAGAAAGCACCCCGCCCATTGCCCAAAAAACTCTCTCCCTGTATACTATGGAGTAATTATTCACACAGCATCTATACTTAACTTATGGTTATCAAAAAAGGCGCGGTCACCTGGACTCATATAGTCAATCCCTCTCATGCGGAACTGGCGGCACTGCAACAGGAGTACCACATTCATCCCGTCATTCTCGACGAGCTCACACAGCCCTCGGCACGATCCAAGGTTGAGATTTACGATCACTACATGTTTATCGTGTACCACCTGCCGATTTTTGATCTGGGCGATCGCGCATCGCGGAAAGGAGAAATTGACATGCTCGTCACCGAACAAGGCGTAATTACAGTAACCTACGAAGACCTGGAACCGATCCGCGTCATTACTGAAAAAATAGATACCGACCCGCATTACAAGGAGCGCGCCCTGGGGAAAAACAGCGTCCGGCTTCTTTATGATATTACTGAGGCGTGCCTTGCCTATTCCCTCCGCCAACTGCGGCACATTGAAGAAAAGATAGAATACATCCGCGTGCGCATGTTTAAGGAACAGGAGCAGGACTTGGTAAAAATCATTTCCTATGTCAAGCGCGATCTCTTGAGTTACTACCTCATTACCCGCTCCCAGGCCAGTATTTTCAATTCATTCAATAAAGTGGGCCCGCGTTTTTTTGGAGAATCATCGGCGATTTATTTTTCCGATCTGGAAGGAGACTTTTTGAAGGTGCTCCAGCTCTGTGAAAACTATAAAGAAACCATCGAGGCATTTGAGAGCACCAACGCGCAGCTACTCAACATCAAGATGACCAAGGTGATGCAACGATTTTCGGTACTCGCGTTTCTCACATTCCCCATTATGGTTTTTCTGGCACTTTTTACTATTGACACTATTTCACGTCCGATCGTCGGCAGAACACCCTATGATTTCTGGATTTTAGCCGGCATTGTGGTAGGCGCCACAGCGATCATGACCGCGATATTTAGTCGGAAGGGGTGGCTGTAAGAAACTTAAAATTAAAAAAATGTAAAACGACCACTCCTGCCTGCCCTGTCCGCTGCCCAACCCCGCTACCCACCTGTCTGCCGGTAGGCGAGGTAGGTAGGATATTTGATTTTTAAATTTCTATGTCTCTTCACCTCACCGACTCACTGACCGGAAAAAGCGTTGCGTTTCCCAAAACCAAGAAACCGATCCGGCTTTTTGTGTGTGGCCCGACCGTGTATGACTATTCGCACATCGGCCACGCGCGCACCTATATTGCGTTTGACGCTTTTGCGCGTTTTTTGCGGTGGCGCGCACAACCCGTCACCTACATTCAAAACATCACCGACGTTGACGACAAAATCATTGCCCGCGCCGCCGAGCGCAGCGTTTCCTACACCGCCATTGCCCGCTACTACGAACGCGCATATCATGCCGCCGAAAAAAAGCTCAACATCGTGTCGGTAGACAGCTATCCGCGCGCGTCATCATACATTAAAGAAATCATCGCGCTCATTGAAGCGCTCATTGCCAAAGGCTATGCCTACCAAACCGATCATGGCGTCTATTTTGAAGTCAAAAAATTCCCACGCTATGGAGAACTTTCCCGCCAGAATCTTGACGCGGTGCGTCCCGGATGGCGCGTGGAAATAGACCCACAAAAAAAGGATCCGTTGGATTTCGCGCTCTGGAAAAAAACGAAGGGGGAAAAACCGGCATGGCAAAGTCCGTGGGGCGCAGGACGTCCCGGCTGGCACATTGAAGACACCGCCATCACCCAAAAATTATTCGGAGTGCAATATGACATTCACGGCGGCGCCAGCGAACTCAAATTCCCCCACCACGAATCGGAAATCGCCCAACAAGAGGCCGTATCGGGAAAACATCCGATGGTGAAAGCGTGGATGCACACCGGCGTTTTGCTGATCAATGGACAGAAAATGTCCAAGAGTCTGAAAAATTTTGTCACCATTGATGAATTTCTCTCCACCTATACTGCAAACACACTGCGCTACCTCGTGCTCTCCCACCACTATCGCTCCCCCATTGATTACAGCCCCGAGGCGGCGCACGCAGCGCATGAAGCCGCGCAGTCCATTGAACGCTTTGCGGCTTATAGCGCGTTTGTCGCTGGCGCCCAAAAAACCGGTAAGCGATTAAAGATTGCTCAGTGGCAAAAAACCGTTATGGCCGCGCTTGAGAACGATTTTAACACCCCAGCCGCTCTTGCCGAGCTTTTCCGCGTCATTTCATATATCAACGAAAATGCTCTTTCCCTGCACCATACCGACATTCTTACCGCGCGCTCCTGGGTACTGCAGATCCTTGCCATGCTCGGCTTTACCCCTCCCACAATGCAGAAAATCCCCACTTCCCTGGCCCGCTGGGCAAGGAAACGCGAGGTATGCAGAGCCAGTAAACAGTTTATGCAGGCCGACGCCTTGCGCAAAAAAATACAAGAGGTAGGATACACCGTAGACGACACGCCCATTGGGCCGTTTCTCTACCATCAACGTTAGTATCCCGCCACCATGAACCCAAAGATTCCCCCACACGACGAAGAAGCAGAGCGCGCCGTTTTGGGCTCGCTCATGATTGACGCACGAGCGATTACCAAAGTCGCCGACGTTTTGCGCGCAAGCGACTTTTACGCAGGTGCACACCAAAAAATATTTCAAGCCGCCGTTGACCTCTTTGCAAAAAACGAGCCCATTGACATCGTCAGCGTCACCAATATTCTCAACGCCAAACACGAATTGGATTCCGTGGGCGGAGCGGCATATTTGGCAGATCTTATTAACGTCGTCCCCTCTTCGGCACACATCGCGCACTACGCCAAAATTATCAAGGAGAAAAAAATAATGCGCGATTTAATTGCCGTGTCCGCCGATATTACCGAATCGGTATTTGATGGAAGCCAACCGGCGGCCAATGTATTGGATACGATTGAGCAGAAAATATTTTCACTCACCAATCAAACGAATGATAAAAATTTTGTTCACATCAAAGAAGAGCTGGCCGCCGCATATGAGCGCATTGAAAAACTGCATCAAGGCGGTGGGGCGTTGCGCGGCATAACTACGGGTTTCGAGGGACTGGACGAGAAATTGTCGGGCATGCAGAAGTCAGATCTTATCATTCTCGGCGCCCGCCCGTCATTGGGAAAAACAACACTAGCACTTAACATCGCTCGCGCCGCCGCCATACGCGACAAAGTTCCCATTGGTATTTTCTCTTTGGAAATGTCAAAAGAGCAAATCGTCGATCGCTTGATCGCCGCCGAGGCACAGGTTCCCCTGTGGCGCCTGCGCACGGGACGACTAGATATGGCCACCGATTTTGAACTCATCCAGGGCGCGCTTGATCGTTTGTCACAAATACCTATTTTTATCGATGACAGTCCCTCTCCCAACATCATTCAGATTCGTTCCATTGCTCGACGCTTGCAGGCCGAGCATGGTTTGGGACTCGTTGTCATTGACTACGTCCAGCTCATCCAACCGCTTTCAAACTCTGAAAATGTCGTCCAGCAATTTACCGAGATCAGCCACGGGCTCAAGGCGCTGGCGCGTGAACTCAACGTTCCGGTCCTTGCCATCTCGCAACTCAACCGCGCAGTGGATGCGCGTGAAATCAAAGTCCCCCGCCTCTCCGACTTGCGCGAAACTGGCTCATGGGAACAAGATGCGGACGTCGTTATGTTTATTTACCGCAAAGATCGCGATAAATTAGAACCGTCGCTGGAAGAAGAGAACTCGGCTTCTATTATCATCGCCAAACACCGCAATGGACCTATCGGCAGCGTTGACGTGAAATTCGATCCCGAGAAAGTTATCTTCAAGGAAATTGCTAAAAATCAGACTGCCTCCATTGAGGACCTCTAACCGCATGACCCTCCCTCCTGAAATTAAAAAATTTGTTGACGCTTTCTCCGAACTTCCCGGCATCGGTCCCCGCCAAGCGACACGGCTGGCGTTCCGTTTAACGCACGATCACACACAGCACATTGAGCAACTGGCCGCGGCCATGGAAGGATTGCGGGATATTGTCTTGTGCGAAACATGTTTCTTCCCCTATTCATCGTCTGTCGGACATTGCCCTTTGTGTACCGATCCCGCGCGAGACCAGTCACTCTTTATGATCGTTGAAAAGGAGACCGATCTGATTGCCATTGAGCGCGCGGGGGCATTCCACGGGCGCTACTGCATTATTGGATCGTTAGAAAAAAGCGGCGTGCTTGACGCCGAACACGAGCGCCGGCTCGCGACATTACAGAACACCATTACCGCCACCGCACCCGACGGAAAAGCCCGCGAAATCATCATTGCCTTCTCACCGACAACCGCTGGAGATATCAATGCCGGCCGCGTTGCTCAACGATTGCGTCCCTACGCCCAAACCATCAGCCGCATCGGACGTGGCATTCCTACCGGCGGCGAGATAGAATTTGCCGACGATGAAACGTTGGCCGAAGCGCTGGGACGCCGATCAACGTCATAAAATCACCCCGACAAAACATTCCAACATTCTTGAGAATGTTGGAATGTTTTTTGTGGATTAAAAAATCCCCCGCGCAAAGCGGAGAATTTTAAAAATCGATTAGGCAATCTTTTTAATAACCACTTCGGTCAGCGGCTGGCGATGTCCTTTGAGCGTACGCTCGCGCGCCTTTGAGTGATACTTGAAGATGATTTTTTTTGTGTCGCGGAATTGACGGACAATTTCTCCCTCAACCTTGGCGCCCGGAACCGTCGGCGTGCCGATGGTGGCACTGGCTCCTTCGCCGGTCAGCAACACGGCATCAAACACCACCGCATCACCGGCTTTCCCTTCTATCTTTTCGATCTTCAGTTTTGTTGACGGCTCAACCAGATACTGTTTACCGCCCGTTTTTATTACTGCAAACATGCGCACTATACTAGCAGGGAAAAAACCCAAAGTCAAAGCCCACGCCCGTCGCGGGGTATCAAGGTCAGTTAAACCGCGTCAACTGCCACACAAAAAGCGCAAAGAGAACCACAAACCACAGCGTGCTATAGGCAATCAGATACGCCAGCACTCGTTCGCGCCAATAGGCAAAGTACGAAAAAAGAATATCGATAAGAAATATGCACGCACCGACAATGGTGGCAAACACCAAAAGTGATGGACGGGTCAATACGTCAACGACGCCATCCGACCTGTAATGAACGACAACATTCCCCTGATGCGTAAAAAACGGCCACAAAAAATAGAGCGTGGAGACGCCGATAACCGCACTGGCGCCATAGGCAATGAGCATATGGCGATCTTTAACAAAACGTTTAAAACGATCAATGGTCATGCGCTTTTTATTGCTCTTAAGCCCCCTGCAGTATATACTATGAGCATTATGGTGACAATACAGATGCCACGGATCGCCGATTACGAACTTATGGACAGCGGCGATGGCTACAAGCTCGAACGCTACGGTGCATACATCATCTCCCGCCCCGACCCGGTAGTCATTTGGCACAAAAAAAATCCGGACATCTGGAAGCGCGCCGATGCCTTTTTTCACAAAGACAAGCGCGCCGATGGCAAGCATTGGGAGAATAAAGCGATCCGCAATCCCTGGCTCTTTAACTTTGAGCAGATAACCATGGAACTGCGCATGACGCCCTTTAAGCACACCGGCCTTTTCCCGGAACAAATCGCCAATTGGCTCTGGATGAAGGAGAAGCTGGCCGGACGCCGCGATGTGAAAATTCTCAATCTCTTCGGCTATACCGGCGGGGCGACGCTTTTTCTCGCATCGCAAGGAGCGACCGTGACCCACGTGGACGCCTCAAAACCCTCGATCACATGGGCAAATGAGAATCAGCATCTGAGCGATCTTGACCGCGCACCAATCCGCTGGATCGTGGACGATGCCAGAAAATTTGTCACACGCGAAGCAAAGCGCGGCAATGTTTACGATGCAATAGTGCTTGATCCGCCGGCTTTTGGACGCGATCCCAGAGGAAAGGTATTCCAATTTGAAAAGGACGTTCCCCCGCTCCTGGAAAATATCAAAAAGATCCTCTCCCCCACACCGCTCTTTGTTCTACTTAACAGCTACAGCATGGGATATTCTCCTGTGGCGCTGGAAAACATGTTTGCCGATTTTTTCCCCGCCCAACGCATTGAATCTGGTGAGTTGCAAATTCTCGAGAAGAATGGCCGCGTACTTCCTTGTAGTGTATTTGCACGGTACAGCGAGGTCTAGACAGAAATTCAAAATTTAAAAATCAAACATTCAAATGGTTTGAAAAAATATACAGCGCTCCAAGAATCCACAGAAACACTTATAATTTTACATTTTGCTTTTTGAAGCTTACACTTTCCCTATGTCTTCCATCTCTTTAGTTCGCGCGCGACAGATTCTTGATTCGCGCGGTAATCCGACCGTTCAAGTCGACCTCACGCTTGCCGACAATTCGTTTGGACGCGCCAGCGTTCCCTCCGGCGCATCTACCGGATCCCACGAAGCGCTTGAACTGCGCGATCACGAAAAACCGTTTGGCGGCCTAGGCGTCACCAAAGCCATTGCCAATATCAACGCCACCATCGCCCAGACGATTATCGGGAAAGAATTTACCCAACAAACATTAGACACGGCGCTTATCGCCCTGGACGGAACCGAAAACAAAAGCGTTCTTGGCGCTAATGCCATCCTGGGCGTCTCCCTGGCATTCGCCCACGCCGCCGCGCACAGCGCCCACAAACCTCTCTGGCGCTATTTTGCCGATACCTTTGGCGTTTCCTCGCCGTCGCTCCCCCGCCCCATGGCAAATGTGCTCAATGGCGGCAGACACGCCCTTCATTCAACCGATGTGCAAGAATTTATGATCGTGCCGATGAACACGTCGTTTTCCGATGGGCTACAAAAAATCACCGAGACGTTTCATGCGCTCAAAAGCACGCTCATCTCAAATGGACAGTCGACCCTCGTCGGCGACGAAGGCGGGTTTGCGCCGTCGCTCTCCTCAAACCAAGCCGCACTCGATCTGCTGGTAGCAGCAATCCGCGCGGCGGGTTATGCGCCCGGAAAAGATATTTCATTAGCCATCGACGTGGCGGCAAACGAGCTTTACCACAATGGCGCATACATGTTGACCAAAGACAACATCGCCGGAGACGCAACCACAATGATAGACACCTACAAAAAATGGATCAGCGCCTATCCTATTATTTCCATTGAAGACGGCTTGGCCGAAGACGATTGGTCGGGGTGGGCACTGCTCACCAAAGAACTTGGCGCGATGCAGCTGGTCGGCGATGATTTGTTTGTCACCAACGTTGCTCGCATACAAAAAGGAATCGATGAACACGTGGCCAACGCGGTGCTGATTAAACCAAACCAGATCGGTACGCTGACCGAAACGGCATCGGCGGTCGCGCTGGCAAAACGAGCGGGATACACGACGATCATTTCTCACCGTTCCGGAGAAACCGAAGATACCACGATTGCCGACCTGGCAGTGGGACTTGCCGCCGGACAAATCAAAACGGGATCGCTCTCCCGCAGTGAGCGAACCGCAAAATACAACCGCCTCCTGCAAATAGAAGAGGAACTGTTACAGTGACCCGATCTTCCTCTGTGGGCGCGCACGCCTAACGCCGGCGCTGTTTTTTCCAATCATCAAACAATAGCCAATGCTCAATCCCCAAGAACGTTTTGTTCACAACGCTCCGCAAGCACTCGGCCGCGTTCGCTTGTCAGACGGATTTATTTTTGCTACTTTCTTGAGTAGTTTTGCGATGTAGTCGCATACTCCTTCTCGCCCGTTTATCAAAAAACGCGGCTTGTGTCACAGCAAAAACCATAAGCCTTGGCCCTATCGTCTAGCCTGGTTAGGACACGTGGTTCTCATCCACGAAACTCGGGTTCGAATCCCGATGGGGTCACCAAAACAAAAATCACCCATGCGGTGATTTTTGTTTTAGAGATCTCTCTAGGAAATCGGATCAAGAAGGATCGGAAATCAGAAGGGTTTCCATGACGAACGACGTGAGATTCCCGATGGAATCGCACACAAAATCGCCGAGAGGCGATTTTTTATTTTTCCACTTTAGTCATTTCTTGTACCACCAACTCAAGACCGACGGCGCGCGATCCTTTGACAAGAATCACATCTCCTTTGCGGAAAACTTTCTGAAGCTCCTCCAATCCATCCTGCGCCGTTTCGCACACATGCACCGCATTAGCGCTCATCCCCTTATTCACCGCTTCCTGTGCCATGATGCGCGCCCGGTCGCCCACGGTAATCAGCACATCCACGCATCGTGCCGCCAATACACCCGCATCTTTATGCGCCTGAATAGTGTAGGGACCCAGTTCCAGCATATCTCCCAATACGGCAATTTTGCGCGGCCCGTAAACCGACGTAAGCGACTGCAGAGCCACCTCAAGCGCGAGCGGCGATGAGTTATACGATTCATCAATAATCTGCGTATCTTTCATTCCTTCTAAAATCGCCGAGCGCCCGCCGATGGGCGCGTATGACGCTTCAATCGCCCGCAAAGCGTCAAGAGCATTAATATCAAAGATTTGCCCTACACAGACCCCGGCGGCAACCGCCGAGGCGTGTGCCACAGAAAAAACGCGCGGCAGAAAAACCGGCAGCGACGCGCTTTCGTTCTCCAGCTTAAATGTCAGACCTTCTATTTTATTATCGGTGGTCACGTGCGAAATGTGCGTGATACGAACCGTGGCGCCGCGCGATTGTCCGAAGACGATTGTGCGCGCGCGGATTTTTGGGAGAAGCGTTTTTATGGATACGTCATCGGCATTAACCACCGCCGTGTCCGAGGCACCCAAAGCAAAAACCAACTTCCCCTTTTCGCGTATCACGCCCTCCGTACCGGTCGGATATTGTTCGGCGTGGACTGGCACCGATCCGATTGCTGAAATCACCCCCACGTGCGGTTTGGCGATAGAAAGCAGATACGAGATATCTCCGGGCTTGTCGGCGGCATATTCCAGCACGAGGATTTCCGGATAATTTTCTTTTTTCAAAAAAGCCATTTGCCACACCGCGCGTGCGATAACCCGCAACCAAAACAAAAGTGCAGGCGTTTCAATACGTTCATATCCACCGATAATCGCTAGCGGCACTCCTAGTTCATTATTCAAATTGCCCGGCGATTTGCGAACGCGCATACGTCCATTAAGCACCGCAAAAATCGCCTCCTTGGTGGATGTCTTACCAACACTGCCAGTAACCGCGACAATGGTGGGAGAAAATCGGCGCACAGTCAGTTGCGCCAAGTATTTCATAATACGGGAGAGCAGAGCGACGTGTTTTTTCATATTAAGGACGGGAAGATGAGGCGGTGAGCGCATCGGGCGGCACCTGATAATAATTCAAAATAAACGACGCCAACTGTTGCCACGCGGGGACCACTGCCTCTCCGGACAACGGCGCATGCAACGGTTTATCCAGTTTGACCATCAGCACGAATTTCGGATGCGACGCAGGAGCAAAACCCATGAACGTATCAATAACATCGCTGGTATAGCCGCCATGCACAAAGTCCGGCACATATGCCGTCCCTGATTTTGCCGCCACGTTATAGCCCTCAACTTTCGCGAGAACATTTTTATTAACCGCCGAGACCATCATGCTTACCACTTGGCTCATGGTATTTTCGCTGGCAACGCGACGGATAACCTTAGGCTGTTCTCCGGCAATAATATGCGGCTGCATCAAAAGGCCGCCGTTGGCAATCGCGGAAAACGCGGAGAGCATCTGAATCGGCGTGACCGTAATCCCTTGCCCAAACGACGCAGTCGCGTAATCAACCGCCCGACCCGAAATAACGTGGCGCACATCACCGCTCAATTCCCCCGGAAGTGTGATACCGGTTTTTTCTCCCAACCCAAAGCGTTGCACATAATCCCGAAAAACCGCATCACCCATTGTTTTTTCGGCAAAGATGGTCCCGAGATTAAGCGATTGTTCAATAACGCCACGCATCGTCGTCAAGCCATGCGCTTTAAGATCCCAATCGTGAATTGTATGGCCGTCGATCGTTATCGATCCGGTGTCCATGTAAGTGGTATCAGGCGTAATCTTTCCCGAATCAATACCCGCAGTCATCGTCAGCGGCTTGAAAACCGATCCCGGCTCATACACCAGTTGGACCGCCGGGTTCATAAAATCCTTAATACTCGCCGCGCCGTAATTATTCGGATCAAAACCCGGACTACTAGCCATGGCAAGAATATTTCCAGTGTAAGGATCCTCGACCATCACTGATCCGCCAGTCGCGTGCCACTTGTTAACCAAATCAGTCAACACACTTTCCGCTTGTCCTTGGATAGTCCAATCGATAGTCGTATAAATGTCTCGACCGTTCTGCGGTTTAACAATAGTACTGCCGGCCAGGTAGCCATCTTTGCCAGACAAAGTGTCGTTGAACTGTGCCTCAAGACCGTACATCCCCTTGCTAGTCCCGTCTTGTTGCTGAGTAACATATCCCAGCAACTGCGATGCCATCGTACCGAACGGATAATAGCGAAACATCGCTTGACGCACATAAATGCCCTTAAGCCCAAGCGCTTGCACCTGATTGACTTGCTGATCCGTGCCCTTGGGGACAAGCAATTCGTATAAATCGTTGGGACGCGCCAGCGCCTTTGCCAGTGCCGCTTCATCTTTGCCGACAATGGGGGCCAAAAGATGCGCGGCGGATGCCGGATCCTTTATTTCCTTAGGAACGGCGTAAATGGTCGGATATTCACGATTTAAGACGGCTGGAATTGCCGTGCCGTTTTTATCGGTGAAATAAATGCATCCTCGCGATGCGGAGAGGTTATCCAGTGCCTGCTGCTGGGCATCGGCTTTGTTGACATAATAGGCGCTGTGACGAATCTGAATATTATATAAATTGGCCAGCAGCCCCAAAAACGTAAGGGAGAATCCAACGCGAATAAGCCATAATTTCCACCGCATACGTTTGTGAGAATATTATTTTTGGCTACAAGCTGGTCGACTGGGACAAAGAGGAATGAATAATGTCCGCGCTCACATAGGTCGGCGTTTTATCCACGACTAAACCGCTCGTTTGGATAAACGAATCGGACAGAGCAGTATCCATCATTTGGTACAAGCGATTTTTAAGTTCCGCGTCTTTCACCTGCAGTTGCTGAAGCGCAGTCTGTTCGGAGAGCACATCGTGACGCAAGCTTGTCACGCGATTATATAGAAAAATACTCCAGACCACCGAAAGCACCAGCATGCTCACCAGCGTTGCGATGCCAAAATTGATTTTGAGATCGCGGTAACCGAATTGTATCACGGTCATAGTATTGAAAAAAGTGTCATAAGTTCTCGACCTTTCACTTTATGTTGTTGTTATGGTAAGAATGCGAAGTTTTGCAGACCGGCTTCGAGGATTGTCGCGCGCCTCCTCGCGTGATGGCACAATCGGTTTTTTTGATACCAACACCCCCTTCCCTTCCTGCACGTATCGACGGAAATAATTCTTGACCAAACGATCTTCCAACGAATGGAACGAAATAATTGCCGCCCGCCCACCAGGCACCATCAGATCGGGCAACGATTCAAGCAGCGCCGTCAGGTTATCCAACTCCCGATTGACCGCGATGCGCAACGCCTGAAACGTTTTGGTCGCCGGATTGATTTTGCCGCGGCGATAGAACCCGGGAACGGCTTGGGCGATAATCGCCGCCAATCCTCCCGTTGTCTCAATCCGCTCTTTCCGACGCGCCTCCACGATGGCCTGTGCGATACGACGCGAAAATCGCTCCTCTCCGTACCGCCAAAGCACATCGGCTAATTCCTTGGCATTCGCGCCATTAACGATGTCGGCGGCTGAAGGTCCCTGCGTTCGGTCATAGCGCATATCCAGCGGCCCCTGCGCCTGAAAGCTCATACCCCGCGCTGGATCGTCAATCTGATGAGACGAAAATCCCAAGTCAATAATCAGACGATCAGGACGCGGCAGTACACCGGACGCAATCATATCGGGCAATTGAGCATAATTGGCATGAGCGAAACGGAGTGCGGAACGCCATGGAGAAAATTCTTTCTCAAGCGCCGCACGCGTGCCATTCACCATCGCCGCATCCCAATCAATGCCAACAAACGTGCCGCCGGGCATGATGTGTGGAATAATCGCGCGCGCGTGGCCTCCGCCGTCCAATGTTCCATCAATAACAACAAGCCCGCTATGCAAATCAAGCCCTGCAATAACTTCTTGTAAAAGAACGGGGACGTGATTCATAAGTGCAAAATGCAAAACTCAAAAATCAAAATGGCGGATTGCGGATACTGACCCTACCCAACCCACATTTTGCACTTTGATATTTGCATTTTTATATTCCTAATTGTCCCAGCTTCTCGGCGATTTCGTCCGACGCGCTTTCGGTTTTTGTCTTGTACGATTGCCATTGCGCCTCGTCCCAAATCTCGATGCGATTATATAGTCCGGTGACCACGGCCGCTTTTGACACGCGCGCATATGCGCGCAAATGGTCGGGTATCAAAATGCGGCCCTGGCCATCAAACACAACATCACTTGCCCCCGACAGCATCAAACGCACAAACGCTCGCGAGTCTGCCTGCGCCAGAGGTAAGGCAACCAACTTCTTCACCAGTTCATCCCATTCATTCTTTGGAAACAAGAAGAGGCAGTGATCCAAGCCACGCGTAAGAATCGCTCCCCCATCAAGCTGGCCACGAAATTTTGCCGGGACGGCGATCCTGCCCTTGGTATCTAAAGTATGTCTGTATTCACCCAAAAACATGGCTTCTTTTGACTTGCGACTAGTAACCCACAGTCAACCGCCAAAAAGATGGCTTATCATCTGACTGTCCGCCACTCATCGCTCGTCTTTTACGAACTTTTACACCGCCAGATAATGTTTTCCACACAGTTATCCACTTTTCCCCACTGCGAGCTCATTATGCGCCACTCTCCTTGAGAAATCAACACATTGGCTGTGCATAACTCCGGAGGGGCAGATGTACGCCGATGGAACGCGGATCTGCGCCAATGAGACGCGGGCAAAATGTGCACGATCTTTTAAACCATAGCCGCATTGAACAAGAGCCGCAGCAAAAATTGGGACAAATAAAAAACGCCCCATGGGGAGGAGATAATTTTTTAATTTCTAAAGCGTTGGCACGTGCCTTGTTAGATTTTTTGGTGGACGCTGCAGGGATCGGACCTGCGACCTCTCCGATGTGAACGGAGCGTTCTACCACTGAACTAAGCGTCCCGACGTATCCAATAGAGCAAAAAATGCAACGCCCTAACCTCAACCCACGGCGATCCGCCACGGACAAAAGCTGAACTCAACACCCATGATAGCTCCCCTATCCTAAACAAAAACCCGCCCCGATGCAACAGGGGGCGGGTTTTTGCCACATATGCGCGACGCTCACATCTGCGTGGACACTCTATGTCATACCAGAGTTTAATCCACAGACATCAGTGTCACATCCGCGCCTGTGTTACTGCAATTCAACCACCGCGCCGGCTTCCTCCAATTTCTTTTTGAGTTCCTCAGCTTCCTCTTTTTTGAGGTTCTCCTTAATAGCCTTTGGGGCGCCATCAACCAGATCCTTAGCTTCTTTCAAGCCCAGACCCGTTGCTTCTTTAACCACCTTGATGACAGCAATCTTCTGTTCGCCACCGCTCTTGAGAATGACATTAAATGACGACTTCTCTTCGGCGGCTGCGGCGCCCGCTCCGGCGCCGGCTGCAGCAACCGGCATCGCCGCTGACACACCAAACTTCTCTTCCAATGCCTTAACCAACTCGGCGATTTCAATCGCCGTCATTGATTCAATTTTGGAAATAATATCCTGGAATTTTTCGTTCATACGACTTTGTATATATTACTGATACATGCACGTGTTTATGCCGACTTTTTTTTGGCGATCTGATCAAGTGTATAGACCAAGGATCGCGTAGGTGTCGACAGCAACCCAACAAACTGCGCAAGCAGAATATCGCGCGATGGCAACTTCCCGACAGCTTGAATGGCCATGGCATCAAAAAATGTTTTTGACGCCACATCATATCCACCCACCATGCGAAATGCCGGAAAATCCTTCACCCTATCCTTGAGAAATCGGTACACCACGCCAGCGGTATCGGAAATATCTTTTTCAGAAAAAATCGTTGCCAGCTGTCCCTCAAACTGCGCCATATCAATGGGAATATTCTCATTCTTGAGCACAATTCCCAAAAGACGTTTTTTGATGACTTTGTAGACGCCCTGCACCGCGTCAATCGCCCGCTTCAAGGCCTCCACCTCTTTGGTGGGTGCCTGCGAGAAATCAACAAAGATCAGTGCCTGCGCCGTGTGAGCTAATGCGCCACCCTTCTCAATATCCTGTGTTTTTTGTTTTTTTGTTTTCATGCCGTTATTTTGCGCTGTGCGCATTCATTCCCCCCGGCTATACCTTCAGAGAATTATTTTTGCGCTCCACGTAAAATAAAAAAATACGACCTTTGTCGAGCAGCAGAAATGCGTTACACGCTTGAGAGAAAGCGTGGCGCGCCGCACGGCGAACGCATTTTCACAACCCGATTTTTTAAGATCGCAAACCCCCTCAACAAGCTCGGGGCAAACCACACGCTTGTTCCTCGGCAGGAAATTGAGCCTTGGGAAAGCATCTCGCCCACGGGCGAAACGCTCACCGTCGCGACCGTGCACGCGCACGGACGCTATCAGCACCTGCTGTCTGCGGATCTTGTGGCCAAGTATACCCATTTTTCAAGATCAGTCAAGGAAACGAAGGCATCAAAAAGCCAATCCCCCGCATACGCGGGGGATTTTAATACCTCTGTGGCAAACGCGCACTCACTCAACAGTGCAACGCATTATGCGTGCGATGCCGGCGGTCCGGCGCGAAGAACATCAACGTCCTCGTCCTCAACAACGGGAGACCGACCAATCGGATAGTTCACGACGGTTGTTTCATTCTTGTGGAAAAAAATCCAATAGATGATAGCAAGGATTAGAATGAGGAAGAGAATCAAATCAAAGATCCAATTCCCCAGCAATGCGGCAAACGCGTCAAACACCGATGCGGTCAACGCGCCTCCGGCGGCCACCAGCGCAGTCAGATACGCAGCCACTGACTGTAGATGCCCGTACGCATCGTTGAAGTTGAGCACTGCAGAGAACACCAATGTATTGCCGATAATAACATTCTTGTGCACCACGCCGGTCAAACTGATCGCCGACTGGAATCCCTGCGGCACCACCCCCAGATTGTAGGAGAGTCCGTTGGCGTCTTTGTTGTAGAACGGATAGTTCGTTGAAACAAAGTCAACGTCGGTGGGAAGGATGATCTTCAAGAAGGCGGCGTTGAGCGGAAAATTGCACCCATTGCGATAGGTTACCGTATACGTGAACTGCTGACCAGCAACCAACTGTGATACATCAAGCGCCGGCACCAGCATCAGACACGAGAGTCCGGTCCCTTGCGTTCTGGTTATAACAACTGGCTGTTGAATAACGGTCGGCGGATTGTAAATAACTCCCCCACCACCGCTGGTCGTAAAGGTAAGCAGAGAGCCGTATGCTGTGCCATATTGATTTTGCGCGACCGCGCGGAAATAGTAGGTCGTATTTTGCGCCAACCCCGTCACCGACAGCGAGTAGTTAGACAGAGATGTTCCCGATCCCATCGTCTGCGATGTCGTGCGGAAGCCAAGATTGGTCGTTGCGCCATACTCAAACCACGCCGTTGCGTTTGATCCGTTCGGATTGACACTGCCATTGAGCAGAGCCGAATTTTGAGCGATCGATGTTGCCGGACTGGTTATGACCGTGGGCATCTGTCCATTGTTATAGTTGTAGTAACCGCCCGAGGTGTTAAAGTTCAGCACCTGTCCATACCACGATCCGCAGCTGTTGCGCACGATCGCCTGGTAGTAATACGTCGTGTTGGGCTGCAGGTTATACAACGACTGCGAGAACGTTCCGTTGCCGTAGTAGTTGTTGTAGTTATAGTTGTTACCAACGTTCGTATTGCTCGTGGTCTGATAGAGATTGTTGGGATCCGTACCGTACGCAAACCAGCCGTACATGTCGCTGGTGGTGTACGAAACATTCGCGTTAAGCGTTGCGCCGTTCTGCTGCACATTTGTTGCTGGATTGGTCTGCACATATGGAATAGTTCCACCGCACGTATTGTATCCGCCACCTGTCGAGAAACTTAGAATGTTTCCCTGCACGGTACCGTACTGATTTTGCGCGTCAATACGGAAGTAGTAGGTGGCATTACTCTGCAATCCGGAAATATATGCCGAGACCGACTGCACATAGGTCCCCGATCCCAACGACTGCTGCATTGTTGTGTTACCCAGGTTGTAGGACGTGCCGTACTCAAACCAGTATGAGGTGTTGTATCCGTTCGGGTTTACCGTTCCGTTCAACATTGCCGAATTCTGATAGATGTTGGTCGCCGGATTTGTTTGTACCACGGGCGCACTGCCATATCCTCCGCCATTTCCCGTGGTAAAGCTCAAGATAGAGCCCTGTGAAGTGCCGTATTGGTTTTGCGCATCGATGCGGAAATAGTAGGTCGTGTTAGCCAGCAAGCCCGTCAATGAAGCTGACACGGATTGTGCCGAGGTTCCTGATCCGGC
>Ga0078972_1008190_pt1 | contig 22185 bp, 45 predicted proteins | sample YelNatPaOPGAMG01_FD_67568 | JGI IMG/M metagenome (GOLD analysis project Ga0078972, IMG submission 67568) | Hot spring thermophilic microbial communities from Obsidian Pool, Yellowstone National Park, USA - OP-RAMG-01 (SPADES assembly) (version 2) | ecosystem: Environmental > Aquatic > Thermal...
CCCGATGTGTATCTGGAATCGGTCACCACTAAATAATACTCTGAGTACGGGGACTTAGCAGTGAACCCGACGAACTTGAGGATTCCGTTTGAGTCCACAGATGCAGTTGGGACGTTCAGCAGGCCAAGCTTCTTGTCTGCGACTATCTTTAGTGCGTCACCTCCGTACTTAGTCCATATATCTGGGGTTATCAGGAAGCCTATCACGTTCGACGTTATTATCGATCCGTCCAGCCAGTTCTTCACGTAAACCTGTATCGTTCCAGTTACCTCTGATGGTGCTGGTGAGGGAGTTGTTTCAGGTGTTGGTGTAGGAGCAGGAGTTGGTGTAGGAGCTACTGCTGAAAATCCTACATTCGGAAGGATTCCAGAGAACACGAACTGTCCAAAGAGGCCTCCTGCTATCAGCAGAATCAGCATAGTTGTCCCAGATGGCTCTCTTCCCTTGTTCTTCTCAGACCAGTAGTAGAATATGACGAAGAGGAATCCCATTATTATTGCTCCCCAGTTCAGAGGCAGTGAGAAGTACTGAGATCCAGGCCATGACTGCTGCTGTGCAGCAACCAGACTGACTGGAGCGGTTATAACCAAGCCCATAAGGGCTCCACCCAAATACCTAACGGCTTTTCTCAGGGTCTTCATAGTTCACCCCGAGCAGTCCTACCGTTCTCTCTTTAAAACGATTCTGGATAAAAACGATCATCCATAATATTATGAAAGAAGTTGGGGCTAAGCAATTGCGTAAACCTTATATATGACTAAAACCGTATATTTTCATGGGATGCAGAGGCACGAAATGAGGGGAAATGTAAGTCCATAGGTGCACATTCCCTGATCTCATGGCCTCTGCTTTTTAATTATAAAATGAGCACCCAAAAAACCAAAGGCTTTAGCTCTGGGTAAAATAAGCAAAAATAGGCTGGATATCATACAAGGAGAGGAGAAAGCACCTGCAAGAAGGCTCGATATCTTCCGTTCTATTTTCCTGTATCATACAAGGAGAGGAGAAAGTTAATCATCTATTAAAATAGTAACCCAATCTCCTGCATATACAACAGCTGCATACTTGAATTTGACAACTATCTCCTGCTCGTATGCGTACATGTTCTTGCTTGGGACTGCAACATCTCCTCCCCTCACGACAACTGTTAAAGGCTGGCTCCCCTGAACCTGCTTCACATTTCTGTACTTTAACGTGGCATATTCATGTGCTTTTACAACTAGAGGCCCTGTCCACACGGTGTCGGTCTTGTTCCTGAGCATCACAGCTATGTCCTCGAGGGAGAAGTATCCAAAGCCATATTTGGCGGGTATGAAACCTATCACATTTATGAGCTTCGGGAGCGGGAAACCACCCATATCCGGAAATGGATCTTGGATCATCGTCACATTTGCTTTTCCATTAGCATAGAATGTGTAGATCCTGTCCTTGTATAATGTTGCACCTATCGCATGGTATATTCCATCAGGCTCCTGAACTATCAGCACATACGGCTTCGAGATGTTGTTCGCATATAACAGATAAGACCATGTTAAAACTATCCCATAGCAGTATGAGATAGCATATCCCCTTTCCTTGACTTTCTCCAAGAGAAGTGTGACGTTGTCCTCCGAATCAGGAGCTTTGTTCACAGCCCAAGCATGCTTTATGTGGGTTAAAGTCCAGTTCGCAGCTTCCTCAGGTGTTGAGACATGGGGAGCTAGACCGCTAACTGGGATGGATTTTGGAGTCTGCTGGGTGAGGAGGGAAAAAGATAGCGAATATATCGAGAACATCAGCAGAAGGACTACTGAGAGAGCAGCTATAGCGATAGCACCCTTTCTCCCATCGTACCTGTACATCAGCCCCTCACCACTGTGAGAACCCATCCGTTTATAACGCAAACTCCAGGCTCAAGGCCACTAACTTTCAGGTTTATGGAAGAGAGAGGACATGAACTATCCTGTCCCTCTAGTTTACAACTCCCCGATACAGTGATGGGGGAGGGAACTTGAGCACTGACTGTATTAGACCCCACTTTCAGGACAAGGGGATAGACATTCCCGCTCTTCCCCTTATTCACCTCTTTCAGATATTCCTCCAAACTCTGACCATCTGAAGGAACTTTTCCGGTAAGCTTTATCAGTTTATAGGCCAGCTCATCGTACCATGTCTTATTTCCAATGCTCATCTTTATCCATTCACTACCATAATAAACATCGTTCACATCGCCTGGAAGCCCATAGAACACAGAAAACTGTTTTCCATCGAAGAAGACCACTTCGGCATGTCTCTCCTGATCCGGAGTTCTGACCACAACTACAACTGGGTCTCCATACCCCAATTTCATGTAGTAATAAGAGAAGACAGCAGCAAAGTCAGCACATACTCCTCTGAAATATCCCTTCTCTGAGATATCCTTTACGCAGGACATGATATCAGACTGGCACTTTCCCCAGTAAGAAGTGTCGTATATTCCATGCTGGAGAACCCACTGCTCCAGGGAATATTTTCCTACATCCCCATAGGACTTGACCGCTGCCAGCTCCTTATTATAGTTCTGTATGTTGAGAAAGGAGGGGTTTACCAGAGGGTATATCAGGACAAATAGGACTAATGATGCTATGAGAACAGCTATCGCATATTCTCCCCTAGTGTTGTAGCGGTACATCCTCCCCTCCTTCTTCGATTCTTTATCAGCCCTTCGTCACATTTATGTCCACTACTGTTGATCCCTCTGATACTGTTCTGTTCACATCGACATTGATATCTATCACAACGTGGTGTATGGGAATCTGTGCGGGGTTTATCACTATCGCTCTGTGCAACGGGATTATGATGCACTTAGTCGAGTTCAGGGAAATATTCCAGGGTGGAAGCGGGAGTTCTGTCGGATAGTAAATCTTGCTCTTGTTCCAGTACCAAGGAGGTGTCTTTCCTTCAGACCAGAACATTCTCTCCCTTTCCCTGAACATCTCATCTATTGTCTCCTTTACCTGGGAGAAGTTGAGCTGTGAGGAGAAGTTCATCGTGTAGAACTTGTGCTTGAAGAATGTTAGGTTTCTGTTGTAAAGCGGATGGAATATTATCGTCCTGTTTATACATATTATTATTCCGGTTACGTTTGTTGGAGGGATCACAATAGCACCAACTGTCTTAGTTCTGTTTATCAGTGCTGTGAGGTTGAGATTCATCGGATTTGCTGTGTTGTTGAAGACGAAGTATATCCCGTTATCGGTAACAAGACCGATCTTCTCAACTGAGATGTAGACTTTCGGAGATGGATAGTCCTTTATATCCACATAAACAGTCTGGTTCTGCTGTGCTGGCTGTATTATCCCTCCTTTCATGGAGAAGTATGCTGCACCTAAGATGACGAGGATCAGGAGGACAGCAAGCATGGATCTGTTGGAATCATATCTGTACGGCATACAGTTCAGACCACGCTAAGCTTATAATACCTTACTTTATTTAAATAGATGGGTGCCCTAGGGCCAAAGAGGTGATCAGAGGGCATGAGAGCAGGTAGCTGGGGCACCAAAAAATGAGGAAGTAGATACTTAAATCCTTTGCTCACAGTAGCTTTCTCAGATTTAGAGATATTATCAGCAGTCCCACAGCGATCATCAGCAATTTTGTCGGAGCCTTCTTGCACACATAAGCTCCTATAGGTGCGGCTATAACCCCTCCTATCAAAAGACCTATCACGATCTCTGGATATTTTACTCCCATTAAAGTGTAGAATACCAGAGCTTCACTTACTGTTACGAAGAACTCAGCAGCATTCACAGATCCGACAGTTTTCTTAGGGTCTTCATTGTTCGCCATCAGTGTTGAGGTGACAACAGGCCCCCATCCCCCTCCTCCGACGGCATCCAGAAATCCTCCTATCCCAGCCAAAACCTTCCTGTTTATTTTCCTTGATATTATCACTTTCCCAAATGCCCTCAGGATTATGAGAGTCCCCATTATAATGAGGTATATGGAAACAGCTTTCGACACGATGCCGATGGGAAAGTTCACCAGAAAATATGCACCGAAAGCAGCCATCAAAACCCCTGGAATCACCAAGTTCAGAAAGAGCTTTTTATCAACATTTCCGAGCTTGAAGTGGCTTACTCCTGCAACAGCGGTCGTGAAAACTTCAGCTGTGTGAACCGTAGCACTGGCAACTGCTGGGGCAAGACCAAACGAGAGCAAAAACGAGTTGGATGTCACTCCATATGCCATTCCCAGAGTGTTGTCTATCATCTCAGCAATAAAACCGACTATTATCGAGAAGAATAACAGTTCCATATTATCACCATTTCATCCGAGAAACAAAGCTATAAAAGTTTATCTAATCTCTCTAAGCATTTTTATCAGCATTTCAGCCTTGTTCAGTATTCTTGGATTTATCTGAGCAAATAATAAATCGACCAAGTTCCCAAGCTCCTCCAGAATGTAGGGAACAGCTCTAGGATCTCTTCCCTCCCCTGTGCTCATCATCCCTTCTGCAATTTTTCTTTCCTCAGCTTCATCCTTTGGGTCTTTCAGAGGGAGAAGTCTTATTGATATCCCAGCTATCCTCCTTATCTCCACAAACTCAAACACCTTGTATATTTTACCGTAATCCACGTAAGTCCTCCTGCCTGGGTCTTGGGATACTAGAAGTTCGGCTTCTGTCAGGCTTTTCGTCTCCTTCACAGGCTTCATAACGCTGTACAGCACTGTGATGTTCTTCTGCTTTCCAAGCGTATATAAATGGTAGATGAACCAGAGGGGAAGGACTGCTAGGATGTACTGTATTTTTTCTTTTTCAGCATATTCTATCAGATGCTCTGCTTTCGACAGGCTTCCCCTGTAAACCTCGAATGACACTGGCTCCCTGAATATTTTCTCCAGTGCCTCTATCTCAGCTTTGAGGGGAGGGTGCCTGCTCGCAAAGAGAACCCTCAAGGTCTCATCCTCTTGACAAAGGAGATGAAGTTCTCAAGACTGCTCTTGTCCTCTGATTTAAAGATCCCCATCATCACTTCTCTTCCGTTTTTGAAGACCGAGATCCTCAAAAAATCAGGATCTCTCTTCAGAATCACGTCATATCCCATCTGGAAAAGAGTATCCAGCCCATCCAAATCTCATCACCGAGATACCTATCAGAAAGTAGAATTTAATCACAGCTCCCCTATATCCATGAAATAGGAAAAGGAGCTACCAGAGAGATTATCTGAAGCCTAAGCAATTGCTTTGCATCTGGTGTGGATCGCCAGACCACATTATTTATAAGCCCATGTGGTTTATGAATCCACAAAAGAGGCATCCCCAGAAGAGGAAATTCGCCACCTTTCTCCCCCGCAAGACCCCTTCCACCTGCCTCCTCCAGAGCCAATGCGAGTGAGGAAGGCAGCGATGTTAATGCTAGTGGCCCTCCTCTGGGGTGCCTAATCAAAAATAGAGGTAAGAAAGATATAAACTTAACTTTAAACTATATCATCGAGCTTCTTCATTATGATCGATCTTTCCTTCCTCATTGCCACGAACACCTTGGAGCCTGTGATCCTCTCCAGTTCTTTCAGCTTCTTTCTATCATCCGGAGGTAGATATAAATTGGTCTTGCACTCTATTAGATATGCCTTTCCATCTGATATTACTATCAGGTCAGTTGGTTTCGAACCTGCAAGCCTGAACACAGCAACATTCTTCTTCCCATCTATCCCCTCCTTTTCAATATATCTCATAACTCTGTATTCGAACTTTCTTCCCCTCTTGTACCTGTATTTATGGCTCATAGAGGCCACCTCATCTCTTTCCAGCAAAATTTAAATATAAAGATCAGATTTTCCGATAGCCCCGTGGTGTAGCTGGCCAATCACGCCAGCCTCTGGAGCTGGAGACGCCGGTTCGAATCCGGCCGGGGCTATTAATCTTGTTGCTTATGAGGCCCGGAAGTCTTGGTATCCTCTTGTAGTGGTACACGTGGGTTTCCTCATGCCCGCAATGCGGGCATTTGTACTTTACTTTCTCTTTACCATCATAGTGATCGTGGAATTCATCCATCTCCGTAACAAGACATCTGGGGCATCTCATCCTTTCATTCCTCCCTTTTTGTTCTCCAGTCTATTTAAAATTAAAGCAAAGAATGAGATGAACAAAGCGATCATCAGGATGCAAAACGCTATTTCATTCTTTTTATCCAATGACAGGAAGAGACCCAGCACACTGAAGGGAAGAGCAAGGATGGACAGAAAGAGAGGAATGTAAAATCTCATTTGTACCACCCTGTAAATACCTTCTTCAGATACTCTGGAACACTGACATATTTTGTGGCATCAATACCCCTGAAGACATTCTGAGATCTGGGAATTCCCATTGGTCTCTTTGGAAGATATTTGATGAGCGGATCAACAGTTCTTGGCTCAAACTCCTCGCATGGCTCGCTGTTTGAACTTCTGAACCTCCATTTCTTTGAGCACCACCCGTCCTCGCTCACACCTAGGATTTGCTCCAAGAGAAGACGGAAGTGCATGCAGAATCTGCATGGAGCTCTCCTGTCCGCCATTATGTCACCTCCGATGGCTCCTTCTTCTTTACCGTTTTTTCTCTCAGCTCATTTGGAACTTTCACTGTTCTAACCATTGTTGTACCGCTGACTGCATAAACAGGAGTTCCATCGGGGTTTCTCTTTTTAGTCCTTATTACTGATGTCAGGACGAATTTCACCTGTATCACTGTGCCGTCCGAGAGTTTATAGGTATTCCATCCCTTGTCCTCCTCCTCAACAACGCCGACGATCTCACCCTCCTGAAGATCCTCCTCCGATATCATAACATCACCCCACGAGCATCAAAATAAATAAAAAACAACTAAATAAAAGTGCTGCCACAACAACCTTGTTCCCCCTTTTATACACTCCTTGCTCCATCCCAGCGAATGTTTGTAATTCTCCCTCAGAGTCCATAACCCCAAAATCAGAAGGGATAAACCCATAGCTCCGAATGCTATGTTCATGATCCACCTCCCTCAACAGCATACTTTCCGAAATCCTGCTTCCACTAGTACAAACTTCTCTCCCTCCATATCCTGAATGCCTCCCTTTCATGCTCCTCGAAATCAGCCCTAGTGCAGTTGTTCACCCTGCAGAAGTGCTCTATCAGATCCTCCCTTGTTAGTCCCTCCCTAGCAAGTTGCATACTCCCCTCATCGGTGTAGCACCAGAACCCGATATGTTTGATCTTATGGCATAGGCTACACAGATGGTGGATAGCGACAAGCCTCTGCACATGATTTATATCATCGTACTCCCAGAACTCATGAGCTTCAAGCCTAACCCCTTCCTTCCCGCAGATCCAGCATCTCCTCCCCTCCTTTCTGAAGAGCTCTTCCTTCAGCTTCCTCCACTTTTCCAGCTGACCGTTATCCTTATAGTAGTGGTAGAGGGAGGAGTACCAGACAGTGGCTGGAACAAGTTCTATCGTGAGCTTGAACTTCCTCAAATTCCCATCCTCCTTCATCACAATCCTTCCACATCACCTATCTCGATAAATGCTCCTTTGCCTATATTTGACAGGCGGATTAGATTGGGGCCTATCTCCTCTGGCATGAGGCTCAAGACCTTCCTCCCCCTCTCAGTTAATCTAAATATAGGATCAAGTAAACCTCTATATCTCATCTTGTCTAGCAGTCTGTTTACCGCTTTCTTATTTCTTATTATGCCCGCATCCCTGAAAACCTTCATTATCCTCTCCCTAGCATCCTCTTTAGTTCCCCCCTCAAAATCCGCCAGTGCCTTTAGTGCAAAATATGTTGATATGGCATATCTGTTGCTGAGCCTCTTATTTGTGCTGATCATTCGGATCATCCCCTGATCCCGTACCCTTCCTCCTTCTTCTCCCTTGTTAATTTGTAGAATAGAACTAGTGCAATCCCAAGCGAGAATGCGAGAACTCCGGTTATTGCCGTAAATGTTGTAGTTGCATCAGTATAGAGAAGAAGAGATGCCCCGAGAGCCATGCCCAACCCAAAGGATGCTAGCACCAAGAACACCATCCATAAATTGAGAACATCCATCTATCATCCCCCGTAATATATGTAATGCTGCACTGTGCTGAATTCCTTCACGAAGACCTCAATGTGATGAGATGCATGAATGTCAGCATCAGTCTGTGCTGTTACCGAAATCACATCCCCTTTCTTCCACAGCCCCTGATCCACAGACGAAATGGTGCATTTAGTCCCATCGACAATCACGATAAAGTCGTCCTTCGTCACGGTTACATCTCCTTTCATGTTCTGCAGGTAAACAGTTATAGATCCCTGCTTTATCCCTACTGATATTATCCTGAACTCTTCAGATGGAGTCTTCGGAAGGTTGCCTATGGAGCCAAACAGATAATTCGATAGCGGGCTGAAGATCAGCAGCGCCAGAGTCACAGCCATAACCAATATTATAATCTCGGTCAAAACTCTGGAAATTCCCGATCTGGATACTCCCAACTTCATCCAACCTCCCTCAGCCTAGAGAGGTAGAGATCCATTTCCGCCAGCAACTCCCTGCCCTCATCCGTGATCTTTATCATCCCATGTTCTCTTTTTATCCACCTATTCCTCTCCATCCCGTAAAGTGATGAGGGGATGCTTATGTTTATTGCTGGAATAGCTCTGGGATCTCTTACCACTTCTGAGATCTTCGTCAGCAGTTCTGAGTAGCTCATGCCCTCTTGCTTAGACAATATCTTCAAAACAGTGTATCTGAGCAGGGAGTTGCCTAGCGGGTATCTCCTACCTCCCATATGCAAACAGCCATCTGTTATTAATAAAGTTTTTTCTATATCGAGATTCGACTTCAAAAAAGATTGTTGGAGAGAGCTCAGAGAGGTTAAGCAATTGCTTGACTTAAACTACCTCGGCTTCTTGGAAACCTGCGAAATATTTGTGATGTATAAAGTCTGGATAGCTCTTGAGGAAGCTCAGAGCCCTCGATCCCAAGCAGTAGAATCTATTTCTACTATATTTCTTGGGATATCCTACAACCCAGTTGAAGAACTCCATCCTGCTTAGAGTCTTGTTTAAAGTATTCCTGCTTATCCCAAGTGCTCTCAGGAGTTCTTCTTTGGTCACGAACTCATCCTCACTTCTCCCAAATGCGTTCTTCTGCCTCATATATTCCAAGATCAGCCACCTCCAAGTCCCCCTCATGCATCATCCCCTATCTGGAATCTCAAAAAAGGCACTCAGTGTCTTTTTAAAATTTTCTTTTTAATATACTATGGTCTAGACCTATAATTGAGGTCTAGGTCTATGATCTTGGTAAATCTTTATAAAGACTTGGAACTTGGAATATGGGGTAATTCATATGTCTGGGGAAACAGCAATAGAGCTTCTAGCTAGAATTAGGAAGCAGAAGGCTGAAGCATTCAGAAAGTGGAGAAAAAAATATCCCGAGAAGTTCGAAGAGTTGCGACATAGGGAAAGAGAAAGATTACGCAAAATATCAAAACTCCTCTCAGGTGAGAGGAGGAAAATCAGCAGGATCGAAGGGATCAATATAAAGAACAGATATGAGATGCTGAAGCTCCTCGTTTACTACTTTTACGCCACTAGATACAACTCCAAGATAGCCAAGAAGAAGCTCGAAGAGATGGGATTCAAGCTCAGTGAAGCTCCTCAAGGAACCTTCTCCCCTTAGGCGTTATAACATACCTGTATCCCTTTGCCTCCCTCACTTTCTCCACGAAGCCTAGATCAGCTAGGGTATCAGCAATAGAGTAAAGCCGATCCTTCCTCATCCCCGTTCTGCAGTATACGTTATACAATCTATTATTACCTTTTATAAGTTCGCATAAAAGATCCTTCACATAATTCCTCATCCGAACCCCTCACCAATAGCCTTATCCCAAATATAACCTTTTTCCGAGCTTCTTTTGAAACTCATGTTTTTATATCTAATATGGTGGATTCCCTATGCGTTGGATTGTTCCCCTTCTGCTGTTGGTGATATCAGTCCAAGTGGCGCTAGCTGACAATCTAGCACATATGGAAGTGGATAAGGTTCTGATATCCTTCCCGCAGCAGGTTCCATCTGGCGAGCCATTCCAGATATCTGCAAGGTATACCGGAAGCGACTACAAGATCGTCATACTGATACCTCCTCCAGGGATAACAGTGGAAAACTCCCTCACTCCTATATCCTTCTCCTTCGACATCCCAGGAGCAGTGGACTGCAGAGACCCTGAGTTCAGGTGGACTCTGAAGCTCAACTCCACAGCAGAAACTCCCTATACGTTTAAGGTAATGGTGATATCAGCACCTTACTCTGTCTCCCTAGTTCCATCTGTCAGGGTAGTTCACGGGAATGTAACTTTCGGGAATGCGAGGATGAGCGAGCTTTCCTTTACAATAACTGCTTACAATATAACAGGGATGAAGATGCAGTACTTCCAGCAGATGTCAGCACTCCAGCAACAGGTATCTGCATTGCAGCAGGAGAACTCTAAGCTGAGGGCAGACCTCTACAGTGCACAGGAAAAAATTCAGAACCTGACAAAGAGGCTTGAGAATATGAACAGGACTATGCTCAACATGTCCTCCTTTATAGGTTTTTTATACTGGGAGAACAAGACCGTCGAAACAGTTGCGATGTTCATCGGCATGGGGCTCATCATGTTCCTAGTCCCGTACTGGGGATGGAAGACCAGAAAGAGAAGAGAGAATGAGCTTCTGAAGGGAAGGAGGCTGTGAAATATGATAAACCTCAAGCCTATTTTCGCATTCGCCCTTCTCTTTGTCGGTCTTTATGCACTAGCAGTGTTCCCAGTGGCACCCTGGCTGCTGGGGATAGTGATAGGAGGTGCCCTCCTCCTATGGAAGGGAGATGTAATACTCGGATGGCTCGCAAAGATATCCTCGAGGAGGAGAAGGCTAGAAGAGAAGCCGATAGAGATACCTGAATCAGTCCCTCCAACTGTCGAGCTCCCTAAGAAGGAAGAGCTCAAAAAGATGGCTGTGGACAAGATGATAGACTACATGTACAACATAATGTCACAGCAGAACAAGATAATAGTCCAGCAGAACGCAACCATATCTGAGCTCAGGGGGAAGCTTGAGAACACAATGAGACAGATGGAGGAGACTAAGAAGAGGAGCGAGATGCTCCAGAAGTGGATAGGTGCTAAAGATGAGAAAGAGCTTATGAGAAAACTGCTCCAGTTGGGATATGCTTCATACCTGTATGGAGTGCCTGTTGTCACGAAGGACGGGAAGAAATTGGGAACATTTGTAGCACTGGTTCCAAATCCGGTATCGCCCGAAGGAGGACTCCTCTGCCTTGTTCAGAATGCATACGGACAGATTGTGCCGGCTGGATGGGGACAGACGGTCGCAGATCCCAGGTATTTCCCTGTCTTCGATCCAGAGAACTTTCAGGAGATAATGAGGGAGCTCAGGGAATACGGCTCATATTTCCTGGAAGGAGGAAAGGCGATGAGGTTTGGGGATATAATGGATCACGCTCTGGTGTTATCTCAGTATGCGACAAAGGCTCCAGCTTACATAGATGAGTATGCTGAGCTCTCATTCCCGAAGCAAGATCCCCAAGTCAGGATGGTTGCAGTGAAGGATGCCGATGCAGCCGCTGTGATATATGAACAGAGGAACAGGATAGAACAGATGAGGATGGAGATAGAGAGGCTAAGGTTCGAGAACGAGGAGCTCCAGAGGGAAGTCGATTACCTGAGAACTGTTGCAGCAACTGCTTTGCAGAGGCTCGCTGTCAGAGAGTCTCCCGATAGGTTCCTGTCTACTTTGCCGACAGTTGAGGACTATCTGAGGGAAGCTGAAAGAGCGGATACGCACAGAAGAGTTCTAGCAGATATACAGACTGTGAGAGATGAGGAGCAGGAGTACAGGGAGAAGTACATAAAGGCCAAGATGGAGGAGTATGAGAAGCTTGCAGGGAGCACGACTCTGGAAGTCACCAGGAGGACTCTGGAGGAAGCACAGAGGATGTTAGCACTTGTCAAAGGGCCTAAGGAGGAGCTGATAAAAGCGATGTCTAAGGCACTAGAGATCAGCGAGAAGAGACAGGAGGAGGTGAGGAGAGCTGAGGTGGGAGGAACTTCTCAAGGAGTATGAAAGCTGGCCCACTGTGAGGGAGATAGTGGAGATGGGTGCAACTATATCTGATGAGATCCCGCTGCTCAAGCTCATGTCAGCAGCACTACCAGTACTGCCCGATGAGGTCAGACCTTACGCAACTGCTTATGTGCAGATAGAGATGGACGAGATGAAGGACATGGTTCTCAGGATACAGCACCTTTTCCTGGCTATTGCTGAAATGGATGTCCACCTTCCATTGATCACGGAGGAGTTCCTTAGAGCTTTTTCAGCTGGGGATTACAGGACTGCCGTCTCATCCCTCGAGAAGCTTGTCAGCTATGTTTATGATGTTCTCTATGTCTCCATATTAGAGAAGAGGAATATAGCCTTGCAGACTATGGCTACAATGGGGAGGGAGGAGGTGAGAGAGGAAGATGAGCAACAATGAGGAGATGATTCTAGCTGTGAGGACTGTTGTAGCCAGGATGAGGAACGCCAGACATGGACTGGGATCATCTTCCAGTTCGATGACACTACCCATGTCGAGAGCACCTATTTCAGAGGTCAGGAAAGCTGCTCTTCATCTGGGCAATGTAGCTACCGATATACTGGGAACTCTGTACACGCTGGGAGCTAGAAACCTGACGACAGGTGTTGAGACAAGGGATCTTAGAGTTCCGTTCCAAGTCCTGAGGAAGTTGCAGAGCACAGGCCTGATAAATGCGATGAAGGACAGCAGGGGGAGGAACAGGTGGTTCTTAACTAGAAAGGGGATTAGTGCTATTGAGAAGGTGGGATTATGAGTGAGAGAGGTAGAGAGAGGGAAGGAGAGGCTGAAAGGCCCAGGTACGATCATGTGGATCTGGATGCGATAGTGGCTGAAGTAATATCAAGAGAGCTTCTGAAACCTGGAAGGTTTCAGGAGGGATTGAGGAGGGAAACTGTCCTTGGCTCCCTTTACAGGATGATAAGGGATGACCTGATCAGGGATATCGAAGGAGTTATAGGAGAAATAATGAGGGAGTATATTGGGAAGGTATCCCCAGAAAGTGCATGGGCGGCTTCTCTGAAATCAGAGCTTAAGAAGGAGAAAGAGGAGAGGGAAAAGAAGGAGGAAGCCATGTTGAACAGACTAAACGAGATAGAGAGACAGCTGAGCGAGACAATAAATACGCTGAAAGGGTTGATAGAAGAAGTCGGAAAGCTGAGGGTTGCTATTGAAACAGGAGAGAAGAAGAAAGAGGAGAAAAAGAAGTATCTTGGCCCTCCTGAGGAAGAGCACACAGAGGAGGATAATACAGAGGAGGAGAACCCTGAATTTGCACCTCCGGAGATGTGAGCATGAGCTGGGAGGAGCACTTCAGGAAGTATGAGAAGATGAAGTACGACGGAGAAATAAGGATAGACTACATATTGATCCCGTCGAGGACTACAGAAGAACTAAAGAGGAGAACTACAGCTGTCGGGTGTGAAGGCCTATGATAAAGGTAAAAATATTCCTAGCTGAAAACTGCTCCCACTGCAACACCATGCTCAAACCAATTCTTCCCGAGCTCGCTGTTGAGCTGAAATCAAGGGGTATAATCTTGGAGACGATAGAAGTGGCAGATAAGTTTGGATATGGTGAGTACTGGGATTACAGGAGAAAGTCGCTGAAGGACTATGCGTATAACATATGTGCGACTCCTTACATAGTTATAGAAGGACAGGACTCGCAAGGGGAGTGGAGGAGAAGAGCGATACTGGGAGTCTTGCCAAATCAGGAGGATTACAGGACGATGATACTCTTCGAGATAGCGAAGGCATTAGTTGAGAGATACATAGATTCTCCTGAGGGAAGGCTTGGGCTGGTGATGAGGCTGTATTCAAGATACTTCTCAGAGACAGAAAAACCAGATGGGATGGAGTTATACGATGTTATATCCGATATAATGAAGACTATAAGGAGATTCGAAGTTGATATGAGGATCTCTCAGATCTGATAACTGGTGTTGAGGTACCCGTTCTTTCCCTGCATCTCGCTCTTTTCGGATCTTTCCCTTATCTGTTTGCTCTTTTCTACCCTTTCCCTTATCATCTGGACTATAACGTTATTAATCGACCCATCCCCTAAGGTGATTGTCTTCTTGAAATCGTTCCAGAGATCTTCAGGTACCTTGATTATGTACGACTTGTATTTGGTCATTAACTGAAAGAGGAAAAAGAAGCTTATAAACACTTATCATCAGTTAGTGAAACTAAGTAAAAAACGAAATCTTTATATTCTGATGCTATCCTCTTTTGATGGGGTAGACATATGGCCAGAATTATAAACCCCGAGTTGTGCAAGCAGACATGCCATCCTGTGAAAAGAGGTGCCAGAGCCTTCGCATGCGAGGGGGCTCTGGGAAGGCTCACCTACCCAGACCAGGTGAGACAGTTCTGTCCTCAGTTCTTCAGGGGGTGATATGAATGGGGAAGATAGGTAAGGACTTCAATCCAGATGAGTGCAGAAGGACTGCCCATATAGGGTATACAGGAAGAGCACACACACCTCGTGTCTTCTGCAAGGGGATAAGAGGAGCACTGACACCTGAACAGATAAGGATGTATGCACCACAGTTTGAGCACGTTGCAGCTGGTTATGGAACAAGGAGGAGGCGATACTGATGGGGAAGATAAGCAAAAAGTTTAATCCCGAGGAATGCAGGGCAACTGTTCATGTGATAACAAGAGGGAGAAAGGGAACTAAGCTCGTGTACTGCAAGGGGATAAGGGGGCCATTGAGCCCTGAACAGATAAGACAGTATGCACCACAGTTCGCACACCTAGCCAAGTACTGAGGCCTAGGTGTCCCCAATGTACAGATTCACTTGGAAGGGAAGGGCACCTGAAGAGTTCGCACACATCGCACTCGGAGTCATCATAGGCTACTTGGTTGCGATAGCTGTTGCTCCATATATGGGGACAACGGTAATGTTCAATTTACCCACAGCCCTTGCATCAATAATAATAGCAGTAGGTTTTGCGTGGATTCTCGACTCAGTAGGAGTTGGAAGGGCAATACCTGGAAGGTGGGAGTACATAATATACTGCGGTCTGGGAATTGCCACATTCAACTTCATCACTACACAAGGACTTGTACCTCTCTCGCCAGTTGATGTGTTCACAGGTTTAATGCCGAAAGATCCGATGACAGTTCTGAGAGGATTCATCTATGGAGCTGTCGGAGGCTTCATCATCTCGCTAGCAGAGGGTCTCACATTCCATCATATAGGAGGCCGACCATCTAGTACTAGTAGCAGAAGAGCTGGTGTCGCTGGTTGAGTGTATCTAAAGCGGTGGGATATGGGGCCCTAGGCACGGTCTTGGACGCTCTCTCCCCAGGGGGTGGACTAGACCCCCTCTCCTATGCTTTTTTTGTTATACTTCTTTTTATCGTAGTTAGTGAGAAGATCCCCGCATGGGCCAAGGTTATCCTTGTACTAGCACTAGCTTTCTGCATGTTTTTATCTCCTCTGGAAGCAGTCCCTGGGGTTGATGGTCTGGATTCAGGATTGGTGATGGCGACAGCTGGGGCTCTGAGCGGAAGTGGGGTTGCTTCCTATTTCAGATACAGGTAACATTTTTATTCCTCACCGGAACAGCTTCTTATGTACAGGTATGAGACTGGAGGTAGCCCCGATAAAGTAGCACATATCATATTTGCGGTCTTGGCGACATGGCTTTTAGGGTACAGAACAGCAAATGATTTAATTACAGCTGCTTTATTTGCCCCAGTCCCAGATCTTGATCTATTTTACAGGCATAGGGAGCTCTTTCACAATCTATTCTTCATTGTGGGTTTTCCACTTGTCCTTTTATATTTTGCTCCTCAGATCCCGTTCCCTGCTGATCTGATTGCTTTATCATCCCATGTTGCTCTTGACCTTCTGTCCCCTGCTGGAGTTGCACTTCTCTTTCCTCTTTCAACGAAAAGGTTTGGTCTTGGGCTTGTGAGGTCTGGAGTTCCGACACTCGTCTTGGTGATCTTCTTAGCAGCGATGGTATTCTTCTTGATAACCAAGTGATTCTAGAAGTAATTCTAGGTTTCTTCCCTGTTGAAAGCCCCTGTTCCTCGAACCACTCCCTGTACTTCTCCATCTCCACCCTATAAGGAACTTCCTTTTCTTCAGGCTCCATGAACAGAGTGAAGATGAATGGATTACCTCTCAGATCCACAGGCGAGAACCCATGACGGACTAGTATCGATGCTATGAGAACTCTGACAGCATCCACCACTCTGGCATCTTTCTCCATAGCCTCGACAATCCCCTGCACAGGAAAGCTCACTACAATGAAGGGGGAGAGCCTGTGCGGCCTGTGGATCTGGAAAGATATCTCATCGCTCTTAAGTCCTTCCCTCTCGTTTTTCTTCTTGAAGACAACTAAAACTTCAAGCCACCTTCCCAGTTTCTTCATCCTTTCTGCAAGCTCATTTATGGAGTCCTCCAGACTTCCTGATAAGTTCTCCCTGTCAAGCTCGACTATGTACTTCTTATTCCACTCAAGCTCTGGGATCATCCAGATCCCCTTGAAGAACCATCCAGTAGAGATCGGTCGTGTATTCAACCCTCTTTGTCCCCATGAAAATCTGCACCGGATCGTGATCCCCAGTTATCCCAGTGCTGGCATCAAGTATCCCTCCTTCCTCAGGTATATCCCTGAAGCCGTGATCTGAGAATATGATGAAGTTCCCTTTGTAACCCTCAAGCAATTGCTTAAGCAGATCGTCGAGTAGTTTATATGTCTCTAATAATTCAGGCTTGTTCCAGTGGAAGTGCTCTACTCTGTCTATCTCGGTGAAGCATACTATCAGATCCCCATCTTTGTGCTCCATCGCTGCATCGAATATCCTGTGCATGTTCTCCTCGCACTCATCTTTTTCCAGTGTCAAACCTCTGTTCACGAGATCTAAATTGATGTTTGAGTATGTTGGGAGGACAACAGGTGCAGATATCACGGTGAATTTCCTCTTCTCCCATAGATACCTTTTCCTGAAGGGTATTTCATCATATTTCACCATTCTGTCTCCAATGTGGTAGTTCCTCAGGGGGACTTGAGATGGAGGTATCCCTGCAAAAACAGAGTTCCACATCACTGCTGATAGTGCATCATCCTCCCTTATCTCTATTGCATTGTAGTTCTTCTTCATCATTGTTCTGAAGAATGGGAGATCTTGAACATGGGCTTCCAGAAACCTGTGCGATAGACCATCCACACCTATCAAGATCATAAGGAATAAGGAAAAAAGAGCTATAAAAACATGAGTTTCAATCGGGCTACTCCTCTTCCTCTGTTACCTCCTCTGGAGCTTCCTCAATGGCTTCCTCAGGTTTCTCTTCCTCTTCCTCTGTTACCTCCTCGACAGGTATTCTTGTCCTTCCCCTTCTTCCAACAGGCTCACAGATGAACTCCCAAGTTGCTATTATCTCGCCAGTCGATAGCTCCTTCATCTTCATCTCGATTGCCTTCAGGTATTCTCCTGGAGGGCATACACCGCTCAGGGATATGGGAGGCATGAGCCCGAAGGACTCCTTCCCAAAGGATATTCTCTTGGCCATATTACCACCTCATAGACATGACCCTCTCCTCTATAAAACTCTTTCTATATTATTCTTTTCTTCGCCATAAGCCTGTTCCCCTGCAGGAATATGGTGCATTTTGTGTCCTCGCATTCCTTCTTCACAGGCTTTCCTATCAGAAGCCTAGCGGCTTCAACCCTGTTTATCGGGACACAGAACCTCTTTCCATCTATCTCAGAGCAGAACTCTATGTCGTAAGATGTCTTCATCAACTGCATCAGGGCATCTGGATCTGGCAACTTTACCCTATATTTTCTCCCATCCTTTGTGAAGTATACGCCCATAAGCTGTCATCCCCTTCCTATTTAAATGTGCTATGTTTATATTTTCCTCATGCATAATTCAGGGGATGATGAGGGCTTCATTTACTGATATGTGATGCGAAGCCTCTCCTGACCATAAGCTTATATCTCATATGGGAGGTGTTTTTCTGATGAAAGACAGGATCAAGCACATAGTTTGCGATGTTATACTGAGGGATGCGGCAAATTATTTGGGTGTTGAAACACCGTTATGCACAGTCGGGGATCTGGACAATCCAGGAATATTTTTCAAGATCGCTGGAAGGCCTGCAATAATGATACAGAGGAGGTTTGCCGAGGACTGTATAGAAAAAGGGAATGTAATACCCTTGATTCAGGTGATAGTCCACGAATTGGGGGAGATGAAGTTTCACAACATGAACAAGTTTGTTCCAGGCCTTGCCCACTCCATCTCCATCTCCTTGGAGAAGGATCTTTTTGGAAATGAGGGAATGAAAATCAGAAATATGATAGGGAGAAAGTACTTGGAGAAGAGGATGAGGGACGAGGAGATAGTTGAGGAGTTCGTGAGGGAGCTCTGATGGAGCCCGTTGTCCTCAGGGGTAGGAGGGAGCTCGAGGTCTGGAAAGCTGCTTATAAACTTCAGACATTCAGATATTCCGATCTCCAGAAGGAACTGAGAAACATGGGTTGCAGGGATCAGGATCTTGTTCCCATACTCAGAAGCCTGATGGAGAAAGGACTACTGGTGAAAAAAGATAGCTACTGGATTGTCACGGCAAGGAACATGGATATAGTAGCTGTGAACATAAGAACTAGGAGAATGATAAACTTGATAACATTCTTGATATCTTTCTTCCTCCTCCTCATTGACCAGATTGCTGCATCAGTCTGTGTCGCTGTAATAGCTTTGCTTTACACAATATCCGATGAGTTCATGGTCATCGCTCTTCCTGAGCATGTGGTCTATGTGGAAAAAAGCATAAGCTTAAATACAAACAATGAGAGAAAAGAGTATGAACAAGAAACTTGAGAGGATACCGTTAGAGGACACTGAGTCTTTTTTGAAGGAGACAGTCCAAGATGAGGAGGCCAACCTGAACTATTACAAAAAGAAGCTTGAGATACTCTCAAGGATAAAGGAGATAGCAGCGAAGAAGAACAACGGGGGAAAGCTGACGGAGAAGGAGATAAGGGAAGTTATGGCTATAACCTGCTATGGGAACATAGCTTACTGCTGTGGAGTATCGAAGCAGTGCCCTTTCAGGGATGCAGCTCTGACAGCTCTTGGGATAGATTTAAACACATATAGGAGGATGAAGGAGGAGATGATGCAGGAGATCTTCAAGAAGATTGGTATAATTTAAAATAGCTTCATTTAAAGTATATCTTTTTATCTTTTTTCCCCTCAGTTTTTTATGTCCTCTGAGTACAAGCCCCTTTCCGATGACATAGCATACCCTCTGGCAAGCTGGTTTGGGAAGCCAAAAGGGGAGAAACACTTCTCGTGGAATGAAGGGAAGATCTGGCCTTACAGAAGGGGAAATGGGGTAGGAATTCATGTTGAATATGATGACCGTCCTCTGCATGAGCCCGACTGGGTGAGGAGCAGGGAACCATCGCTAATTCCAGCCCTTGAGAGCATCGGCGAATCTGTGGAAGGCCTTCACTCAGAGTCTGGAAAACTCCAAGATATGCTTTCAGGGATAGTAAAGAGGAAGATGACCTGCAAACCATACTACCTTAAGATGAAGACGACAGTAGAGGGGGACTCTGTGGAGATAGATGACACAATTGCTCCATATTTCTCATGTAGCCCTGATATCTATCTGAGGGAGGAGAAGCAGGCATGGGCAATTGCTTTCTCTTTAGCAAAGAAGGCAAGCCAGAGCCCAGACCTTCAAGATTACGTTATAGCACCTGGAGTAGATCCTGATTGCGGATCTAGAAGGCATCCGAGAGTATGTCCTTATCTCAATGTTGTGCCCAGGGGACATGTGAACAGGTTCAGGGAGTGGATGTCGTCCCTAGTATCCAGAGTTGCTGGCGGGGTTTCAGAAGAGATGCCACAGGAAGAGGATGTGGAGGGGAGGATAGCATCTTTGTTCTGAGGTGATTGAATGCTGTTCTGCTACCTGACAACAAGGCCTCCAAAGATCTCAGGTTGCTTGGACGAGCCTGTCGAGATCAGGAGGCTTGATGTGAGAAACCTGAACAAAGAGATGGTAAAGCCGAGCACAGAGGAGATGCTGAGGTCGAAGGGAATCATACCTGAGGGAACTGAGCTCCATTTCGAGAAGTTCTACTCCAGATGCAATAAGAGGGGGAGCGGAGGGAGGCTTTACGGTAAATTTGCACTTGTGAAAGATGGGATGATCGTGGGAAGGGGGACTGTGAAGGGAAACCTGTTCTGTGCACCGACATCTGTCAGAGTTCTCGATTTAACAGCATCGGTAACCCCATTCAAGAGGCCCAAGCCAATCAGGTGATCTAATGATAGAGGAGACATTAAGGAAAATAGGGTCTGACTTTGGTAATTTTTGTAAGTCAATAGGCGGAAGCTCTCTCTCATTTCCAGAAGAGAAAGCTTTTCATGGAATGTGCAAGCTTCCTGAGATCTCCGATGCAAAGATTCAGGAGATAATAGAATTCATCTCCAAGGAGGATGAGTCTCTCGTGAAATCGCTCAGTGAAGAGGAGAGAGGAACAGTTCGCCTTGAGTTCTTCTCATCCCACACGCTCCACGAGCCCTACACTGGGATAGCATACGAAGCGAGAAAGTGGGGTAACCTGCGAGGTAAGACCTTAGAGTTTACAAAGGAGGTGAGCTCCGAGCATATCCCTGAAACACTAAACTTTGGCGACATACTGCCTCCTAAATGCGATTATTTTGATAGGGTTTGCTCATGCACTGAGAATATAGGTTTCTCAGAGCCTGTAAAACCAGTATATACGAGGCTCATGAGGAGGACTGAGGAGGCAGTAGCAATAGTGAAGAGGAAGATAAACGAGCTGAAAAAGTATGGAGAAAGAATTTATGTCGAGATTTGAAAATAAATCATTAAATTTTCTTGGCACCCTTTTTGAAAGGTGGTTTAATGCTTGAACTGTGGAGAAGGCTTGAGGAGGAGGGAAGGGAGAGAGCTTCGAGAAGGGATGAAGTACCGAGGAACGACGTCTCCTTTCTTGACAGAATTACCCAGGTGGTTAAGACATCCAAATTCACCGATTTCGCATCCGCAATATCTGCATCAGCAGTAGCAATATCAATACCTGCTGAAATGTGTTACAAGGAAAGGATTCCAAGAGGGGAATGCCCTATTCCAGATTTCGTCGTTGAGACGATGAAGCTGATGGACGAATCAGCAAGAAAGGTGATAGGGAACAGGTGCACCTGGCTTCTTGGGAGATCTGATAGATATAACCTGAGCACTGCACTAAATGATCTGACTGCATGCTTCCACAGGTTGCTTGAGCTTGAGGAGAGGAGCTCTGGAAAGCTGAAACAGATAAGCGAGAGGGTTTCACTGGATATATAGGCGATACGATGGAAGATCCCATCCTGAGGGTAAGATCTGATTTCGAGAGGATCTGCAACTCTATCGGGGGAGAGATGGAAATAGTAGGGAATGAGGATGTCCTGATCTTGAACTGCTTTGTTTCAAATATCAGCAAGGAGGACGAGAATAGAATAGTAGAGTTCCTGAAGGAGGAGGACTCTATCATAACTGATGTGATAAGAAGGGGTGGGGGAAGAAAGCTCATCAGCTTGAGGTTCAGCAAGTTTCCAGGGAGCACTGAGATCTACTATAATCTATGGAAATCAGATGGGAAGAAGTTCGTCGGGATCAAGTTTGACACACCAGAAGACCTGAAGAATGTGATCTCAAGAATACCAGTCGAATTTGGAGTTCCCCCTGGCTGTGGGTACAATGAGGAGTTCTACTTCTGTTACAAGGGAGTGAGGATAGAGGATGATATCTCACATGCAATTGATAGGATCAGGGAGGATATAGAGGAGACAAGATCCACTCTCTTGAGGAAAGGAGGAAGATATGAACAGGTGGGAGAGAGGATATTCATCGAGATATAGGTGATTTGATGGAAACTCTCTTAGCAAAGGTAAGATCTGATTTTTTAGATTTTTGCACCTCGAGAGGAGGGACGTATAAGCTATGGGCTACTAGTGTAGAAAATCGCTTCACAGCGTATTGTGTTCTTCCTGAGTCCACCTCCTTTGATGAGGTAATCGATTTCCTGAGGAAAGA
>Ga0078972_1008191_pt1 | contig 22181 bp, 19 predicted proteins | sample YelNatPaOPGAMG01_FD_67568 | JGI IMG/M metagenome (GOLD analysis project Ga0078972, IMG submission 67568) | Hot spring thermophilic microbial communities from Obsidian Pool, Yellowstone National Park, USA - OP-RAMG-01 (SPADES assembly) (version 2) | ecosystem: Environmental > Aquatic > Thermal...
TAAGCTCTTCGCTTGTTGTTTTTTATTCTTCAGCCTTCAGCCTAAAGCCTTCAGCCTTTTTTTGCTATTCGCTCTATGCTATTTGATAAACGCTACAACGCAATAAACGCAATAAACGCTATAAACGCTATAACTCAATGAACGCAATAACGCTATAAACGCTATAACTCAATGAACGCTATCGCCTTCAGCCTTTTTATGAGTCTGCATTATTTGGGTTAATGTAGAATAAAAAAATGGAGCAGGACAAGAGTGTTATTTTACTTCGAGAAATGCTTCATAAGCAGCGGTTACTGTTTTGTCAATATCTTTAACAGAATGAGCAAGGGATAAAAAACCCGCTTCAAATTGTGAAGGAGCCAGATAAATGCCTCTTTTAAGCATAGCAGAGAAAAATTTTGAGAATCTAACAGTGTCAGAAAGTTTTGCTGTAGGATAATCTATCACTTCTTTTTCAGTAAAATATGTACAAAACATTGTTCCAGCTCTGTAAAATTTTGTCTTTATACCTGCTTTTTTAGCTGCATCTGCAAGTCCTTCTTCAAGTAAAGAAGCCATCCTCTCGAGCTTTTCATAAACTCCTTTGCCTGAGAGAATTTTAAGTGTAGTTATGCCTGCAGTCATCGCAAGAGGATTGCCTGATAGTGTGCCTGCCTGATAAACAGGCCCTTCAGGAGATACCATGGACATTATTTCTTTTCTTCCTCCATATGCTCCAACTGGAAGACCGCCACCGATTACCTTACCTAAACAAGTCATGTCAGGTTTGATGTTGTAAAAGGCTTGCGCACCACCATAAGACACTCTGAATCCTGTCATTACTTCATCAAAAATTAAGACTACGCCATAGGATGAAGTTAATTTCCGCAATGTTTCAAGAAACCCCGGCTTTGGAAGAACACAGCCAATATTTCCAACAACAGGTTCAACAATAACACATGCGATATTCTTCCATTCATTCTGAATTATATTCTTAAAAGCATCAATATTATTAAAAGGCAGGGTTATTGTATTTTTTGCATAAGATTTCGGGACACCCGGACTATCTGGCACTCCAAATGTTGTTGCTCCAGAGCCTGCTTTTACAAGAAGTCCGTCAGCGTGGCCATGATAACAGCCTTCAAATTTAATAATTTTATCTCTGCCTGTAAAACCACGAGCAACTCGAATAGCGCTCATTGTAGCTTCAGTGCCGGAATTTACCATCCTTACTTTGTCCATTGAAGGATAAGCTTTCAGAACCATTTCAGCAAGTTCAATTTCAAGTGGAGTTGGTGCTCCAAAACTTGTTCCTTTCAATGCAGCCATTTGAATAGCCTTTACTACCTGAGGGTGTGCGTGTCCGAGTATTAAAGGTCCCCATGAAAGGACATAATCAATATATGAATTCCCATCAACATCATAAAGTCTTGAACCTTTAGCGCTTTCGATAAAAACAGGATTTCCACCAACAGCCCTGAAAGCACGCACAGGACTATTTACCCCGCCGGGAATTAAATTGAAAGCTTTCTTAAATAATATCTTCGACCTTCTCATAAATTTACTTTATTAACCATGATACTTTATCATAAAAATTTTCATGTGTCAAAAAAAGCTTTATTTATGGTATAACAATAGCATTTAGAAAATTAAATTCAGGAGGAATAGATGAAAAAACTATTAGCAGTTATTATCAGTGTATCTTTGTTATTATTATTTTCAGGATGTGCACAAAAAGGCGAACAGAAAGGTTCATATTTAGCAAAGGTTGGAAATTCAACCATAACCCAGGCAGATTTTGAAAGAGAAATGAAAAACCTGCCTCCTTTTGCCCAGAATTTGTTTGTAGGACCCGAAGGCAAGGAAAAATTCCTTCAGGAACTTGTTAAAAAGGAATTGCTTTATCAAGAAGCCCTTAAAAAAGGGCTTGATAAAGACCCGGAGTATTCGAAAAAACTTGAAGACTACAAAAAGATAACTTTAATAACCCAGTTATTGGAAAAAGAATTAGAATCAAAAGCTAAAGTAACAGAACAGGATGCAAAAGAATATTATGAAAAACATAAGAACGAACTCGCATCTGTAAGCCAGATAAAAGCAAGCCACATATTAGTAAAAACCGAAGATGAAGCAAAAAAGATTCTCGAGAAACTAAGAAAAGGCGGCGATTTTGCAACTATTGCAAAACAAAGTTCTATTGATCCTGGCTCTGCAAAAAATGGCGGAGATCTCGGGTATTTCTCATCAGGCCAGATGGTTCCTGAATTCGAGGCAGCGGCTTTAAAGCTCAATCCCGGTGAAATAAGTGAACCGGTAAAAACAAAATTTGGCTATCATATTATTAAAGTTACAGACAAGAAAATGGGCAAACCACTTGAATATGAAAAAATTAAAAACGCTCTTATGCAGCGTATTACTGCTGAAAAACAGAGAGATGTTTTTGATTCATACATTGAATCTTTGAAAAAGAATTACAAAGTAGAAATAAATAAAGATGCACTCGCAAAACTCGAAACAAGCCCTGCAAAGAAAGAGGATTCAGTCGAGAAACTGCTCAAGCAGCAGGAGCAGAAACAAGATAAAAAAGATACACGTAAAAAAGACTAAATATATGTTTCAAACAGATTCATTAAGGTTTTGGAACAGGCTTATTAATTATGATATCCTTAAAAGTATAAGGTGATTTTTATGAAATATCGCGCATGGTTTCAATGTATAAATAATGAGTGTAAAACTACATATCCACTCAATGCCATTGTATATAAATGCGCAAATTGCGGTTCACTTCTTGAAGTAAAACATGACATGGATGCTCTTTCACGTCGTGACGCAAAAGCATGGATGAAACTTTTTGAAGAAAGATACAAGTCCACTGAGTGGCCATATGGCTCAGGAGTCTGGGGCAAGAAAGAATGGGTTCTTCCCGAGATAGATAATAATAATATTGTTTCATTGTATGAAGGAGGAACAAATCTATTCTGGGCAGAACGTTTTGGCAAGAAAATCGGACTTAATGATTTGTGGATTAAATTATGCGGGAATTCTCATAGCGGCTCTTTTAAGGATCTCGGAATGACAGTTCTTGTCTCTCAGGTGAAACAAATGATAAGCCAAGGCGCTCCAATTCAGGCTGTAGCCTGTGCATCAACAGGTGATACATCTGCAGCCCTTTCAGTTTATTGCGCTGCAGCAGGAATACAATCAATTGTTTTATTGCCAAAAGGTAAAATATCAATAGCACAGCTTGTCCAGCCTATCGCAAATGATGCTCTGGTTTTATCTCTCGATACAGATTTTGATGGTTGTATGAAAGTAGTTCAGGAAATAACAAAAGATGAAACAATATATCTTGCAAATTCTATGAACTCATTGCGCGTAGAAGGCCAGAAAACTGTTGGCATAGAAATAGTGCAACAATTTGACTGGGAAATTCCTGATGTGATAATAATTCCGGGTGGTAATCTCGGAAATGTATCCGCGCTGGGTAACGGCTTATTAATGATGAAGGAACTTGGATTGATTTCAAAATTGCCGAGAATTGTTCTTGCGCAAGCTGAGAAAGCAAACCCTCTTTACCGTTCATATTTAAAAAATTTCGAGACTTTTGAACCAATTCAGGCTGAAAAAACTCTTGCGAGCGCAATTCAAATCGGAAATCCTGTAAGTGTGCAAAAAGCTATAAGGGTGTTGAAACAATTCAATGGCATTGTTGAACAGGCAACAGAACAGGAACTTGCAGATGCTGCAGCACTTGGAGATGCAAATGGCATGTTTAATTGTCCGCATACAGGGGTAGCGCTTGCAGTATTGATAAAGCTTCTTAAAGCAGGCAAAATTGACAGATCTGAAAGAGTTGTAGTTATATCAACCGCGCATGGATTAAAATTTACGGATTTCAAGGTGCGTTATCATGAAGGTACACTTGATTTTCCGTGTAAATATGCAAATAAACCAATTGAATTACCGCCACGTGTAGATGCGGTCAAAGAAGCTTTAAAATATGCTCTTGAGCAAAGGAGAAATATTGATGTCTAAAAAAACTGCTAACTGGAAACCATCCACTCTTTCAATACATGGATATGGTAGGGTACCAAAAGCATATTACTCTGTCTCAACACCAATTGTGCAAACTTCTAATTATTATTTTAATAATACTTCAGAAGTTTACGAATTTATGAAATTAAAGAGTAAAGGACGCGTTGTTCGTGAACATGAATATGGCAGATATGGAAATCCAACCCAGCAAGAATGCGAAAGAAAACTTGCAGCAATAGAAGGAGCCGAAAGAGCGGTTCTTTTCTCTACAGGCATGAGCGCGGTAATACTAACTCTCATGGCTTATATGCGTAAAAACTGTCATATTATTTTTACGAATGATTGTTACAGGCAGACCCGGGATTTTGCTTCCAATATTCTTTCTGAATTTGGTATAGAAGTCTCCCTTGTTGACCCAACCGCAAAAGATATTGAATCTGCAATTAAACCAAATACAACTATTATTTTTACTGAAGCTCCAACAAATCCCTATTTAAGAATACTTGACATACCGGCGGTAGTCAAAATTGCGAAGAAGAGGAAGATTCTGACCATAATAGATGCTACACTCGCAACACCTTACAATATCAAACCGCTGGAAATGGGAGTTGATATAGTAATACATTCTGCTACCAAATATCTTGGCGGTCATAATGATTTATTAGCAGGAGTAACCCTTGGTAACCACAAATTGCTTAATGATGTATATCGTATGCAGAGAATGATTGGCGCCACACCCGGACCATTTACATGTTTTTTGCTCGAAAGGGGACTTAAAACCTTCTCATTAAGAATGGAACATCATAATAAAGCAGGACTTGCTATTGCTCAAATGCTCGAAGCCCATCCCAGGATAGAAAAAGTATGGTATCCGGGGTTGAAGTCGCATCCGGATTATAAAATTGCAAAAAAATTATTAAAAGGCTTTGGAAGTGTTATAACCTTTCTTGTTAAAGGTGGTAATAGGGAAACCTGTAAGTTCATTGATTCTCTGAAATTATTCCTCATTACACCGAGTCTTGGTGGAAGCGAGAGCCTTGTAACCCAGATGGCAACAATGTCTTTCTTTGATTATCCTGAAGAATATCGCCAGTCTATTGGAATGGTTGACAATCTTGTCCGCATAGCACTTGGACTGGAAGACATAGAAGACCTTATAGAAGATCTTAAGCAGGCTCTTGATAAAATATAATATGTATTATTTTTATAAAGAATTGTATTCCTTTACATCAAGTTTAATTTTTTCTATATCTTCTGGTTTGTAGCCTGAAAAAAGATAAGCAAAAACAGTATTATTCGTAAGCAGGGGATCTATGTTTTCATTTATGACTCCATTTTCTATAAGTTCATTCCAACATTGCGTGCCGGGTATCGGAGAGAATTCTGTGAGATTAATTTTCACCCCGAGACTTTTAATGAAACTTATACCATCTTCAACTTCCCTCAGGTTCTGTCCCGGCAATCCATACATTAGATAAACTCCGATTTGTTTTTTTGTAAAACCATATTTTTTCAGACACAAAATTGCATTTGCAAGATCTTCAGAGTTTACCTTTCCCCCGGTATTTTTCTGTCTTTCACGGTTTACTGTCTCAAGACTGAGGCGAATAGTGACAAATCCGGATTTTTTCATCAAATATGCTGTTTCATCATCGATAAATCTTGCATGAAGTCCATTAGGACAATGAAAGCGTATATTCAATTTTCTATCGATTATTTCACGCAATAAAGGTTTTATGTGGGTATCACTCTTAAACAAAAGGGCATCATCATAAAAAGCAAAATCTCTTATGCCTTTTAGTGTGGAATTAGTTATATTGTTAATAATCTCAGTTAAAGGATATTGAGTAAATTCCTTGTTCAAAATTCTCGAAGCGCAATAAGAACAATTGAAAGGACAACCTTTACTGGTTATAACTGGTGCAAAAGGATAATCAAAAAGAGCGTCATATTCGAACTTTTCCTCGAATGCCTGTAATTTTTCAAGATGAAAACCGATAGCTTCGAAAACTGTAGAAATATCTTCATTAATATTGCCTTTATAAACAATGTCAGCCCCGGAGTTTCTGAGAGCGTGTTCATACCATAATGTCGCATAAATACCGCCGAGTATTATAGTTGTATCTCTATGGATTTTTCGCACTAATTCAATTGCCTTCTGAACACCCGGATACCAGTAAGACATAATAGATGTTATAAAAATAATATCAGGAGAGTCAGCTCTGGATAGTCTTTTATAGAACTCATCAACAGATATGCCATATCTTCCAAATCTGCGGGGTACTGATTTCAGAGATTCCGGCTTTTGCACTATTTTCTTCTGATAGCGACCTATTCCAAACTCCTTTTTTTGATAACTATCCATGCAATCAATAACCTGAAGGCTCGTGTCATATCTGCTCAAAAACTTTGAGACCTCAAACAACCCGAGTGGCATTGACCACAAATTTACAGCAGCAAAGTCATATATCCAGGGATTAACAAGAAGAATTTTCAGACTCATTTTATTACTTTAACATAATACACATCTGTGCAAAATATGATTTCAAACAGTATGCTTGAAACCAGAAATAAAAAAGCTATCCTGATTAAAATTTTCTTGTAAAATAAAAGGCTTTATTGTAATAATATTATTATTAAATAGTGAGAAAATTATATTGTAAGGTTTTTTTATGATAGTTATTGACAGAGGAAACCATCAGAAATTATACCGCCAATTACTTGATATAATCAAAAGCAAAATCGAAAGCGGTGAATGGGCATTGGGTTCTCAGATTCCCACAGAAGAAGAGCTTTGCAAAACTTATAATATAAGCAAAGCAACTGTAAGAAATGCTGTGCTTGAACTTGTAAGGCAGGGATATTTAATGAGACAACAAGGCAAAGGCACTTTTGTTTACAGAAACACCCTGTCTGAAGGTTTAACCATGCAAACAACTTTAAAAGAAATGATGCTGGATACAAATTTTTCTGTTTCTACCAAAGTTCTTGCTCAAACTGTTATGATGCCCATAGAAGACCTTGATGTCAAACTCGATATTTCTCCGGATAAACATCTTATTTATATAAAACGCCTTTATTATACAGACAATAATCCAACCTTAATAAATGAAACTTATATCCCTTACCATATTTGCCCTATGATTATTGAAGAAAAAATTGATTCAGAACCAATCTTTGATATTATTGAAAAAAAGCATGGCATAAAAATTACAAAGGTTAAAAATAATATTGATATTACTTATCTTTCACTTAATGAAAGCACACTCCTCGAGACAAAAGAAGGTTCTGCTGCATTAGTGCTTATGCAATATTTTTACTCGGGCGAAACCCGGATTATGTACTCACATTCTATCAAGAAAATAGACAGAATTAATCTGTTTATGGAATTTGAAAGAAGATTTGTTTAAATTTTTCTTTTGAAAGGTTGAGATACTTATTCTGAATCTAATAAATTTACTTTGTTCTAATTATTGCAAATATTACAAACCCAATAAAAAAGAAGCTCTATCCTGTCTCGGATTTAAAATTATAGAAAGTCTTATAAATAGAGGAAATCATTTTGAATTTAAAACAGAAAAACATTCTCTTTTAAAAGATACTTTAATAATTCTTAATAATAAACTCTGTCCTTATTGTCCATTTTATGAAAATGACTGCGATTTTGCGGATTTTTTAAAAAAAGAAAAAGATATATTATCTATTTCTGATTCCAATTTGCCTCCGCCGTGTGGTGGTTTTATATTTCTCGGTATTCTGTTTGAAAATAATAAAATAAATATTGACGATATCAAAAGATTAATCTAAACTCAAAGTAAATACAATTAATAATCTATGGAGGCATTATGAACACTTTTTCTATACGCGAAGTTGTTGAACAATCAATATTAACCGAACAATTGGGTCGTGAATTTTACACAAAAATGGCGCAGAAGTTTCAGGAAAACAACGAACTTAAAAAACTCTTTGAGCTACTTGCGATACATGAAACAAAACATGAAAAAACTTTTTCTGAACTCATGCAAAAAGTAAAAGATGAAGAACCAGAAGGCTGGGACGAAGTCACCCTTTATCTTAAGGCAATCGTTGATTCAGAATTCTTTTTAGGTAAAGATAAATGTCTGCCATCACTTGAACATGTTAAAACAGCAGGAGAAGCTGTTGAATTTGCGCTTTGTTTCGAAAGAGAGACTTTGCTCTATTATTACACTTTAAGAGAATCATTAAGCGAGAAAGACCTTATCGACAGGATTATAAAAGAGGAAAAAAGCCATATTGTATGGCTGAATAACTTGAAGAAAACTCTTAAATAATAATGGACTATACTTTAAAAATAGGCGGCGAGGCAGGACAGGGGATTCAGACAGTAGGAGATACTCTTGCAAGGGTTTTTTCGCGTTCAGGTTATCACGTATTCACCCATCAGGACTATGAATCACGTGTTAGAGGAGGGCATAATTTTTTCCAGATAAGAGTTTCGGATACGCCGGTTATGGCTTCAAGAGAAGATATTGATATATTGATTGCATTTGACCTTGAAAGTATTTCAGAGCATGCAGGAGAAGTGAAAGAAAATGGACAGATAGTTTACGATTCTTCAGCCCTTGGAAAACTGAAATTACAGGAAGACATCTCTCGAATAAACAGCCTTGACATACCTTTCACACAACTTGCTATTGAACATGGTGGAAGTAAAATAATGGCAAATACGGTTGCAACAGGTGCTATTCTCGGAATGTTAAAAATGAAGCTCGATGTTCTTGAAAACATAATAAAAGACACTTTCAAAAAGAAAGGTGAAGATATTATAAAGGCAAATATTAATGCTGTTAGAGCAGGATATGATTTTGCGCTAAAAAACTGTCTTACATGTAGATTCGTACCAGCAGATACTTCAAAGGCTAAAATGCTTTTGAATACAGTTGAGGCAATCGGGTTTGGAGCCCTTGCCTCGGGCTGTAAATTTTATTCAGCATACCCGATGACCCCATCAACTGGAATTATGAATTACCTTGCAGATAAAGAAAAAGATTATGGAATCATTGTTGAGCAGGCAGAAGATGAAATAGCCGCAATAAATATGGCGCTCGGTGCATCTTTTGCTGGTGTAAGGGCAATGACAGGTAGTGCGGATGGCGGTTTTGCTTTAATGATAGAAGGGCTTTCTTTGGCTGCCATGACTGAAACTCCTGTAGTTATTTGTATAGGTCAGAGACCTGCGCCAGCAACAGGGCTTCCAACGAGGACAGAACAGGGTTCATTGCTGTTCGTAATAAACACAGCTCATGGGGAATTTCCGAGAGTTGTATTTGCCCCGGGAAATCCCGAACAGGGTATGTATCTTACCAATAAAGCATTTGACCTTGCGGAAAAATATCAGATACCTGTTTTTGTAATGTTCGACCAGTATCTTTCAGATGCTGAATGGACTTATGAAAATTTTGATTTAAGCAAGTTGAAATATCAGGATTACAGAATTCGTGGAGAAGCATTAAAAAGTCTCGCTGAATATAAAAGACATGCTTATACTTCAACCGGGGTATCGCCATTGGGTATCCCGGGAGAATCACATCATTTAATAATAACGGATAGCGATGAACATAATGAAGAAGGCCATTTGATAGAAGATGCTGAAACAAGGATAAAAATGGTTCATAAAAGACTTTTCCAGAAACTTCCTTTAATAAAAAAGGAGATAGCTCCACCATTACTTTACGGAGATCCCGAACCCGAGATCATTATCTCCGGATGGGGCTCAACTTATGGAATAATGAAAGAAGCTGTTGATATTTTATCTACACAACATAAAAAAATAGCAATGTTACATTTCAGCGAAGTCTATCCTTTGCCAGAAACTGATAATTTTGATTATATTTCTGTTTTAAAAAATGCAAAAATTTCCATATGTATAGAGCAAAATGCAACATGCCAGTTTGCAAAGTTAATAAGAACCGAAACAGGGTTTGAATTCAAGTATAAAATCAACAAATATGATGGCAGACCTTTTACCGTTGATCTATTGGTGAAACAAATTAATGAAAAAACAAGAACTGATTAAAACCATAGAGAGAGAACTTGAATCAAAACATATAGATCAAAATATCATTGCTCTTTACTTATACGGCTCAATATTGAATAGGAAAAGGCTGAGGAATGATAGGGAGAGTATTTTGATTTTGTTCCTTTCCTTAAAAAATTCAGGCAGGTAAAATATGGATTTATATACCCGAAAACTTGAGATTATTTCTGATTCATTAAGAAAACTTGTCGAGATAAAAAATGAGAGCAGGGCTTTGCTCATATACAGAGGAGCATGGAAAAACAAGGATATTAAAGAAAATTAAGGCATATTTTGAGGGTATAATATCTAAATTGCTAAGAAAAAAGGTTGAGGAGAAATAGATGGTTAGACCGGAAGATTATAAAGGTTTGACACCTGCCTGGTGTCCGGGTTGCGGAAATTTTGCGATACTCAAAACATTCAAAGATACCATGATTGAACTCGGTATCGAACCCCATCAGTTTACTATAGTTTCAGGAATCGGACAATCTGGAAAATTTCCACATTATTTAAGATGCAACACCTTTAACGGACTTCATGGCAGAACTCTGCCTGTTGCAACAGGCATCAGACTCGCAAACCATGATATGCTGGTTATCGCTGTTGCTGGAGATGGTGATTGCTATGGTGAGGGCGGAAACCATTTAATACACGCAATAAGAAGAAACATAAATATAAAGCTCTTTGTTCATGACAATCAAATTTATGGACTTACAAAAGGGCAGCCTTCTCCAACAACAATTGAAGGAATGGTAACAAAAAATCAGCCTTTTGGTGTTATGTCAGAACAATTAAATCCCATTGCTCTCGCAGTTGCCCTTGACTGCAGTTTTGTTGCGAGAGGATTTGCAGGTGATATGGAATTTTTGAAGTCTCTTATGAAATCAGCCATTCAGCATAAAGGATTTGCGCTTCTTGATATTCTTCAACCCTGTGTGACCTTTAACAAAATAAACACCTATGATTGGTATAAACAGCGCGTATATCATACAGAGGCTGATTATAATCCTGAAGACAGAATAAATGCTTTTAAAAAAGCACTGGAGTTCGGTGATAGGATACCCTTAGGTATCATATATAAAAACAACCGTCCAACACTTGAAGAAAGAATACCGGTTATCAAAGACTCGACTCTGGTGAAACAATATTCCAATCCTGTAAATTTCGATAGAATATTAAAAGAATTTTATTAAACCCGAAGATTTCCTGAACAATGAAGACTTCGCACGAAAACTTTTTTATGATTACAACTTCTTTGCTCCCTTTTCCGAAGGGGAGTTACTTTTTTGAAGTTTAGAAATGTCTGTATTATCCGTATCAATGTCAAAAAGATTTAAAAAATTTTTCGGCATATTTCTTATTTCTTTATTTATATTAGCTGTTTCCATCTTTGTTGCCTTACATTTGTATCGTAGTGAAATAAAGAAAAATATTATTAATAAAATTTCGGGTAAAATTTCAGAGTCCCTGGGACACGATGTTCGGATTAAGGATTTATCATTCAGTTTTTCAGAAGGAGTTAACTTTTATTATATTAATGTAAAAAATCCCGCCAGTTTTAATGCTGGAAATTTACTCACCATAAAAAGGCTTCATATAAAATTATCGCTAAATGATCTTCTTGCAGGAAGATTTTTTTCTGAAAATGTCACGGTTATTTCTCCTGAACTCATATTATGTAAAGATAAAAATGGCAGACTGAATCTTTCGGATAAACTCCTTTCTTTTTTTAAGAGAGAATCTAAACTTAAGTATAAAATCAATGAATTCAAAATTGATTCAGGCTCTTTCAGGTTTTATATAGACTCTGAAAATAAAAATTCGGAATTATATAGAAAATTGCTCGAAATTGAAAAAATCAACATTACTTTAAAAGAGCTTTCCTCAAATAAAGGAGTGAAAACTCTTATTGACGGAAAAGCCGATTACGCGGGAGGCAAATTGAAATTACATGGCTGGGTTTATTTAAAGGACAACCCCAAAAAATTTATGGTATCCGCTTCTCTCGATGATATGCCTTTATCGAATTTTAATGAAATATCCGGTAAATATAATCTGGAACTTGAAAAGGCAAATATAAATGCTGAAGTTTTCATTGAAGGAACATCAGAAGTTATTAATATTAAAAACAGATTGCAAATAAATAATGCGGTTTTCCCTTATATATCCCGTGGGATAAAAGAGATTTTATTAAAAAACGAATGCAGATACATTGCCAATAAAGATCTTTTCTTAATAGATGAACTATCAATAAATTCCGGGAACTTCCTATCTGTTCACGCAAAAGGAGTTTTCAGGGATATTACAAGACATCCTGATTATAGAACAGAAATTACAGTAAATAAACTTGAACTCTCTGCTCTGGAATTTCCTGATAATTATAAAATCTCGGGAAGTTTGAAAGATGCAATTATTAATATACATGGCGATTCTTTCACAATAATACCTGAGTTTATTTTAAAGGCAAGACTCAGGAACATCTCAGTCTTGAAAGAAAAAAAGAATTTGATACAGAAAGCATCAATGGATTTTAATGTAAAATCAGACGGGAAAAATGCTGTATTTAATATAAACACCTTTATAGAAAAACTTTCCTTAAAAGTTTCAGGAACAGCAAAAGATATGGCATCCCCAGATAGATTTATTAACTTCAAATCAGAAATTCCTGATGTAAAAGCAATAGATATAAGAGATGCGTTATGGAATGTATTCCCTGATAATCTTTTGTATGCAGATATGGAAGGAGCAATTTCTTCCGAACTTTCATTTGCTTACTCTGAAGGAACTTTAAATATTTCAGGCAGACTAAAAGCTCATGAACTTACAGTTAGTGGAGAGAATGGAGAATTTACGGTCGGACCTGTAAACGGAGTGTTGCCAATTAATTACAGATTGAACAAAAGAATGAAATCACTGAATAAAAATTTAAAGAGTAATATTTTCTCAGAAGTTCCTGTATTCGAAAAAGATAACTTCTCAAATCTGAAGAATTTTTTTAAAAACCATGAAATATGTAAAAATTGTAATAGAATAACTATCGGTAATATCAGCTATGGCATGCCACTTTTAAAGAATGTAAATATTTTTTTAAAACAGGACAACGGCATTTATAATATACCTTTATTAGATGCTGATATTTCAGGTGGAAAATTAAAAGGAACTGCATCTGTAAATATATCTGATGGCATAGATTATACAGCAGGGTTTATTATTGAAAGATTAAGTCTGAAAGAATTTTGCGAAGGGTTCGAACCTATCAGGGGTTATATTTCAGGACTTGTTGATGGACTGGCGTTTATTAAAGGTTCAGGGGTTGGTATTAATAAACTTATTGGAAAGGCTGACTTATGGACATATAGCAGCAAAAAAGAAAAGACAAAACTAAGCAAAGAATTCCTTAAGAAAGCTGGTGGTCCAGCATTAAAAGCATATTTAGGAGACAGGGATTTCGACAAAGGGATTGTTAGCATGTATTTTAAGAATGGTTATATTATTTTCAGTGAACTTGAAATTTCGAATAAAAACATTTTTGGCATAAAAGACCTTACAATTAAAGTTGCTCCGTTTAATAACAGAATTTCAATTGACCATCTTATGTGGACAATTACCGAAGCAGCTCATAGAGCCAAAAGCCCGGAGGCTGATAAAAGAAAATAGTTTTGATAGATATGGATAAAATTATTTTATAATATAACAAGAGGAAAACTAAAAAGATTCAAGGTAGAATTTAATTATTAACAATACAAAAATGAGGAGGATTAATGAAAGGCAAAGCAAGATTATTAATTTTTGGATTTGTTTTTCTGATTGTCTCGTGCGCAGTCATAACAGTAAATATTTATTTTCCTGAAAAGGATGTTAAAGAAGCATATAAGACTCTTGAAAAAGAATTAATGGGAACAGATTCCAAAAAAGATGATAAAAAATCTGAAAGCAAACCACAGAGTTTTTTAAGATATGAATTTGTAAAGACCGCTTACGCAGAAGAAAACCTTTCAGATAAACTTTCTGAGACCATGAAAAAGATGCCTGATGTTGTTAATGCATATAAGGAAATGGGAGCAAGGATTGATAAGATTGATCGTTTAAGGGATATGGGCGCAGTTGGAGAAAGCAAAGATGGTCTTCTTGTAATTAGAGAGGGAAAGCTAAGCGAAGAAGATAAAAAACTTATAGCCGAAGAAAATGAAAACAGAAAAACTGTCATGAGAGGCATGGCAAGAGCAATGGTTCGTATAAACAGAGACAGGGAGACTGAAGAAACGATTAAAAAAGTAATGTCTCAGGCTGTTGAATATTTTGCTTCATTGAGAAGGGATTCTGCCAAAAAAGGCTGGTGGATTCAGAATCCTGACGGAAACTGGGTAAAAAAATAATTTAGAATTTTAAAAAAAAGATATTTTTCAAGAAACAAAAAGCAGGAAGATTATTTTTCTATTAGAAAAAATATAGCGGATATAGCTCAAAATTTTATGGTAAAGCATCTTTAAATGTGCACTAAGGTTTTGAAAAATAATTCTTCTCACAGCATCTGCAATATTCTAACTGTATTTTTATGGTTAATTACAATATCTTTCATACTTGGCTCTTTTATAGTTTCAGATATTGATGCAAAATTATTAACAGCAGACAAAATTATAGTTAAGAAATCAAAAAGGATAATGACTCTGTTCAATAAAGGGAGAATATTAAAACAATATAAAATAGCCCTGGGCAAACAGCCTGTCGGGAAAAAAATGTTCGCTGGCGATAAAAGAACACCAGAGGGTAGTTATATTATTGATTCAAGAAAAGCTGACAGCAAATACTATTTAGCTCTTCACATATCTTATCCAAATCATGTTGACCTGGAGAATTCCGAGAAACTTGGATTAAATCCAGGGGGTGATATTATGATTCACGGTCTTCCGAATGGATATGAAGATGTGGAAGAGTTCCATAGAATTACTGACTGGACAGACGGTTGTATTGCTGTAACCAACAGGGAAATGGAAGAAATCTGGCAACTCGTTCCTGATGGCACTCCCATAGATATTATTCCTTAACCCGGGAAATGCAGACACTGCTAAAAAATTTATTTTACCCGGGTGCGTAATCTATAATTATTTTAGGACAAAAGTGTTAAAAATTTTTATTGAGAGGAGAATGTTTTATGGCAAATGAAGATTTGTCTAAACTTAAAATAGATAAATCAGAAGCATTCTTTAAGCAAAAAAGTAAAAAGAAAAAAATTTATCTTATCACTTTTTTAATACTTCTACCGATAATAGCTATATTATTTTTAAAGGGTATTTTATTGCCTGCGGTTGAAGTAGAAGTTGTAAATGTTACCAGATTATATCCGTCCCAGACCTATACTCTATTGAATGCAAGCGGATATGTGGTTGCCCAGAGAAAAGCAGCTCTTGCATCAAAAATTACAGGGAGATTGGTATCAATTTCTGTAGAAGAAGGTGATTTTGTTAAGAAAGGTCAGATAGTTGCCCGTATAGAAAACGAGGATATTTCGGCGTCGAAGGAACAGGCAGAAGCAAATCTTAATACAGCAAAACATACTCTCGAACAGGTAAAAGCTGAACTTACTGAATCAGAAATAACTTTTAAAAGATATAGTGAATTATTGCCTTTAGAATATGTATCAAGAGCAGATTATGATGCAGCAGAAGCAAGGTATAAAAGAGCAAAGGCAGCTGTTTTAGCTGCAGAGGCAAATGTAAAAGCTGCTATGGCAGCCTTGAAATCAGCTGATGTTTCGCTCGAATATAGCTTTATACGTGCTCCTTTTGATGGTGTTGTTCTCACAAAAAATGCCGACATAGGCGATATAATTACACCAATTGGAGCTGCAGCAAATGCAAAAGCAGCTGTTGTAACAATTGCAGATATGAGTTCCTTGCAGGTTGAAGTTGATGTTTCTGAATCCAATCTTGGAATAGTTAAAAAGGGGCAACCATGTGAGATACAGCTTGACGCTATCCCTGATTCAAGATTTCGCGGCATTGTACATATGATTGTTCCAACAGCAGACCGTTCAAAAGCTACTGTTCTTGTCAAAATTCGTTTTATCGACTCAGACCCCCGAATATTACCAGAAATGAGTGCAAAAGCTGCATTTCTTGAAAGAGAAACAAGCAAAGATGAAAAAGAGCCGAAAGTTGCACTCAACCCCGAAGCAATATTAACAAGGAATGGCAAACAGTTCGTTTTTCTTATCTTGGATAATAGAGCAATTGAAACACCTGTGGTTACAGGCAACAGGCTCGGTGATTTCGTCGAAATCTTGAGCGGAATAAAACCCGGCGACAGAGTTGTCTTAAGACCTTTGAATAAACTAAAAAATGGTTCAAAAATAAAGATCTCGGAAAAGTAATGAATAATGAAATTAATATCGTAGAGATAAGAAATCTTTCAAAATCATACCGTAGAGGCAATTTGGTTATTCCTGTTTTGAATAATATTTCTCTCGATATTAAAGAAGGTGAATTCCTTGCTTTTATGGGGCCATCGGGTTCTGGTAAAACGACTTTGCTAAATTTAATCGCAGGAATTGACAAAGCTGATAGCGGTTCCATAACGGTTAAAGGAGTTGAAATAACAAATTTGTCTGAATCTGAATTAGCAGAATGGAGGGCATCAAATGTAGGATTTATTTTTCAATTTTATAACCTTATTCCTGTTCTCACAGCTTTTGAGAATGTTGAACTTCCATTGCTCCTTTCAAAGTTGAGTAAAACAGAACGTAGAGAACACGTTGAGATGGCTCTTAAAGTAGTAAATCTTTCTAACCGCATGTATCACAGACCCGGACAACTTTCGGGTGGTCAGCAACAGCGTGTTGCTATCGCAAGAGCAATAGTGACAGACCCGGCAATACTTGTTGCAGATGAACCAACAGGAGACCTTGATAGAACATCGGCTGAAGATATACTTAATCTTATGGAACAATTGGTAGATCAACTAAATAAAACAATTATAATGGTAACACATGACCCGAGAGCAGCCAGAAAAGCTCACCATATAAAATATCTTGATAAAGGAATTCTGAATGCACGTCCTCAAATTGATTTTTAGAAATTCTCTTCGTCATAAATTGAGAACTATTCTTACGGTTCTGGGCGTAACAATCGCAATTCTTTCATTTGGCCTTTTGAGAACTGTCATAAGTGCATGGTATGCAGGAGTTGAGGCATCATCTGCAAGCCGTCTTGTTACAAGAAATGCTGTATCATTGACATTCCCGCTTCCACTTTCCTATAAAGAAAAAATTCGCCAAATCGAAGGCGTAAAATCTGTTTCTTATGGTTCATGGTTTGGTGGAATTTATATAGATGAAAAGAATTTTTTTGCAAATTATGCTCTTGAAGCAGAACATTACCTTGATATTTATCCCGAATTTATAATACCTCCGGAGCAGAAAGAGGCATTTTTGCGGGATCGCAAATCAGCTGTTGCAGGCAAAAAACTGGCTGATAAATATGGATGGAAAATAGGAGATATAATTACTCTCAAAGGTACTATTTATCCAGGAAACTGGGAATTTGTGTTGAAAGCTATATATAAGGGACGTGACAATACAGTTGACGAAACAGCTTTTTTCTTTCATTGGGCTTATCTGAACGAGATAGTAAAAAAGATTGCGCCGCAGAGAGCTGACCAGGTCGGATGGTATATGGTTGAAGTAAAAAATCCTGACCATGCTGCTGAAGTTGCTGTAAGAATTGATCAGGCTTTTAAGAACTCCCTTGCCGAAACATTAACAGAGACAGAAAAAGCTTTTCAACTCGGATTCATTTCAATGACCGAAGCAATCGTAATCGCTATTAAACTGGTATCCTTTGTTGTTATTTTTATAATAATGGCTGTTGTTGCCAATACTATGGCAATGACAGCTCGTGAAAGAATAGGTGAATATGCTGTTTTCAAGACTCTCGGCTTTGGAGGATTTCATATAAGTGGACTTATATTCGGAGAATCAATTGTTATTACCATGACAGGCACTGTTATTGGAATGGTATTGACTTTTCCTGTTGCAAAAGTATTCGCATCTGAATTAAGCACTTATTTCCCTATATTTATAATTGAGCCAGAAACATTATATATGGATATAGCAGCAGGGTTAATTGTAGCGCTAATGGCAGGAATTTTCCCAGCGTGGCGGGCAATTAAAATAAGCATTGCAGACGGATTGAGGAGAATAGGTTGAAAATACCTTTTTCATACAGCCTGCGTAATTTATGGACAAGAAGATTGACAACTTCTCTAACAGTGGGCGGTATGGCTCTTGTTGTTTTTGTCTTCGCTGCTGTCCTGATGCTTGCAGAAGGTCTCCAGAAAACACTTGTTGATACAGGTTCAGATGATAATGTGGTAGTAACCAGAAAATCTGCAGGTTCTGAAGTTCAAAGCGCAATCGATAGAGTTCAGGCATCAATAATCGAAACACAACCCGGAATAGCAGTTGATGCTGATGGCAGAAGAATGGTCGCAAAAGAAATTGTTGTATTAATAGCTCTTCCCAAAAAGAGCACAAACAAACCTTCAAATGTTGTTATAAGAGGCATAGGAGAGAAATCTCTTGAGCTTCGTCGCCAGGTTAAAATATCCGAAGGACGTATGCCTGTTTCTGGATCAACAGAAATTATTATAGGAAAAAGCATAGCAAAAAGATTCAAGTCAGGAAAGGTTGGAGAAATATTACGTTTCGGTTTGAGGGACTGGAGAATTGTAGGTATTTTCGATGCAGGCAATACAGGCTTCAGCTCAGAAGTTTGGGGAGATGCCGATATTCTTATGCAGACATTCAGACGTCAGGCATATTCTTCCATAATCTTCAGATTACAGAATCCCACAGAGTTTGAAGTCATAAAACAGAAAATAGAAAGCGACCCGAGACTCACTCTTGAAGTTAGAAAAGAAACAAAATATTACAGAGATCAATCAGAAATGATGGCGAAATTCCTGAGGATTCTCGGAATTTCTTTAACAATCATTTTCTCTTTAGGTGCTGTAATTGGTGCTATGATAACCATGTATGCAGCGGTTGCAAATAGAATTGCAGAAATAGGGACATTAAGGGCGCTGGGGTTCAGGAGAAGAAATATACTTGCAGCTTTTGTTATGGAATCATTATTTCTCGGATTAATTGGTGGTATAGCAGGACTTATATTCGCATCATTTCTTCAATTTTATACAATTTCCACAATGAACTGGGCTACATTTTCTGAACTTGCGTTTAGTTTCGAACTTTCTCCACACATTGTCTTGAAATCAATACTTTTTTCTCTTATAATGGGGCTGACAGGCGGAATGCTTCCAGCAATTAGAGCTTCAAGAATGAATATTGTCGAAGCATTAAGAGGAGAGTGAATGGGTTATTATATTGAATTGGAAGGGCAGATGTCTCTTAATACACATTTGTCATGAGCAGGTTTTTTTGCCTGACAAACATTTCTGCCATGCATTATAAGAAGATTGGAGAGTTTATTCCAATCATTTTGCGGAGTAATAGCCATAAGTTCCTGTTCTATCTTCACAGGATTTTCATTTTCAGTAAGACCGAGCAGTTTTGATAGTCTTTTAACATGCGTATCCACTGCAATCCCCTGATTTATTCCATAAGCTTCCGATAGAACGATATTTGCTGTCTTTCTTGCTACACCCGGTAAAGTTATTAGTTCCTCCATAGTTTCAGGCACATTCCCTTTAAAGTTCCTGATTATCAACCTGGCTGCTTCCTGAATATTTTTAGCCTTTGTCTTATAGTAATTTACCGATTTAATATCTTCCTGTAATTCCTCAATAGGAACTTTTGCGTAATCTTCTATGTTTTTATATTTCTTAAAAAGCTTCTCTGTGACTTTATTTACAAGGTTGTCTGTAGCCTGCGCAGAAAGAATAGTTGAAACAAGAAGCTCAAACGGGCTTGAGAATTTTAATGCAGTCTTAGCATCGGGATATTCTTTTTTGAGGCGTTTTAAAATTTCTTTAATTTTTTCTTTATTATTCATAATGTCCCTTTTATAAAATAATCCATAAGCTTCCAGCCTTCTTCAATAAACAAAACGCCCTCGCGTAAAGTTATTGACTCATCAAAAACCATATCCGCATTCTGCTTTTCGTTATTACTTTCATAAATTACAAAAGGCACTGGTTCATCAGTATGAGTTTTGACAGAGATAGGTGTAGCATGATCAGGAAGAACCAAAATTTTGTAATCTTTAAAAGAAGAAAGACCGGCTAATACAGTACCCACTACGAGTGAGTCAATATCTTCTATTGCCTTTATTTTGTGCTTGTAGTTTCCAGCATGTCCTGCTTCATCCGGGGCTTCAACATGTATATAAACAATATCTACTCTATTCAAAGCATCAAGGGCAGCTTTTGCCTTACCAACATAATTCGTATCAATATATCCGGTAATACCCGGAACCTGAAGAATCTCAAATCCTGCATTGATTCCCAGACCTCTCATTAAATCAACAGCTGAAATAAGCGCGCCTTGAATATTATATTTTTCCTTAAAAGTAGGGATATTGAGTTTTTTCCCCTGTCCCCAAAACCATATACTGTTTGCAGGTTTTTTACCGTTTTTAATTCTCTCACAATTCACCGGATGCCGTTCGAGAACAGTTGTTGATTTCAACATTAGTTCCCTTAATATATCTTCTCCTTCGCCAACAGGTAGATAGTCAGCAATTTCTTTGCCGGTAATATCATGTGGCGGCGTACACTCAACATTAACCGAACCCGATGACCACACCATAATATGTCTGTAACTCACTCCCGGATAAAAATTAATTTTTTCAGAGCTGAATTCTTTTTGAATATCATTAATAAGTTTTTTAGCTTCATCAGTTGTAATATGATCGCTGCTGTAATCTTCCATAACAGCTTTTGTTTTATCTTTGTTATATTTCAAAGTAACAAGATTACATCTATAAGCTACATCATCTGGTTTAAGGTCAATACCAATACTCAAAGCTTCCAGAGGAGCTCTTCCTGAATAGAATTTACGCGGATCATAACCAAGAATATTAAGATTCGCTATATCAGAACCCGGATGGAATCCTTCTGGAACAGTCTTGATTTTACCTGTAATTCCTTTCTGCGCAAGGAAATCAAGATTAGGAGTATTTGCGACCTGCAAGGGAGTTCTACCCTCAAGTTCTTCTAATGGCCTGTCGGCCATTCCATCACCAATTATTACAATATATTTCATCATTATACCTCTTTGATTATTTTAAAACTTACATATATATTACTTCAATTAACAGAACATTAAAACTAAAAATTAATTCAGGATACAGCTTAACACAACAAATGCTCTTTAAAACTTGGGAAATCATTATTATTTTGCCATATTGCTTCTTTGACGTTATCTTTTCTCATTTATTTATCAACGCAATGAACGCAATGAACGCTATGAACGCAACAAACGCTATAGCGGGTCTCACTTCCAATGCGTAGCATTAAATTCGATAAACGCTATAAACGCAACAAACGCTATAAACGCTATGAACGCAATAAACGCTATTAACGCTATAAACGCTATAACGTATCTTGTATTGACATTCAAGAAAAGTTATAATAGTTCAATGCATGAACTTTTATATTCATGCTATGCAAAACCTTCCAAAGAGGTTATAGGCGGTAGCCTGTCTTTTCAATGCACCATTGCCGTTACCTTTCACCCCTTTGTCAAGCGGGATCAAGGGGGTTGTATATTCCTTTGTCATTTTGTCGTTTTAATCAACGCTACAACGCTATAAACGCAATAAACGCTATTAACGCTATGAACGCTATAAACGCTATAACCAGTTTTATAAATTCCAGTCGCCAGAGCGACTAACTTCCAGTGCCGTTTTCGGCACTCAATTCCAGACCTGCAAAGCAGGTCTCACTTCCAATGCGTAGCATTAAATTCGATCAACTCAACAAACGCAATGAACGCTACAACGCAATGAACCCAATGAACGCTATTAACGCAATAAACGCTATTGCGGGTCTCACTTCCAATGCGAAGCATTAAATTCGATAAACGCTATGAACGCAACAAACGCAATGAACGCTACAACGCAATGAACCCAATGAACGCTATTAACGCAAT
>Ga0078972_1008193_pt1 | contig 22175 bp, 29 predicted proteins | sample YelNatPaOPGAMG01_FD_67568 | JGI IMG/M metagenome (GOLD analysis project Ga0078972, IMG submission 67568) | Hot spring thermophilic microbial communities from Obsidian Pool, Yellowstone National Park, USA - OP-RAMG-01 (SPADES assembly) (version 2) | ecosystem: Environmental > Aquatic > Thermal...
TTAGTTTTATTCTCTATCTTTAAGTTTTTAATCAAGCAGAAACATGTCTGAAAAAAGTATCTGGTGTAATAGCTATTACACTCATATAAAAGCTTTGCCATAAGATACTTCTAAGATAGTTGTAAGATTCTTCTAGGTTTTTCCTAGAGATAAATTGCATACAGTAACATGTACTCTCCCCCGAAAAGATATTGAATACCCTTTACAATATTAAATTAGTATGTATAAAATAAAAAATATATGGAGGTGATTAAAAATGCCTGCTATAACATTGTTCATAGCTGAAAATGTTAAACCAAAACTTCAGATAATAAAAGAGATAAACGAAAATGGAAAGGGAGAAAAGGAGTGGTTTTCAGCAACCTTAAACAAATCTCAGCCAGAGGAAATAATAGTAAGCTACTTTTTTGAAGAAAGCATAGAAGAGCATCTTTCAAGAGTTTTGGAGGAAGATGAAGTAGAAGAAGTTATATCAGTTTTAAAACAAAACGGTAATTCAAAAGTCATAAAAAAGATAACAAGTTTTTTCAACGTTAACGATAAGCTTTTAGAAGTCTACAGAGGTCCGGATAAAATTACAGAAAGGATTGTAGAAAAACTTACAGAAATTACTGGCATTCAATTTAAGCGAGTAAAGGTTCCTGCAAACGGTTTACAACAAATATACCAAAAACATAGTTTAGAGGTAACGCAAGCTATGTTCAAAAATGTTGATGGACTTTTCTATCAAATCATGAGAGGTAACAATCTAGAAACAAACAAGAGATTTCTGGAATATATGGCAAAATTCAAAGATTGTTTAAGAGTAATTTCTATTAGACCAGCTATAAAGTTTTTGAATGGAGGCAAATATCAAGTGACTGTAAATGGAGATAAAGGGTCAATCAGATTTTCTCCTTTGCCAGACTTCAGGTGGAGGCCAAGATTCGAAATAAGGCAAGTAGTAGACATTGTTAGAAAATATGCTTCTGCATAAGGTGAAAGAGGTGCAAGTATATCTTGATACCAACATTCTTTATTCATACTTAAAGAAAAAGATAGAGGAGAAAATTAGCGGCAACGGCAAAGAAATAAAGTTTACTTTTTTTAATAATGCGCAAATCATTCCAGTTTCCTCGTTTTTTACTTTAATTGAATTAGTAAATGTTTTAAAAAGAGAAATGAATCTTAGTAGAAAAAGTATAGAAGACTTTGTTAAGGATGAAGTAGAAGGCATGGAAATCAGATTGATAGAAAAAGCAAAAATTGATGAAAATGTACTTAAGTGGTGCTCGAACGGTTTAGACTTTAAAGATGCTATTCATTTGAGCATATCAAAAGAAAATAATCTAACCTTGATAACCAATGATTTAAGTCTTGTAAAGTTTGCTAAATTGGTGAACGTAGATTCTATGACAAGCAGAGAACTTAAAAGTAAAATTATCTAATTATTTTAGTGAGCTGGGGTCGCCTAACCAGGTATGGCGCCGGCCTTGAGTTTTTAGACTCAAGGACTGAGTGAAAAATGAAGAAAGCCGGTGGGCTTTACGCCCGTGTGGGTTCGAATCCCACCCCCAGCGATATAAAATTAAAGAAGATATTAGATGCAATGATTGATTTTTAAGCAACTTCTAGAAACTTCACTCCAATTATAAAAGCTAAACCAATTAGGAAGAGAACGAATGAAATTACAGACTTTTTAATATTTGACTCCTTATGAAGTTCTGGTATCAAATCTGAGGCTGCAATATAAATAAATCCACCTGCAGCAAATGGTAACAAAGATAAAAACATTTCTTTAGATAAGAAGTAATACCCAAAAAGACCACCGATAATACAAGTTACTTGTGATAAAAATGTGAAGATTATTGCTTTACTTCTTTTCATACCTCCATACAATGCAGTTGCAAAATTTCCAAGTTCTTGAGGAACCTCATGAGCAATTATCAGAAATGTCGTTAAAATTCCTAGTTTTATATCGATTAAAAACGTGGAAACGATAACCAAACCATCAACAATATTGTGAATCGTATCTCCGACGAATATCAAGTAGCTAAAGGGATGAACTTTACATTCTAACTTATGGCAATGACGCCATTTCAATATTCTCTCCAACACGAAGAATAAAACGAAACCAAAAATAAACCAATTGATAGCTTGTAAAAAACTCATTTCTTCCAAACTTTCAGCAAATAGATGATATAGACCTCCACCAAAAAGCGCTCCTGCAGCAAAAGATACTAATGGGAAAATTATTTTCTCTAAAGTCTTTCTTTTGATAAATAGAGAAAATACTCCTACTAATCCTATAAGACTGTCTAGCACTAATGCCAAAATTGTCCATAGCAATATACTCATTTTTTATAGTTTTTGTTGAGAATTTTTATTCTTCAAAAACAAGTAAATTGATGAAAATTAAAGACATAAAAGTTGGAATGAGCAATGTTAACGTAGAAGCTAGTGTCGTTGATAAATCTGAAAGTAGAAGTGTCCAAACAAAATATGGTAGAAGAGAAGTTGCTGATGTTTTGTTAGAAGATGAAACAGGAAGAATTAAAGCAAGCCTATGGGAAGATCAAATAGGAAAAGCAAATGTTGGTGATAAAGTAAAAATTTCTGGAGCTTATGTGACAGAATTTAGAGGAGAATTGCAACTAAGCATTCCAAGAAAGGGAAGTATTGAAACTATTAAATAAATTATTGTTCTTCAATTATTTCTGCTTCAAACACATAAAATTCTGTCCCATCTTTCTTCCATTCGTCAGCGGGCAAACCTGCTTTTAAACAAAGCTGTGAAAGAAAAACTTCTTTTTTTGGTAACTCATCCCAAACTTGGGGCAAAAACAATGCGCTTCTAAAACCTTTCTTTATTATTACTCCATGTTTAAATGGAACTATTTTATCAACAGCCTCTCTTACACTTCCTCCAATTTTTTTAGGTTCTGTCAATATAGAAACTTCAATTTTGATTTTGTCTAACTCATCTTCAGCTAAAGGAGGAAATCTTGGATCTTGAGTTGCAGAAACCGCCGCTTCTATTATTCCGTCGATTAAAGGCTTTGTTGGATAAGGCAATCCAATACAACCTCTTAATTCCGGTTTACCATAAAAAACTTTGTTTATTGTTACAAAAACTCCTCTTTTTTCATCTAGCTCTTTTGGATAATCTTTTGGCTTGGAGATTATCCTTCCTGTCCTTACATAAGTTTCAATTGCTCTTCTTGCTAGCTTCAAAACATATTGTTTCGTTTTCTCTTCCATTTATCTAATTTTACTTCCTTCTTTAACATCTTTTATTGGCTGAAGCAAAGCAATGGTTCCATTGTCTTCTGCTGCTAGAATCATACATTGAGACTCTATTCCCATTATTTTCCTTCTTTGAAGATTTGTCACAAAAACGAATTTCTTGTTCAAAAGATCTTCTGGTTTGTATTGTTGTTTTATTCCTGCTACTGCAATCCTCTTTTCATTTCCAAAGTCTACTGTCAATTTAAGTAGTTTGCTTGATTCCGGAATGTCTTCTACTTGAATTACTTTTCCTACTCTCAATTCTAATTTTGCAAACTCTTCATATGAAACTTCCATGAAGAAAGAATTAGAAAGAAAAAATAAAAAGGAAAGTTACTTCTTTCTTCTCTTCTTTTCTTTCTCTAGTTTTTTCTCTTCTTTTGCTAATTCTCTCTCTATCTTCCACTCATCCCACTCTAGCCAAACTATGAAAACTCCTAGCAATATTACAAATATTGGAATTGCCCCATTCAACACTGTTAAAACGTCTTGTAATGCTGGTTTTAAATATCCTGGAATTCCTGCAAAGATGTAGTAAAGTGCTACTAGCACAATTAAAACTCCTATGAAAGCTTTTGCTAACGGATTCATACTATCACTAAAAATCAATTCGATTTTAACAATTTAAATTTAAGTTTTAATTGTGTTTTTATGCTGAACTTGTATAAAGCTTTGAGAAATTTATGGAAAAAAGACAGTGAGGAAATGGAAAAACTAGAGAAGGAAAGACTGATAGAGTGGAGAAACCAGCCAGCAATAGTTAGAATAGAAAGACCTACTAGATTGGATAGAGCAAGAGCTTTGGGTTATAAAGCAAAACAAGGTTTTATTATTGCTAGAGTTAGGGTTAGGAAAGGAGGTAAACCTAGAAGACTGTATGAAAGAAGTGGAGGAAGAAAACCTTCTTCTGCAGGTTTATTAAAATTTACACCTGGTAAATCTGAAAGGTGGATTGCTGAGGAAAAAGCTGCTCGAAAATTTCCGAATCTTGAAATCTTGAACAGCTATTATGTTGGAGAAGACGGTCAATACAAATGGTTCGAAGTCATTCTTGTTGATCCTCATCACCCTAATATAAAGGCCGACCCTAAAATAAATTGGATAACAAGCAGCAAGCATAGAAGAAGGGTTTTTAGAGGGTTAACTTCCGCTGGGAAGAAATCGAGAGGTTTAAGAGCATAAAGTAAAAAATTTAGTAATGAGTAAGTTAAAGAAAGAACTTGGTTTATTTGACCTAGTTAGTATTGGAATATCTCAAATCATTGGAGCAGGTATTTTTGTTGTCAGTGGAATAGCTACAGGTATTGCTGGTCCTTCCGTTGTATTGTCTTTTTGGATTGCAGGATTGGTTGCCTTATTAACAGCTTTAACAACTGCCGAACTATCTTCTATAATAACAGAAACTGGAAGTTCTTATGCCTACACAAAAATAGCTTTTGGTAGGTTTCTTGGTTTTCTAGTTGGATGGATGAGGTATTTTGATAATGTTGTTTCCATATCCGCAGTTTCTCTAGGCTTTTCAGCATATTTAATTTCTTTCTTCTTTCCATTCTTATCGCAAGGTCTTCTTGTGATTTTATCTATAGCTCTAATTATTGTGTTGACGATACCTAACATTCTTGGAGTAAAAACAACGAGTAGAATCTCATCTATTCTCATTTTAATTAAACTTTCCGCCCTTTCATTCCTGATTTTTGTTGGTATATTTTACATAATAAAAAATTTTAACATTAAAAACTTCATTCCGTTTTTCCCGAATGGTTTGTCTTCAACATTAACGGCAAGTTCTCTAATTTTCTTCGCTTTCTTAGGTTTTCAAACAATTGCTATGGCTTCTGAAGAGGCAAAAGACCCTAAGAGGAATGTTCCGCTTGCGATAATTCTTTCTTTTCTAATTTGCCTTTTAGTCTATGTTGGAGTTGCAGTAGTTAGTGTTGGTTCTGTAGACTGGAGAATTCTTGGAAAAATAGACCATCCTTTATCTTATGTTGCGCAAAAAATAACAAATAATGAATATGCAAGCCTATATGTAACTTTTGGTGCTCTGCTAGCAACAGCTAGCGTTGCTTTAACAAGCATCTATAGTTCTTCCAGAACGATTTTTGCTTTATCAAGAGACAACCTATTGCCAAAAGTTTTCTCTAGAATAGACAAAAGATTTGGGACGCCAACAATATCAGTAATAATTTCTTCTCTAATAAGCATTTTACTAGTGTTATCAGGAAATATAAATTTTGTTGTATCTATTGTTAATTTTGGTTCTTTATTTAACTTCATTTTTACGAATCTTAGTTTGATAAAACTTAAGAAAGAAATCAATAAAAAACCGAAATTCGAACTTCCATTTCATCCTTTGATACCAATAGCTGGAGCTATTAGTTGTTTTGCTCTCATTTTCTTTCTAGAAAACAATGCCAAGATTATTGGTACTATTTGGTTGTTACTTGGAGTTCTAATTTATTTGATAAAAGAAAAAAGAATTAAATGATGTATGATTTGCATATACATAGCACTTTTAGCTCTGGTGAATCCAGTTTAGAGGAAATCATCAAAACTGTGAAATATTTTGGCTATAATGGAATTGGGTTTATTTCTTATCCTTTGAAAAAGGAAGAGGAAGATTTATTGAAAGCTGAGATAAATAGAGTTAGTAAAGAATACAATTTTGAAATTTACATTGGTTTTGAAGCTACCAACAAACTTGAATTGAAAAAACTTTTGAGTAGAAGAAAAGAATTTGATTTGCTCTTGGTTAGAGGGGGAACAAATTTTATGAATAGGATTGCTGTTGAGAACAGAGGAGTTGATATTTTAACTCACCCAGATTACGAAAGGAAAGATTGCGGAATAAACCATGTTTTGGCTAGGTTAGCAAAAGAGAATGAAGTTGCAATAGAAATAAACTTTAGAGAAGTCTTAAACTCAGAAGGTTTGATTAGAAAAAATGTTCTAGCAAATCATATGGAGATTATAAAACTATACAAAAAGTTTAAGTTTCCTTTAATAGTTTCTTCTGGTGCTCTTTCTCACTGGCAAATAAAAGACCCAAAAGTTTTAATTTCTTATCTAGTTACTCTTGGTCTAGAAATGAAGGAAGCGAAAGAAGCTTTGAGTGTTACGCCAAAAAAAATAATAGAAAGAGCGAAAGAGTGGAGAAGCGATAAATGGATAATGCCTGGAGTTAGAGTCGTTTAGGTTCTAACGACTTTCTTTCCTCCTTCCCAGCTCTCCCATTCTATCCATTCATCTGGTGCTAGTACAACATTGTGAACCCACTCATAAGTTGCATAACCTGTGCTTGTATCTGATTTCGCAAAGCATATTCTATCGATAACATTAGCGTGTTCTCTACAAACTGCTTTTCCTCCCATCGAAACTGCTACAGCTTCTTTACCACAAAACCAACATTTCATTTTTTCACCTCCGTTAAGAGCAAATAAGGAATTTGTCTATAAGAAACAAAAAACAAAATGAAGAGAATAAAAACAAACATAATGATGGTTATTATGAAGCTAGTAAAATTCGGATTTTGTTGAGTTTTTAGCTCAGAATAGGATAGCAAAACTGTAAAAAATGTAATAACTAAAACGAACCAAGGAATCCATTTTGGCAATAAAACTTTTTTAACCTTCATTTTAACAACTCCTCATAAACTTTTATTGTTTGCTCAGCAATGTTATCCCAATTAAAAACTGTTTTTGCCGCATATCTTCCTTTTTCTCCCATCCATCTTGCATGCTCAGGATTCCTCAAAATTTCTTTTATTCCCCATGCTATCGAATTTGGAGCTTGATAAACTCTATAACCAGTTACACCATGCCATATTAATTCTCCTGCTCCAGTACCATGAGTGGCTATAACCGGCTTTCCAGCAGCCCAAGCTTCTAAGACAACTATACCAAAAGGCTCATTCCTACTTGGAACAACAACAGTGTCACTAGCCTTAATTACTTTCAATTTCCAATCATCAGGAACATAACCTGTAAATCTAACTGCATGCCAAAGATTTAACTCACTAACTCTTCTTTCCAACTGACTTCTCATATAGCCATCTCCAATAAAAACGAATTTAGCATTTGGAAAATCTTTCAGAACATCTGGAATAGCTTCTATCAGCAAATCAACGCCTTTTTGATAAGTCATCCTACCAACATAAACTATCATCGGATCATAAACTCCAAAACCAAAATGCCTTTTAACATCATTCCAAGGATCAACTTTCATTCCATCAAACCTATCAGCCCAAATACCATTTGGTATAACTCTTATTTTCCATTCTGGAACTTTGTACAAACGCATGACTTCATCTTTCATTGCATGGGAACAAACAATAAGCCTATCAGCAATATAAGTACCATACCATTCTATGTTAGAAATATCTTGAGCTTTCCCATTGTGAAAATGATTTCCATCTCTTCCGTATTGGGTTGAATGAAGAGTGAAAACGACCTTCTTTCCTTTTGTCTTTTTTAATTCATCCAATGCCAAAACAACATGCCAATCATGACCATGAATTATGTCAAAATTGCCTATGAAATTTTCAGTTTCGTTAAAATAATAAACCATAGATTTACACATATTGTTTGTCATTTCGTGAACAAAATCGGAAGAAAATGCAAATGGACATCTATGATAATGAACGCCATCTATGTTTTGGTAGATTGGTTGATTGCTTCCAATTCTTGTAAACACATGAACTTCATGCCCCATCCTCTGTAAAGCGGCAGCAAGCTCAGTTACATGAACTGAAAGACCTCCTGCAACTATAGAATGAAGAGATTCCCACGAAAAGAAGGCAATCCTCATAGAATTATTTATAATTCATTTAAAAAGATTTTGGGAAATCTTTTTAAACCTTTTCTACTTTCTTTTTCAAAATTTTCAAAACTCTTTCTCCTTGAGAAAACCAATAATCTATACCCCAATAGACATAACAACTCGTTTCGGCTATCAACAAAAGCTTTAGAAGTTCTTTAAAATTTTTTTCATCTACTCTTTCATTAACCATCTTGCTTATTTCGTCTATCTTTTTCGCAATAGCTGATCTTCTCTCTCCCCATACCCATCTTTCATGTCCTCCTACCCAAGAAGCTCCAAGCAAGTTTAACTCAACTTCATCCAATTTCTCTCTTTTGTAGAATTTCTCTAAAAATTCCGAAACCAATATAGAAGAAACTTTCTCGTCTTTTACCTTAGTATGAAATTCTGTAAATGTTTGTGGGAAGAATTCATTCATCATTACATTTCCATTCTCGCCATCGCTTGCAGTTATTACTAATGCTGGCTTATCTCTTGAAAATTCAGATGCTTTCAAACATTGTTCGTAAATATAAGAAGCTGATACTCCAGCTTGCTGGTCTATGAAATAGTAAGGTGCAGAAAAAACAACTGTAATCTCTTGATTATTTACTTTGAGGCTATGCGGTCTAACGATTAAAGAAATTCTTTGCTCATAAGTTAATTTGTGATAATCTTTTACTGCAAATATTGGCAATATTAGCCAATCATAGCCAAAATCTCTTAAAATTTTAATTAAATTTGCCAATTTATCTCCATAAGATGGAACACCCATTTCTGGAAGCCAAAATCCTTTTACTTTTTTCAGTTGATTTTTTCCGAAAATAGAGGAAAAAACATTTTGCCATTCCTCTACTTGCCATCTCCAATCTCTTTCTGGAGTTATAGGAAAATAGCAATGTGAATAAGCAGAGCCTGCAAACTCTATAGAATTGGGATATTTTCTTAAAACTCTTTTATAAGCTTCAATTATATTTCCTATTTTTTCTTCTCCAACGTACACATTTTCAAGCAAATCAGAAAGTTGGTTTAAACTTTCTAACAGAATTCCAGAAAAATCTAAAACGATTTTTGGATCAAATTTAGCCAACTTTTCAACATAAGTTTCTGGATTTTTATAGGCTCTTGCTATTAGCTTCGCATCCCAACTTTCTTTTGAATCTTTTGACAAAAGCATCATTTTTAAGTTGCTTTCTAGTTTATCATCAACAAAAACTAAAGGCTGATGCATATGGAGCCAGGGAATCCAAAATGCCTTCATTCTTATATTTGTTTTCCAAATTCATTAATGATGTCGAAAATTCCTGGAGAAATAGACAAAGAAAATGAAGAAAAACAAATTCTCAGAGCCGGAATAATAGCAGAGTTAGATGCTATCAGCCTATATGAACAATTAGCTGCTAGAGCAAAAAACGAAAAAATAAAGAAAGTTTTGCTTGATATAGCAAAAGAAGAGAAAACTCATGTAGGAGAATTTTTAGCTTTGCTAAGTGAGTTAGACAAACAGCAAAAAGAAGAATTGGAAAAAGGAAAGGAAGAAGTTGAAGAACTCACAAGCTAAAGCTAACTATTGCTCCATTTTCTTTTTCTTCGATTTTTGAAACTTTTGATTTTATTCCTTTTTCTTTTAGGAATATTTTTAAATCATCAAAGTAATCGTAAAATCCACAAGTTCTGCAGAAAGTTCCAGTAAAGTCTACAACAATTTTTTTATTGTCAAACTTTATTAGTTTCACGTTTGCCTCTGGAGACCTGTATTTATTGAAAACTCTTATTGCTTCTTTCACTTTCCTCTCCAAATTTTCTAAATCTATATTTTTTCTTCGCTCGACCATAGTCCATGTATGTTACAGTAGGAAAATGCCACAAGCTTTCCTTTTTTGTTTGCTTTGAATGTAAAGTAAGCTATTGGTTCTGCGTACACTCCACTCATATTTGGGCCTTTTGTTGATTCTCCATGAGAGTTAAATTCTTGTCTACCTATATGAAATGCAAACTGTTCTCCTTCTGGTAAAAAGTAAAGATCGATAAATCTTATGTGATGTTCTGTTGTATTTGGATGAAGAATTTCTTTACCGACTGTTACTTTTACTACAATCATTCCTTCTTTTTTATCAATTACTTCTATTACTGGAACATGTTTTTCTTTTTTCCAATCTTCACTTCTTATTATTTCATTCAAAGCCATACATCTCAATCCTCCGGTTCAAACATACTTTTTGATGCCCCACAAACTGGACACTGCCACTTTTCTGGTAAATCTTCGAATTTCTTTCCCTCTTTTTCTTCATCATAAACGTATCCACAAACTTGACAAACCCATCTCAATTTACTCTACTTTTACTTCTTTATATGCAAACCACCAGTCATATGCTTCTATCTCTTTCTTTTTAGCCTTCTCTAATCTTTCTTTAGCTTCTTTCTCACTAGATGCCGGCGGTATTATCACTTTGGAACCAATCAATTCGTTGTTTGGCCAATTGGCTGGCATTGCAACTCCATTCTTGTCTGAAACTTGAAGAGCTCTTACAATTCTTAAGATTTCATCAATGTTTCTACCAACTTCTTGTGGATAGTATAGAATTGCCCTTATTATTCCATTTGGATCTATGATGAAAACTGATCTAACTGTATTAGTTCCTTTTCCTGGATGAATCATCCCGTATAACTTTGCTACATTTCCTAAATCGTCAGCAATTATTGGAAACTTTATTTCTATTCCTAACTTTTCTTTAATCCACTCTACCCACTTTATATGACTGAAAACTTGATCAATGCTTAAACCAATAAGCTCTGTATTCAACTTTTTGAATTCATCGTATCTCTTTTGAAATGCATAGAACTCTGTTGTACACACTGGAGTAAAGTCTGCTGGATGACTGAACAAAACTACCCACTTTCCTTTATAATCGTCTGGGAAATTTATTATTCCTTGTGTTGTTTTTGCTTTGAATGAAGGAGCTTTTTCTCCAATCAAAGGCAATCTATAAACTTCTTTCTCCATTTCCATAACATCACCAATAAATATTTAATGGTTCGAATTTATAAATATTATGGTTCGAATATCGGACATAGATTTAATTAGAGAATTAGAAAAAGATTGCAGAAAACCATTTACTGAAATCGCTAAAAAATTCAAAGTTAGCGAAGCTGCGATAAGAAAGAAAGTTAAGAAACTTCTAAAACTTGGAATAATTAGGTTCAGCTTAGATGTTGATTACAAAAAACTTGGATACAATTATGTAGCTGTAATAGGTATTGATGTTTTGCCAGAACATTTTGTTAAAATTATAGAAATGCTAAAAGAAGACAAAGAAGTTAAAGAGTTATACACTTCAACAGGGGATCACATGATTTTAGCTAAGGTGGTTTTTAGAACAAACGAAGAACTCAACGAGTTTGTAAAAAGGTTGGAAAAAAATAAAATGATAACAAAAGTTTGCCCAGCGATAATATTAGAAAGACTGAAGTAATTTATTTCTATCGAATATAAAACTATGAAGAAAAAACAGCTAGATATTTTAAAGATTGGAATTTTTTGCTTGGTATCTCAGCATTGATATTTGCAGCAATAGCAACTCACTGGTACTACAAATTAAATAGAGAATATAGAGAAATTCCAAGCAGCCACTTCTTTTCGTATTGTAATAAAGATGTCATAATAATATCTGCTTATACTGATTTGGAAAATGTAAAAGTTTTTGATGAAAATGGAAATGTAGTTTGCAGCTTCGATTCAATAAGAAAAAATTCGGATGAAATTTGTAAAACAAATAGGTATGGTGTATTCCTAGTGGTTTCTGGAGGTTTGAAAAAGGCTACTATTTGTGAAAATATTGTTAAATCACTACCTCAAATAGATTGAATCAAAATTTATTTCTTGTTGTACGTTTAACTCTAATCCTTGTTGGCACTAGAACTGAGATAGCTCTTTTTACTATAGTTCTGAAACAAAAATTCAAAAAAAGTTATCAAAATGGATCATAATGATCTGAGGATGATTCAAAAAATGAACATTAGTTTCCAATTGGAAACTAATATTTAAATTATTAGTTTCCATAAATAAACTTATGAGGATAGACGAACAACTGACATTACAAAACGAATGGTGGCTCACAGAAAAAGTTAAAGAAGAACTTGCTCCGAAATTTAAAAGAGAAATTTTCCAAGAATTGAAATCAATGGTTGATGTAAGGCAAGTAACCATATTAACTGGCCTAAGAAGAGTTGGGAAAACGACATTGTTTTATCAATTGATTCAAGAATTGTTAAATAGAATCAAACCAAAAAATATCTTATACTTTTCGTTTGATGAAAAGCAGGAAGAATTAAAAAAAGTCTTAGATGAATATCAAAAAATTACCAATGTTCAATGGAAGAAAGATAAAATTTATGTATTTTTTGATGAATTACACAAAGTCAAGGGATGGGCTTCAAAATTAAAAATCCTTTATGATACATTCCCAAACATAAAATTTTTTGTTTCTGGTTCTAGCTCAGTAGAATTAGAAAAGGAAGCGTACTCCAATTTAGTTGGAAGACATTACTTAATAAAGATAAGTCCACTTTCATTAAAAGAATTTTTTGAACTCAAAAATAATGTAAAAATTGATGATCCGAAGTTGTGGAGAGATGAATTAATTCTCGCATTCAAGGAGTATTTAAAAAAACCATTCCCGGAGATTGTGAGAGAGAATGATGAAAGAAGAATAATGAGTTACTTAAGAGAAAATGTTATCGGAAAAATAATCTACCAAGACTTACCAAAAGAGTTTAAAAACATTAACGAGGATTTGTTACTTAATTTAATAGAAATCTTCTACCAAAATCCTGGTATGATTCTTAATTTTGATGAACTATCAAAAAATTTACATATAGCTAAAAAGACTCTACAAAAACACTTGTTTTATTTAAAGTTCTCATATTTAGTAAGAGTAGTAAGAAATCTTCGTACCTCCATGCTAATAACTAGTAGAAAACTTCAGAGAATTTATCCTTATCATTGGTCCTTAATTTTTGGATTGTATAAGGAAATAGATTATGGAAAACTTTTAGAGAGTATCGTTTCGTCAATTATAGATGCAAAGTTTTACTACAGAAAGGGAAATAGAGAAATAGATTTCATATTAAAAAATGGAGAAATTTTACCAATTGAAGTTAAATCAAAATTTGAGATTAAGGAGTTGTTAAAGATACTTAAAAAATTGAAACTAAAGAAAGGTGTTTTGATATATGACGAAAAAGATAGAAAAGAGGAGAAGTTTGATGATATCAACATATACTTTATACCGGTTTATGAATTAGCCTATTATGGGAAGTTAATGATATAAATGTATAAATTGGACCGGCCGGGATTTGAACCCGGAGCCTCCGCCTTGCGAGGGCGGCGATCTACCATTGATCTACCGGCCCATTTTTTAGATTTGAAAGAAAGAATTAACCTTTGAGTATTTTCTCTATTTCTTCCAATTTAACAACCTGTCTTTCTCTTGTCAACAAATTTTGTAAGGTCAGTTTTCCTTCTTCAATCTCTTTCTTACCAATAATCAATGCAAATTGTATTCCTCTCTTATCCAAATCTTTTATTCCATCTAGAATTCCTGAGTAGCCTTCAAAAGGAACAAAAGTGTTAATTCCTTTGCTTCTCAAATAATCAACAATTTCCCAAACTTTTTTAACGTCAACATCTTTAGTGTAAACGATTCCAATCTTAGAATAAGTTTTCTTTTCTTTTTTGAAAATTCCCAACTCTAAACCTGCATCTATTAATCTTTCTACTCCTATGGAACCTCCAACCGCAGGAATTTTATTGCCAGTAAAAATTCCAATTAGATTATCGTATCTTCCTCCTCCAGACAAACTTCCAATCTTTGGTTCTTCAACAACAGCCTCGTAAATCATGCCAGTATAATAATCTAAACCTCTGACAAGAGACAAATCTATCTTTATTCTATCTTTTTTCTTAGAGAAGTCCAAAATAGTTTTCAAGCTTTCTATTGCGGCTTTTATCTCACTTGAATCAAAAGATTCTAAATATCTAAAGATTTCTTCTTTGCTTAACTTAGACGCATCTATAAAACTTTCTATTTGCTTCAAAACTTTTTCTCCAAGATTCAACTCTTTCAAAAGTAAAAGAACTTTTTCCTTACCAATCTTATCCAACTTATCAATTATTCTGTAGATTTTGAGAATCGTAGAATAATCACTAATTCCAAGAAACTTCTCAAAAATTTCTCTCAAAATCCTTCTCTCATTAACTTTAATCGTGTAATTCTTGAAACCGAATTCCTCAAAAATATCTATAACAATATTTAAAATCTCAGCATCAGCTAGTGGAGAAGACTCTCCAACAATATCAACATCACACTGCCAAAATTCTCTGTACCTTCCTTTTTGTGGGTCTTCGTATCTGAAAACTCTCCCTATTTGATATCTTTTGAAAGGAAATCTCGGATTAGATCTTGCTACAAACCTTGCTAATGGAACTGTCAAATCATATCTTAAACCAAATTCTTTTTCGCTATAGGGCAACTTAAACCTCCAAATTAATCTGTTTTCTGTCTCTTCACCATATTTTCCTGCCAAAGTTTCCCACTTTTCTACCATTGGTGTTTCTATAGGATCGAAGCCATACCTTTGAAAAATCTTTTCAATTCTAGAAAAAATTTCTTTTCTCAAAATTTCATCTTCTGGCGGAAAATCCCTAAATCCTTTTGGTGGAGACACATCTTCTCTCATAATCAATTTTAGAAGAGAATTATTAAAGCAGAAAACAAAGTTAAAAATGAAGATTGAGGAAATGAAAATTAAAGGAGAGCAATTTCTCGAGCTAGAATTTAAAGAAATGCCAGTTTTTTGGGAAAGAAAGATGAGCGAGTTGATAAAAGATAAAGTAATTCTCGATTTGAAAAATGCAAAAAAGGCTTTCGAGTTTTTTGGCGATAGAACAGTTTACTATGTCTATAACTTATGGAGAGGCATAGAAAGATACAAGAAAATTAAAGATGAATACAAGCTAAATTTTGATGTGACTCTCTTAAAATTTGGTTTGTTTTCTTTGACAAAAGATGGCGAAACATTTCTAACTTATGGACATAAACATGAAAAAAATAGAGGAGAGTTTTATACTGTTTTGAAAAATGAATGCTATCTTTTGCTTTCTGATTTAAAGAAGAAAAAATCAATAATCGTTGAGATGAAAGAAGGGACTTCAGTGTTAATACATCCAAGGTTTATTCATCGTTTAATATCAACTGGAAAAGATTGTTTGGTTTTGGGAATAGTTCCAGAAGATGCTGGCCATGATTACAATATTGTTAAAAATAAAGGATTTCCTCACCACATTTTCATGCAAAACGGTTGGTTGAAAATTGTTGAAAATAAGAAGTACGAAGGATTTTCAATAGAAAAAGTTTCCGCAAAGAAATTATCTATTCCAATAAAAAAGTTGTCTCAAATTCTGATGTATCCTAACAAGTACAAAAAATTTTACAGTATTTAGATTTCTGGCAAGACAATTATTTTGTAATTTTTATTTAGCTTGCTTTTGTACGAAACATCAACCTTTGATTCTTTGAAAGTTATTTGAAGCTCAACAACATCTTCTCCAATTTTTATAACTCTCTTAAACTCTCCTTCCATTTTTGGAGAAACTTTTATAACATTCTTTAGAGCATCTACTTCAATTCCCAGCATCTCGTCTATTGCTCTTATTACAGCTGCTGCACTCCATGTTTGAATGAAAGAGGAAATCTCTCTTCCGACTGGCTTATCAACATACAAACTTCCATTTTCTGAATCCCAAACTTCTGGTATACAATTTAATGCTTGTTCTTGAGTTTTAACATAAATTTTTCTCAAATTCTCTAGAGCTTTATCTATTCTCATTTTTTTGAATTGAACAGAAGAAAGCAAAGCTAGTAAATGACTCCAAGTACAACCAGAATGGTAAGAACTTGGTTTATAGTGAGAAGAGTTTTTGTTGATAGTTGATAAACCAACTTCAGTTTCAAAATTTTCTTCTATGTAATTCAACGAATCTTTTCTCTCGGTTAAACCAAAAACAAGTAAAAATAGTGGATTTATCGTTTCGATGTCGCTTCCTACTCTATCGACAAAATACTTACCTTTTGCAAATTTCTTTAGAATGTTTGTCTTCAAAGTTTTTGTTAATTGGCCTGCTTCCTTAGCATTTTTATCATCTTCCAAAATTTCGAATAAATCAGAAAGAATTTCTAAAGCTCTTTGCCAAAAAACTTGAACTTCAATACAATAACCTTCTCTTTCTAAACTATCCATCCAAGTTGAGTTTTTAGGAGAATAAACAAAACCATCTTCATTTTTGTTCTTTTTGTAAAAATCAAAAATTTTATAAAGTGTTTCTCTTAGATCTAAAACTAAAGTAACATTGCCGAATCTTTTCAAATAAGAATCCAAAGCTATTGGGAAAAGAGGAGTTCCATCTGAAGAATTGTAATCAACACTTCCATCTAACAAAATAAAGTTTGGTATTTTTCCTTCTTCAGATTGATGCTTTGCTAATAACTTCAAAGTGTTTCTACAAGCCTCCTCATCAAATGGATTAAGTGCTATAGAAAGCAAAGAATCTCTTCCCCAAACTTGAGTGAACCAAGGATATCCTGCAATAAAAACTTTTTGATTGTCAAAATCTACAATAGATTTTTTCAAATTGAGGATTGCTATTCTAAAAAGATCGTTTAGGAAATCGATTGATGAAACAAAATTGTTTTCTTCTAAAAGTTTTTTATAAACATTTCTCTTCTCTCCAACTAAATAATCGTAATTTTTGAGCAAGGCTTCTAATTCAAAAATTTCATCTTTATCGCAAGCAAAAAGAAAACTAAACTTCTTTTCTTCGTTAGAATTGACTCTATCTTCAATCAAAAAGTTTTTTGTAACAAAACACTTCTGTAATTTTCCCTCTGGATAATGAGTTTTGTAGAAATGATATCCAATAAAGTTGCCATTAGTAGAAGAGACAAAAGCTAACTTTCCTTTTTCCGATTTTACAACAAAATGATTTTTTCTATAAGTTATCTCATAATCTCTCTCATACCAATCTTCATTCCAATCTCTGATGTTCGCAGCAATTTCAAATTCAATCTTCAAGTCTTTTGCTTCATTTGAATTGTTCTTTACATTCAAAACAATCATCAGGATTGGCTCATTCTCTGGAACAAAAATCTCTTCTTCAACAACAAAATCTTTCAATAAATAAATATGTTTAACTATTTCCTTTTCTTCTACAAATGTTTGAATATTGTTTGGAGAGAGCCATTCTTCGTTAATTTTTATCGCATAGTATTCTAGATATTTCCTAGTTAACCTCCATAAACCAGTCCACTTTGTTTTAAAGCCGCTATCACAATATCTATGAAAAAAACATTTTTTGCCAACCAAAAAGTAGCTTTTATCTGCAACATTGTTCATAAAGTTAAATTGCTTTCCTCAGTTAAAAATCTCTAAACCAAAAGAATCTATGCTGAAGCAAGTTATAATTGTTAGAAAGGATCTTGATTGGGGTAAAGGAAAACTCGCAACTCATGTTGCCCACGCTAGTTTAGAAGCTGCCTTACAAGTTGATAGAGAAACTTTAGAAAAGTGGAGAAAAGAGGGGGCAAAAAAGATTGTACTTAAAGTCAAGGATTTGAAAGAACTAGAAAAGATAGAAAAGAAGCTTAAGGAAAAAAAGATAAAGTATGTAAAAATTTCTGATGCTGGCCTAACTCAACTAGAGAAAGGCACAGTAACTTGCATTGGAGTTGGACCAATAGAGGAAAAAATTATAGATAAAATAACCGGAAAATTGAAACTATTGTAATTTATCGACTGGAATCGATAAAAAACTGGAATTTTATCGAATGTGGTCGATATTTCATAACCCTAAAACAATTGCTATGAATTTTATTGTTGCTAAGTCCAAATCTTTCAATGTTTTCCCAGAAATGAAAATTGTGTAATTTTCAGCTTTTACCAAAGTTTCATTTGTTATTGCTGGTGGTATTATGATTATTAGTGGATGTGTTGAGTTTCCAGAAATTTCATAAAGACTTCCAATTTCTTTTCCTTTTATAACTACTGGCAAAGTTGCTATGGAATAGAATGACGATAGCTTAAACGTTATCTCTACTGCCTCTACACCGATAACATTCGTTTCATTTGTGAAGTTCAATATACCAATAGTTATTCCTTTGATTTCTCTGTTTCTGAAAATTGATTTGATGTAAGTTTCGTTTGGATAGACTTCTATGTTTTTTGCTAACCTTATATCTTCTCTAAATTTCATTGGCACTCCAAAATAGTTTATCTCAGTTAGTGGTTGAGTAGATTGATACCATTTTTGTAAGTATGGATAAGATACGTATAGGACTGTTAGAATTATTGCTGCTATTGCAAATGCGATTATTTTCATTTTCGTTAGCTTTATCTTAACTTCTTTTGGAACATACTTGTATGCCATTTAGTATATTTGCAAAAACTCAAATAAATCATTTAGTCATTTCTTCCAGCTCTTGTCTTGAAATAAAGCCTTCTAATTTTTGTTTCTCATTTATTATCAAGGTTGGAACTCGAGTAACATTAAAGTAAACTTTCAGTGCATTAACTATTCCTAGTTTAGAATCGACATCTATGGCAAAAATCATGTATTTGTTTGGATCTTTTTTCTTTAGTTGATCTAAAACTATTCCTTGAGCTATACAATCATCGCATTTGTTTACAGAAGTGTAAAAGAACAAAATTGTTGTTGCATTATAATTGCACTCTTCTCTCAATTTTCTCATGTAAAGCCAAAGTTGTAAGTTCAAAATAAAATACCTATCTTTCAAAGATTCAATGTTATGCAAGCTAAATTTGCTTATTTCTCTGAAACTTTCCAAGTAGCTTCCAAGTTTTCCAGCTTGAAGAGCTAATTCGTTTGCTTTTGATATGTAAATATTACAAAGGGTTTTGCTATCTGTTGCCACACTCCTATAAAACTCTTCTTCTAAAGCTAAATTGGAAAAGCTTATCTCAAGTTCATCAATTTTTGATTTAACAAAAGAAACTCTAGTCTCATCTAAATACCAGCCTATTGCTACTCCTGAAACAAAAACTAGAAGTGTTAATAGAGCTGCTTTGAGATAAATATGAGTTCTCACCTTTCCCATTTTATTTTCGCCCCTCTAATTTCCTTCCATATGCTCATTAGCCATGAAATTGCCAAAACAAAAGGATAGAATATTATTTGCACAAAATAAGTGAGGAAGCCTTTTATGAAATTTCTCTCTTTACTCATTTGCATGCTTATGAAGAAAATGTAAGCATAGATTACAATGTTTGCTAACCAGAAAATTGTGGAGACACTCATGAATAAGTATGGCGGATCTATATTATTCAAATTGATTTCTGGCGTCTCTATTCCAGCTTTTAGGTTAATCAAAAAGAACTCTCTTGCCGTTGTATAGAATGAGTAAATTGTTGATGCTATGGAAATGAAGAGAATTGCTATGAAAACAATATATAAAGGTAAAGTGTAAACTCCTAAATCTCCAAACTTTGGATTTAAGAACAATTCTCTATACTTTCTGGCGTTTATCAAAAAACCCCTATACCATCTAATTCTTTGTTTTATCAATCTTTTGAATGTATCTGGAGTTTTTGTATAAACGATTGAGTTTAACGATGTCTCAACTTTATAACCAGCTTTTTGTATTCTCATCGTTAATTCCATATCTTCAGTTAAATTGCCTTCTTTCCATCCTCCAAGCTTTTCTAAAACACTTCTCCTATACAATCCAAATGGTCCTGGAACGACAAAAACGGAATCCATTAAAGCCAAAACTTTTCTTAAAAAGATGTTGTAAATGTATTCAACAAATTGCATCTTTTGCCAAAATGTTTTTGGTTTATGAACTTTCAAGCTGCTTGCAACAGCGCCAACTTTTGGGTCATTGAAATAACCAATTGTATATTTCAAAGCATTCTTCGATACAACAGAATCTGCATCCATGCAAACTATAATATCTCCTTTAGCTACTTTTAAGCCGGCGTTTAATGCTGAGGCCTTTCCACCATTTGGTTTATCTATAACTTTTACTCCATACTTCTCAAACTTCTTCATTATCTTTAGAGTATTGTCAGTACTTCCATCGTTTATTGCAATGATTTCGAGCAAACTCTTTGGATAGTTTAACCTAAGCAAAGATTTCAATGTTTTTGCTATCGTTTTTTCTTCATTGTAAGCTGGCACCAATATGCTAACTTTTGGCAATTTTTTTGGTAAAGGAGGATCCTTAAAAACTTTTTTTCTGTTTTCTAAATAGACTAGCAAATAAGTAAAGAAAGCGAAAAATGAAATTACCGATGTTGCAAAGGTCACATAGTCCCAATAGTTCAACATAAGTTTATTTGAAATCAAAAAATAAATTCTGTGCTTGTTGATATCCAGAATATCAAGAGGTATTTAAAGCGTTGATATTTAGAATATCAATCTTTATTTTAACACTCTAAAATCATAACTCTTAATTTTTGATTTCAAAATAGGTTTAATGGAAAAGAGCTTAATTGTAGCTTTAATTGTCTCTCTATTTGTGTTTTTTCTAACGTATGGCTTTTCATTAAATCAAAAAACTTACTGGTGGGATGAAGCAGTTTATCTAAGTTTAGCAAGAAATTTGGCAATTAAAGCTTATTTTGGAATGAATTATCCGTATCCAGAAAAACTTTTCGAATTTTATTGGTATAGATTGGTTATTGATGAGAGTTTTAGACAACCTTTGTTTCCTTTCTTGCTTTCTTTCCTTTATTGGTTTGGTGAAAACATTCAAAGAGTTCTATCTCCTCTATTTGCTACATTAACTGTTTTTCTAACTTACATTGTTGGTAAAAAACTTAAAGACGAATATGTTGGATTAGCTTCTTCTCTTTTCGTTGCATCTTCTCACTATTTTCTCTTCTTTTCATCAAAAATACTAACAGAAAGTTTATCATCTTTTCTCTTCTTGCTCTCTTTTTTGTTCTTACTGAAACTTCAAAAAGATCGAAGGTTTATTTTACCGTTTGGAATAACTGTTGCTCTATCTTTACTCACAAGATATCCGAATTTGTTAATTCTACTTCCTTTCTTTTTTGTTTGGTTGAAGAAAAAAGATTTCAAAATGCTTTTTGAGTTTTCTATTGTTGTTTTAATCTTACTATTGCCTTGGTTTGTTTTCAGCCATTTGAGATATGGAAATTTCTTAGGCGCTTTGATAGTTTCTTTGAAGGAGGTTTATGGGAAAGAATATTTTCACTATCCATTTTATTATTATTTTGTTAACTTGCTTCCGATTTTTGGCATTCCAATTTTCTTTTCTATTTTCTTCTTGTTGAATTGGAAAAAAGAAAATAAGCTTTTGCTCCTCACTTTCTTGCTAATTTTCATAGCATTTTCTATTCTAGCAAGAAAAGAATTCAGATATCTTGTTCCATATTTTCCAATTTTCTTTTTGGCCTCAGCAATTGGTTTAAGGAATGTTATCAAAGATAAAAAACTTTTCTTACTTGTTGTTTTAATTGTTTTTGCTTTTGAATTAAATGTTTCTTGGAGTTATCTTAACATTCAAGAAGATGATAGCATTGTTAAAGCTGCGAACTTCTTGAAGATTTTTGTTAAGGAAGGAGACTTTATTATCGGAGAGAATTATCCGGTTTTGCATTACTTTACTAAAGCTTACGTTTTGCCATTTACTGGAGATTTGCAGCATTTTCAGAAAGTTGTTGAGAATTTTAATGTAAAGTTTGTTGTTGTGGATAATGAAATAACATTACCTTCTTATGCTTTACAGCTTGAGAATTTGGGATTTGAAAAAGTTTTTGAGTACAAGAATGTTAAGGTACTAAGAAAATTAGAATGAGTCAAATCTTTTTTCAAGAGTGCATAACTGTTTTATTTCTAATCAACTTTCACAGTCGACTTTATCTTAAAAAACAAATCTTCTGCAAACTTTAGATGTTCTTCAAGTTCAGACTTTTCGAAAATCTTTGTTGGTTTATAGCTAGCAAAGTGTAATTCTGTAGCGAGAGCTAAATATCTATCGTAAACACTTCTGTCTATTCTTTTTCTTAATACA
>Ga0078972_1008194_pt1 | contig 22174 bp, 13 predicted proteins | sample YelNatPaOPGAMG01_FD_67568 | JGI IMG/M metagenome (GOLD analysis project Ga0078972, IMG submission 67568) | Hot spring thermophilic microbial communities from Obsidian Pool, Yellowstone National Park, USA - OP-RAMG-01 (SPADES assembly) (version 2) | ecosystem: Environmental > Aquatic > Thermal...
AAAGATTTGCATCCGAATTGACGATTGTTTCACCTCGACCACGATAATTGCTGTTAAAAAATACGGTTGCGGATGCGGATGAACCAACCTGAATAGAAGCAATGTCATTGTCTTTGACATTTCCAAAGCTGCTATAGGTGTAGCTGCCATTCGATAAAACGCTGCAATTACCTTGATAATCTGGTTCGGAAAAAATGGCGATTTGATTAGCAGCTGGAACACAGGCGGGTGGCGGACTGGGGCAAGCGGCTTTTTTGATAAAATGCTTCAACCCAGTCAAAGGAGCGGAAGAATTACCCGCTTTGTCGTAAATTTGAAGAGCCACAGATAGTGGTCCATCCGGGGCATTGGCAGCACACAGGTCATAGTCCAGGGAAAAATTGGTGCTGGTAAATGAATTGCCGATTTCCTGCCAGTTGCCATTGGTATTGATCATAAACCGGGCAGATGCGATACCGGTCTTGTTATCCATTGCCCAGCCGGTCAGGTGGAGGATCGGGTTGGTGATTAGTTCTCCAAGTTTTGGTGAGGTTATATCCCCAGTGGGCGGGATCGAATCGTTGAGGAAATAATTGGCAGAGGTATAGGTGTTGCTGAATTGCTCACAGACATCGTGATAGGTAGCGTCGTTGCGACAATATGGTTTATCGGCGAGGATACGTGGACGGCCGCCATTAATTCCAACATCTTCGAAAGTGATATCTACCGAAGTTCCCCAGTAAGAAGCAGGATTGGTATGCACCATGAAGTGCAGGTGGTGCGCGGTGCTGGCACCAGTATCATCCGCAATTCCGATAAGTTGACCACGTTCCACCCTGGTGCCTGGATTATGTAAGGCGGCGGGAATGCTATTTTTTGCTAAATGAAGGTACAGTTGATAAGTGGTTGGATTGGTGGATGGATCTTGTAAAACAATCCAGTTTGAGCAAGTGGTAGAACCATTATCACAGCTATCCTTTGCCATCCAGACCACACCAGATTTGGCAGCATAGATGTTCCACATCTGTGCCACTCCGGGAGTGGCAAAATCAAATGCGTAGTGGGCAGTTAAACTGGGGGTATATTTATCATGTTGGACACTTTGGGTTAATGCCATAATTTGTCCTGGCGCCCACGGTAAACGGTAGCCGCTGAATGTGCCTAAAGCTGCGGGGGCTTTGATTTCAGCATATTGCTTTAACAAAACGGTTCTCTCATCCTCGGTAAGGATATCACTGGGGATTTGAAGTAAATTGGTGAACCAATCGCTATCTCCAGGCAGGGCGGCATTCCATTGGTTATCGGATATTTGCACCACAGCTAAACCTGGCTCGGTGGGAATGGGTTGGTTGGTGAGAGGATCGAGGGGAATTAACCAGGCAACAGCTTTATCTTGCGTCGGGGCGATGCGAATATCTTCTACCTGGGTAGGGAACATTTCATAGATGGGATTGATCGTTTTTGCAGTGGTGATTGCATTATAGATCGCACTGCGAATTTGATCTTCCAAGGGGTTGGATGGAGTTGGGGTTGGAGGAGTGGGAGTGGCGGCGCTGGTCTTTATTACTTGAAGAGAAAAAATCCCAATGATCAACAAAAAAGTTAGGAAGGTTAATGCACGATGTTTGTTCATGATGGAGAAAGAAATAAGCGTATTTTTGTTATCGAAACTAAATCAGAGATAATTTGTTCACATCAAGTATAATCAAACTTATGAATAGGTGCCAAAACTCCTGGAGTATTCTCAGCGCATTGATTGTTGTCGTGGGTGTAGCCATTTTATTCTATGGTTTATTCCTATTTACTCATCCATATGTCTTAATTCAATGGACGACGGCAACCGAATTCGATACTGCTGGTTTCAACCTGTATCGCAAAGAGATCCCGGATGGTATCAATCAGATGGTCAATCCAACTTTGATACCAGCCGCAGGAGCATCTTTACAAGGCAGTAGCTATCAATATAAAGATGCAAGAATCGTGCCGGGAAAAACTTATCAATATCAGCTCGAGGATATTGATTTGAATGGTCAATCAACCCTCCATGATCCCATAACGGTGAAGGCAGACCGTAGTGGTTTGTTGGAGAGCTTGACCGGGCTGGTGTTGATTGGGTTTGGAATCTTGTTGATACGGAATAAACCGCACCAAACACAGGGAGAATGACTTTCGAAAATGGAATATGGTTTTAATCTCGCTGTTGGACAACACACTCTGGGAGTAAAGTGTGATAACTCTGCCTTATATCATCAATTTATTCAATTTTATGATGGATTTATTGTAAATAGAGCTGCGGATTTTTCTGTTGAAATCGAGGTGAGACCCGGAAACGAGTCGCGCATTGGAGAGGTGACCTTTGATGGCGACATCATTCTCCTCACCGCAAAAGGTTATGAGGGAAGGATCGAATTGTCGAATTATTCAGGGAAACTCAGCCTCTCTGTTGCGGATCCATTCATTGGAGCGGATTATTTTCTGCGTGTAGCTGCAGCCACTCTTGCATTTCAGCACGGAGGATTAATGGTGCATGCTGCCGGTATTGCCCGTGAACAAGCCGCATATTTGTTCGTAGGAAAGTCGGGGATTGGAAAGACAACCGTTGCGCGTAACTCACCAACGGGTTCGGTTCTCAATGACGATCTGCTTTTTTTGCAACCTCAAGAAAATTACTGGTTGGTTTTTTCGGCGCCTTTTTACAACCAGACACAAGTGAAACCAACACCTAACCAAGCTATGTTAAAGGGGATTTATTTTCTTGTGCAGGATAAAAAGGTTTATTTAGAAGAAATCAACCAGACCAGTGCGGTTGCAGAGCTCCTGGCAAATGTGCCAGTGCTATCACAGAACTCACAAATGTTGAGTGAGATATTTTCGCGTTGTAATCGGATCGTCAACGCGGTTCATCCTTATCGTTTGCATTTCCTGCCCGATGATTCATTTTGGAAAGTCGTTCCATAAATATTACTCTAGTACTATTCCAATTTAGAGGAAAATCCAATACAATTAAAGTTGAAATAAAGTGTTCGTTAGTGCGTTTATTATTGTAGAAATGAATGAATTTTTTGCTATAATGGAGTAATTGCATCAAGAATATAAGTAATAAAGAGACCTACACAGCCTTTATTGCAGGAGTGTTATCAGGCAACAACGATCGTGGTGAGCTTTTGAAGCAGTATCCCGAATAGCGACTGTTCTGGCGAGAGGAGCAAAGCCATCTCCCTACCGGATTGGAGATTGCTTCGGTCGCAGCGAGCGCTCCCTCGCAATGACAGTTTGGAAATTGTCACTGTGAGCGCAGCGTAGCAGTCTCACTACTAAACGTGGAGATTGCTTCGGTCGCAGGGAACGCTCTTTCGCAATGACAGTTTGGAAATTGTCACTGCGAGCGCAGCGAAGCAGTCTCACTACTAAACGTGGAGATTGCTTCGGTCGCAGGGAACGCTCTTTCGCAATGACGGTTTGGAAATTGTCACTGCGAGCGCAGCGAAGCAGTCTCACTCACAAACGTGGAGATTGCTTCGGTCACAGCGAGCGCTCCCTCGCAATGACAGTTTGGAAATTGTCACTGTGAGCGCAGCGTAGCAGTCTCACTCACAAACGTGGAGATTGCTTCGGTCACAGGGAACGCTCTTTCGCAATGACAGTTTAGAAATTGTCACTGCGAGCGCAGCGAAGCAGTCTCACTCACAAACGTGAAGATAGCTTCGGTCACAGCGAGCGCTCCCTCGCAATGACAGCTGGTGGATGAATTGATAGCGCAACCAGATCCTTCCTAAAGCCAATCAACGAGAGATTGGGTTATACCGCCAACAGACGGCATTGGAAGAGGAAAAAACATTGTATAAAATTTTTTATTCGTAGATTGAGAGAAACGTTGTGAAATTATTCAATATGCGCAGTATTTGCATCATTTTGTTACTATCCTTTGGATTAAGCTTTGTCTCACCAATGAAGACCAACGCGCAAAGTGCATCCAAACCCAAAGCCGGTGTGGAACTCCTCCAAGCGGATGATTTAGGGATGACCGTACGTTTCACTTTAGGGGAATACCAAATAAACAAAGTGGAACTGGATGGACAGCAATACGATCGGATTGAACTCACGGATAGCGGGCGAACCGGTGAGAGCGGAAAACCTAACTTGCCGTTAGTCGCGGAGATGATCGGCGTCCCAGCTGATGCGAATTTCCAGGTAACCATCGTTTCCTCGGAGAGAGAGGAATTGAACGGTTCTTATTATATTGAGCCAGCCGGATCCTATACGGCTTCCAGTGAAGATTTTAGCCCTGGTGAATTAAGCTACGTGGTAGATAACGAAGCTTATTCCAGCCAGGGGGAATATCCTGGTAAATTGGCGGAATTAGGAGAGGCAGCCTGGCTGCGTGATCAACGGATTGTACCATTGCGGTTTTACCCTTTTCAGTATCAGCCTGCAGAACGGAAACTTTCCCTTTACACGTCTATTACCGTTCGCATTGATTTTCAATATCCTTATGGGTTGATTCGACCTAGCCAGTCCACCCCGCTATCCAGCAACTCATCCAGCCCGTTCGAGAGCGTTTATCAGGATAGCCTGTTGAACTACGATCAAGCGAAGGCATTTCGGGCACGCGCTCCGATAACGGATAAGATCAAGCCAATGTCAGCAAGTTTAAACGAGGCGAGTAGCAACCCACGCTATAAAATCACCATCACTGAAGATGGGATATATCGGATTACTTATGAGACCTTGCAAAGTATTGGCTTTCCGGTGGATACGATTGATCCCCAAACCTTTTCCATGACCAACCAGGGCAGACCAGTCGCCATTTATGTGGATGATAGTGGACATGATCCAGCGAAATTTCAACCCGGTGAATTCATCCTTTTTTATGGGCAGCATTTCGATGGCACATATTTAGCATCGCTTTATGCCGATGAAGCAAACCAGTGGCGCAAACAATTTATTTCTCCGAGTGATGTGGTAATTAGTTGGTCGCCTCAATTTAATCACACCATGATGGAAAAATACACCGATCAAAATGTATATTGGTTGAGTTATGGGGGAGTTGGAGGACCCTTTATGAGCACAAAGGATGTTACTCCAGGCGAAGGTCCAACACCCACTTCATTTAGGGAGAAACTCCATTTTGAAAGTAATTTAATCTGGAAAACAACCCACTTTACATCTGAAGATACTTTTTTTTGGGATCGAGTGAGAACAACAATATCTGATATCACCAAAACATCTGAGATCACCAAAACATATTCAATTACAATACCAAATCCGGTATTTGATGATAACGCCGTCTTAAATTTGGAACTTGTAGGTTATAGCCAATCGACGAGTAAGAATCCAGATCACCATGAAATTTTTTATTTTAATAAATCCGTTTATCCTACCCAAATAGGAGATGAATACTGGGACGGTCTTATAGCAAAAGATATCTCTTTACCTATACCAACCTCCGCTTTGCAGAATGGGAAAAATGAGATCAAAATTAAATTTATAAAACAATCGGGAATAACGGTAGAAGATATTTTGGTGAATTGGTTTGAAGTGGAATATAATCGTCAATATATTGCCCAGAATAATCAACTATTATTTGGTGGAGATAATCCAGGAGACTATAAATATCAAATTAGTGGTTTTTCAAACACACCACCATTGTTAATGGATATTACTGATCCTTTGCAGCCTGTGTTATTAATAAATAGTTCATTTGAAAACGGATTAATTAAATTTGAAGAGAATCATCCTGCTAATACGAAATTTATCGCTGCAAATTATCGTGATCTATCTTCACTGAATATCGCTGAATATTTGCCTCCTGATGATTTAAATGAGCCGGTAACTTACATAATTATTACGCATCATGATTTTCTAAGCGAAGCACAACAATTAGCTGATTATCGTTCTTCTCATGATGGTTTTACGACAAAAGTTATTGATGTAGATGATCTCTACAATGAATATAATTATGGAATTTTTAATCCAATTGCCATTAAAAATTATTTAAAGTATGCATATCAGAATTGGGTTAATCCACCTTTATATGTTTTGTTGATTGGAGATGGAAATTGGAATTTTCTTCATTCCCCAAATTATGATAATTTACCTAATTACATGCCGCCAAATTTAGCATGGGTAGATCCATGGCAAGGAGAAGTAGATTCCTCCAACTTGCTTGTAACAGTCAATGGAGATGATCCACTACCAGATATATTAATTGGAAGATTACCGGTTACCAAAGGGGATCAAGTTTTGAATTACGTAGAAAAAATAAAAAGTCATGAAAATCGTCTCGATGAAAATTGGCAAAAACATTATGTTTTCATTGCTGATAAACCTGACGCCAATGCTGGTGACTTCCCAGCCCTCACACAGCAAATAATTAATCATTATTTATCTTTGGTACAAAAGCCAAAATGGTTTTATTTATATGCTGATTCAACCAATACTCTAAGTTATGATACTGATAAAATTAATAATGTAAAATGTGTGAAATATCCTAATGATCAATACCCTACTCGATTTTGTTGGAATGCAACCAACGAAATTATTAATTTATTAAATACCGATGGTGCAGGATTATTAAATTATAGTGGTCATGGTGCGACAAATTATTGGACAAGCAATGCAACATTGATCGAAAATGAAGATATCCCTTCATTGAATAATTCGAATCGATTACCCATTATTTTATCTTGGACCTGTCAAGATGGTTACTGGATTTACCCACAAGAAAGTACGGATTATTCATCAAAACACGGACAATCTTTAATAGAAGAATTAATTCGTGACTACAACAATGGCATAGTAGCTGCATTTTCGGCAACTGGTTTAGGTATCGCTTCAGGGCATGATTACCTTGAACGAGGCTTTTATGATTATATTTTCTCCAAACAAATTCCATGGAGATTAGGAGATGCAACATTAGCAGCTAAGATTAATTTATACAGAATGGATCTTAGGGATGTTGATTTAATTTATACCTATACGATTTTTGGAGATCCTAGTTTATTAACCGCTCCGCCACAGTTTGATACATTTCTTCCTTTGGTTATAAAACCATAATCGTTATGATTGATAGAGATGTAAAACAAAAAATTATTCCTATTATTAAAAACCAATTAGAAAACGGATCTGAAATTTGGTTGAGAATAAATGGCAAAAGTATGTTTCCCTTTATTGATAATGAAGAAAGAGTTCTTGTAAAAAAGAAGGATATAAATTACTGGAAAATTGGAGACATAGGATTATATAAAAAGAATGATATTTTACTTACTCACCGAATAATTGCTAAGAGATGGGATCAACTTTTATTAAAAGGTGATCAAAATTTAATTCCAGATCAATGGGTAAATGAAAAAGATATTTGGGGTAAAATAATATCAATTGATAAAGGAAATCGAATTTGGAATCTAAACTCTGATCAATGGTGTTGGATTAATAGTTTGATTGGATTGATTCAATCTCCAGTGAAGATATTCTTCCAACCTAATCAAAAATATAATAATGAAAATAATAATTATCAAAAAATTATAATTTATATTTTAAAGGTGTATAAATTATTTACTACTTTATTGGAAAGGATACTTATATTTGGAAGATAATCAATTATTCTTGGAAGATATACCGGTTATAGATGAGAATGTAATAATCCAACAAGTTGATAGCCATGATAAGAATTCTTCATCAGAAACGGTGCTTATATTTCCGCAACGGGGAGAAATTAAAGTAATTAACGAAACTGCGAGATTAATATGGCAGATAATGGACGGAAAAACCAGCATCGGCGAAATCGTGAGGCAACTACAACAAGATTATCTCATTACTGAGAATCAAGCAGAAAAAGATGTAATGATATTTTTGAATATACTAATTGAAAAAAAGATAGTAAGAATAATTAAAAAGAAATAAAAGGTCATCTTCACAAATGAATAATCAAAAATATTATCATAGGAAAAAATATAAACATGGTATCTATTTAATTATTTTAATTATCTTTATTTTGCATGCAAATGTCCAATTAGTTAAAGCAGCAGTAACTTTAATATATTTCAATGCAAAATTAGATGGAAACCGTGTCCAATTGGTATGGGAAACTGGTACCGAAAGAAATAACGCTGGTTTTTATATCGAGCGTAGCGAGAATAACGCGAATGTATATCAAAAGATATTTATTTTAGATACTGAGATGTCAAGCGATGATTGTGAATCGGTTGGAGGAACACAACAAGATGATGGATGTTTGGCTGACTTTATTTTAGCACGAGGAAATGTATCTTTAGGATATACTTATAAAAATATATTCGATGAAAATATATTATCCGGAAAAACCTATCAATATCGTTTGGTTGCAGTAGATACTAATGGGCATGAAGATCGTACTAATCCAATAAATCCTTGGATTACTCCAACACCAACAATTACAAAATCCTCTACAAATAATTCAACTTCCACACCATCCATTACAAAAACCTCTACAAATAATTCAACTTCCATACCATCCATTACCCCCAAAAAGACTAAAACCAAGAGCAATACAATTTCCTCCACGCCTCTCCCACCGACGGCTACCGCTCATATCGTTTATCCCACTGCCACAGCTCAGCCGACAAACCCACCCGCCAGTCCGATAGTGGAAGAGAACACTCCAACACCAAGTGAGGCTGTCTTAGCCATTCCTACCTTGGGGTTGCCCAGTGTCACGATGATTTTCCCAGACACCGCTACTCCTCTCCCAGAGGTAACTACAACCCCGGCTGCCGGTACCATCCCAAATAATGCCAGCTGGTTCACTCCTCAACGTATTACGGTTATTGGTTTGATTGTAGCGGTGTGGGTGATCTTGGGCGGTGGATTTTTCTTTGTTTTGAAAAAAATCGAATAACCGATTAGAATCCTTTCCAATGAGATCAAAACGGACCGTCATTCTTGGTTCCCTTGCGCTGTTGGGACTATTCTTATTCTCCCTGGCGGGTTGGTTATATCTGCGGAGGGATACTCCAATTGCATTGTCACCAGCCAGCAATAAACCAGACCTTCAAAAACAAAGTGCACGGATAAGCGCGAGCCAATCGGGTTTAGTTAAAATAAATCATCAGCAATTGCGTTCTATTGGATTTCAAAACCAAGAGCAGCAAGCCTGGCATTTAACTTATCGAGGAATAGAAATTCCTTTCTGGATGTCCGATTCAGGCGAGACTGCAGATTTGGTCTTTTATGTCCCGCCTACCAATAGTGACTATACCAGGAATGCTTATTTTATCCTTTCACCGAAAACGAGCTCAGTTTTCAAAAAAGACAAAGCAGTTTATCAAAGCCTTAAGCTGATGGATCTTCCCTCAATCCTTCAGAAAATACCACCTGCTATACATGACGGTGTCCTTGTGCCGGCTGTATTTGGTGAGGACAAGCTATATCAGCCTTTAGCCGAATCGGATGATTGGTTTTGGGAACGGTTGGTCTCTCCTTTTGAGAAAGAAATCCCAATTGATATAGACCAAGCCGTTTTGGATAAAGCCTATTTAAGGGTGAACTTATGGGCGAGTACTTCGGCTGCGGTTACCCCTGATCATCATTATCAGCTCCAACTTAATGGAACGACTGTTGCTGATGAAGCATGGGATGGAGCGGGATATCATCAGATTGAAGCGGTCATCGATGCCAATTATTTTAAAAAAGGGAGCAACACCCTTTCCATAAAAGGAGACCTTCCTCCCCAAATTGTGGTTGATATCGTTTATCTCGATACCATCGAGCTTTATACATGGCAAAAACCATCTCTACCCAATAATAAAGCCCTTATTTTTGGGGTAGCAGATGGGGTATTTCCAAGTCCAGATAGCTTGCGGTTAGGAAAACAGGATTGGTTGTTGGATATCACCAGCCCTCTCAGCCCGACTTTAGTGAAGCGAACCTCGCCAATAGAAACGAAGAACCATCTATTTTTAGCTGCCAAAGCATCGGCTGTTCAAAACATCAGTGGGATGGACTCAATATCCATCAAAAAAGGAGATGAACCGGCTGCTCATAACCATGCGGATTATTTGATGATAGGCCCACAGGATCTACTGGATCCGTTGAGCCCGTTAATTGAAAAGCGGCGGAGCGAAGGCTTTACAGTAGAGACGCAAGATGTCGCAGCGATTTATGCCCAATATGGCGGGTATCCTGAGCCGAATGCAATTCGACAATATTTGCAGGAGGTTACCTCCCAAAATCCGAATTTGAAATATGTATTATTAGTGGGCGATTCGACTTATGATCCAAAGGGTTTGGCGAATGATACGACCATGAATCGTCTCCCCACATTTTTCATTCAAACCCTTTATGGCGGCAAAACCTCCAGTGAGTTACCCTTTGCAGTTATGAATCCGGAGGGATTGGATTTCCTGCAAAATAGCGATCACTACTCCTTAGCGCTTGCGGTCGGACGGCTTCCAGCTCAGAACAGCCAACAGGTGGCAAATTGGGTGAAAAAGATGCTGGCGTATGAAAACCAGGTGAATATTTCATCACCCTTGAAGGTTGTTGCAGTGGCTGATCCGCAAGGAGACATGTTTGCAGGTGAGGCTCAAACCTTCTTGGATCTCTGGGGGGGATCCGCCCAAAAAGAACTTTATACTCCCCCAGCAGGGACAACCGAAGCGGCGCAGGTCATTGACAATTACTTTCAATCTGGAACGACTGTATTGGGTTATTTTGGACATGGCAGTATCGAGATGTGGGGGAAAGATCAGCTTTTCACCAGCAATGAAGCGGCAAAATTAACCAACTCACCATCTTTCCCGCTGGTGATTCAGATGACTTGTTTAACGGGCTATTATATTCATCCAAAGCTGGAATCGTTGAGCGAGGCTTTGCTTTGGAATCCAAACGGTGGCGCGGTGGCGATTATTGCACCATCCAGTTTAACGCTACCGAACGATCAGGGTTTTCTAACGAAATCCTTGGTTGAACATTTTCTGAAATCGAATCATGATAGAATTGGGGATATCTGGATGCAAACGCTTCGCGAAATTGACCTGAGTAGTCAGGGTGTTCGTGACGTTTTAGCAACCTATACCTTATTAGGCGATCCAACGCTCATTGTTCGATAACACTTTTTTTAAATTATTTGTGTTTTAAGGGAACCCTTTCACCTGTCCATTCGTTTAATAATTTGATTAAATCATTTTCCGTTCAAGAAAAGAGGCATATATGACTTCATCTCCTCAACCGCCTAGCTCAAGCGATAAGTCCAATCGGGCAATTTCCCATACCCAACTCTTGATTGGGTTATTTATCCTGCTGATCATCATTGGTGTAAGCGTTGTTTTATTTGCCAAAAGCGGCGTACCCAATATGGTAAAGCCTGCTGGAGAAACCCCAGCGGGTGTTATCCCACTCCGTCCAACCGAGACGGAAATAACAAAAGTTCCGCTGACTGTTCTTCGGGCGTTTCCCGCTGATCAAAGTGAGAATGTTGAAACCAATGCTTTAATCACCGTTGTTTTCAATCAGGCGGTTGTACCTTTATCTTCATTAAAGGATCAATCCAATTTACCAAATCCGTTGGTAATTACTCCAACCATAGAAGGAAAAGCGGAATGGATTGCTACTTCCGTTTTTACATTACAGCCAACGAAACCACTCCATAGTGGTGAAAGTTATCATATCCTCATCAAAAAAGGATTGAAGGATGTATCACAAACCAATGAGCTGCAAGCAGATTTTCAATGGTCATTTACAACCCGCCCGGCAGCAGTTAGCGCGCTGCGATTGAAAAGCGGGGCAGTTAATCCTCCTGATGGTCAGGATCGAATCTTGTTAGATGAAGCCTTTACCGTTGATTTTTTGCAGCCGATGGATGAACCATCTACAAACCAGGCGATTAAATTAACAGCAGAGGATGGTTCAAAAACACCGCTCAGTACACTTTGGAATGAGGATGCCACATCCGTTGTCATTACACCAACCCAGAGGCTGAAAGTAGACACCACATATCAACTCGTCATTGGTCAAGATGCCAAGACGACAGATGGTAGCGCTTTGGAAAAAGGATTGCAATGGAGTTTTCACACTCTGCCTCAACCGTCGATTTTATCGATCACTCCCGCAGATAACACCACCCAATCCAACTATTCTTCTGAATTTGCGATTCAATTTTCTTCCCCGATGCGGATTGATACCGTGAAAGATAAAATCACCATCACACCGAAACCAAAAGAGACAATAGAGTGGTGGTATAACGAATGGGATTACAGCATTCATACTTATGTTTTAAAGCCATCCACTGAATACCAGGTGGAAATACAACCCGGTATGGAAGACATTTATGGGAATAAAATCACTCAAGGAGTAAAACTGCATTTTAAGACTGCGCCTTATCCTCCTCAGGTCAATTTAAACATGCCTTATCAAGCAGCTCTTTTCCGGCAAAACAAAGAAGAACAATATTTGTATGTGAATTTAATAAATGCCAAAAGTGCCACATTGAAGCTGTATCGGTTAAATTTGCAAGATTTTGTGGATTTAAGCAGTTATCAAAAATCTACTAATGATTTCACGCCCCCAGCAAATAGCCTTGTCAAAGAAATCACGGTTAATAACACAAAACCGTTAGACATTCAGGATATTGCAAAAGTAAGCTTATCTTCAACAGATGGAAAAGCGTTAGAGAATGGTTATTATTTTATTGGTTTAGATTGCACAGAAATCCCTCACCCTGGTTCGCCCTTCCTGGACACACGCCTTTTTATTGTTGCTAATGCAAATCTCACATTGAAAACCACTCCAACTGAGGCGCTAATTTGGATGACCGATTTGGAAAGCGGTAATCCCTTAGCGGATGTTAACGTGGAAGTAATGGGCTTGCACCAGATTAAATTGGGGAAGGCGAAAACCGATCAAAACGGGTTAGCCCGGATCCAATACCCCGAAACCTACTACGATAATACAGCGTTCGCATATACAACAGAAGGACAAATCTTTTCTTTTGCGGGCAACAACTGGGGGAGTGGTTCCAGTGAGTATGACCAGGCATTGTGGAGCCACTATTATGCTGTGCCAGGGCAATGGCGTGCTTATGTTTATACAGAACGTCCAATTTACCGTCCGGGACAACCGGTTTATTTCAAAGCAGTGATACGCAACGATGATGATCTGAAATATAGCCTTCCATCTTCTATTAAGACTGCCAGGGTAGTGATTAGCAGTTATGATGGAAAGAAAGTCTGGGAAGACACTCTTGCGATATCGGATTACGGTACGATTAGCGGTAAATATAACCTTTCCGAAGATGCTGCACTCGGGGGTTACAACCTCTCTGTATTCTTGCCAAATAATGAAAATCCAATTGGCGATATTGTCTTCAATGTCGCGGAATACCGTCGACCGGAATTTAAAGTAACCGCCACAGTTGAACCTGAGGAATTACTTCAAGGCGCTGCGGTGAATGGAATGGTGGCGGCTGAATATTATTCCGGTGGCAATGTCTCGAATGGCGCTGTGCATTACACCGTCATTGCTTCTCCATTCACTTTTTCTCCAGGGGGTGATTATCTCGATTATTCCTTTAGTGATGAGGATATAGACGCAACGGAATCTGGTTTACCCAATCCACCGGCTTCTGAAATGGTTGCGGAAGGGGATTTTAAATTGGATACCAACGGAAAAGCAACTATAAAGTTGCCCAGTGATTTAGGAAACCTAAAGAAAAGCCGCCGTATGGAGTTCGAAGCTGATATTACGGATGTCGGCGGCAATGTAGTCAGTGGTAGAGCAGTCTATGTGGTTCATCAAAGTCAGCTCTATGTTGGGATAAAACCTCTTGCATATATTGGCGAAAGCGGTCAAGAGCAAAGTTTCCGCATGGTGGTACTGGATTGGAATGCAAAACCGCAAGCAGATCAGAATATCCAGGTGGAAATTGTCGAGCGACGCTGGCATAGCGTTCAAGAACAACAACCAGATGGCACGATTTTGTGGACATCGAAGGTGGAAGATATCCCGGTTACAACTTTCAGTGATGTTAAAACCGATGCGAAAGGAATTGCAGAGGTGAAGTTTGTGCCACCCAATGGCGGAGTATTCCGGGCAAAAGCATGTGTCAAAGATAATTCCCAGAACGAGCATTGTTCTACCGCTTATTTGTGGGTTGCGGGTGGCGAATATGTCCCATGGCTGGTTAGCAACGATCACTCCTTCCGCTTAGTAAGTGATAAGAAAGAATATCAGCCCGGCGATGTTGCAGAACTACTGATTGCTTCTCCTTATCAGGGCTCTGCGTATGGATTAGTTACTGTTGAACGTGGTCATATTCGCCAATCAGAAGTCATTCCTATCACCTCGAATAGCATGATTTACCGTTTACCCATCCAAGACGATATGGCACCAAACATCTATATATCGGTTGTCATTGTAAAAGGGGTAGATAAAACCAACCCCCGCCCATCGTTCAAGATAGGTTTGGCAGAGATAAATGTCTCTACCCAAAAGACAAAGTTAAATGTAACACTAGAAGCGCAGCCCAAACCAGCTAAACCCGGAGATACTGTAACGATTAATGTGATGGTTAAAGATAGTGCTGGTAATCCCGTTCAAGCGGATGTATCTTTGGGTATAAGCGATTTAGCAACTTTATCTCTGGTTGATCCAAATTCTCCACCGATATACGATTATTTCTATAATCGCCGTTCCTTGGGAGTGCAAACTTCAACGCCATTACTCTTTAGCATGGATGACTACAATGCCCTCACGCAAGCTGCGCTGGTTTCTGGTGCTGGAATGGGTAGCGGTGGCGGCAAAGGCGGGGGTGAATTAGGCGTAGTAACAGTACGGCGCGAATTCCCCGATACCGCTTTTTGGCAAGCAGACCTATTAACAAACCAGGATGGAAAAGCGACTGTTTCGGTAAAACTACCGGATAACTTAACCACCTGGCGGCTGGATGCGCGGGCTGTCACAAAAGATACCTATGCAGGACAGGCTACGTTAGACCTGTTGACGACTAAACCTTTGATGGTAGAGCCGATGACACCGCGCTTTTTTGTGGCGGGCGATCAGGTCTCACTTGGAAGCGTAATACATAATAACACGGCGCAAGCTCTTGACGTTCAAGTTGAGGTTCAAGCAAAGGGCATAGATGTCCTGGATGAGAAAGTGAAAAAGGTAAATGTAGCCGCTGGGCAACAGGCTTATGTTTCATGGAACGGTAAAGTACCACTGGATTCTGAACGGGTGGATTTGATTTTTAGCGCAAAATCCGGCGACTTAAGTGATGCGTCTAAACCCACATTAGCAACCTTAGCGGATCAAGGTATCATGGTGCTCCATTACACCAGTCCCGAAACGGTTGCAACTGCGGGAAGCCTCAAACAAAAAGGGACGCGCGAGGAACAGGTAGTCTTACCGCAGAATTACAATACACCCGGCGGAACTCTAACCATTCGCATGGAACCGTCTCTAGCCGCTGGTATGCTGGACGGATTAAGCTATTTGGAAAATTATCCATACGATTGTATTGAGCAAACCGTTTCACGTTTCTTACCGAACATTTTGACTTTACAAGCTTTTCATAAAGCGGGGATCACTGACGCGGAAAAACAAGCAAAGTTGGATGGTTTGGTTCAAACCTCTTTGCAGCGCATCTACAACCGCCAGAATCCAGATGGTGGCTGGGGGTGGTGGAATTCTGACAAGAGCGACATTCAAACCAGCGCGTATGTGCTCCTGAGTTTAACAGAAGCTAAAAAGGCAGGTTATGCTATTGATCAGGATGTTTATGACCATGGAATTGATTTCCTCAAGAATAATTTGATTGATCCTGGTACGATTCATGAGTCGTATTTATTCAACCAACAAGCATTTGTGATGTATGTACTAGATCGCGCTAACGTCAGTAATAGCGCAATGTTGGGTAAGTTATATGATTACCGTGAACAGCTCGCTATTTATGCAAAAGCCTACTTGGCGCATGCCCTTCATCAAGCAAATCCAAGTGACACGCGCGTTCAGACTCTGCTCTCAGACCTGCAGAATAAGGCAGTGAGTTCTGCTACAGGCGTTTCTTGGCATGAAAAAACAACCGATTATTATTCATGGAACACAGATACCCGAACCACTGCAATTGTCCTGGCAATGTTGAATGACATTGATCCGACAAATCCACTCAATGAGAATATTGTGCGCTGGCTTATGCACAGTAGAAACGATGGACACTGGGGTAGTACTCAGGAAGGTGCCTGGGCTTTGATGGCATTATCGGGTTGGTTAGAGAAAAGCGGAGAGTTACAAAGTAATTACAATTATCAACTAACGCTGAATAACAAAAATTTGGGTAATTGGCAGAGCGACCCAAAGACCATTACTCAGCAAACTGAGGTCAAAATTGCGGTGAGCGATTTGTTGAAAAATGCCGCAAACCAAATTATTTTCTCCAAGGACAATGACAGCGGTACCCTGTATTATACGGTTCACTTAAGTTTACCGATGCCGGTGGACGAAGTAGAACCCCTTGATCGGGGTGTCATCGTCACCCGTCAATATTTCAAAGCAGATAATCCGCAGGCATCGATAAGTGAAGCGCATCAGGGCGATGTCGTGTATGTCCGCGTAACGGTTGTCGTGCCGAATGATGCGCATTATCTGGTAGTAGAAGATGCATTACCCGCTGGCTTAGAAGCGATCGATCAATCTCTCTTGACTAGCTCGCAGAGTGAGCAACCTCAGCAATTTAATTGGCAAGAGATGCAAATAAAAGGTTGGGGCTGGTGGAATTTCACCCACGTAGAATACCGTGATGAAAAAGTTGTTTTATCAGCGGAATATCTACCTGCAGGAACATATTCTTATACATATCTGGCGCGCGCGTCAACGGTGGGTGATTTCCAGACTATCCCCACATTAGCCTACGAATTTTACTTCCCAGAGGTATTTGGTCGTGGGGCTGGAATGGTGTTTCGTGTACTACCGTAAAGGAGGATTGACCGTTATCGAAATAGTTTGAGTTTCCATCAGTTGATTGTTTTGCCATCCTTCGATGGTGATTACAGCAACACCTGGTTGAAGGTCTAACCAGATGGTCTTAGGATCACGATCAAGGGTGGCAATTTGTTTTTGATTGAGAAATACTTTGAAGGTGTCGAGCCCATTATTGTTGCGTATAGTTAATGGTATTGTTACCGGTTGATTTTGCCCCTTTATATACACAGCGTTGGGATGGGGGGAAATGATTTCAAAAGCTTGAGATTGGTTAGGTTCCGATGGAACAGCATTGAAATTTAGGGATTTAAGAGGGTGGGTGCCAACAATCATCCAATCTTGATATTGGGAGCCGCACTGTTCCGTGAAAGGCGAAATTGGCTTACATAATGCAGTCGAGATTATTGTTGGGGGGCGTGGATACCATTCCTCAACCTGATTGAGAAGAGCCTGACGAATGAATTCATGCCAGATAGGAGCAGCGCCACTCAATCCGGTCACTTCCATCATTGGTTGGTAGTCAGCATTTCCCACCCAAACGCCAACTACGATTTGAGGGGTATAACCGATGGTCCAATTGTCGTGGAAGTTGGTAGTGGTCCCTGTTTTGACAGCAGCCGGACGATCAATATTAAGGATACTGTTCCGGCCAAATCCTATGGTACGGGCATTATCATCGTGCAGAATATCACTAATTAACCAAGCTACTTGCGGATCAACGACTTGGATAGTTTTCCTTTGATATTGATACAAGACATTTCCGAATTTATCTTGAATGGAAAGGATAGCATAAGGTTGATTCTTTATACCTTTGGCAGCAAAGATGCTGTATGCACTGGTTAATTCCAGCAAACTCACGCCGCCGCCTCCTAATGCGATCGTTAAGTCATACGTCTCCGGGTTACGCAAGGAGGTCAGTCCAATGGTCTGAGCAAAGGCAGAGAACCTTTGCAAACCGATCTGGTTTAATACCATAACAGCAGGTATGTTTAATGATGAGCCAAGCGCCTCACGGACTGTAACCAGGCCGTGTTCTTTCCCATCATAATTAGCTGGTGTATAGGTCTTTCCATCCCGAGTTTGAAAATTGGTTTGTTTATCCCAAATTAATGATCCAGGCATTAATGGGTTTAATTGATTTGGATCCATGGCGAGGGCGTAGACAAATGGTTTCAACGCTGATCCGGGTTGGCGCGGGGTTATTGCCATATTAATGGCTCCATGAATTGCCTCATTCTGGTAATTGGCGCTTCCAACCATAGCAAGAATTTCTCCACTCTTGGGGTTGATAGCTACCAAAGCAGCATCATGGACATTGTGACCTAATCCACCTCGGTCTAAAGCAAGTTTTGTGAGATGACTTTGAATTGCCTTTTCAGCGGTTTTTTCTAAATTCAAATCCAAGCTCGTATAAATAGTCAGGTCATTTAAACGTGCGTTCGGGGAAAGCTGCCCGGATGAGATGAGCTGATCAACTTGATTGCGAACATACATAACGAAATGGGGAGCTTCCATTGGGTAAGGTGCTTCGCTAAAATTTAATTCCTCATGGATGGCATTGGTAAACTGTTGGTCAGTGATGAACTTTAATTTTGCCATGCGCTCTAATACAACCTTCTGTCTTTTTTTCGCTGCATCGGGATGGATAAACGGGTTGTAAATAGAGGGAGCTTGAGGCAAACCTGCTATCACGGCACATTGAGCTAAATCCAGCTGTTTGGCTGGAATTCCAAAATAAGTTAGAGAGGCTGCTTCGATTCCGTATGCAAAACTGCCATAATAAGTATGGTTGAGGTAAAGGCTGAGTATTTGTTCTTTCGTATAATGACGGGTGATCTGCCAGGCCAAGTATATTTCTCTTAGTTTTCTTTTTACGGTGCGCTGCTCGCTTTCTCCTTTTTCGAGTAAAAGGTTACGGACAAGTTGTTGGGTGATAGTCGAACCTCCGGCTATGGTATCGCCGCCACGCAGGTTAATCCATAGAGCACGCAGTATTCCTTTAATATCAAAACCTGGGTTACTAAAAAAACTAGCATCTTCTGTTGCAATAGTCGCTTGTTTGATGCAATCTGGAATTTCTTGGAAGCGAAGGGGGTGATAGCGAATACTGTTCTCCCCTAAATCTTCATAGAGCAATCTACCGTTGCGATCAACAATACGCAAGCTGGGAAAGTTTTGAATTTCATTGAGCTGGTCAATGGAAGGGAGATCTGCGAATAACCAATGGGTGATCACCACTGTGAGAATCAAAACAATGAAAACAATCCCCCCTAAGAAAAATCTCCATTTTTTCATCATGAATAAACGTTTACGCGATTATCATTTGTTGAAAGACATTTCGATTAAGGCTTTTCTATAATCCACAACTGGCACAGTTCCCACCATTACAGGAGGAACATCCGCTATTTCCACCGCCGGTAATCATTTTCCCGCCACTTTGGGCGGAGAAAACGGATAAAACTCGTTTGGTGTTAGTGCTTTGGCAATAACTACATGCAATAGGTAAATCTGCTTCTTTGAAATTTCGCAAGCTATCAAATTTTTTATGGCAATTTTCACAAAGATATTCGTAAATTGGCATATCTGCTTCCTATGCTTTATATTTTAATCACCTACTTGTTTGGGGTCAATATTGGGTGGGAAGAGGTGTACTTTGGGTTTAATGGATGCACGCACCTGTTGGACAACCTCTTCGGCAGCATGAACTCCATATTGGATTACCTCGGCAGCTTTCGTAAATCCAAAGAACATATTGACATCCGCTGGCACTTGAGGATTCAAAACCAATTCAGGTTTTGCCTGCTTCAGATTCATTGCAGTGATTGCGCTGCTCATAATAATTTCTGCTTGATAAAAATCAAGCGCGAAAGCTGGCAGGAATTTACGAATGGTTGCGTCTTTGGGAAAATCCACCCATCGAGACTCACTGCCCGAAAAGTAATTCACGTCCACCGCAATGATGTATTCAGCCCCCATTTTTCTCGCAGCCCGAGCGGGAACATTATCCAATACTCCTCCATCTACCAATAGCATGCCATCAAGTTCAACGGGCGGGAATAATCCCGGTACAGCGGAGGTAGCCATACATGCTTCTATCAACGATCCTTTGGTTAGATATACTACTTTTTTAGTAATTAAATCGACGCTCGTGAGGGAGATGGGTATCGGGAGGTCTTCAAAGGTCTTCTTTGACCCGATGAGATCGGCTAAAAATGCTCGAATGCGATCTGTTTTAATAATCCCACGCTGGGGCGGGGTGATTTCGAGAAAGCGGAGGAAATTCTTGGGGTTGGATAAAGAGAGCGCAATTTCTTTCATTGTCTCAACGGATATCCCGGCAGCGTATAACGTGGCAATGATCCCCCCCATGCTTGTGCCACAAATGCAGTCAAATGGGATACCCTCTCGCTCGAATACTTCCAGCACACCGATGTGAGCTAACCCACGTGCACCACCCCCACCTAATGCCAAACCAATTGTCGGTCGTCGAATGAGACTACTCATAGCGATGCCTTTCTTTTCATGCTTTCTAAGTACAATTGTTGTAAGCCTTGAATCATTTGCTTTAAATCAAACTGCTCTGCAGCGGTTTGCTTGCCAGCATGAATGAGCTTGGCGCGCAAGGCTGGATTATTGATTAATTCGACACACTCAAGCGCAGCTTGTTGAAGATTATGCGGCTCGCAGAGTAGTCCATTAACGCGGTGTTGTATGATCTCCTTTATCCCATCAACTGCATACGCTACGATAGGTATCCCAGCGCTCATTGATTCTGGAATGACCCTTGGTAATCCTTCCCATAACGATGTCAATAAAATGACGTCCATCGTATTCAGGATTTTTCCCACATCACGGCGTAAACCGGTCAAGGTGGTTTTTTGCAACAATCCCTCGCTTTGTAGCAGTTCATTCACCGCCTGATGTAATGGTCCATCTCCAACGATGATAAAGTGAGCTGAAGGTATTTGCTGGGAGATTAGCGCTGCAACTTTAACCCACTCAAGCGGATTTTTTTGTGGTGAAAGACGGCTAATCGTGCCAATTACGGGCACATCAACGGGTATCCCAAGTTCTTGGCGAAGGGTAGCTTTCCATATATGGTTTGGTTGATATTCTTCGAGTGGTATGGCAGAACGAATGAGATGATATTGCTCGGCTTTTCCAATTTTCATTTTTAAGCCTTTTTCTTTATCTGCTTGAGTGACAACAATGATTTTTTGGCAATAGCGAGCAGTCAAGCGCTCTAAGAAGATATAAATGTTTCGTTTAACAACGGACATGTAATCATGGAAACTCCAGCCATGCACTGTATGGAGGATGATCGGTGTGCCAGCCATTTTTGCTGCTAGACGACCTAATATGCCTGCTTTTGATGAATGAGTGTGGACAATATGATAATTTCCACGCCGAATGATGAAATACAGGTTGATCAACGCTAATAAATCATTAAGTGGGTGCACTTCCCGCACTAATGGAGGCAAAATAGTTAAATTTACTCCTCTGGCAAGAGTTTCCTCAATGAGTGAGCCTTCACTACCCGTTTGCGGTCCACAAATTACATCAACCTGAAAGAGAGATTTGTCGAGCATTGCAGCACTATACATGGTATTTTCCTGTGCGCCGCCGATAATCATGCGGGTGATGATGTGCAAAACGCGAACAGGGCGGGTGGGAATGGGTTGAGGTGGGATGGTCATTTTGTTATAAGGCAAGCTTTCGCTAGTATGATTTTTGTTGATTTAACATGTACTGATATAGCTCTTCGATTTTCTGCACAGAAAACTCGATGGAATGGTTCTCTATGATAAATCGTCTGGCATTGTAACCGAGAAACTGACAATATTCTGGGTGATTATAGAGCCTTTCGACAGTATTCGCAATCTCAGCTGGATTATCCGCTTCAACGAGAATACCATTTTGCTCATTTTGGATTACTTCGCCAGTGCCACCCGTGTTGGTGGCAATCACAGCTAATCCCATCGCCATTGCTTCCAGAAGAGCAAGAGAGACACCCTCCCATTTCGATGGCAGGATAAAGATATCCGCATTTTCAAGCCATTTTGCTGGATTTTCCTCAAAACCGTGAAATGTGATGTATGGATCAACCTTCAATGATTTTGCCAATTGAATTAAGGCGGTTTTTTCTGCACCCTCGCCGAGAATATCGAGATGGAAGGGGATGCCTTTTGTTGATAATTCCGCACATGCCTGGATCAGGATTTTATGGTTTTTCTCATGAGAAAGG
>Ga0078972_1008195_pt1 | contig 22174 bp, 18 predicted proteins | sample YelNatPaOPGAMG01_FD_67568 | JGI IMG/M metagenome (GOLD analysis project Ga0078972, IMG submission 67568) | Hot spring thermophilic microbial communities from Obsidian Pool, Yellowstone National Park, USA - OP-RAMG-01 (SPADES assembly) (version 2) | ecosystem: Environmental > Aquatic > Thermal...
GGGGGGGGGGCGAGGGCCGTGGTGTGGGGGGGGAGCCACACCCGCACGGTGGCGTGTCGAGCATCCTGGGTGAGATCGACCCGCCAGATCAGGCCGGCGAAACAGTCGGCGATCGCCAGCACTCCGGGTGCAAGGAGGCAGCTGCCGTTGAGTGCGCGGGCTCGTTCGTCGAAGGTGCAGATGATCTCTGGTCTCACCGGTTGTCGGGGTGTCCAGCCGGTGAGATCGACTCGTGCCAAATGCGATTCGCCCGTGGTGTAGCCCTCGGTGAGATTGACGACGAAGACCTCTGGTGCCATCTCGACTATCCCCGTGATCGGGTGATCGAAGGTGTGCACCAAGACGGGCTCGACCAGCGTGCCGTGCCGGGGCGTTGGCACCCACCACAGTTCGCGTTGCAGGACGGCGGTGACCAACAGCGAGCCGTCATCGCGCACGGCGAGATTCTCCAGGAAGTAACCCTGGGGAAAGTAGGCCACCGGGGCAAGGGTCACGGTGGGCAGGAGCGGAAGAGGCATGGTCGTTCTCCTTGAGGAAGGGCGGGCGCGACGGTCAATGCGAGTGCTGGCCGGGGGCCGGGATCGTGAAGGCATTGAGGATGCCGCAGACAGTGTGGTAGATCCCAGTTAATGCCGTGATGTCGAAGACTCCGGCGGAGCCGAACTGTTGCACCGCTTGGTCATAGAGCGCTTCGTCGACCTGGTGAGCGGTGGACAGTGCCCGGGCCAGGCGGTGGGCCACTCGTTGGTCCTGGGGGAGCGCCTGAGGTTCGCGGCCGGCGACCAGTTCGGCGATCACCGGCTCCGACAACCCCGCGTGGCGGGCCGCAGCGGAATGGGCGTAGAGCTCATACGGGGCATCCCATACCGCGCCGACGGTCAGGATGACGACCTGTCGGATGCGCTCGTCGAGCGAGGTGCATTGCTGTTCGGCTGCTTGCAGTTTGAGGAACGCGGCGGCAAGCCCGGGGTTGAGCAGGCACGGATTGAACGGCCCGATCAGCCGCCCGTCGGTGGTGCTCGCCATAAATCCGCTGCGCTGGGCCCACGGCACGGCGGTGGCCGTGATGTCGTCGAACAACTCGCGCGCCGGGTCGTCGAGAGCGGTCCGATCGGCCAGGGCCAGGCGACCGCCGAGAACGTCAGCGCCGCTCACTGGTCGAGTCCCTGCGCGTTGGCCGGGACATCGAAGGCGCCCAGCGTCATGCACACCATGGTGAACCAGCCCAGCAGCACCGCGACATCGACGATGCCTGCCTCACCTAACAGATCACGAGCGCGTCGGTAAAGCCCGGTCGGCACCACCCGTTGCGCGCTCAGCGCCGACGCCAGCTCGTAGACCACCTGCTCTCGCGGGTCGTCGAATGAGGTCGCAAGCCCAGCGATGAGCGCTTGGACCTGCCGCGCCTCGAGGTGGCCGTCGCGCTCGGCGATGATCTCGTGTTCGTAGGTGGCGTACGCGCTGCGCCATCGTGCGGTGATCAGAACGGTGACGATTTCGATCTCGGCCTTGCTCAGCGTGGAGTCGTGCTGAAAATAGGCACCGGTCGGCACGATCGTCATGGACAGGGCCGGGTTGGCCAGCCAGATCCTGTGTGGGCCGGGCACCAGTCCCCGCAGCTTGCGGGTGAACTCATAGGCCTGCTTCATGGCCGGTGGCATCTCGTCGACCGGTGTTTCCACGAATCGGCCGAACGTGCCGAAGTCGGTGTCGCTACTCATAAGCCGTCATCTCCTCACCACCAGGAACATATCCGCGAGCGGGCGTTCGCGTTTTATAATCTCCCTTTGGCGGCGATCTGTCAAACGCGAACGCTCATGCTTTTAGTGCTACGGTTACGTCATGCCGAAGGTGACTCAGCAATACCGCGCCGAGCGCCGCGCTCAGGTGATGGCGGCTGCGCGGCGCTGCTTCGTTCGCGATGGATTCCACGCCGCCTCCATGCAGGACCTCGTCGAAGAGGCCGGCATGTCCTCCGGCGCGGTTTACCGCTACTTCCCCAGCAAAGACGCGGTGATCGAAGCGATCGCCGCCGAGAACCTCGCACAAGTCGTCACGGTGTTGAAACAGGCCATCGAGGGTGGCGCGAGCCCGCCGGCGGCGATCGCGACGGTGCTCGAGTTCGTCACCAGACGCCACGCCGAGGACGGCTTCGCCGCGATAGCCCTGCTGGTGTGGTCGGAAGCCCTGCGCAACCCCACGCTTGCCGCACACCTGCGCGACGCCACTGCGAGCGCCCGCGCCGCGTTGAGCGACCCGAAACCGAGACGTGAGACGCATGGTTCACTCGAGCCGACCGCCCTTGCCGATCTGTTGCTGTGTGTGCTGCCCGGGTATCTCATGCGGCTGGCCCTCGGCGGCCCCGAGGCCATCGAGAACGTCCCGGCCGCGCTCGAGAAAGTGTTCTTCGTCACGGCATCGAAGCCCAAGTCGGCGTAATTCCCCAATCAACAGCATGTTGGGCGAACACCGTAGATAAGCCATTAAATCGTCTATGCCACAACGTAATCAGTACAGGCTGGGATTTTTGCTGTGTACGTGGTGAGACCCCCGATGATGGCCCGCTATGAGGGAACCTGTCGTGAACCTCTTTGACTCACGATCAGAGGAAGTGGCCGCTGGCACCGGCCGGCCCGACCGTCCTCATTGCGGCGCAGACCCGCAATTCGGGCCTGCCGGCGCGGTCGGTGCGCTGCGAAGAACCTTGCCAATTCGCTTGCTAAGGCGGTGGGTTGACCCTTTTGGACGTACCCAGCTGGCTGGTTCGGCGGCGCCGGTAGCGGCGGCGGAGATGGCCAGTGAGGGCATGGGCGACGCGCTCATGGCGGGCTGCTTCGTCGGTCCAGCCGCGACTATCGGCGTCGGTCCTGAGGGCTTTGATGTCGGCGAGCGCGTCGCGGAATTCGGTTGCGGTGACATAGTTGTCGCAGGTTTGGAAGGGCGCATCGTGCCCATCGCTTCGTGGTAGGCGGCGCGCAAAGTAGGTGACGCCAGGGTGGCAGAGCGGGGTGTCATCTGCGGCGTGATGTGTGCGAACTTGCAACCGAGCCGAGGTATCTGTGCCGTAGGACCGATTCCTAATCGAACGTGAATCCATAGATTCCCGACTTGTGGGCAACCTCCGGTGTCCTGGTCGAGAATCCACCTGGTGGCACTCGTTGACTTCGGGCAGCGTGCTGCTCGCCGCTACCGGTCAGCCTGCCGTCCACTGTGCACCTACCGCGTCGACTGTGCGCTCAGCGCGTGTCACTTCGGCGTGTCGCCGCCCCGGTGAGCTGCTTGATGGCGGCCATCCAGGCAGTCAATCGGGTTGGAAGGCGAGAAGTCTCGTGCGATGCGGATCCGCTCTGCCCAAACCCGACACCAATAGTGGCGCTTCAGGCCGGTTGAGCCTCCTTGAGGCTTGCGCAGCCGAACACCATCTGATCTTCGATAGGCCGCAGCCGGTGGTCGAGCACGTCACGCAGGAAGGTGTGGCTGACCACCCAGGGCCGGCGGGTACCCGATTTGGGCAGCACGTCCAGAGCGCGCAACACATAGCCGGCTTGCAGGTTGAATGTGGGCTGTTCGGGCATATCGGTGTCACCGAGATGCGGATATGCGTGGGTATAGCCATGAGAGTTCATGTATGCCAATAGCTTTGCAACCGATTGCGCGGTCAGGTCGGCGCCCAGCGTCCAGGACGCGTTGGTGTAGCCGACACACCAGGCCATGTTCGGGACATCGTCGAGCATGTGCCGCTTGTAGACGAATCGGTCGTGCGGGTCGATCTTTTCGCCGTCCAGGCTGACCGTGACCCCGCCCAAAGCCTGCAGCCGCAGCCCAGTCGCGGTGACGATCACGTCGGCATCGAGGCGGCGTCCGGACTTGCACACGATACCGTCGGCCTCCACGTGGTCGACGTGGTCGGTGACGACGTCGACGCTGCCGTCGCTGATCGCCTTGTACAGGTCGGCACCCACGATGAAGCACATCCGCTGGTCCCACGGGTTGTACGGCGGCGTGAAATGGGTGTCGATGTCGTAATCGGGCGGCAGGTGGCGCTCGGCGAGGCGCCGCAGCCGGCGTTTCACCAGTTCCGGTGCTCGGCGCGACAGCTCCCACAGCAGCACACCGACAAAAGCGTTGCGCCAGCGAATGATCCAATGAGCCATCCGGCGCGGTAGCACCCGGCCGAGCGCAACCGCTGTCGGCTCGACCCTGGGGGCCGAGATCATGTACGACGGGGTGCGCTGCAGCATCGTGACGTGGTCCGCCTGCTTGGCCAGCGACGGGATGAGGCTGACAGCGGTCGCGCCGCTGCCGATCACCACGCACCGTTTGCCGGTGGTATCCAGTGAGTCCGGCCAGTGCTGAGGATGGACCACCTCGCCGGCGAAGTCCCCGATCCCGGGGAAACCCGGGTCGTAGGGGTTGTCGTAGTCGTAGTAGCCGGTGCCGAAGAACACGAACCGGCACCGGTAGGTACGACCTGCCCCATCTCCTGAACCGCCTTGTTCGGCGCGCAATGTCCAGGTGTCGGTGCTCGAGTCCCAGTCGGCCGAGCGGACGTAGGTGTCGAAGCGGATGTGCTCGTCGATGTGATGCTTGCGGGCGGTGTCGGCCAGGTACTGCCAGATCTGCGGGCCGTCCACGATCATCTCCGGCCGGGTCCACGGCTCCCAAGGGAAGCACAGCGTGTAGATGTCGCTGTCGGACCGGATGCCCGGGTAGCGGAACAGGTCCCAGGTGCCGCCCAGGCGGGCACGTCGTTCCAGGATGACGACGCGCAGTGCCGGGTTGCGCTCCCGGATGCGGTACGCGGCGCCTATCCCCGATATCCCGGCGCCGATGATCACCACGTCGAAGAACTCGTCGGTACCATCGGCCATCGCGTCGCCCCTCTCATGTCGGTGAGCCGCGCACCCTTCAGGGTAGGCCACCCGATGCGGTTGACTAGAGCCATGGCCGACTGGACCGCCGATGTCGTCGTGGTAGGAGCCGGATTCGCCGGGCTCACTGCGGCCCGCGAGCTGACGCGAGGTGGACACGACGTGCTGGTGCTCGAGGGCCGCGACCGGGTGGGCGGGCGCTCACACACCGGTCATGTGGCGGGCATCCCGGTCGATATGGGTGCCACGTTCGTCGGCCCCACCCAAGACGCGGTGCTCAAGCTGGCCGGTGAACTCGGCATCTGCACCGTGCCGACTTATCACGACGGCGCCAACCTGATCCGGTGGCGCGGCGCGACCCGCCCGTACTCCGGCACCATCCCGCGGCTGTCGCTGGGCGGCCTGCTCGACATCGGCCGGGTGCGTTGGCAATTCGAGCGTATCACCCGCAAGGTCCCGCTGAACGACCCGTGGACCGCGCGGCGCGCGACCCGGCTGGACAGCCAGTCGCTGGGCGATTGGCTGCGGTCGGTGCACGCCGGGTCCACCGCACGTGATCTGCTGGCCATCATGGCGCGGGTGACCTGGGGTTGCGAGCCCGACGACGTTTCGCTGCTGCACGCCGCCCGCTACGTGGCCGCGGCCGGCGGTCTTGACCGGATGCTCGACGTGGAAAATGGGGCCCAGCAGGACCGTTTCGCGGCCGGCACCCAGCAGATCGCCGAGAAGGCGGCCGCCGAACTCGGCGACCGGGTGGTGCTGGGCGCCGCGGTGAGTCGCATCGAGCACGGCGACGCCGGGGTGCGCATCACCAGCGCGAAGGGTCGGGCCGCGGCCCGGTTCGTCGTCGTCGCGATCCCCCCGGCGCACCGGGCGGACATCGAGTTCACTCCCACGCTGCCCACCGAATATGCCCGGCTCGCCGACCGGTGGCCCCAGGGCCGACTGTCCAAGGCTTACGCCGCCTATTCCACTCCGTTCTGGCGGGACAAGGGGCTCTCGGGCGAGGCACTGTTAGACGCCGACACGGTGTTCATCACCTTCGACGTCAGCCCGCAGCCCGACGGGCCGGGCATCCTGCTGGGTTTCGTCGATGCCCGCACTTTCGACGACCTGCCCGCGGATCAGCGCCGGCAGCGTGCGCTGGACTGCTTTGCCGCACTGTTCGGCGACGACGCCCGCAAACCGCTCGACTACGTCGACTACCGTTGGGGCGCTGAGGAATTCGCACCAGGAGGCCCGACCGCCGCAGTGCCGCCGGGATCTTGGACGCGCTACGGGCCGTGGCTGCGCCGCCCGGTCGGACCCATTTTCTGGGCCGGCACCGAGACCGCCGACGAGTGGACCGGGTTTCTCGACGGCGCGGTGCGCTCCGGCCGTCGCGCAGCCGCCGAGGTCGCCGCTCGGCTATAAGCGTGGCTACGAGCTGAGCCGGCGGACGTCCGCGATCGATTCGGCGAGCGCCCGCAACTCCCGGTTGACATCATCCGGACGTTCCAGCATCGCGCAGTGGCCACCCGGCAGCACCACCAGCCCTGCCAGGTTGGGGGCGGCCCGGGCGATTCGGCGGGACTGGGTCAGCGGGGTGAGGCGGTCGCGCTCGCTGCCGATGACCAGCGTCGGCACCGTCAGGCCGGCCAAGCTGATGTGGCGCCGCCCCAGGGCGTCGACGAGCATCTTCCCGCAGCCGCCCCGGCCGGCCGGCGATGTCGCGGCGAACAGCTCGTAGATCAGCGCGCTGACCGTGGGATCGGCGTCAGCGCCGACCGCCAGCATCGAGATCAGGTCGCGCGCGACGCCGCGCACCGCAGTCGGCACCGCGAACGAGCCGAACGTGGCCACCAGGCCGCGGGCGGCCAGCACCCGGCCGGCCGCCAATGGCGCCGGCACCGGCAGGAAATTCAGTTCCCGCAGCAAGTCACCGGTGGTGGTGTTGATCAGCACCACCCCGTCGGCGCGGTGCCGGACCCGGTGCCGGTAGCGGTCCGACCAGGCCGCGATCGCGATGCCGCCCATCGAATGCCCGGCGATCAGGGCGCGCTCGCGGGGGGCCAGCGTGGCCTCAAGCACGGCGTCGATGTCAGAGGCCAGGTGGTGCAGGCTGTAGTTTCGGCGCGGCGGGATGTCGCTGCGGCCGTGGCCGCGATGGTCGAACGCGATCACCCGGTAATCGGCCGCCAAATCGGCGATCTGGTGAGCCCAGACCCGAATGGCGCAGGTGATGCCGTGTGCGAGCACGATCGGATAGCCGTCGTCGGGTCCGAACACCTCGGTGTGCAGGCGGGTACCGTCGCCGGCGCGGACGGCCACGGTACGGCTCGGCGGCAGGTCGACCGGCACAGCACGCGCGCGCGCCGAATACCGAGAACCCATCGGCGCTCCCCTCGGTGGCGGCCACGGCGCCGCCGGATTTCGATGCCGTCAGTTTAGTCCGGCTACCCGCGCCACCGGGGCAAAAACGCGTGGTTCCGCCGACCGACCCCCGTGCAGCGCGGCCGGCTCGGGTTGAATGGGTGCATGCGCGCAGTACAGATAACCCGGCTCGACGGACCCGACGCGGTGCAGGTGGTCGAACTCGATGAGCCCGACGCAAACGGCGCCGTCCTGGTCGACGTCTATGCGGCCGGAGTCGCGTTTCCCGACGCGCTGCTGACGCGCGGGCTCTACCAGCACAAACCGGAGCCGCCGTTCGTGCCGGGCGCCGAGGTCGCGGGGGTGGTGCGCAGCGCGCCTCCCGATGCGCAGGTGAGCGCGGGCGACCGGGTGGCGGCGCTGACGCTGCTGACCGGGGGCATGGCCGAAGTCGTCGCCTTGCCGGCCGAGCAGGTGTTCACCCTGCCGGACGCCGTGTCGTTGCAGGCCGGCGCGGGGCTGTTGTTCAACGATCTCACCGTCCATTTCGCGCTGGTGCAGCGCGGCAGGCTAGCGGCCGGTGAAACGGTGCTGGTGCACGGCGCGGCCGGGGGCATCGGCACGTCGGCGCTGCGGCTGGCGCCCGCCCTGGGTGCACAGCGGACCATCGCGGTGGTCAGCACGCCGGAGAAAGCCGACACGGCCCGGGCGGCCGGCGCCACCGACGTCGTCGCGGCAGACGGGTTCCGAGATGCGGTGCGGGAGTTGACGTCCGGGCGCGGGGTGGACATCGTGCTCGACCCGGTCGGCGGTGACCGGGTCACCGACTCGCTGCGATCGCTGGCGCCGGGCGGCCGGCTGCTGGTGATCGGCTTCACCGGCGGCGACATCCCGACAGTGAAGCTGAACCGCTTGCTGCTCAACAATATCGACGCGGTCGGGGTCGGCTGGGGTGCGTGGGCGATGTCGCATCCGGGTTATCTCCGCCGGCAGTGGTCGCAGCTGGAGCCGCTGCTGGCCTCGGGCGCAGTGGCGCCGCCTGCGCCGGACGTCTATCCGCTGGAGCGGGCCGGTGAGGCGATCGCGGCGTTGGAGAACCGCACCGCCAAGGGCAAGGTCGTGCTGCAGCTGCGGGACTAGGCGCGGGCACTCGAAGGGTCGAGGTTTGGTGCGCACCGGGTGGTCTGGGCTGTTCCTGACGCGCTGGTGCTCGGCCGCGCCGTGGACGATCACCCAGACAAACCGCGACCAACCTGTGGGCGCTGCCCCGCGGCGGCCAGTGCGGCGACGGCCCGGGTAACCGCCGCCGATGTCGTTGCGGTCGCCGCCATGGCGCTCACGCGACGTGTTCTCCTCGACCACCCCGCAAGCCATCGTGCCGGCCGACCACTGCGCTTTCTGACCGCCTGCCGCGACAACCCCGGCCTCGCGTCGGCGCTGCGGTAACGTTGAGGTCGGGTGTGGGGATGACGCACGACAGGGGTGGCTATGACGATCGTCAGGTCGATACGCGCTGAACGGGGACGGCTGAGTCGCGCTGGTGTCCTCGGTGCGCTGGTGTTAGGTATGTGCGGCGCGCTACCCGGGGGTTCGGTCCCGGTGGCATCGGCTCAAGAGTGCCCGGAGGTCGAGGTGGTGTTCGCCCGCGGCACCGGCGAGCCGGCTGGTGTCGGCGGGGTCGGACAGGCTTTCGTCGACGCGCTCAGCGCGCAAGTCGGCTCGCGGTCGGTCGGGGTGTATCCGGTGAACTATGCCGCCAGCAGCGATTTCGCCGACCCGGCAGATTTCGCCAGAACGTTCGTCGACGGGCTCAAAGACGCGGACAGCCATATCGAATCGACCGCGGCGAACTGCCCCAATACCAAGATGGTGCTTGGCGGATACTCCCAGGGCGCAGCACTGGCCGGCTACGTCACGTCGGCGGCGATCCCGAAGGAGGTGCCCGGTGAGTACACGTCCTACCTCCCCAAGCCGATGCCGCCGCAGGTGGCTGGCCACGTCGCCGCGGTGACCCTGTTCGGAACGCCCTCCAACCAGTGGTTGCAATTCTACGGGGCGCCGCCGATCACGATCGGGCCGCTTTATGCGCCCAAGACCCTCGAGTTGTGCGCTCCCGACGACTCAGTTTGCGACGGCGCGACCGGTCAGCCGCCCAATTTCGCGCACATGTCCTACCTGGCGAATGGGATGACCGGCCAAGCGGCGGACTTCGCCGCCAGCCACCTGTAGTCGATAGGCGCTTGCGCGCAACGGCAACACCGGGCTCAAAACGCCGCACTAGGCCAGACACACCAGTACATTGCTGTCCGTGAGCAGCGCCTTGTTAGCCAACGGCCGGGGCCGCTGGCTGGCAGTCGCAGTCTCGGTCGCCGTCTCCGCGGCCATATTCCACGCCCAGGGCACCGAGCATCCGTGCTGCGTCAGGACCCCGGCAGCAACCCCGGCAGCTGGGGCAGCTGTGCCGGCCACGGCGCCGTCGACGAACACCGCCAGTCCCGCGGCGGCGGAACTGGTGGCGGCCAGCGCACCCGTGGCCAACCGAGAGGTCCCGTTCGCGTTACCACCCGGTGTGGCGCCGGAAGACGGTTTGCAGATCCACACCATCTGGGCGGCCCGGGCAATCAGCGTGCTGTTTCCCGAGATCACCACCATCGGCGGATTCCGGCAAGACCCGTTGAAATGGCATCCCAACGGGTTGGCGATCGACGTGATGATTCCGAACTATCACAGCGCCGAGGGGATCGAGCTCGGCAACCAGATCGCCGGGTATGCGTTGGCCAATGCCAAACGATGGGGAGTGCTCCATGTGATCTGGCGGCAGGCCTACTACCCGGGCATCGGTGCGCCGAGTTGGACGGCGAACTACGGCTCGGAGACCGCCAACCACTACGACCACGTTCACATCGCGACCGACGGCGGCGGGTACCCGACCGGGCACGAGACCTACTTCATCGGATCGATGAGCCCTTCGGGTTGATCAATGCTCGAAGCCGCCCCGCACTCGCAACACGCGCCGAACCGGCAACTCTGGCGCGAAAGTGCAACTGCCGACCTATTTCTCGAGTGTAGGCGTCGCCAGTTGCACTTTCGCGGTTCAGTAGTAGCGGGGACAGGATTCGAACCTGCGACCTCTGGGTTATGAGCCCAGCGAGCTACCGAGCTGCTCCACCCCGCGTCGGTGATCTTTAAGGCTACCCAACCCGCGCCGGGCAGCCAAATTCGCCGACTGCGCGGCTGCTGCCGCTCAGTGCGGCAGCAGCCGCTCGCGGATTGTGTCGACGAGGAACCGCCGCACCGGCACCGGCCGGAACGCGCGGGCCGCGTCGGTCAGCGCGTCGCGGGACCGTGGGCTCAGCTCGATATCGGCGGCGGCGGCGTTGAACTCCAGCTGCTCGACGCTCGACGCTCCGGGAATGGCGACCACCCCCGGCAGGCTGAGCAACCACGCCAACGCCACCTGAGCAGGTTTGGCGTCGACTTCTGCGGCGACGTCGCGCAGCGTCTGCAGCAGCGGCTCGATCCGGCGCAGATTCTCGGCGCCGAACAGCGGATTGACCGCGCGGATGCCGCCGGGCCGATTGTCGACACCGTACTTGCCGCCCAGCAATCCCTGCGCCAGCGGGCTGTAAGCGATCACGATGCGGTTCTCGCGCTCGGCGAACGGGACGAGGTCGTCGAGCGGGCCGGGGTGGGCGAGCGAGAAGTGCACCTGGTTGCTGATCACCGGGCGCCCGAGCGCGGCGTCGGCCTTCTGCCAGCGCGACAGCGAATAGTTCGACACCCCGGCAGCGCCGATGGCTCCGCTGTCGAGCAGCTCACGCATCCCGGGCATGATCACCGAGTCCGGAACCACCGGGTTGGGCTGGTGGATCTGGTAGAGCGGGATGCGGTCGAGCTGCAGCCGCCGCGCACTGGCACGCTCACGCTGTTTGACCACCGGCGGGAACGGGGCGACCGGCATAATCTTGCTGGCCACCACGACCTCGCGGCGCCGCTCGCCAAGCGCCTCGCCGAGGATCCGCTCGCTGCGACCGAACCCGTAGACCTCGGCGGTGTCGAACAGCGTGACGCCCAAATCCAGTGCGCGCGCGACGATGTCGCGAGCGGCACCCCCGGCATACTGACTGCCGTAGCCCCATTCGAGTGACCCGAACTGCCAGGTGCCCAGCCCGATCCGGCTGACCCGGCCGATCCCTTCGACGTCGAGATACTTCATACCCTTCAACCTAGCGTTGCCGCGGTGCCGGGTGTCATCGACATGACCGCAGCGGCCGGTTTTCGCGCACCCCACCGTAGATGCCCCACCGCACGATCCACGGCTGCAGTACACGGTCCACCGACCAGGCAGGGAAGCGAAACACCTGACCGGCGGGGGTGAACACCTCCAGCCCGTCGCGCTGGGCCCCCAGCACCGACCCCCAGCGGCGTTGCGGTGCTCGGAAGGACCGCAACGCCCGGCCGGCGAACTCGGCGCGCACATTGTGCGCGAGCAGCTTGTCGGCACGGTTGCGCGCCGAGCTGCGCAGTGGATCGGTCGCCGCGACGTCGCCGATCGCGAACACCCCCGGATGACCGGGTACCTGCAGCTGCGCGGTCACCCGCACAAAGCCCTGCTCGTCGAGCAATTCGGCCGGCAGCCAGTCGGTGTTCGGGCGCACCCGGCCGATGGCCCACAGCACCGCTTCGGCGCAGGCAGGCGGCTGACCGCTGCTCCAGCAGACCGGCCCAGTGGTGATCTGGTCGCAGGCGAACCCGTCGGGAACGACGGCGCGATGGCCCGGGTGCAGCCCCACCCCGAGATCATCGAGCCGACGCCGAATCCGGTCCCAGATCCGCGGGTGGTGCGCCGGCAGCGCCCGCTCCCCGGGAAAGTACAGGTCCACCCGCTTGTCCGGCCAGGTGCCGGCCACATTGGCGGCGCTGCTCACCGCGGCCGCGCCGCCGCCCACCACGATCACCGACCCGGCAACGGCCAGCCGGTTGTGGGCGGCGCAGATCTCGGCGGCGATCTCGTCGACGGACTGCAACGTCGGCCGGCGCCAGAAGCCGTTGGTGACGCCGGTGGCAATGACCAGCGCGTCGTACTCCTGCGCCACCGTCTCGCCGGCGGCGGTCTGGGCGAGCACCGTGCGGGCTGCCAGGTCGAGCCCGGTCAGCCGGGCATGGACAGTGCGCACCCGGTCCAGCCGGCGAAACCGGTCGAAGGGAATCCAGTAGTCACGAGCCCAGTACTCCGGACGCGACAGCCGCATCCCCAGCTCTTGACCGCTGACCAGCGCCGGCTTGACCGAGACACCCACTACGTCGGCGTGCCGGGCGAGCCGGATCGCGCACAGCACCCCGCTGTCGCCGAGCCCTGCCACGACAACGCGTTTGCAGGTCATGCCGCCGTCCGGCGCGGCGGTCGGGGCACGAACCGGGGCACCCGCTCGACGACGCTGTCGTAACCGGGCCGACGCTGCAGGCTGCGCTGCTCCATCATCGGGATGCTGGCGCGAAGAAACATCGCCAGCATCGCCAGCGCCCCGCTAAACAGCCACCACGCCTGCGACGGCGCGGCGGCGACACCGAACAATGCCAGCGCAAACCAGAACCCGAACTCCCCGAAGTAATTGGGATGCCGCGACCATCCCCACAACCCGCGGTCCAGCACCTGACCGGGACGCCGGGTGCGGGTGAACCGGTGCAACTGGACGTCGGCGACGGTCTCGATCGCCACCGCAGCCACCCCGACGACGAACGCCAGCCCGGCCAGCCAGCTGACGCCGCGCCCGGGATTGGTCAGGCAGACGTAGACCGGCAGCATGCCGAGAAACACCTGCACGGTGGGAACCAGATGAATGGCCACCAAATCGACGACGAATTCCCAACGACCGGCCCGCTCCCGAAGCAGTGCATACCGCCAATCCTCATGGTGCAGGCCACCAAACCCGTAGACCCAGTTGCCGGTCAACCGCACCGACCACACCACCACCAGCACCGTGACCAGCCAGCAGCGCAGCTGCTCGAGTCCGAGCCCGCCGCGAGCCCACCAGTACCCGGCCAGCAACGGGGGAATGACGCTCCAATAGGCGTCGTAAACGCTGGAATTGCGGTACGTCCGGCTGAAGCCGAACACCACGACGGTGGCCAGCAGGTCGGCGGCCAGCGAATCCAGCCAGAGCCGGCCGGTGCTCGGGCCCCGCAGCAGCCACAGACCGGCAACGGCGATCGCGGCCACGTAGGCCGCTGCGATCAGCCAGAGCGAGCGCGACTTGGCTGTCGTACCCATCACCGGCCGGTCACCGGGGCGCCGTGGGACGTCATGCCAGCCTCCTGGTGCAGCACGTGCGGTTAGCTGGTTGTGCGCCGGCACCGGCAAAACTGTAACACGTTCTAGCCGCGAATCGGGGCCGGATGACCGCCCGCCACCGTCCTTCGTCGCGCCGTGCCGCTACTTGGCATTGTTGAATTTGGCTATCGCATCGTCGAGGCGCTGCAACGCGGCACCGTAGGCGGCGAAGTCACCCTTTTTCTGCGCGTCACGGGCGGCGCCGATGGCCGACTGGATCTCCTTGAGCGCAGCGGCCCTGGCCGGCGACAACGTAGTCGCGTTCGAGGCCGGCGGGACGGCCGCCTGAGCCGACGACGGCGAGTCCGCCGGTGCCGCATCGGCCGGTGGCGGGCTTCCCGGCGCCGGGTTGTCGGGCACCCCGGCGGCGGGCGGCGCGATCCCGGCCGCGGTGGCGCCCGCACCGGGTCCGAACAAACCGGTGAGCGCATCGCCGACCGTGGGACCGTAGCCGATCTTGTCGCCGTACATCATCGCCACCCGGATCAGTCGCGGATAGGACGACGCCGCATCGCTCGATCCCGGTGAGGCGTAGACCGGTTCGACGTAGAGTAACCCGCCCTCGGCTACCGGCAGGGTGAGCAGATTGCCCCACTTGATCCGGTTCTGGTTGTCCCGCCCGATCACCCCGAGGTCCTGCGACACCACGGGGTCGGTGGTGATCGCGTTGTTGGCCAGCTTGGGCCCGTTGACCTGACCCGGGATGGTCAGCACGGTGATCTTGCCGTAGGTGGCGGGATCCGAGCTGGCGCTGATGTAGGCGGCCAAGTAGTCACGCTTGAATCGGTTCATCGCGCTGATCAGCTGATACGAGGCCGAATCATCATCCTTGGCAATGTTTTTGGCAACGATGTAATAGGGCGGCTGGTAGCTGCTGGCGGTGGGGTTCGGATCCAGCGGCACGTCCCAGAAATCCGACGTGGAGAAAAACGTGATCGGGTCATTGACATGGTATTTGGCCAGCAGCATCCGCTGCACCTTGAACAGGTCTTCCGGGTAGCGCAGGTGCGCCGCCAATTCGGGGGTGATGTCGCTTTTCGGCTTGACGGTGCCCGGGAACACCTGCATCCATGCTTTGAGTACCGGATCCTGCTCGTCCTGCGCATACAGCGTGACCGTTCCGTCGTAGGCGTCGACGGTGGCCTTAACCGAATTGCGGATGTAGGACACCTGCTTGTCGGGGGCAAGCCGGTTGAACGCCACCTCGGTGGAGTCGGCGGTGGCCGACGACAGCGAGGTCAGCTCGGAATACGGATAGTTGTCCAGCGTGGTGTAGGCGTCGATGATCCACACCATCCGCTTGCTGACGATCGCGGGGTACACCGCGCTGTCCGTTGTCAACCAGGGTGCTACCGCCTCGACCCGCTGTGCCGGATCACGGTTGAAAATGATCTTGCTGTTGGACCCGATCACGTTGGAAAACAGGAAGTTCCGCTCAGCGAACTTGGCGGCGAACACGCTGCGCGACATCCAGCTGCCGATCGGCACGCCGCCGCTGCCGGTATAGGTGTAGTTCTTGGTTTCGGTGTTGGTCTCGTAGTCGTATTCGCGGTCCGCACCGTTTCGTCCGACAATCGCATAGTCAGCGGGCGTGCTCGCGATCACCGGACCGTAGTAGATCCGCGGTTGGTCGAGTTGCGCCGGGCCGTCGGAGACCACGCTGCCATTGGCGCCGACGACGTTGACCAGGAACTCCGGGTAACCGCCGTTTTGGTTGGGGTCATTGGCGATTCCACGTACGGTGTTGGCCGGCGAGGCGATGAATCCGTTCCCGTGGGTATACACGGTGTGCCGGTTGATCCAGTCGCGCTGGTTGTCGATCAGCCGGTCCGGGTTGAGCTCACGGGCGGCGACGACGTAGTCGCGCAGGTGACCGTCGCTGTCGTAGTAGCGGTCGACGGCCAACTGGTCCGGGAAATAGTAGAAGTTCTTGCCCTGCTCGAACTGGGTGAACGCCGGACTGACGATCGTGGGGTCGAGCAGCCGGATGTTCGAGGTCGTGGCGCGGTCGGCGGCCACCTGCTGGGCGGTTGCCCGCCCGTCGCCGCTGTAGTTTCGGTAGGTCACGACGGCGTCGGTCAGGCCGTAGGCTTGCCGGGTCGCGGTGATGCTCCTGGCGATGTACTCGCTTTCTTTCTGCGCGGCATTGGGCTTGACGCTGATCTGTTCGACGATCAGCGGCCATCCCGCGCCGACGATCAGCGATGACAGCAGCAGCAGGACCAGGCCGATCGCCGGAATCCGTAAGTCGCGCAAAACGATCGCGGAGAACACCGCTCCGGCGCAGATCAGCGCGATGGCCGCCAAGATCAGCTTGGCGGGCAGCACGGCGTTGATATCGGTGTACCCGGCGCCGGTGAAGGGTTTACCGCCGCGAGTATGCGAAAGCAACTCATAGCGGTCCAGCCAGTAGGCGGCCGCCTTGAGCAGCACCAGCACACCGACCAGGCTGACCAACTGAATGCGCGCCGAGCGGCTCAGCGCGCCGGTACGCCCCGACAGTCGGATACCGCCGAACACATAGTGCGCCACCAGGTTCGCCAGCAACGCGAGGAACATCGCGACGAAGAAGTAGCCGAGTACAAGCCGGTAGAACGGCAGGTCGAAGGCATAGAAGCCGAGATCCTTGCCGAACTGCGGGTCACGGATCCCGAAGTCGCCGCCATGCAGGAACAGCTGAATACGCACCCAGTAGGTCTGCCCGACGACGCCGGCCAGCACGCCGATCACCACCGGGATCCCGATGCCGATCAGCCGTAATCGCGACAGCACCAGGCTGCGATACCGCGCCACCGGATCGTTGCCATCGCTCGGGACGAACACCGGCCGGGTGCGATAGGCCAGCGCCAGCGCGCCGAACACCGTGCCGCCGACCAGCACTCCGCTAATCAGGAAAATCACCAAGCGGGTGAGCAGCACGGTGGTGAACACCGACCGGTACCCGAGTTCGCCGAACCACAGCCAGTCGACGTATCCGTCGATCAGCCGCGGCCCGACCAACAGCAGCACGATCACCGACAAGGCGACCGCAACCAAGATCCGGCTACGCCGAGTCAGCATCGGCATGCGTGCGCCTGGCCCCACTACCACTCGCTACGCTCCCTGCTCAAGACCGGTTGTCTCGACGGTCCCAACTGTACGCATGGCCCGCGCTGCGTGCCTGCCGTTGCGAACGGCTGCTTGCCCGCCCGGCCACGGCCGACTGCCCATCGTCTCCTCCTCGCCGTCGTCGCCGCTAACAACTCGGTGGCTGCCCGCCCGCGGTCATGGTGTGTAACGCGTCAACCGCCTGGGCGAGGTTGTCAACCTTGATCAGCTGCAGTCCCGGCAAATCGTCCGCGCTTGCCTCGTAGCAGTTCTTGGCCGGAACCAGAAACACCGTCGCCCCGGCCGCCCGGGCGGCGGTCATCTTGTGCCCGATGCCGCCGATCGGCCCCACCGCGCCATCCGGCGTGATCGTGCCGGTCCCCGCGACAAACGTCGAGCCGACCAGGTCGCCGGTGGTGAGCTTGTCGATGACCGCCAGGCTGAACATCAGTCCCGCCGACGGGCCACCCACGTTGGCGAGGTTGAAAGTGATCCGGAACGGCGCGACGGGCTCGTCCGCCACCACGATCCCTAGAAAGCCATAGCTGCGATCTTTGTTGTGGCCCAACGTGATCCGTGCTGTTCCTGGCGTGTTATTGCGACGATAGCCGATCACCACCTGCTGACCCGGTTTGGTGTCTTTCAATACCGCGGTGAACTGGTCGGCATTGGCTGTCCGCTTCCCGTCGATCGCATCCAGAACGTCGCCGGCCCGCAACCGGCCCTCCGAGGGGCCGGATTTCTGCACCTCCATGACGGTGGCGGCCCGCGGGTACTTCAGGTACCCCAGCGCCGCGTACTCGGCGTCGTCCTCCGACTGGGTGAACTCGGCATCGTTGGCCTTGTCGATTTCTTCCCGCGACCGGCCAGGCGGGTACACGAGATAGCGCGGCATGAGCTGCTCCTGCCCGGAAAGCCACAGTGCTAACGCCTCCCCCAAGGTCAGATCGTCGCGCTGGGAGACCGTCGTCATGTTCAGGTGACCCGTGGTCGGATGCGTGGTGATGCCCTGGATGTCGACCACCGGCTTGCCGTCGACCTCGCCGAGCGTGTCGAATGTCGGACCCGGGCCCAGGGACACATACGGCACCGTGACCACCGCCACCAGCACTCCGAACGCCAGCACCGGCAGCAGCGCCACTATCAGCGTCAAATTCCGTCTGTTCACGTCGCCTACCCTAAGACGTGGCCGGATCGCCCGGCCTGGCCTCACCGCGCGGCACAGCGTGTCGGCCCGGCCTCTGATCCCGTTCACCAAGAGCGTGACCGCGGGTGACACCACAGGTAGCGCTGGTGAGTACCGTTGAGGTTATGGCTGATCTGCCTTTCGGGTTCTCCACCGGCGACGATCCGGATCCCGACAAGCCCGGAAACGACGATTCCGACGCCGGTTCGCCCGGCCCCTCGGGGTCGTCGCGCTTCGGCGGTGATTTCGACGCTGCCCACCTGGGCCAAATCTTCACCCAGCTCGGGCAGATGTTGACCGGCGCCGGCAACGCCATGGCCACCGGGGCGTCGTCCGGTCCGGTGAACTACGAGCTGGCCCGCCAGCTGGCGACCAGCTCGATCGGTTTCGTGCCGCCGATCTCGGCGGCCACCAACGCCGCGATCCACGACGCCGTACACCTGGCCGAGACCTGGCTGGACGGGGCGACCGCATTACCGGCCGGTACCAGCAGGGCCACCGCCTGGAGCCCCACCGACTGGGTCGAGAACACCCTGGCGACCTGGAAGCGGTTGTGCGATCCGATGGCCCAGCAGATCGCCACCGTGTGGGCTGCGGCGCTGCCCGCCGAGGCCAAGAACATGGCCGGCCCGCTGCTGTCGATGATGTCCCAGATGGGTGGCATGGCATTCGGCTCGCAGCTCGGCCAGGCGTTGGGTCAGTTGTCGCGCGAAGTGCTGACGTCGACCGATATCGGTTTGCCGTTGGGGCCCAAAGGCGTCGCGGCGCTGCTGCCGCACGCCGTGGAATCCTTCGCCGCCGGGCTCGAGCGGCCCCGCAGCGAGATCGTCACGTTCCTGGCCGCCCGGGAGGCCGCCCATCACCGGCTGTTTAGCCACGTGCCGTGGCTGGCCAGTCAGCTGCTCGGTGCCGTCGAGGCCTACGCCAAGGGCATGAAGATCGACATGGCCGGAATCGAAGAACTGGCACGCGATTTCAACCCTGCGTCGCTAACCGATCCGGCCGCCGTGGAAGAGCTGCTCACCCAGGGGGTGTTCGAACCCAAGGCGACACCGGAACAGACTCAGGCACTCGAACGGCTCGAGACACTGCTGGCGTTGATCGAAGGCTGGGTGCAGACCGTGGTGACCGCGGCGCTGGGCGACCGCATACCCGGCACAGCCGCGCTCGCGGAGACACTGCGCCGACGCCGGGCCACCGGCGGTCCCGCCGAGCAGACGTTCGCCACACTGGTCGGCTTGGAGCTGCGGCCGCGCAAGCTGCGGGAGGCCGCCGTGCTGTGGGAGCGCCTGACACAGGCCGTCGGGGTGGACACGCGCGACGTGGTGTGGCAGCACCCGGATCTGCTGCCGGATTCTGCAGATCTCGACGAGCCGGCCGCTTTCATCGACCGGGTCATCGCCGGCGACACCGGCGGCATCGATATCGATGAGGCGATCGCCCAATTCGAGAAGGGCAACGAGCACGGCGACAGCGGCCCTGTGGACAACTGAGCGGGCCGGCGCGCTCACGGTGGCATGCTGCGCACTGTGCCGCCTGACTCTGAAAGGCCGCCGCTGTACTCACTGGACCCGGCGATGCCGGTGCTGGTGCGCCCCGACGGCGCGGTCCAGGTCGGCTGGAGCCCGCGCCGCGCCGTTCTCGTGCACCCGCCGCAAGGCTTGACCGCGCCCGCGCTCGCCGGGCTGCTGCGGTCCCTGCACGCGCCGACGTCGCTGCGCGACCTGCAACGGCAGGCCGGCCGGTGCGGACCGGTACACGTCGGGGAGCTGGGCGACCTCCTCGCCGCGCTGGTCGACGCGGGCGTCGCGACCCGTGGCCACCGGCGCCGGCCCGGCCGCTCGCCGTCGATCCGGGTACACGGCCGAGGCCCATTGTCAGACCTACTCGCCGAGGCCCTGCGCTGCTCGGGCGCCCGAATCAAGCGAAGCAGCCAACCGCACGCCGTGGCCACCGTTGCCGGAACCGACCTGGTGGTGTTGTCGGACTACCTGGTAGCCGACCCGCAAATGGTGCGCGAGCTGCGCAGCCAGCGCGTCCCGCATTTGCCGGTACGGGTGCGCGACGGCGCAGGATTGGTCGGCCCGCTGGTCATTCCCGGTGTCACCAGCTGCCTAGACTGCGCGGACCTGCATCGCAGGGACCGCGACCCGGCGTGGCCGGCGGTCGCCGCGCAGCTCCGCGACACCGTCGGCACGGCGGATCGCGCGACGCTGATGGCCACGACGGCGCTGGCGCTCAGCCAGATCCACCGGGTGATCGGGGCCGTCATCGGCTCTGCGACACCTGATCCCGAGCCGCCCCCGGCGTTGAACGCCACGCTGGAGTTCGACATCCACGCCGGCTCGATCCTTGCCCGGCACTGGACCAAGCATCCGCTGTGTTCATGCTGACAGCACTTGTTGCCCGATCGGTGCCGAGAACGGCGCGGGCGTCAGGGATGATAGGTGGCGTGGCAGACATCAAACGTGGGCGTGCGGCCCGCAACGCCAAGCTGGCCAGCATTCCGGTCGGCTTCGCCGGGCGGGCGGCGCTCGGGTTCGGCAAACGGCTGACCGGCAAGTCGAAAGACGAAGTCCAAGCCGAGCTGATGGAGAAGGCGGCCAATCAGCTGTTCACCGTTCTGGGTGAGCTCAAGGGCGGTGCGATGAAGGTCGGCCAGGCATTGTCGGTGATGGAAGCCGCCATACCCGAGGAGTACGGCGAGCCTTACCGCGAAGCGTTGACCAAACTGCAAAAAGACGCCCCGCCGATGCCCGCCAGCAAGCTACACCGGGTACTCGACGCGCAGCTGGGCACCAAGTGGCGGGACCGGTTCGCCTCGTTCGACGACAACCCGGTGGCGTCGGCCAGCATCGGCCAGGTGCACAAAGCGGTGTGGTCGGATGGCCGCGAGGTCGCGGTCAAAATCCAGTACCCGGGCGCCGACGAGGCACTGCGCGCCGACCTGAAAACCATGCAGCGCATGGTCGGTGTGCTCAAACAGCTCGCCCCGGGCGCTGACGTCCGCGGCGTCGTGGACGAACTGGTCGAACGCACCGAGATGGAACTCGACTACCGGCTGGAGGCCGACAACCAGCGCGCGTTCGCCAAGGCGTATCAGGGTCACCCGCACTTCGCGGTACCGCACGTCGTTGCCAGCGCGCCCAAGGTGGTGGTCCAGGAGTGGATGGCGGGCTTGCCGATGGCGGAGATCATCCGCCGCGGGACCACCGCGCAGCGCGACCTCATCGGCACCCGCCTGCTCGAGCTCACCTTCGACGCGCCGCGCCGGCTGGGAATGCTGCACGGCGATGCCCACCCGGGAAATTTCATGCTGCTGCCCGATGGCCGGATGGGCGTCATCGACTTCGGTGCGGTGGCTCCGCTGCCGGGTGGCTATCCCGTTGAGCTCGGGATGACGATCCGACTGGCCCGCGATAAAAACTATGACCTGCTGTTGCCCACCATGGAGAAGGTCGGGTTCATCCAGAAGGGCCAGCAGGTGTCGGTGCGCGACATCGATGAGATGCTGCGCCAGTACGTTGAGCCGATCCAAGTCGAGGTGTTTCACTACACCCGCAAGTGGTTGCAGAAAATGGCGGTAAGCCAGATAGACCGGTCGGTCTCGCAGATCAGGACGGCCCGGCAAATGGACCTGCCGCCCAAGCTGGCGATACCGATGCGTGTCATAGCATCGGTGGCCGCGATCTTGTGCCAGCTGGACGCGCGGGTGCCGATCAAGGCGCTGACCGAGGCGCTGATCCCCGGTTTCGCCGAGCCGGACACGGCGGCGGTGTAAGGGCTGCCGCGACAGTGCAGCCACCGTCGTCATTTCTCGACAAACGCGTCGGTAGGTGCATTTTCGCGGTCTAAGCAGCGACGGCGTCCTTGCGGGGGCGTCCGCGCGGTCGCTTGCTCCCGACGACGGAGCCGCGATGCAGGATCTCGCCGCCCCACACACCCCAGGGTTCCTCCCGTTGCAGCGCCGCCGCCAGACACTCACGGCGAATGGGGCAGTCGGCGCATAGCGCTTTAGCGCGGTCCAGGTCGGCCGGGCTTTCGGCGAACCACAGGTCGGGATCGCGATTGCACGGCAACTCCAGAGTCGCCATGTCCTTCTCACCTGCTTTCTGGTCGGTTGCGGTCTTTGCGGATCCGGACCAGGTGGCGGCTGGCGGAGAAAAACTGTGGCCACGGATCCTTGTGGCGTCGGGTCCGTGGCCATGAGGGGTTCGTGCGCAAAGCCTAGGAGGGCTCTGAACAACTCGCGATTCGGCCGTCGTGTCTGACGGGCGATGCGGCCGCGGCTTGGGATGATCTTGATATGCAGGGTCGCACACGGATCGAGCGAGAGTTGTTGGATGC
>Ga0078972_1008197_pt1 | contig 22171 bp, 26 predicted proteins | sample YelNatPaOPGAMG01_FD_67568 | JGI IMG/M metagenome (GOLD analysis project Ga0078972, IMG submission 67568) | Hot spring thermophilic microbial communities from Obsidian Pool, Yellowstone National Park, USA - OP-RAMG-01 (SPADES assembly) (version 2) | ecosystem: Environmental > Aquatic > Thermal...
ATTTAATAAATATATATTTTTATCTAAAATTTTAGAAAAAGTAAAAATATTAAAGCTTATTTAATTAAATATGGAAAAATAGATGAATAAATCAAAAGTATTTAGTGATTTCGTAAAAGATGTAATGAAAAGATACGTTAATGCTGGAAAATATACTAAAGAAGAGAAAATTCTAGAAGGAATTTTATTTAAAATTGGTTTAGAGAAAGATAGAGATTTCTTTCATAATTATAAATTTAGAAGTGATAAAAAGAAGGGTTATTTTTGGGTTGATTTCTTTTTACCAAAATGGCATTTAATAATTGAAATAAATGGAAGTATTTGGCATAGTTTCTTTAAACAAGCAAAAATTAAAGATGAAAGAAGGGATAAATGGTTTAAAAGGATTGGATTTAATGTTCTTAGAATTGATAGTAGTGAATTAAGAGAAGAGAAAAAGAGAAGTAATATTGAAAAATTAATTAAGCAAATTATAAAATATTAATTTTTTTAAAAAAAAAGAAGAAAAACATAGAATTTTACATTCAAGAGCTTAATTATGAAATGCAGAAAAATAGATCAAAGATCCATCTAAATTTTTAATATTCTATAAAAAGTTTAAATTTTTGATAAATCTGTAGGAGTGGGTGGTGGGAGTGGGAGAAATAGTAAAAATAGATGATAAAGGAAGAATTACTATTCCTAATAATATTAGAAAAACAATAGGTAAAAATATTTTTAGAATAGAATTAATAGGAAAGGATACTATTATACTAAAAGTTTTTGAAGATAAGAATGAGCTAATAGAGAAAATAAAAGCAATAAAGCTTATGGGTGATAAAGAAAAAGCAATTACAGATGCAGCAATTGTAAAAGACAAATTTGGTGGAATTAAGTATTGAGAATAATTGATGTTGATATTTTTTCATATGCATTATATGATGAAAGCCCTGCTCATGATTCTGCATGGAGTTTTCTTGAAAAAGCTATTTTAGGAGAAATAGAAATTTATATAATGCATACGACAATTTTAGAAACATATAATGTTTTATTTTGGTATTATAGAGTAAGACCTTTAGAAAAACTTAGCCTGACTATTAGTGCTTTAAAAGTTATAGAACCTTCTATAAGAGGTTTAGAAATATCTTTAAATGAGAATATGCCACTTGGTGATGGTTTTCTAATAGCTACAGCTTTAACTCATCGAATACCAGTTATAGTATCCAATGACCAAGATATAATAAGTAAAGCTCCAAAGTATGGCTTAATAGTAGAGAATCCAATACCTGAAGAAGTAAAGAAGAAACTTGCTAAGTATGAAGTGAAAAAATAATTTTTTTTCTTAATGGCATTATTTTAATTTCAGTTTTGATGCATATATACATAAGAAAAAATGAAACTGAGAAAATTTTTATTGTGGATTTTTTTAAATGTGAATTTTTATGCAAATATGATATAAGAAAATGTTAAGTGCGGCCGGCGGGATTTGAACCCGCGATCATTGGCTTTCTTCTAATTATCGGAAGGCCAATGTCCTAACCAGACTAGACTACGGCCGCTAGAATAATTAATGAAAAAAGAGTCTTATTAATTTTTTCACTAAAAATTTAGAAAAATGCCGAGGGCCGGATTTGAACCGGCGACAACCCGGTCTTCAGCTTCGCCCTCTTATGAAATCACATAGAGTCGGGCGCTCTCCCAGGCTGAGCTACCTCGGCATTTTTTACAAAAGATATTAAAGAATACCTATATAAAAAATTTAATAATAAAGATTTATAAAAATAATTCTTTAATTTATTAATAAATCATTCCAACTTTAATTCTAAGAATAATTATTGATATTCATTTTAAAATTTCCTTTTTTAAATATAGCAACATTTTATTCTTTATAGATTTTATTATAAAAAACAATAAAATTTAAAAAACCATATATCCATTTTTAATTAGAGGAACATTTTATATGAAAAATAGTAAAATGAAATTTTATAATTCCCCCTCTAACCAATTAGGAACAAAAATTGTTTCAAGCTCTTCATTTCTATAAACTTTCACAATTAATACATCAATTTCTACATATTCAGAATTAGGATCTATTTTATTCTTATCAAATCCAATTATTATTGCAATTCCAGCTTTACTATCTTTAAAAACTTCTTTCTCAAATTTATCCATAATTTTCTTTATTGCAGCATCTTTATCATACTTTAATGCATTTAAAAATGCTTCTTTACGTTCTTCTATAGACATTCCAGTTTCATCAATTGCTTTAACTACTCTTGGAGAAGGTATTCCATCCAATCTTATTTTAACATCAGGATTGCTTGGTGCTTCTTCTAACGTGCATCCTGGAATATATAGAGATATTTTATCTCCAATTTTCTCATTTATTGCTTCTCTTATATTATTATTAGAATAAGCTTCATTTTTTTCTTCATTTGTCAAAAATATCATCTTCTTTTTAATTTATTACAATTAAATATTTCATTATCATATATAAACTTTTCTAAAAAATCAAATTTTCCTTGAACATTCAATCAATTTTTATCATAAAATATATATTTAAGAAATAAAAATTCTATAATTATGAATATTCCTGTTAGATTAGCATTCGCTTTTTCAAAAATTAATGGAAATGAAATTCTTTCATTTTTAAAAAGTTATCAACAATTATTATTTGAATTTAAACAATATTTTTCAATTTCTTTTATTGGAGAAATTTATCATTTTAAAGATAATGAAGTTGAATTGTACCATGAATATAAAATAACTAGAATTGAAGATCCTATTGATGCTTCAAGATATGCTTTTTATTCTGGAAATATGAAAATTCCTGGAGAAAATATTATTGAAAAAGTTGATATTATGATTAGTAATTTTTCAGATTCTGAAGAATTATTCTCTAAATTGAATATTGGTGAAAGTTGTAAGATTAAAATTAAAAGTGATAATAAAATATTTTTTGAAATTATTAAGAGAAATGAAGAGGAAAGATTTCGTGTTAATATTGGTTTTCCAATAGGCTTTTTTAAAAGAATTGATAATTTGATTAATGAAATATATGAAAATAAAAAATATTATAGTACTTCAATAGATTCTAAAAAAATTTTAGCTCTTGGAGCTATGCCAAATATCCCTTTACTTGAAAAGTGGGGACATACTGGTAATGCTATGTTAGAATTGTTTGAAAATAATGTAAGAAAAGCTTTAAAGAAAATGGTGGAGGATATTGAATGTAAAGAAAATGAGAGGCTTGTTATTGGACACATTAGTAAAGATTGGCATGATAATGAAGAACTTAGAAAAGAAATAGAACCTAACTTTTCTTCAAATTTAAAAAAAGCAATAGACAATTATGAAATTATTATTAAAGGATTGGTTAATGAAACAAGATTAAGAAATGTATTATCAGAAGAATATGAATTAAGAGGATATAAAGTTTCTTACGAGCCTGCTTCATCAGGAAAATACATGGATATAGTTATTGAAAGAGATAAAATGCAAGCAACTATACATATGGAAAATATGATAAATAAGCTATTGTTTAAAGGATATGATATTGAAGCACTTATTAATGAAATGATTATAAGCGCAGAAGTTTTTTATCATTCTGAAAAATTGATGAAAATGTTAAAAAATAATGAAGAAATAGATTTTATTTCATATGTTCCATATAAAAGAGAAATAACATTTGATGATGTTCCAATTTTCAAAATGCCTTTTTAAGAAATCTTTAAAATTTTTTATGAGGAAAAAAATAAGTTTAAAGAAGACTTTTAATTAAAAGCATTCATGGCTATTTTTGATTCTTTTATTAAAAGAATCATTCTTAGAATTTTTAGTAGTTTAAGTCCTTATAATAGAAGATGTAAAAAAGAAAATGAAAGTAATTTATAAAAAAGATAAATTATATTTAAAAAAATACTAATTGAAATATGCAAAAAGTTTATATTTAATGATTATTTATCAATATATTGAGAAAAATTATGGAAGATTATGAAAGAAGATTAACAAATCCGAAAGATCCATTATCAATTTATGCATATATGTGGTTTAAAGAGAAAGAAAAAAAGAAAAAGGTATATTGCAAATATTGCGCAGCAGAAAACCCATCAAATGCTATTTTTTGTAAAAAATGTGGAAAGAAAATTAAGTGAGATTTTTTATTTCAAAATTATTTTTATGCTTTGTTTTTTATATTTAAGAAATTAAAATAACTAGAAAAATATTTAATAAAATTTTAAATCTAAGGTTTTTATTTCTTTTTCACAATTCCTTATAAATTTTTTTAAAAAGATAAATATAAGGAAAACATTAAAGAAATAGTGATAGTTATGTGTCCTAAAAAGAAGAAGAAGGAAGAAAAACCTGCTGAAGAGAAACCTGCAGAAGAAAAACCTAAAGAAGGATCAGGATAAATTCTTAAATCCCCCTTCTTTTTTTCTTTTTAGGACGCTAAATAAAAATAAATCTATTTTAAGCATAGTAAATTAAGAAATTTGAATGAATTATAAACTACGCAAAATATAAATAAATTAAATTATTATTTATTTAATGAAGAAGTTGAATAAAGATAAAGTCATTCTTTCTTGGAGTGGAGGCAAAGATAGCGCATTTTCTTTATATAAAATTATGAATGAGAATGAATTGGAATGTGTAGGATTATTGACAACATTTACTAAAGAATATGATAGAGTCACTATGCATGGTGTAAGGTGTTCATTAATAGAAAAACAAGCGTCATTACTTAATATTCCATTAGAAAAAGTTTATATTCCAAAAAATTGTTCAATAGAAGAATATGGCATAATAATGAAAAATGTTTTAATAAAATATAAAGAAAAAGGGATAAAAGGATTTGTTTTTGGTGATATTTTCCTTGAAGATGTAAAAAGCTATAGAGAGAAAATGCTTTATTCTGAAGGATTTAAAGGACATTTTCCATTATGGAGAAAAGATACTAAAGAAATAGTTTTACAATTTATTAAGCTTGGTTTTAAAGCTATTGTAACATGTGTAAATGGAGAATTTCTTAATTCATCATACGTAGGAAGAGAATTGAATGAAGATTTTTTAAGAGAATTGCCACTTACTGTTGATCCTGCTGGTGAAAATGGAGAATATCATTGCTTTGTTTATGATGGTCCATTATTTAATGAAACTATACCTATAAAAATTGGAGAAATAGTAAAGCAAAATATACAAGGAAAAACATTCTATTATTGTGATATTTTTCTTGAAGATGAATATTATAATTATTAAAATTAGAAAATTGCAATATTTTTTTTACATTCATTAAAAAATGCGGCCGCCGGGATTTGAACCCGGGATCATTGGCTTTCTTCTAATTTATCGGAAGGCCAATGTCCTATTTTTCCCAATTGTCCAGACTAGACTACGGCCGCTAGAATAATTAATATAAAAAAGAATCTTATTAATTTTTCATTAAAAATATTTTAAAAAAAGACTTTTAATTTTTCTTTAAAAAATATTCTTTCTTTGTATTAACTTTTAATATAATTATTATGCTTAAAAGAACATTTTAAGTTAAAAACAAAATCCCTTTTTCTTGCTTTTTAGAAAATTTAAAAAATCATTTGGAAAAAAGGATATTTATTTTAAATGTTATGCGGAGGGTGGGATTTGAACCCACGCACCCCTATGGGACTCTCCAATTCTTCCGGAGCCTCATTCCGGATTATTTTGTCCGGCGCTCTTGACCAAGCTAAGCGACCTCCGCAATACCAATTTCTATGTTTAATAGATAGATGTATATATTTTTAAAAAGCATTATTTAAAAATAATATGGCAATTAATAAATTTTTAAATAAAAATATCAATAAAAAATTCTTGAAATTTTAAAAATTTATATCCATAACACTTTTAATATAATTATAAATGGGCTGGTAGATCAGTCTGGAAGATCGCCCCGCTCGCACCGGGGAGGTTCGCGGGTTCAAATCCCGCCCAGTCCATATTTTTTATATTTTAAGCAAAGAAAATTCTCAATAATTATTGAAAATTGAATTTTCAATATTAAACTTTTTTATTCTATCACTTAAACATGATCAATTGTTTTTTAACATACTTTTAATAAACTCTTATTTCTTCATATATTATAAAAAAGGTGGAGAAGATGTACACTATTAAATCTAAAACTATATCTTATTCTTTAGCTTCATTATTTTCAACTTTAACAGCTTTAGGTGCTTATATTAGTATTCCAATTTCTCATGTGCCAATAACTTTACAAACATTTTTTGTTTATTTAGCAGGAGCAATATTGGGAAGTAAATTAGCTTTATTAAGTCAAATTATCTATATTCTTATTGGCATAATTGGTTTTCCAGTTTTTGCATATGGTAAAGCAGGCTTTGGAGTATTAATTGGACCTACAGGTGGATACTTAATAGGATTTATTATAGGAGCTTACATTATTGGAAGAATGATTGAAATGAAAAAAAATTTTAGCTTTAAATGGACTTTATTATCTACTTTAATTGGCACAGCAATTATATATTGCTTAGGAATTATTCAACTTTCTTATTGGCTAGGAGGAAATATATTAAGTGCCTTAATAATTGGTATTTTTCCATTTTTACCAGGAGATCTATTAAAAGCTTTATTATCTTCTTATATAGCCATGAAAATTCATAGAATTATTAAAATTAAATAATGCCACATTTAATTTAAAAATTATATTACAATGTATCAAAGTAGAATATTTTTTTATAATGGAATAAGATCATCATCTTTTTAAAATTAATCCTTTTAATTGTGTTATATGAAATGAATTGAATGACGGGCCCGACGGGAATTGAACCCGCGACCCTTACCCAGGAAGCAAATAATACTTCCTTCCGGGTGACTTCCTTTTAGTTAAGAGCTTCACCATTTTTAATATTCCGGTGCTCTACCTGGCTAAGCTACGGGCCCATTTTAAAATTTTATTTTTTCTTCTTATAAAATTTTTCTTTAAAAAAGAAGTATAAATTCTTTTATTTTCTTTTATTACATTTTTTATGAAAATATGAATAATAATTTATGGGCTTTAAAAATCTTAAAAAAGGATGGGGAAAAAGCTTTAAAAATAATAAAAGAAAATAATTTACTTAATTCAAATTATAAAATTATAAGTAATGGAGAATATTTATTTATTCCATTAAAAGAAAAAATTAATGAAAATTTTTTAAAAAATAAGCTTGATTATTATTCTATTATTTTAAAAGATTTTCCTTTAAGATTAATTAAGCCAAGAAGTATAGAAGAATATCTATTAAAAAAATATGGAAAAGATATAGCAAATTTAGCTCCAAAATCTTTTGAAATTATTGGTAATATTGCTATTATAGAATCAAGAAAAGAATATGAAAAATATATAAAAGATATTGCAGAAGCAATAAAAAAAGTTCATAAAAATATTGATACTGTCCTTTTAAAGAAAAGTTCTATTAGTGGAGAATATCGTATTAGAGAATATGAAGTTCTATTTGGATCTGGAAAAACAGAAACTATTCATAAAGAAAATGGTTGTATTTTTCTTCTTGATATTAAAAAAGTCTTCTTCTCTTCTAAACTTTCAACAGAACGTTTACGTGTAGCATCTCAAGTAAAAAATAATGAAATTGTTGTTGATATGTTTGCTGGAGTAGGGCCATTCTCAATACTTATTGCAAAAATTTGTAATGTTTCTCATGTTTATTCTATTGAAATCAATCCTTATGCATATGAATACTTAAAGAAAAATATTGAAATTAATAAAGTAAAAAATAAAGTTGAAGCTATATTAGGAGATGCAAGAGAAATTCTTAAAGAAAAAGAAAATTTTGCAGATAGAATTATTATGAATCTTCCTTATAAAGCTAAAGATTTTTTAGATATAGCATGCAAAATTGCTAAACCTAAAGCATATTTACATTATTATTGTATTTGTAAAGAAGGGGAAGAAGAAAAAGCCATTAAAGAATTTATAGAAAATATTAAAAAATATGGAAGAAAAGTTAATATTCTTAACTATAAAAAAGTTTTAGAAATTGCTCCAAGAAAATATAACTTTGTAATAGATGCTGAAATTTTAACAGGGCGTGTCTAGCTTCCTACCATAGTCTAGCCTCTCTTTCTAGAGGTTGCTCATACTCTTTACTTGAAAGAGTATGAGCTTCCTACCTCCCATTGGGAGACATCCAGCAAGTAATGGATAAACCACTACTAACCCCTTTATTTCATTCCCAAGATCAAAAGAGCTTTTCATCACAAATCATTGAAGGCAAAAGCCTTCTCACTTTTGAAGCTCTAATGCTGGATTTTCTATGAATAGGAAGCTTGGCCCACGCCTAACCCTCCAGAACGCCATGTTCTGGAAGATATTAATTAAATAGAAAGTTTTAATTTTTTTATTATCACTTCTTTCTTTTTTAATAATCATATTCTTTAAGAAAAATTTAAGCAGATCTTTTCTTTGATTAAAAATAAATTTTATTGTTTTTAATAATATGATTGAAAAAGAAGTTTGTTTTTTCTTTATTAAAAAATGAAATAGAATTTATTGAAAATAAAAATATATGGGTTACTCTAAGTATTCCATTAATTGTTTTTCTATTATTTGGTTATATTGTTAATATTTTATATGGAGATATTTTAAAAATATTTTTAAAAATTATGAAGTAAAAATCTTTATAATAAAATTTTATGAAAAATTAAATAATTGGACACGCCCATTTTAACATAAATTAATATTTTAGTCTTTATTTATTTATAATAGATTCCATATGGGTGTAAAAATAAGAGAAATAATTCCTTCAGAAGCAATAACTATTATTGAATTGGAAAATCTTAATGGTAAAGCTATTGCTTTTGATGCATATAATATGCTTTATCAATTTCTTTCTATTATTAGAGGTCAAGATGGAAAACCTTTAATGGATTCAAAAGGTAGGATTACAAGTCATTTAAGCGGATTATTTTTTAGAACAATAAATTTTATTGAAAAAGGGATTAAGCCTGTATTTGTTTTTGATGGGAGACCTCCTGAACTTAAAAGAATTACAATTGAAGAAAGAGAAGAAATTAGAAAGGAAGCTGAAGCTCTTTATAAAGAATATTTAGAAAAAGGAGAGATAGAAGAAGCAAAGAAATATGCTATAAGATCTGCACAATTAAATGAAGAAATAGTAAATAGTGCTAAAAAATTAATTGAATTAATGGGAAATCCATGCATTCAAGCACCTTCTGAAGGTGAAGCTCAAGCTGCTTATCTTGCTTTAAAAGGAGATGTTTATGCTTCTGCTTCTCAAGATATGGATTCTCTTTTATTTGGTTCTCCTAGGCTTATTAGAAACCTTTCAATAGTTGGTAAAAGACGTTTACCAGGAAGGAAGGAATATGTTGAAGTTAAGCCTGAAATAATATATCTTGATAAAATGTTAAATTTATTAAAAATTAGTAGAAAAGAACTTATTGATATTGGAATACTTGTTGGAACAGATTATGCAGAAGGAATATATGGAATTGGACCAAAAAAAGCTTTAAAATTAATAAAACAATATGGTTCTATAGAGAAAGTTTTAGAAATTCAAAAAGCTTCTTTATCGATTGATCCAGCTATTATTAGAGATATTTTCTTAAATCCAAAAGTTACAGATAATTACAATTTAGAATGGAAAGAACCAAATTATGATGGAATAATAAAATTTTTATGCGATGAACATGATTTTTCTATTGAAAGAGTACAAAATGCATTGAATAAATTAAAAGAAGCATTATTAAAAAGCAAAGGTAAAACAAGCTTGGATATGTGGATTAAGTAGCTATCACTTCAATCATTTTTTTATCTTTATCTAAAGATGTTACTCTTATTTTCCCATTTATTTCTAGCTTTAATAATATTGCATAAATGTCTTTCAATGTAATATCTAAGCCTTTTCTTTTCAATTCTTCCAATAATGTTGATGTTAATACTTTTCCACCCATTTTATTTATAGTTTCATATATTGTAATTAAAAGAGAATTATTGTATAACATTATTTCATCCTATTATTGGAGATGGTTTTTCGCTTATCCTTATTTTCTCTTTTATTCTTTCATATTCTTTAATCATTGAAGGAGATATGCTTGGCTTAATTGTTTTTAATGCATTTTCAAAATCATTAAAAGTAACAATTTCAGAATTTATATCCCTTCTCATTGCTTGTAAAGCAGCTTCTCTACATAAATTTTCTAAATCTGCTCCACTATATCCTTCCGTAATTTTTGCTAAATATTCAAGTGAAACATCAGGGGATAATGGCATTTTCTTTGTATATATTCTTAATATTTGTAATCTTGCTTTTTCATCTGGTGGAGGAACATATACAAGCCAATCCAATCTTCCTGGTCTAAGCATTGCTGGATCTATTAAATCTGGTCTATTTGTTGCACCTATAACAATCACATCTGAAAGCTTCTTAACTCCGTCTATTTCTGTTACTAATTGACTTATTACTCTATAAGATACTCCTGAATCATCTCCAAGCAATTCTTTTCTCATAGCAATTGCTTCTATTTCATCAAAGAATACTATTGAAGGTGCAGCCATTCTAGCTTTTCTAAATATTTCTCTTATTGCTTTTTCAGATTCTCCAACCCATTTACTAAATATTTCTGGACCATTTACAAGTATAAAGTTTGCATCACTTTCATTTGCAACTGCTTTTGCTAAAAGTGTTTTTCCACATCCTGGAGGGCCATATAATAATACTCCTTTTGGAGGAGAAATTCCCATTCTAGAAAATTTTTCAGGATATTTTAAAGGCCATTCGATTGCTTCTATCAATTTTTGTTTTACTTCTTCAAGACCACCAATATCTTCCCATTTAACACTAGATACCTCAACTTCAACTTCTCTCATTGCAGTAGGAGTTATTTCTTTATAAGCATCAAGAAAATCTTTCATTGTTACTTCCAAACTTTCCAATAATTCAGGTGAAATATTTTCTTCAGAATAATCTATACTAGGTAAAACTCTTCTAATACATTTCATAGCAGCTTCTCTACAAAGTGCAGCTAAATCTGCTCCAGTATATCCTTTAGTAATTTCAGCTAACATATCTAGATTTACATCGGATGAAAGTGGCATTCCGCGAGTATGTATTTGAAGTATTTCTTTCCTATCATTTTTACTAGGTATCCCTATTTCAATTTCTCTATCAAATCTTCCTGGTCTTCTAAGAGCAGGATCTATTGCTTCTATTCTATTCGTAGCACCTATAACAATAACTTGACCTCTACTTTCAAGCCCATCCATTAAAGCAAGCAATTGTGCAACAACCCTTTTCTCTACTTCTCCTGTTACTTCCCCTCTTTTTGGAGCAATTGCATCTATTTCATCTATGAAAATTATACTAGGAGCATTTTCTTCAGCTCTCTTAAATATTTCTCTAAATCTTGCTTCAGTTTCTCCATAATACTTACTCATTATTTCTGGACCATTTACAAGTATAAAGTTTGCATCACTTTCATTTGCAACTGCTTTTGCTAAAAGTGTTTTTCCACATCCTGGAGGGCCATATAATAATACTCCTTTTGGAGGTTCTACACCCAATTTTTGGAATATTTCTGGAAATTTTAATGGAAGTTCTATCATTTCTCTAATTCTTTGAATTTCTTCTTTAAGGCCACCTATATCTTCATATGTTACACTTGCTTTAAGAGCTTTCTCTTGTAAAACTCTACTTTGTATTATAATATTTGTTTTAGGTGTGATTTTAACTACTCCTGAAGGTTTTGTTTGTAATACTGCAAAAGTAAATAAATTTCCAAAGAATAGTACAGGAATAACATTCTTTTGAATTACTGGATAGTCTATTAATCTACTTTTTATTATTCTTGTTAAATTTTCATCAGTTTTTATAGATGTATTAACTGGTGCTAAAGTTACTGAAATTGCTTCTTTTACATCAGCTTTTCTAACAATAACATATTCGTTTAGTGATACTCCAGCATTGCTTCTTATATACCCATCTATTCTAATAATATCTTTCTCTTTTTCATCAGAATATCCTAACCATAAAGTTGCAGCTGCAATTTTTTTACCTTGAATTTCTATAATATCTCCTGTTGAAAGCCCTATGCTTGCACCTACTTCTCTATCTATACGTGCAATTCCATAACCAACATCTCTTCGTCTTGCTTCAGCTACTCTTAATCTAAGTTCTTTATTACTCTTTAACATTTCTATATAATAATTATATACTTGGCTGTTATTAAGTTTTATTCATGAAACGGGCGTGTCTAATTATTTAATTTTTTTATAAAATTTTTATTATATAATGAATAATGCAAATATTTTTCTATACAATTTTTCATTTTCAAATCCTTCAAAAATATTCTCTTTATTTTAAAATTCTATATAAATTAAAGAAATTATGCAACTAAAATGCTTAAATATTCTTTTTAAAATATATATTAATTAAAAAGAGAGAAAGAGGTGATAATATTAGAAATAAATAAAATAGTAAAATTAAAAATAAATAATGAAAATCTAAAAGAACTTGAAAAACTATTAGCAATTTGGAGATATTCAGTATGGCAAAAAAGGAAAGGAATAAACATTGATGATCTTCATATTCCAACAACGTACAAAAATTCTTTAAAACAATTTAATAACTTTGAAATTCTAATGTTTCATCCAATTCTTTTTAATACAGGATTTAGCATTGACTTTGAGAATAATACAATATACATTACTCATCCAGAGAAAAAATACCATAGAATTCCTTTGAAGATTGATGAAGAAAACATGGAATATCTTAAAAAAGAAATCAATAATGGAGCAAAAGCTACTACTTGCTGGATGCCTCCCAATGGGAGGATTAGGAAGCTCATGCTCTTTCAAGTAAAGAGTATGAGCAACTTCCAGAAAGAGAGGCTAATTATGGTAGGAAGCTAGACACGCCCTTCATGAAACCTTTGAACATTTATAACAGTTACTTCTGAAATTTCCTCAAATCCCTCTAAAAATTCTTCAATTTTTCTTGAATATCCAGCTTCATCAGGCATTAAAAATTGTATTATTAATGCTTTTAATCCAAAAGCTATTGGTTCTTCTTTATATGCATAAATTTTAAAATTTTCTGGTAATTTTTCATTTATTGAATTTAATAATTTTTTTAAATCTACTTCATCACTATTTGGAAAAATTCTATATGTTGCTAATACTTTTGCCATATTCTCACCTTTTATGGTCCTTTAAAACCACATGCAGGACATACATATGGCTGACCCATTTTTCTACATTTCCCACATCTCCAAATTATTACTTTTCCGCAATTTGGACAAGGAAAATTAACACTTTTCTCTTTTGGAATAATTGGTTTATGACACCAATTGCAAATTGGTAAAATTGTTTTACTCATTGCTTTTTTTATCAAAAAAGCTACTATATATAGTTATCTTTTTTAAAAAAATGTTTTTATAAAATTATAAAAAATATTTATTCCATTTTTTAAAATATCCTTTTTAATTATATTAATAATTGTTCTTTTTTGGAAATCCATATCTCCAAGATTTTCTATATCTTTTTCTAATCCACTTTCTTTTATTATTTTAAAAATTTTTTCAAGTAATGGAATTGGGACATTGTTTAAAAAATTTCTTAAAAATGCCATTGTTTCAAGTTCTGGATAAATTTTTTTCTCTAATATTTTTTCATAATCTTTAAAAATTTCTTTTTCATCTTTTTTTTCTAAATTGCATATTTTATTTGCAATTTTTCCTGCAAAAATTGCTCCTAATCCACCAAATATTATTCCTCCACCAGTTGTTGCTTTTACATGTCCAGCAGCATCTCCAACAAATAGCATTCTATTTTTATATGCTGGTTTAATTGGTTTGCCAGTATAAATAGAAGAAAAAGATATACCTATTATTTTAGATTTTGGAAATTCTTCTTTAATAAATTTATTGAATGCTTTTAATGGGAAATATTTTGTAGCTAAACCAATTTTTCCAATTTCTTCATTTATAGGTATAAAATATCCAAAAAATCCTTTTATATAATCTTTAAAAAATACATATGCATAATCTTTTTGAAATGAATGATTTGCAATTATTGCTTGAATTGCTGGTAGCCATTTTTCTATATTTCTTCCAGCTTTATATCCTAATTGCATAGAATTTTTTCCCATAGCATTAATTACTATTTTAGATGAATATTCTTTTTTATTAGAAGAAAAAATTCTTACATTTTCTTTATTATTTAAAATTTTTAAAGCTTTTATACCTAATTCAATACATGCTCCTTTTTTTATTGCTAAAGATGCTAAAAATTGATCAAATAATCTTCTATTAACTACTATTGCAACTTTTCTTTTAGGATTTATTTCAATAATATTATTTTTAGGAGATTTAACAATTGCTCCATTAATAAAATTTTGAATATAAAAATTTTCAATTGGAATATTTATTTTTCTTAATCCAGAAATGCTTAATAATCCAGCACATTTTTCTGGTTTTCCAATAATATTATGTTCTTCTAATAATAATACTTTACAATTATTTTTTGAAGAATGAATAGCTGATATTAATCCTGCTGGTCCAGCTCCAATAATAATTATATCCCATTCTTTTAATTGCATATATTTCATTAAATTAATATATTTCTTATCTAAAAATTTTTAAAATGAAATGGAGATGGAGAAAGCAAGAGTGCATGTTTTTATTTCAGGGTTAGTGCAAGGAGTATTTTTTAGATGGAATACTAAAAAAATGGCTGATAAATTACAATTATCTGGATGGGTTAGAAATTTACCAGATGGAAGAGTTGAAGCTATTTTTGAAGGGAATAAAGAAAATATTGAAAAAATGATTGAATGGTGTAAAAAAGGGCCTCCTGAAGCAATTGTAGAAAAAGTTGAAACTATATGGGAAGAATATAAAGGTGAATATAAAGGATTTAAAATAGTTTATTGAATTTTTTTAAAAAAGATATATTTAAGTTCTTTTATTTTTATAAAATTATTTAAAAATATGGTGATTATATGCCCATAGAAAAAGGGAGTTTTATATTACTAGATTATACAGCTCGCATAAAAGAAACTAATGAAGTATTTGAAACAACTATTGAAGAAGAAGCAAAAAAAGCTGGTTTATACAATCCATCTATAATTTATGAACCTAGATTAATTATCATAGGTGATGGTTGGATTTTAAAAAGTGTTGAAGAAAAATTAATAGGATTAGAAGAAAATTCAGAAATTACTATTGAAATTCCACCTGAAAATGCATTCGGTCCAAGAGATCCAAATAAAATAAAAGTAATTCCTTTAAGAAGATTTAGATCAAGTGAAGTAACTCCAACTATTGGAGCTAAAGTTTCTATAGATGGAAAAGAAGGTGTTATTCGTTCAATAAGTTCTGGAAGAGTACAAGTTGATTTTAATCCCCCTCTTGCAGGCAAATCTTTAATATATGAATGTAAAATTAGGAAAATTATAATAGACCCAATTGAAAAAATCAAATATCTTTTACATGATAGAATAAAAGAAGTGGAAGTCAATAAATTCTCTATAGAATTATTAGAAAAAGAAGTTATAATAAAAATACCTAAAGAAGCTTTTTTACTTCCAACATTACAAATTGCTAAAAAACTTGTTTCAAGAATAATTTATAATCACATGCCAGAAATTGAAAAAATATCTTTTATTGAAGAATATCTAAAATCTGAAATTGAAACTTAAGATACAGAATATTTTTCAATTTTAATAAATTTTAAAATAAAACTTTTTATTTAAGCTTAAGCTTTTCTTTTTATAAAATTTTTTAAAAGTAGTAAATTATTATAGAATATAAAAAATTTGGAGATATTCAATGAATATCAAACATATTAATACTTCAATTGAAAATATAAGAAAAACTGGAACAACAACTGTTGGATTATCTATCAAAGATGCTGTAGTATTTGCTACAGATACTCGAGTTACTGCAGGATATTTTGTAGCACATAGAAAAGGGAAAAAATTATTTCCACTTTCAGATAATGCAGCTATAACTATTGCAGGAAGAGTTGCTGATGCTCAAATTTTAATAAATATTCTTAAAGCAAATATAAATTATTATCAAATAACTCATGGAAAACCAATGGATATTATTTCAATTTCTAGATTAGCAGCTAATCTTTTCTTTAGAGAAAGAGCATTCCCATTGCTTGCACAAGTAATAATTGGAGGAATAGATTCTACAGGTGCTCATCTTTATACTATTGATTTTACAGGCTCTTTAACAGAAGAAAATATAGTATCAACAGGCTCAGGTTCTCCAATTGCATATGGAATTATTGAAGCAGAGTATAGAAAAGATTTAACTTTAGAAGAAGCTTTAATGCTTTCTGCAAAAGCAGTAGCATCAGCTATAAAAAGAGATATAGGTACTGGAGATAGCATAGATTTAGCATATATTTCTAAAACAAAAGGATATACAGAATTATCTCCTAAAGAAAAAGAAAAATACATTAAACCATTTTTTGGTTAAATAAAAATAGAAAACATATAAAAAATAAGAGATAGTTAAAAAAATGGAAACAATAAGAAATGATATAGTAAAATATTTTACAACAATTGCTCCTAAAGAAGTAGCTATAACTAGGATTGAATATGAAGGAACAAAATTAGCAATATATACAAAAAATCCTAAAATATTCTATGAACAAGATCAAATTGCTAGAGATTTAGTAAGTCTTATAAAGAAAAGAGTTGTAATAAGATCAGACCCTTCTATTAGATTACCTAAAGAGAAAGTTGAAAGTATAATTAAAGAGAAAATTCCAATTGATAAAATAAAGAATATTTATCTTGATGAATTATTAGGAGAAATTATTATTGAAGCATACAATCCAGATGAAATATTGAATAATTATAAAAATATTTTTGATGATTTAACAAAATTAACTTTATGGAAACCAAGAATAATAAAGTCTCCATTAATGCATTCAAAAACTCTTGAGCAAATAAGAGGCTTTATGTATGGATCAACGATTGAAAGAAAAGATGTTTTAAGGAATATTGGTGAAAGAATTTTTAGACCCATTTTATTGAATATTGAAGATTTAAGTATAACAATATTAGGGTCAGGACAACAAGTTGGTAGATCAGCAATATTAGTTGAAACAAAAGAAAGTAAAGTTTTAATAGATTGTGGAATAGATCCTGGAGCAAATTCTTTAATAAATCAATTCCCAAGATTTGATGCAATAGCTGAAAAAATATTTCAATTAGATGCAATAATTATTTCTCATGCTCATTTGGACCATTCAGCACTTGTTCCATATTTATTCAAGTATGATATTAATGTCCCTGTTTTTTGCTCAGAGCCTACTCTTCCATTAATGGCAATGCTTCAAAGCGATTTTATAAATGTAGCTGAAAAAGAAGGGGTTCAACCACCTTATACTGAAAAAGAAATTAGGAAAATGCTTTTACATACAATCCCTTTAAAGTATAAAACTGTAACAAACATCACTCCAGATATTAGATTAACAATGTATAATGCTGGTCATATATTAGGATCTGCCATAATTCATTTACATATTGGAGAAGGTTTTCATAATATTATTTATACAAGTGATTTTAAATTTGAGAAAACTCGTTTATTAGATGCTAGCACTTATAAATTTCCAAAATTGGAAACTCTTATCATAGAAAGTACTTATGGGAATACTTTTGTTCCATTTACAAGAGAAGATAGTGAGAAACTCTTAGCAAGCTATGTTAAGCAAACTATTGAACAAGGAGGTAAAGCTTTAATACCTGTTCCAGCAGTAGGAAGAGCACAAGAAATTCTTTTAGTATTAGACAATTTAATCAAAAATAATCTTATTCCTGAAGTGCCTATATTCGTAGATGGTCTTATAAATGAAGCTACTGCAATCCATACAGCATATTCACAATATTTATCAAATGATTTAAGACCTTTACTTGATGAAGGATTAAATCCATTTTCTTCAGAATATGTAACAACTGTATTAAATAATTCTCAAAGAGAAGAAGTAATAAATTCTAAAAGTCCATGTATAATATTGTCTACTTCTGGAATGTTAGAAGGAGGGCCAGTATTGAATTACTTTAGAGAACTTTCTGAAGATGAAAAGAACTTTTTAATATTTGTAAGTTATCAAGTGGAAGGAACGTTGGGTAGGAAACTTTTAAAAGGTATTAGGGATGTTTCATTAATGAATGAAAATGGTAAAACAAAAGTTATTCATGTAAAAATGAAAATAGATAAAGTTGATGGTTTTTCAGGGCATTCAAGTAGACAACAATTACTAGATTATTTAAAAAAGGTATCTCCTAAACCTAAAAATTTAATAATTTTACATGGAGAACCTGAAGCTATAGAAAGTATTGCAAAAGCAGCTAATAAAATTATTCCAGCTAGAATATATACTCCTAAAAATTTAGATAGTATTTGTTTATCATAATTTAATAATTGTACTTGGTGATAAAAGTATTATTTTTTTATTTTCTATCCATCCAATATCTCCACCAATTTCATCAATACTATCTTTTAATCTTAATAAGAAAATTTTAAAATTCTCAATATCTATCTTTTGAGGGACATCTATAATTATAAATCCACCATTTTTCAAAATTTCTATTAAAGGATCTAATGAAATATCTTCATTATATATCATATAATAAAGTCTTGCTTCTTTTTTCTCAATTTTTTCTTCTTTTTTAATTTCAGGCTCAGGTAAAATTATTTTTATTTCTTCCTCTTCTTCTTTTATTTCTTCTTTTTCTGAAACTTCTTTTATTGCTTCTTCTATTTCTTTCCAAATTTTTTCTTCATTATTATTTCTTTTTGCCATTTTTTCTAAATTATATATTAATCAAATCTATTAATAAAGCCTTCTATTTCAGGTAATATTTTCCAAATATTGTCTCCTATATAATGAATATTTTTTATAATTTTTCCCTTTTTCTCTTCAATACATAAATAAGATTCTTTTAAAGCTTCTCCAATAGCTATAATTTTAGAATAATCTATATCTTTAATTAAAACAATATCTCCTATTGAAAAATTACCATTAAATTTAACTATTCCAGGCCTCATAATATCTGCTCCATTGCATATATGTGGAATAGCTCCTTTATCAATAAAAACACTTGGTAATTTAGAAAATATTTCTGAATTAATTTTTAAAGATAATGCTGGAAAAAATTTAGAATTATGTAAAAAAAGCAATGCTTTATTTTGAAAATAATAAAAATTAATTTTTTCATAATTTATTATGTATATATTTATTTTACTTTCGATTAATATTTTTTCTTCAATAATTTTAGATAATTTATTTATGTATAATTTAATAAAATCTCTTTTACTCATTCCTGTTAATTTTCTATAATAAATATTCATTTCTTCTCTTTAATAGTATATAAAGCCTATATTAAAAGATATATTTTTATTATTGTACTATTTTATTAGAAAAACAATGGCTGGGTGGAAAGATTGTCTATAGATATATCTCTTAAAGTTCTTTCAAAAAGTTTAGGTGAAAAAGTTTTAGTAAAACTTAGGAATGGAAAAACTCTTAGAGGATTCCTTCAAGGATATGATCAACATATGAATCTTGTTCTTGAAGATGCTGAAGAAATAATAGATGATGAAAATACTAATAAGCTAGGCTCAATAGTTATAAGAGGAGATAATATAATAATGATATCTCCACTTTTAATAAAAAAATAAAATGGGTTATAAGAAATGGTGAAAGGTACTCCTTCTTTTGGTAAAAGAAATAAAAAAGTACATGTAAGATGTAGAAGATGTGGTAGAGTAGCTTTTCATGTTTCTAAAAGAAGATGTGCTGCTTGTGGTTTTGGAGAAACTAAAACATTAAGAAAGTATAAATGGCATAAATTTTAATATTTTCAAAACTTTTTCTTATAAAAATTTAAGATATTTAATAGAAATTAAAAGATTAAGTTTTTATTATATTGTGAAATATCATAATTTATGAAAATTGAGGTTAATCTTAATGAATCTTATAAGCTTCTTCATCCACGTCCAGTTGTAATGATATGCTCTATTGGGAAAGATGGTAAAATAAACATCATGGCATGCTCTTGGATTACTCCTATAAGTGATGATCCTCCATTAATAGCAATATCTCTATGGTCTAAAGGATATACGCACAAATTAATAGACGAAATTGGAGAATTTACGGTTAATATTCCATCGATAAATCTATTAGATAAAGTATGGTTAGCTGGGACTAAGAGTGGAAGTAAATTAGATAAAGCTAAATTATTAGAATTATCATTCACAGAATCTAAGAAAGTTAAACCACCAATAATAAATGAATGCATAGGGAATTTAGAATGTAAAGTTAGAAATAGAATAATAATAAATGAACAAATATTGTATATTGCTGAAATATTAAAAGCATATGTTGAAGAGAATTTATTTAAAGATAATATTTTAGCTAAAGAAGCAAGTGTATTGCATCATGTTGGTGGTAAATTTTTTGCAATAGTAACGAAATACTTAAAAGCTAAATGATTTTTTTATACTTCAATCATAGTAGAAAATTTATGTTCCCTTATTTTATGAGGATTTGATATTAAGCTTTTTAGATTATCTTTTAAAGTATTAAATAATTCATTAAAACTTTGTTCAACTTTCCTTTTCCTTTTTACTGGTGTACAAAAAGATACTACTTCTTTATATAAAAATGGATGGTCTATTCCAATTTCTCTAACTTTTTCTATTGCTTCTCTTGCTATATTATCTGTTTCTATTAAAATTTCTGCTCTTTCTTCTCTTTCTTTTATAGCATTTTTTAATGGTTTTGAAAGAAAGAAATCAACTTTCTTTAAAATAGATTCATAGGCTGAACCAAAAAGCTTTGGTGCTTTTTCATAAGCAATTCCTAAAGTAACATAATAAGCGAATTCAATGGAATCCATTATTTGCCCATCATCTTCATTTATTTCAGGTTTTTCTTTTAAATACATGTATTGTCGTATACTTATCTAAAATAATAAAATAAAAAGGAATATTTTAATAAGATTAAACTAAAAAAGAGGGGGAGAAAGTTATTACTTGATTGCTTTGATTAATTTTTGTTGTTTTTGTTTTATTGTAAATCCTATATGTTTATAGAAATTCAATAGACTTTTTGCATGAATATAGATATAATAGTAGTCTTTAGTGGTTTTAGAAATTTTACCATTTGGAAAGTGTCTAATGCTATTTTTTCTTGCCGATAAATGTGGACCTGTTGCTTCAATGCTGAAATATTTCTTCAATAAGTATTGAATGTAAACCAATAGCTTTTCGTTTGTATTAGTAAGCACTAGTATTCGTTGTTTTCTCCTTTCCCTAATTTTTGTATATATGCACCCATCTCCATCAAACATCGCCCTCAAAAAAGAGGCAACAGTTTCTTCAGAATATTCAATGTAGAATTTTAATTCTTCAAACGGTCTCTCCAGAAACTTAAAAAGCAGAATGCTATTTACTGCTATTACCCATCGTTTCTTTTTCTTATTATAAAAAGGTTCATATTGCTTTTTCTTTTTCAATACCTTTGTAAGACATTTTCCGAATTCCTTGGCATATTCCTTATCGTTAACCACCAACCATAGAAAATACCACCTTCTATTAAGATATTTATAACCATCGCTAAGCATTACTCCAATGATGTATGCAAGCTCTGGCGAAGGTAATTCATCAAATTTATTGACTTTTTCAAATGGATTATGTTTTCCATTAATCCAACCATAAATAGTAGATCTAGGCAATCGTCTTCCATACTTCTCATAGAGACTTTTTTGAATTTCACTAAGTTTTAATCCTTGTCTCCTTAGTTTAACAACATCCTCATACATCTTTGCTCTTATTTCCAATGGCAAGTATTTTCTTCTCTCCCCCCTCTTGCTTATAATACCTACACCAACTACGCTCATGATATCACCCCCACAATTTTTTTAAAAAAGGGGGTGTCGGCATTTCTGCCGAGATGAGAGTAGTTGGCATAGATATTATAAGCAAGAGAGAGAAGAGATGGCATTCTTCAAAGTAATCAGCGTGGCATACCTTCTATTCTTTCTCTTAGAGGGGGGAACCTCATGAGAGTTCGCAATATGCTTAGCTCTCACTCATTGCACTCATCATTGAGAAAGAAATAGAAGGATGCCCATTCTCCCCCTTTTTCCCCTTCTTA